>JYMV01010656.1_pt1 | contig 13541 bp, 10 predicted proteins | sample 338911 | NCBI WGS metagenome assembly JYMV01 (sample SAMN03354496, study PRJNA234377) | hydrothermal vent metagenome | biome: Deep sea; feature: Hydrothermal plumes at the Eastern Lau Spreading Center, Western Pacific Ocean; material: Seawater | place: Tonga | collected 2009 | depth 2000 m m
AGTGGGCACCCATTTCCGTGAAAGACGCTCCTATGGCACGTTTTGGTCATACATCTATCTGGACTGAAAAATATATGATCGTTTGGGGCGGATATGGTCGTAATGGAGTTTCGCTTAGAGGAGGTGGTAAATACGATTCATCAACTGATAGGTGGACGCCTTTATCTGATATGACAATTCCTAGCGGGCAGGTTCTTCATACAGCAATATGGACAGATACCCAGATGATTGTTTGGGGCGGAACCAGTGGTAAAAATCTAATTAATACTGGAAATAAATATACTCCAATTTGTGAATAACATTCTATCTTGACAGCTCAAGTTGTTCTAACATCTTTTGAGCGTGTTGGTTATTTGGTTCTAAGCGTAGCACCTGTTGAAATTCATCAATGGCTTTTTGCCATTGTCCTCGTTTGTAGAATATGATTCCCATAGCACCATGAACGAAAGTGTTTTTTGGATTAATCGATAAGATCTGTTGAAAGTAGGATAACGCCTCATCAAGCATATCCTTTTTTAAAAAAGCCAACCCAGTACGATAAAGAGCCTGTTCGTTTAACGGATCATGTTTGATGACAATTTCGTATTCTTCTGCTGCCTGGTCATACATCTTACCTTGCCAATAAATTCCGGCTAAATTTTGATGAAATTCGATATTTAGAGGAAATATCTCAATTGCTTTTTTGTATTGGGCAACAGCTTCATCAAAGCGGTCCGCTTTCCAGTATGTCATTCCGAGCCTACTATGCACCTCTGTGAAATCAGGTTTTATTTGAATAGCTTGCTGGTAATTGGAAATAGCCTTAGATAGTCTCCCGGTATCGTAATAAATTCGTCCGAGGTGATAGTGACTTTGTACTTTTAAATAGTTGAGTTCATCCAGTTTCTTGGGTGTCTTAGCTTGCATTTCATCGGTCTTTTCTATAACCGTTAGGGTACTTTCTAAGGCAGCAACGGCTTTGCTGTATTCCTTAGTGTGGAATAGAGCGATTCCATAGTTTAACCATACTTCGGGATCTTCTTGAGCAGCTGAGATAATTGTGGATAGTTCGGTGACTGCTCGTTCGAAATTTCCGTTTCCTATACACCGTTTCCCGCGTTCCACGAACCACCTTGATGTTACACCGATGTCCATAAGTTGAAGCCATAGTGGATCATTCATTTCTGTATGCTGCGTGGGTTGGCGTGCAACTATAGCATGTTGATAAGCAGATACTTTATTACCTAGCGCCAAGTCAACCTGCGCCATGACTGCGTGAGCCTCACTTTGTTTAGGATTTAGGTTTAAAGCACTTTGGAGATGTTTTCGCGCGTCATTGAAACGCATATCAGCCAGCGCAAGTTCTCCTAACCATAAGTCCGAAAACGGATTTGAAGGATCTAATTCTTTAGCCCGTTTGAGTTGTTGCTCTGCTCCCTTGAGACGCCCTGTACTCCTGAGCGCGTAAGCATAATAAACATAAACTGCTGGATATTTGGGATTAATTGAGACCGCTTTGGCGAAAGTATTAGCGGCTTCTTTGGGATTAGTTTTGTATGTAATCAAACCAAGGTAGTAAAGCCAGCGAAATTCAGTGGGTACAATTTCCGTCGCCCGTCTATAACACTGAATTGCTTCAGCCTCCCACCCATGAATATGGTATACCTTGGCCAAGTTTCCCCAAGCATTGGCATCTTCCGGCGCCTTCTGCAACGTATTTTGTGCCGTTTTGATACTTTCTGAGAGTTTTAGATTGCTAATCTTTAACAAACCATGCGGCTGGGGGATCCAATCTTTGGCGACGAGACAAACACTTGTAACCACAAAGAATATCGTGCACTGAATGGATATGACTGCAAAACATTTCATAATGGTTGACCATTACCTTGATGAATTGTTATTTCTGTATCAACATCAACGATAGAAAAGTGTTCTTGCTGCCCATTAGGCCAGATAATTTCGATAGCTTCGATCTTATTAATTTTTCCTAGGCCAAAGTGAACTCGCGGATCATTACTGCTTATATAGCTGTATCCAGGTAGTACAAGCCTAACAAGTCTTATTTCTTCTACGATCACCGTTACTTGAGCACCGATTGCGTCTCGATTCTCAGTAAGAGCCTGCACAAGGAGCCAATGATTATTAGATGAAGTATCATTTCTAAACACACGCGGCAATCCACCAAGGCTGTCCATTACCAGATCGATGTCACCATCGTTATCAATGTCGCCGAAAGCAAGACCGCGATTCACTTCAATTCCAGAACAGAATGTACTAGCAAACAAGTTAACATTCGTAAAATTCCCGTTTCCATCGTTTTGAAACAGCAAATTAGGTTCTGCATAAGCATTCCAAAATTTTCCTAAATTAGCCTTTGGAAATACTGGGCCGCGTTTTACTCGGCCATTAACTATAGCTAGATCAAGGTTACTATCGTTGTCAAAGTCAAAGAAGCCGCAACCGAATCCGGTGAATGGTGAATCAATTCCCGAAAAGCCTGAGGTATCAGTTGCATCAATAAATATTTCATATTCCGAAGCAGCGTAGAGTGTGTTCGTTTCACCCGTCAGGTGTGTCATAAATAAATCGAGTTTTTGGTCACCATTCACGTCACCTACTGTTACCCCCATACTTCCTTCAGGTTGTCCATAGGAATTGAAAGCAACGCCACGTATAATAGCTTCATCTACAAACTCTCCGTTGCCTTGATTGACCCAGAGTTGATTTGCCTCTCCATCATTGGCGACATAAAAGTCCGCCCAACCGTCTCCGGTTAGATCAGTACACAAAACGCCTAATCCTCTTGCCAGGGTCGTAATACCCGCAGGAGATGTAACATCAGTGAAAGTCCCATCACCATTGTTACGATAAAGACTATCCTGAGCCCCTTCAAAAACTTGGGGATTACAATAGTCTTGCAAACCGTGATCTCCTCGGCAAACATTTGTCGGATCATACTCAACGTAATGTGCAATGTAGAGATCAAGGTCGTTGTCGCGATTATAATCAACGAAGGCAGCTGATGTGCTCCATTCATTACCTGAAAAACCTGATACTGAAGTTGCTTCAATAAATGTTCCATCTCCATTGTTGCGATAGAAGGTGTCATGACCAAAGTTGGCAAAATAAACATCTAAATCACCGTCATTATCAGTATCTCCAATTGCTACGCCCTGTCCATAACCTGAGTCACCCAGCTGGCTTTCCTCAGTAACATCTAAAAATGTTCCATCCGCTTGCTGTTGGAATAGCAGGTTACGTGATGTGGCGCCGGATTGATTAGGTGGTGGAAATCGAATCTGTAGAAGATCGAGCTTTCCGTCACGGTCATAATCAAACACTGCTACTCCCCCTCCAATGATCTCATGCATGGCATAGGTTCCGTTTGGCCAAACTCTAGATCCGGAACTCAGGCCAATTTTATCAGTGATTTCCGTAAAAAATGTTTGTTCTCTATCAACAGATTGTACTGTTGATGTACCAATTCCAATGGATAAGAAAGATAGAGTAATTACTAAAAGTAAGGTAGTGGTTAGAAAACTCCGAAGGCTTCCAAGTTGATTGAACATCTCAATACTCTATAGATCTAACACCCATCAAAAATATGTGGATTATCATTCACTGATTAGAATATATTGAATAGCAATTTATCCATAGAAATGAAAGTTATAATCAATTATAGTACTCTTATTCCTAAAACAGTATTTAAATTGAATTATAACTGTCTTGGAGAGGGAAATAATTCGAGGACCGGCAGCGTCTGGTTGAAACTCAGAATTCATTGAACATGTCACCATCGTATTTGGACAAAATCGTCAACACTAACGGGATCAAACCCAAATCTCCAAACGTGAAGCTGATTGATTGTCTCTGGAGGATGAAACTCAATTTCGCCATTAACCATCGATTTCAGCTGCTTGATAAAATTTAACTTCGCGGATAGTTGGTCCCTTTAAAGGAATATCAAGTTCAAAAATAGAGATTCCGAGCCGGTTCCCGCGGTGTTGGCCACGAGAAGTACCTTGTGATGCGTCCTTAACTGGGTCGGCAGTGATTTTTAGAAGCGATACCCTTTCGCTCAGCCGGAATTTGGCCGCTGAACCGGCTGGTATCGTGTGCGTTGTATGTCGAACACGGGTGGGTTCAAAGGTTAACCGATTGCCCACTTTAGGCCTTTCTTTGACCACAAAGATCTTCACATTCGTCATCTTGGACATCGCGTGAATTTCAATGTACGTAATATGCTTGGGTTGATCGAGTTCAATAATCGCTTCAGCATATTTTTTGCCGGTACGAAGTGTTCTCGATTGCCTGGTATTATAATATTGTTCACCTATTTTCACTAACTTGGCATCGATATACATTTCTCCCGTGGTATCGAAATATCCATCAACGATGCCCGGAGCAACTCCACAACTGAGGGCGTCTACTTCCACCAAAATTGTCCTTTGTTGTAAATTCGCACATCCGGCAATCTGAAAAATCATATTGATCCAAAATAAAAACGTTATGCAACAGCAGGTAAATTTCATATTAGCACCTCGGTATGGGCTGAAAAAGACAAATCTCTTGGTAATCTTTAAAAAATCTACTATAATGTTAAAATAGTAAAAACAATTGAAAAGAACATAATGGAACTGTTTAAGGAAATTCTGCCCCAGCATCCGTATACAGTCGCTGAGGTTATCCAATATATTAAAGACATACTGACTTTTGAGCCAGCGTTATCTGATATTTGGGTTAAGGGAGAAATATCAGATTTGAGTCGACCATATTCAGGTCATCTGTATTTTAAGGTCAAAGAAGAAAACAACACTATAAACTGTGTTATCTTCAAAAACCGCGCAATCAACTTAGAAAGCCAACCGCAAAACGGTGATGAGGTACTTATCCACGGCAAAATTGATATTTACCCCAAAAACAGTACCTATCAATTGATTGGGGATCAACTTAAACCAGCCGGCATTGGCATGATGCAGCTAGAATTAGAGCATCTGAAAGCTAAACTGGGAAAAGAGGGCCTATTCGATGAAGAACATAAAAAACCAATTCTCCCGTTCCCACAGAAGATCGGTGTTGTCACTTCGGCCACCGGTGCTGCAATTCAAGATATTATTCGTGTCCTTTCAGAGAGATATCCAGTTGTAGAGGTCTTGCTTTTTCCCACACTGGTTCAAGGTAACGAAGCTCCCACCCAGATTGTAACAGCAATCCAAATGGCCAATCAACGTTCGGACCTCGATCTATTAATTGTTGGTCGCGGTGGGGGATCAATTGAAGAGTTGTGGTCATTTAATGACGAATCGGTTGCCCGAGCGATATTTGCTTCACGGATTCCAATCATTTCCGCCGTCGGCCATGAAACAGATGTCACACTGGCAGATCTCGTCGCCGACTACCGAGCGGCTACGCCCTCATCCGCCGCGGAGCACGCTGTTCCGGATCAACATGAACTTAAGAGAAAAATCTATGATCAAGAATTACGATTGCTACAAGACGTTAGACAAATAGTCAAATTCCTCAGAACAGAATTGCAAGTCCTCGAACACCAAATTCCAGCCGAAAGGCAACTCAACCGCATCAATCTGATTAGACAGCAGATTGGGCAAATGCAATTAATTAACCAAAACACAATAAAGCAAAAAATACACCAATTAAAGGATATTTTAAATCTTTGTCAGCAGAAACAGGTGTTGTTGATTAAAGATCTCAAGCAGACTAAGGAAACCAAACTCCAAGTCAACACAGCAAAGTTAAGCCAACTAAATCCGCTTGAGACTCTGGAACGTGGTTATAGCATTGTCAGTGATACCAAAAATAAACCAATCACCAATGCTTCATCTGTCAAAGTCGGCGATACGGTTTACATCAAACTGTCACAAGGTGAACTTACCAGCCAAATTATATCGAAGAAGGAAATTGAAGATGGATAAAAATGTCAATTTTGAAGAGAGTCTAGCACAACTTGAGGAAACTGTCAGTCTTCTAGAATCCGGGGATGAACTGACACTGGAAGAATCACTCAAGGCTTTTGAAGATGGAATACGTCTTGCCAGATCATGCCGCCAAAAACTAGACGATGCGGAACTGCGAATTCAACAGCTAACTGAGGATGGGGAAGAACCGTTTGACGGTGTAAGAGATGGGACCCTTGACCAAGAAGTATAGGCAACCATTTTAAATAGGATCTAAATGGATAAAACTAGATATAGCAATTTTTATCCCATTCTTCTGTTATTACTAATTTATACTTCGGTATCGATTGGTCAACCTTCAAAGATTGTTATTGCCCACCGGGGCGCTTCTGGTTATCTCCCCGAGCATACGCTCGCGGCTAAAGCGCTGGCTCATGGGATGGGTGCCCACTACATCGAACAAGACATTGTTTTATCCAAAGATGACCAACCTATTATTCTGCACGATATCCATCTTCAAGCGGTTACAAATGTAGCTGAGGTTTTTCCAAGTCGAGCTAGAGCGGATGAAAAATACTATGCCATCGACTTCGATCTGGCCGAAATTAAGCGGCTGAAAGTCACCGAGCGATCCGACATTGAAAAGAATACTATCGTGTATCCTAAACGATTCCCACCTCACCAATCGACTTTTCAAATCCCCACATTGAGCGAAGAGATTGAGCTGATTCAGGGATTGAACCATAGTACTGGTAAACCAGTCGGCCTCTATGTGGAGATCAAAGCGCCCGCATGGCACCAACAACACGGAAAGGATATCAGTCAAGTAGTTCTCAAGACACTGAACGAGTACGGGTATACCAAGCGAGACGATCTGGTATACGTACAGTGTTTTGATCCATTTGAAACTCGACGGATGCGTAAAGTTTTGAAAACTGACCTTAAATTGGTGCAGTTAATCGGTTTCAATCACCCAAATTCAGAGATCGATTATGAACAAATGATGTTGTCATCAGGTTTAAAACTAATTGCTGGTTACGCTGATGGAATTGGCCCATCAATGCAACACGTCGTTAAAAGGATTCAAAAGGACGGGCAGCCAATTCTATCGTCGTTAGTCCAAGATGCCCACAGATTGAACTTAGAAGTTCATCCCTACACCCTAATAGCCGACCGACTACCACCACAAGTGAGCGACTTTGATCATCTGTTACGAATATTCTTTCTGGATGCGGATGTAGATGGGATTTTCACTGATTTTCCAGATTTAGCGGTCAGATTTCTCAACAATCAGGGAAGCGGGATTCGACCGGAAGATAGGACGGCATCTGATCGTGCTACTGCTTGGTTGGATCAGCATTTGCGGATGAATCAGATTCAAGCCATTGGGAGCCATAATAGCTTCAAAGAAACCATCGACCCGTCATTGATGCAAATTATCAGACAGCTAGACCCGGATACGGCTGATTCGCTAGATTACGAACATGTTTCCCTAACTGAGCAACTAGATTTAGGGTTACGACAACTGGAGCTAGATCTATTTTACGATCCTGAGGGAGGAAGATATGCTAATCCCTATGGGATTACGGCGGCTAAAGGGATGAACTTGCCTCCTGGGCCTCCTTATGATGCAGAAGGCAAGATGAAAAATCCGGGTTTTAAAGTGTTACATGTACAAGATATAGATTTTCGAAGTAACTGCCTGACGTTTAAGGATGCCCTAAAGGAAGTCCACCAATGGTCTAAAGTACATCCAAGGCATACGCCAATCTTGATTACAATCAATACTAAAGAGAGTGTTATCGATCAACTGAATTTTGTACAACCGCTACCCTTTGATAGGCAAGCGTTCGATCGTCTAGATCAAGAAATTCTGGGCGTTTTTGAAATATCAGAGTTAATTGTGCCTGATCGTGTCCGGGGAGATTATCAGACACTAGAAACCGCAATTACTGCTGGCCAGTGGCCAACACTGAAAGAATCCCGTGGAAAAGTCTTTTTCGCACTGGATGCAGGCCAAGAAAAAATCGACATCTACAAAGACAGCCATCCTTCACTACAAGGTAGAATTCTGTTTGTCGATGCGGAAGAAGGGCAACCGGAAGCAGCGTTTCGGGTGATCAACGATCCGATTGAAAACCAGCAGTATATCCAAGATTTAGTCCTAAAAGGATACTTGGTTCGAACGAGGGCCGATGCGGATACAAAAGAAGCTCGTACGGGCGACACAACTCGGCTGGAAGCTGCACTGACGTCTGGTGCACACTTCATCAGCACCGATTACTATTTGCCTGAAAATAAGTTTGGTACCAACTATTGGGTACAATTACCAACCCAAACACCAGTACGGTTCAATCCTAATTTCTTTTTAGACAACCTATCCTCGTCTCTTTTAGAGTAAAATCTGAAGCAAGATCAAGTCCACCTCCAATCTGTATCGCAGATATGTATTAATATAGAAATTTATCGAAATTAAGGCCAGATACCGTACGTAGGCACATGGAAAATGATACCTAGAATCGGCCATATGCTACCAACCACAAACTGTCCCAATATCAATCCCAAGAAAAATGGGGTTGCCTTTTGGTATATGTGAACCCCGCCGAACTTCAGCAAAAGCAGCTTTACTATCCAAGCAAAGAACAAACTGAACCATATATAATTTATGGCCCAGCTACCAGACGCAGCTGCATAGGCGGCTGGATGGAAGGGCCACCACAAAAATTTCATCCGCATCAACATAAGAGCGATAGCAAACAGTATTCCGAATAAACTGAATCCCATGGCGATGTAGTTGGAACGTATAGGATTAACTAACCATCTTTGCAAATGTCCCCAAGGTTCCTGACCATAGATCATTGGAACCCAAGACATTTGATTTACTGCTCCAAGTTTATAGGAAATGGATAATAGGGCCCAGAACTGTGATAGCACACCTACCCCCATCGCAATCAGTATAGCAGTAAAAAAGAATTTGCTTTTTATTCCCGACCTTTCTGCCAGTTTGAACCCTTCAAGTTGGTGAGGCATCGGATGAGAGTCGAAAGTACGAGTAAAAAACCAGAAAAACGAGAACATTGACAGGTTCATTGGACCCAGTTTTCTTGTACCGGCAGCGGTGACCATAATCTGCTCTGGTCCGGTATAATGCAAGTCGTGCATGGGCGCACCCAACTCAGCCCGCATTCGTGAGATAGCAGTTGAAAGAAAGAAATACAATAAAAAAAAGATCAAGCTAATCCACCAGGACATACCGGCTTTTAAACAAAAAATTACCAAGAAAACTAGCCCGCCTATCAGAGCTAAAACAGGCATTCGATATGAAACTTGCCCACTTGAATCACCAGAATCTTTATCATTGATGATAAGATTTTTGAAGATCCGGCCAAGATGTTTTCTATTTTGAAACAGAATTATCAGGAATAATCCCATGTAAGCGCCAAATCCCTGATAGTTTACATAAGGATATACTGGACTACTTACACCAGCGGAAGTTTTCCAGCCCATTACACTTCCAAATAGCAACTGAGCTTTCCAGATCCCCCAAAAAAACCAACATGAAAATAGTAAGTCTAAAGGAATCAAAAAACCAATTCCTACAACAAATGGATAAATCCCTAGTATGAACGTTCCCATGGTACTCCATGGCTTGACGGCAAATCTAAAACGATACGCTTTTTCAAACAGGGCAGGTATGGATGGGAACAAGACATGTAATCCATTGACGATATCTAAACCCGCTGTAATTCCAAAGGCGATCCATAATGTCCTACTCTTAAAAAAATTCTCACTGGTCATCTGATAAGGGAGCTGGATAATCGGGTAAGTCAATTTTTCTTCTTCAGTCCACTGTTTCCTAAAAATGATGTTGATACAAACCATAACCAGAAGCAAAACCAGGACAAACGCGAACCAACTTGAAACTGGCGTTATCCAGCCCAAGAGGTGCTGTTTGGTATATAATGTCGAATTGCCTTCATAGTATCCGGTCAGTACCTTCTTATCACTAACAGATAGCCATTCAGGAATATATCTCCAGAAAAGACTTTTCCAATCATTTTCGGGGGTGGCAAACCAGAACGCATGTCCCAGGATTGGAATTAATATTTCCATAAAGCTGTGCCCTGCAATGGCAGACGTAACAGATAACATGGAGTAGATCAATAACAGTTCAGCTTGAGATAAAGCCAGTTGAGGAAAGTATCGTTTTAGAAATAGGTTCAGTAAGGACAGGACAAACACACTGAATACCACAGTAAAAATGAGTGAAACTATGGTCGGTTGCGCGGAATATTGCACCAGTTCAATGTGGGTGATCCAATAACAGTTTGCAGGTATCAGCACCAGTCCAATAGCTACGGCACGCCAGTTATCTGCTGAAGTTTTTCTGGTCATCCCCATATTACGTTGGCTCTATTTCAAGAATTATAGTTTGGTTGACCGCGAAATTTCAGAAATGAGTTTGTTCATTTTGCAAACAGCCACTTGATATAGATTACTAAGACGAGTTGGAAAAAACTTCAGCAAATGAAAAAGCCCTGTTTGAAACAGGACTTTTTTAAAGAAGCTAATTTCGTTCCTGAATTTTTTTAAGCTTTTTCAGAACGCGAATAAAGCAACGGAAGATGTTCGTTATCCTCAAGAATATCTCCAACCTGCAAACTGTTGAAATATTCATCGGGCAGGACGCTTTGATTCCCGTTAAATGTCTCACCTTCAGGCATCAAAAGCATGGCAAAGGCACGGCGTGACTGTGTGGTCATATTTGGCCCCGCGGCGTGTGCTACCATACCGTTGATAAAGGCACAAGATCCTGCTCTCATCTCAGCTACGTATGGTTCTATCTGTTCCCATTCGGAGTATTCTTGAAATATCTGACCAATCCCCTCTCTACCTAGACCACCTACAGGCTCAAAGCGACTGGTTTGATGTGTACCTGGCAGGAAATACAAACAGCCATTTTGAACTGTAGCATCATCAAGCGTTAGCCAAAACATGGTTGCCTGACGAGTATAATAAGGATCAGATGGATTGTCCAAATGCCAATTGGTCGGATTAGCCCATGGTTCCTTAATCAATGCATGGTCATGAAACAGCCTCATTCCATTAACACCAACTAAATCTGTTGCCAGTTTCCCCAAGCGCGGATCAAGTGCCAAATGTCGAATCTTTTCGTTCGTTTTCCAAAGATTAACGCACTGGACAAAAACGTATTTATAATAGCTTTCGCTGCGGTTCTGATTGTGAGTTTTTTCCTGATCAATCTGTTGCTTGACAGCTTCGTTCACAGCTTCACGCCAAGAAGCGAGTTCTTTTTCGGACAAAAGCTGGTTGATGACCAAAAAACCATTTTTCCGGTAGAAATTAATCTGTTGATCACTTAATGTAGTATCCATATTCTATTTTCAGAATCTAAAAGTTAAACTGCATCAGGTAAAATCCAAGTTAGAAACTATTATAAAATTCTTTGAACCTAAAGTAACAGGTCCACTCGACGAGTGAGTCCTGTATGACAGATGAGAAGGGAACACCAATTAATCATAGGCACCACCTGTATGTTCACCAAGTAACCGGCGTTGTCTGGGGGTGGCTTGGGCAAGAATAGAATCATCGAATTGAAAACGATTGAGATACGGTGGAAACTTTTGGGTGATCATCCGCAGGGCATAATGGACCTGCAATAAATAGCGGGTCTCATCGCTAGTATTGGCGGTACCGCGATGCCAGACTTCACTGCGAAAAACCACCACGTCTCCAGCATTGCAAAGGATACTCATTTCTTCACCACCTTGCCATTCAGTTTCGTCACCTGGTGAACGACCGGACCGATGACTGCCTGTTACAAAATTGGTCGGCCCTAGCTCCTGAGACATATCGTTCAGGTAACAGTGGGCCGTGGTAATAAAAATTGGAATCTTGACTCGCGGGTTTGTGGCCACATCTTCAGGCAAACTGATGGGCAGCCAATCAGTGTGCAGTCTTTGGTCCGGACGACCAGGTCCTGTTAGCCACGACTGCATGCCGATAATATGGCAATCACTTCCATGAACAGCTTCCAAGACATCAATCAATTGCGGTTTATCAAGATATTGAAGAAAAAGCGGATCGCGGTTAAATGAATTATTAATTATTTTGTTGAGAAAACCACTGCCATTTTGGGGAAAGCTGTGTCTATCAAAGCTTTCTTCTAAAGCTTCTAATCGGTCCATAACCGCCCTTAGCTCCGCAATTTCTTCAGTGTTAATCACCGAGGGGAAATAAGCATATCCATCTCTTTCTAAAGCCTCTAGCTGACTTTCAAGATCCGAATAAGCTACCAGTGGTAATGCTTTTGCCATGCTTACTATATCTCCTTAAATATTGATTATTGAAATTCTTGCATATACAACATAATTATAACGAGGTCATTCCCCAAAAAATAGGTTAGTCACAGAGATCTCAGTTCTTTGATTAAATTTGGGTACTAAAACATCAAGCAACTCAGGCAGTTAATTACCAGGTTTGCTTAATTTGTGCCCAAGTACTGGTTAATTTGTTCTTGGCATCGACTGAAAGCGGTTTCAGATTCAACTCTTTTGTCACATCGACATACTTCGGTGTACCAGCAGCTTTCTTGCCATTGTTCTTATTTGCCGTATTATCATCGGCATTCTTTTTATCAAAAGTATCTCATCTCCCATCAGTGTATTCATCATGAAGTCGTTAATTTCTTTTTCTGTTCGGGCAACTTCCCAAATACGGATTTCGTCTATGAGGCCAGTGCAAGCCCATTGCGCACTATCCCCTACACCTATATACAGCGACGCTTTAGAATCATTTAGCTCCTTTGCATTATATGGGGATGCACCGATCTTCTTCCCATCCACATATATCCGCATTTCCTTGCCATCCCAAACGCCAGCATGATGCTGCCATTTCTTAAGTACCAAACCTGGTGCGTCTAAGATTTTTGTTTGAGGCCAGAGGACGAATCTGATTTTAGTTCCATCAATCAATTCCGGAAAAATGTAGTCTCTCTGCCCACCCCAATCTTTAGCTAGGCATTCGCCTCCATTGCTCTCCATTTTCATCCATGCTTCTATGGTTAGAGCTTTCTTAGGGTTAAGACTCTCGCTATCGGGAACCTCAATATAGGTTTTCCCATCTAGTTGTAACGCGATGTTAGCTGCATTAGACGCTGTAAGACCTAAAACTGTCAGTGTAATGCCTACAGAGTAGAGTAACGATTTCACGATGTCACCTCTTCAATTTAGTGGCTGATCAAAGTTAGTAGTTGTCGATTTAACAATTATGAAGATTCACGAAAAGTTGTTCCAACAGTCTATTATCAAAACGTGAGTTCGACAAGAACTAAATGGCGTTTGCGACAGAAGCATCACTCAAAACTGGGGTAAATATGGTGCCTCCATGAGAAGAGCTGACGTCACCATCTAGCCAGGACGCAGGAAATATACTAAGGCTTCGCCAGACCTCTCCGAATTCTGCCCCAAGTGGAGGCAAGCTTATTTCGGACATTGACGGCCGTGGATAAAAGCGGTTTCAGGTTCAACTCTTTCGTCACATCGACATACTTCGGTGTACCAGCAGCTTTCTTGCCATTGTTCTTATTTGCCGTATTATCATCGGCATTCTTTTTATCAAAAGTAT
>JYMV01006792.1_pt1 | contig 13539 bp, 15 predicted proteins | sample 338911 | NCBI WGS metagenome assembly JYMV01 (sample SAMN03354496, study PRJNA234377) | hydrothermal vent metagenome | biome: Deep sea; feature: Hydrothermal plumes at the Eastern Lau Spreading Center, Western Pacific Ocean; material: Seawater | place: Tonga | collected 2009 | depth 2000 m m
ACCGCCGCCAGTAAATGGCCAGCATACCGCCCTATATTCAACAGGCGAGATTTTCTCTATAACTAATTTTTCTGAGAGTTTGAAAAATGGCGAACAATCAAATTATTATCAAAGTGGCGGCTTATTATCAAAAATGCATTATGTCGACGGTATTTTGCGCGGTGATGCGGTTTGGTATACTGAAGATGGAAACTTAAAAGAAAAACAAACCTATTTATATGGTAAGTCAACTGGCGACCGCATTCGGTATTTCCCCTCTGGGATTATAGAGGAAAAGGTTGCCATGGTTAATAATAATAAATCAGGGGAGTCTATTTGGTACTATGAGTCTGGAGAGGTTTCCGTTATTTCTAATTTTGCTAATGACCTTCAGGATGGCAACTACACATCCTATTACGAATCTGGCGATATTGAAATTACCGCATCATATAGTGCAGGCAAATTACACGGAGTTAAAAAAGTGTTTCATGCAAACGGAACTCTACTAGATGAGTCTATTTGGGAAAATGATAAGAGAATCAAATGACTCTTTTTTTATCATCCTTTATTAGTGCCGTGTCAATTCTCTCTATTTCATTGACCCCTCTTTATTTTGTTTACCAATTTTATCCAGCAGTAATCTTGATAATTTTATCATTCAAATTTTTCTATGGATTTATGGCACTTATTCTCCTAACTAGCTACCATTATCGCTTTTCTTCACTCCATTTTCTAATCCTTCAATTGGATATCTTGATATGGATATATATATTATCTGACAATATAAATTATTAAGACTTGAATCTTTTTTATATAAGAATATAATTAAATTATTATATTGTTTTTTTTGAAATGAAATATTTATTACTGCTACTGTACTTATGCCACCCATATGTAATGGCACAAATGCACGTAAAAAACCCTATGAAGCCCTATTCGCCTCACTACTTCCCTGTCACCGACATAGATGCAAAATTCAATGTCAATGTCAATGTCAATGTTCCCTATCAAGGTTGTGCTTTAATAACTTTATTTAATAATGCTAAATTTAACATTTTTGAGCCCCAGGCATCCTATGCAATAAACTGCGATTTTAGGCCGTTATTCTTACCAATTCATAAAAAATAATAGTAAAATTAATTAATTATAAATACAACTATATTTTATGGAAGATTGCACAGTAGATTCAAACTCTCTTATTGACCACGAAGTTGCTCTTGAAAAAATACTTGGATTGGCCACAAAGCCCACCTCAGTATCATCTATGGCACTAACTGATTCTATTGGCTTGGTGCTCGCAGAAGATATCTTCTCTCCTATTAATGTTCCAGCTTTCGACAATTCTGCAATGGACGGCTATGCCATTCATGTGCCAGACGAGCTAATGGGCGAACCAGGAGTCAAGGTATTCCTCATCGTTTCAAGAGTTGTCGCCGGTGAAGTTGGCGAACCCCTAAAGCCTAATGAGGCCTGTAGAATATTTACAGGAGCACAAATACCGGTAGGAGCTAATGCGGTTTTAAAACAAGAGGATTGCGACGATATCGATGGCCTTTTTGTTGAAGTTTACACGCCAATCATCAGCGATTCTAATATCCGCCTAAAAGCACAGGATATCAGCAAGAATAGTCTGATAATCACTAAAGGCACCAGAATCACCCCTTTAAATATTGGAGCTATCGCATCAATGGGAATCAATGAGGTTTCTATTTATGATAAGCTAAGTGTGGGTCTATTATGTACCGGCTCGGAGCTTATTGATCCGGGCGATAAGAGTTCCCCTGGGAAGATATTCAATTCTAATATTTTCTCAATAGAATCGATGCTTACAGCACTTAATTGTGATGTTATCAATGCAGGAACAATTAGTGATTCTTTCACTAAGACAAAAGATACTTTAAATCAACTTTCCCAAAAATGTGATATTGTTATAACTACAGGCGGTGTTTCCGTCGGTGATGAAGACCATGTTAAATCTGCCGTTGGCGAGCTAGGCTCCATAAACTTATGGAAAGTCAAAGTTAAGCCTGGTAAACCTATTGCCTTTGGGAAAATCAATGATTCTTCTTTTATTGGATTACCTGGTAATCCAGTTTCTGCAATCATAACATTAATGATTTATGGGGTTCCTTTTATTAAAAAATTCCAAGGTATAGTTGATTATCAGAATAAGAAATTTACGTCTAAGGTGAACTTTGAACGTAAGCATTCGGAAACCAGAAGGGAATTTGTTAGAGTTTCTATCGAGCATAATGATAATGGCGGCCATCACCTTAATCTTCACCCTAGTCAATCTTCCAATATACTGACATCAATCACTGAATCCACTGGATTTGCTGAACTACAAGAAAACCAACGATACAACATGATGGATGTTGTTTCATATTATGACTTTACTAAAATACTCAATGAATAAATTAACCCACATAAACAAATCCGGAGAGGCCATTATGGTCGATATTTCCAATAAGGACTCAACCCATAGGGTGGCTGTTGCCACAGGTTCAGTTTATATGAAGGAAAGTACTCTTCAATTAATAGTCAATGGTAATCCCAAGAAGGGCGATGTATTAGCAATTGCTAGAATTGCAGGAATACAGGCCGCAAAAAAATGCTGGGATCTAATCCCTCTTTGCCATCCGTTAATGATTACTAAGGCAAGCGTTGATTTGAAGCCTAATTTTGATAATAATTCTGTCGAAATTTCTGCTACCATTAAGGTGACTGGGAAAACGGGAATTGAAATGGAGGCATTGACTGCCGTTAGCATTGCCTCATTAACCATATATGATATGTGTAAAGCTGTTGATAAACGCATGATAATCAAAGATATCCATTTAGTATCTAAAACTGGTGGTAAATCTGGAGACTTTAATTTTGAATAATAACAAAATAGTAGACCCTTTTGGAAGGACAATCAATTACTTAAGATTGTCGATTACTGATCATTGTAATCTTGCTTGTACATATTGCAGGGAGGAGGACCACAAGACAACAACTAAGAAAAAGGATATTCTGTCTTATGAGGAAATACACAGACTTGTAAGTATTTTCTGCGACCTTGGTATTTCTAAAGTACGATTAACTGGTGGAGAGCCCTTGCTAAGAAGGGACATTGTCAAATTAATAGATAAATTAGCCAACATAGATGGCTTAAAAGAATTGCCATTATCAACTAATGCAGTGCTATTGCCTAAGTATGCCCAAGGAATAAAGGATGCCGGGATTACCAGACTGAACGTCTCCATTGACACATTAAGCCCAGAGAAATTCTCAGATATTACAAGGGGCGGTAATATTGACGATGTTATCCTTGGCATTGATGCGGCTATAAAATCTGGATTTAAATCTATAAAGATTAATATGGTTGTGATGTCTAACACAAACACCGATGATATAACTGAGATGCTCGATTTCGCAATCGAAAAAGGCATTGATGTTAGATTTATTGAAACTATGCCAATTGGAGTGGCAGGGATTGACGCACTTGCATCACACATCAGCCAAAATGAAATTTTAATGCGTATAGAGGCTCACCTAGGCAACAGGCTAACACCACACACATCCGGGCCAACTGATGGTCCGGCTACTGTTTACAGTATTGATGGTACTAATTCTAAGGTCGGCATTATTGGCGCAGTATCAAGTAAATTTTGCTCTTCATGTAATCGCATACGCCTAACAGCTAAAGGGGTATTGATTTTGTGCTTAGGCCAAGAAAATTCATTAAATTTAAAGGATTGCATTATTAATGGTGATTCTGACGAGGAAATAAGGGATAAAATTTTATCAGCTATATCTCATAAACCAAAAGAACACTATTTCGAAACAGACTCCAATAATATTGGTCTGGTGCAAATGGTTGAAATAGGAGGTTAGCAAATGAAAATTTTATATTTTGCTTCATTGAGAGAGAAACTGGGTTTAGATTCGGAAGAAGTTGATGTTCCTTTGAATTACTCAGTATCAGATTTGATTTCCTTACTATCAGACCAACACGGAACAGATGTATTCGCCGACAATATTATTTGTGCCGTAAATCAGTCCGTAGCCAAACCAAACACTTTATTATCAGAAACAGACGAGATTGCCTTTTACCCCCCTGTTACGGGCGGATAACTAACATTTTTCTATTATAAAAATATAGGCACCATCGACTAATTCTTGATGATTCATTTTGTTTTTGGTCTGTTTACAAAATGTGCTTATATCCATTATCGAGCCCGGGTCAGTTGATATCAATTTCACTGTTTGACCAATTAAAATGGTATCTATCAGCTTTTTTGCTTTTATTATTGGCACGGGACAATTGTATCCGCTAGCATCGATTTCGTAGTCCCCCACTGCTTTTTCACTCATTTGATATTCTTTTCCATTTAACTGTTGACACGATAGTATTAGTAGTTTATAATATTAATATAAATTGTTATAGACAATTAACGATATAAAAAACTCTCCTTGTATTTTAGCGTCACCTTTTGGTGGCGTTTTTTTTTATTTATTTTAAAGTATACCGCTAATAATGCAATTAACAATTGTTTATCTAGCCAATGTCAAAAAATTTTTATTTAAATTATATTACAGCAACATTAATATCACTATCATCGTTATCAGCCACTGCAGATACCAGTGATTCTAGCACCTATCTTCCTATCAATGATTCTTGGGGGTACTTTAGGCTCGCTGATTCCCCAGATGGTTGTGAGGTTTATGAGGCAAGAACTAAACGTGGCACTGTTATTATTAAGGGTCCCCTTTATAGAACTAGTAAATTTATATTTACTACCACCAATACCCCAGATAAATGTTTTAAATCTTAAACTCTCACTTGCTATAGTTATTTTAAACGCTATAATTTTATCATGAAAATTAATCCTATTTATATACTGCCTATACTGGCAACATTAGCCACTACTGCCTATGCAGAAAATGTTTTAGAAATAACCGCAGATTCTGCTTTAATGCACTTGTCCACAAAGGAGAATATTTTTACTGGAAACGTTAGGCTCACAAGGGGTGATGACTATATTACAGCTGACCATTTGGTTGTAATAAAAACAGAGCAAAATTCAATATTTACTGCCACCGCAATAGAATCCCCCTTTGTCTTATTTGGCATAGAGGGCAGTACCGGTAAGGGAAGCAGGCTTTTATATAATGAAACTTTGGATACCTTGACTATAACCGGCAATGCATCACTTTCTGTTGAGGATTCTATCTTGAATTCTGAGAAAATAGTTTATAATATTACGGATGAGCGTGTGGTTGCTGGAGATGACAGCGGCAGGGTATTTATGAAAATTAAGCAATAAACGCTTACCATTATACTGTATAATGGTAATATATTAATTTACCAACCTGATTCCTATGACACTATTGAAGGTGCCTTTCCATGAAAAGGACAAGGCGAAGTCCTTGGGAGCAAAATGGAACCCCGAGCTAAAAACTTGGTTTGTTCCAAAAGGATTAAGCGAAAAAGATTTCTCTAAATGGATTCCGTCTACTGGTTTAGACGAATCAGAGAGTATGAGTTTGTCAGACTTATTGTTTAAAGTTGAGAATGACATTAGGGTCAATTTCCCAACTCATTATTGGGTAAAAGCTGAAATATCAAATATATCTGACAGAAATCATCTATATATTGACCTTGTTGAGTACAATAGTTCCAAAATAGAGTCTGCCAAGATTAGGGGAGTTATTTGGAGCGATGATAGAAGTAGGATTATTTCTAAGTTCGTTGATAAGACCTCAGGCAATTTATCCAAAGGCATATCTGTGCTATTGAAGGCTACTGTTGCCTTTCATCCTAGATTCGGCATGTCTCTTAATATCCATGACATCGACCCTTCATATACTATTGGCGCCATGCAGGCAAAGATTAATGAAATTCTTCTACAGCTAAAGAATGACAAAAGTATTTTAAATAATAGAAATCTACCAGAACCTAAGGAATTTACCAATGTGGCAGTTATTAGTCCACAAGGGGCTGCAGGATTAGGCGACTTTAGGGCTGAAGCTGACATTTTACATTCCTCCGGACTTTGTAATTTTCATTATTATCATGCCATATTTCAGGGAGATACAGCTAATGAATCGATAACTAACGCCTTCAATCAAGTTGACGTTGATAGTAGTAGTATACCATTTGATGCTATCGTACTTATACGAGGTGGCGGCTCTAAATCAGACCTCCATTTTGTTAATGAAATGGATATTGCAAATGCAATTGTTGGTTCCAAAACTCCAGTTTTTGTCGGAATAGGACACGAGCAAGATAACGGAATACCAGATTTAATAGCCAATGTTTCTTTTGATACACCATCCAAGGTAATCTTGCATATACAATCTATTATTATTAATAATGCCATGAATGCTGAAACCAATTTCAATAACATATTGAATAATGCAATTCATGAAATTAATTTTTCTATCAAAGCTATTAATTCTTATTATTCGCAAATTAATACGTACTCTTTGAATAGTATTGATTCCTCTGCCTTGATGCTAAGGTTAAATTATGATAATGTTAAGTCAATCGTGTCCAGGCAATTATCTATTTCTAAGGAAAAATTAAATAGCAAAATAAATCTGATTGGTCAATCTCACCATTCATTGGTCGATATTGAGAAATCTAACTTACAGCATATAATGAAGTCTATCATTCAAAATAACCCCATTAACATCATCGAAAGAGGGTTTGCGGTTATTAAAAAAGGTAATAAATATATTTCATCCAATGTTGGTTTGCACCACAATGATGAGATTGTTATTAAATTAAAGGACGGAGACACTAAAGCTATTATTAAATAGTCATTTTCTTGATTTAAATTTAATTAATCCAGCGTTACTGATTACCACTATTGAACTAATTGGCATTGCAATTGCAGCAAATAATGGCGTAATCATTCCCATAACTGCCATTGGAACCATCGCTATATTGTAAACGATTGCCCAATATATATTTTGTTTAATTGTTTTACTAGTTATAGTGGATAGCCTTATTGCTTCCCTCACCATTCTCACCCCAGAGCCCAAACTAACGATGTCAGAATTTTTGCTAGCTAAGTCAAATCCACTACTATAAGATATGCTAACAGAGGCTTTTTTTAATGCCGGGGCATCATTTATCCCATCGCCAACCATTAATATGTTGGATTTTTCATTCATCAATGCAACAAGATTCTTCTTCTCATCTGGTTTTTTCGAATAATAATATTCCTTTATGCCAAGTTCTAGTGAGACTTTCTTTACTACTTGCTCATTATCACCACTAATGATGCACGTTTCAAAACCCATTTTGTGAAGTTTCTGTATTTCTTCAACAGCATCTTCTTTCACAACATCCTCAATCAGCACCACACCCAGGACTTGTCTATCATTCGAGCATGCGACTGTTGTAAATCCAAGGTTTGCCTCCTTTAAATACCCCTTACTATCAGAAATAATCCCACCACCACTTACAAAAGAAACGCTACCGATACGATATTTCACCCCATCAATTATGCCCTCAACCCCTTCTCCTGGGTATGATTGAAACTCACTAACAGCACTCAATTCCCCAAGATGTTCCCCGGCGATCGATTTACTTATAGGGTGCTCACTTAATCTCTCAATACTCGCAAGGATTCTTATGAATTCTTTTTCACCAATTGAGCACCTAATTTTGCTTATTTTGAAATTTCCACTCGTAAGCGTGCCGGTTTTATCAAATATTATTTTGTTAACTTTTGATAATATTTCCATGGCATTGCCACTTTTAAATAATATTTTCTTTTCTGCACCTACCCCAGCGGCTACAGCAAAGGCCATTGGCGATGCTAATCCCAGTGCACATGGGCATGTTATTATCAAAACTGAAACTGCACTCATGATGGCAAATTCTATATCATGGAAAGACCAATAAATAAATGTCCCAGTAGCAATACCAAGGGTTGCACCAATAAAATATGGTATAACTTTATCTATTCTGGATACTATTTTTGTCCCCCCAGGTTCAACATTTTCCGTCATCTTAATAATTCTAGATAGAGTGGAATCATTGTAAGTTTGTGCAACCACAATTTGCATATTTCCTGACATGGAAATGGCTCCTGATATCACTTCATTTCCCACAGTTTTCCCTACTGGCTCGCTCTCCCCACTTACAATAGATTCATCTACCCCAGCCATACCCCAAATAACCATCCCATCTACCGGTATTATTTCCCCAGGCCTAATTACAATAATGTCCCCAACCACCAAATCTTTAACTCCAACAACCTGTTCTTTCCCATCTTTAACCAGAATGGCCTTAACAGGTTCTATTTTTCTCAGATTATTCGTTTTTGATAAGGCATTTTCTCTTGCTTTGGATTCCAGGTATCTACCTATTAGTATTATGAATATAAAATTAACAACGGTGTCAAAGAACACCCCACCATTGCCATTTATCATAATGTATGTTGAATATAAATATGTTGCTATGGCACCTATAGTTATTGGTAAATCCATATTTAGGCTTTTTTTCATTAACCCCTTAACTGCACTGGATAAAAATGGCCATCCACTGTAAAAAAGGGTGGGAGTTGCTAGTAAAAACCCAATAACTTCAAAGAATTCGGCATATTTTCCATCCATTGCACCTGAGTATAGTGCCACCGTAATCCACATCATATTCATCATTGAAAATCCAGCAAAAGCTATTCTATATAATAATAATTTGTTTTTAGCCCTTATTTCCTTTTCATCTTCCCCTATTTCATATACGTACGCGGTGTGTCCAATGCTATTAATTTCATTTATAATATCGTCCAAGGATAATATCCCATCATCCCAAACTATAGATGCTCTCTTTCTAGTAAGATTCACTCTAACAGACTGTATCCCGCTTAACCCCTTAACAGCACCTTCTATCAAATTCACGCATGATGCACAGTGGATACTATCAACTGCTAGCTCCCCAGACTTTATATCCACAGAATCAGGGGGTAATATCATCCCTTTTTCCTTTAATTCACTTTCTCCACCACAACATTCAGCCATTCTATTTGTCTATTTATTTATTTATTCACATTCTACTCTATTTTTAATTTCTTTTCAATTATCACTTTGGTATAATATATACCTAAAGCTCGCGTAGCTCAGGGGTAGAGCACTTCCTTGGTAAGGAAGAGGTCGGTGATTCAATTTCACTCGCGAGCTCCATTTTTTTAAATAATAAAGGTATATTATTATGAATAAAACACACATAAAGGTCGGATTTATCACGATATCAGATAGAGCACATAGTGGAGAATATGAGGATATTGGTGGTCCAGCTATGCAGGATTGGATTAAGCAGGCTGTACTTTCAGAATACGAATCAGAGTCAATAATAATTAATGATGACCAGGAGTTGATATCCAAAACACTTAAATCTTTCGCAGAAACGTGCAATCTTGTCTTAACAACTGGTGGCACAGGTCCAACACCCCGCGACGTAACACCAGAAGCGACTGCTGCTGTATGTGATAGGATTTATGATGGATTCGCCGAACAAATGCGAGCACACTCTTTGAGGACCGTCCCCACAGCAATATTATCCAGGCAATTAGCAGGTACTCGCGGCAATTGTTTAATTATTAATTTACCTGGGAAACCTGTGGCTATAGATGTTTGCCTCAAGGCCGTATTCTTGGCAGTTCCAAAATGCCTTGAATTACTGGATGGTTCAAATATTCAAATAGATTTAAATTTTATAGAGGATAAGGATGAGTACTCTTTCTAATATTAAAGTTTCAGTACAAACTGAGGACTTTGACTTAAATAAAGAACTATCAGAAATGCCTGACAATACTAGTACTGGAGCCATTGTTTCATTTATTGGTAAAGTTAGAGATTTGGATAATAACACCCTGTCTAAAATGACACTAGAACATTACCCGGGCATGACTGAAAGGTCTTTATTATCCATTACAGAAGATGCCTGCAAAAAGTGGGATTTACATGATGTCGTAATTATACATAGAATAGGCTCTCTTCTTGCCGGAGATAATATTGTTCTAGTAATTATTAATAGTCGCCATCGTAAAAATGCCTTCAACGCTTGTGAATTTATAATGGACTATCTAAAAACATCAGCCCCATTCTGGAAAAAGGAAGAAACCCCTACATCTAATAGTTGGGTGTCCAGCAATCAAAAAGATTATGATGCCTTGTTAAAATGGAAATAAAAATGAATAAAAATACACTAAACATAGCTATTATTGGATTGGGTTATGTTGGACTCCCATTGGCATTGGAGTTTTCATCAAAATTCAAAGTCACTGCTTATGATTTGGACCAGACTAGGATTAATGAATTATTGTCAGGTTCCGATCGGAATAACGAGGAGTGCGTAGAGGTTAGTGGCAGGAGCCACAGTTTACATTTTACCTCTAACGCCTCTGACATTAAGGACTGCACTGTTTATATTATTTGCGTCCCTACTCCAACTAAAATTGATACAACACCAGACCTAACCAGTCTAATTAGTGCAACGAATCTCGTTGGTAAAAACATATCAAAGGGCGACTTGATAGTTTATGAGTCCACAGTTTATCCTGGTGCCACTGAAGAAATATGCGTCCCTATATTGGAATCTTGTTCACAATTAGCTTTAAATAGGGATTTCCACTGTGGTTATTCCCCAGAGAGAGTTAGCCCCGGTATCAACGGTAAAAAACTAACTGATATTATTAAGTTAACGGCAGGTTCATCTCCGTATGCATCTGATTTAGTTGACGATATTTATTCAACAATAATTAAAGCTGGCACCTACCGAGCGTCATCTATTAGGGTTGCTGAGGCTTCCAAGGTTTTAGAAAATATCCAGAGAGATGTCAATATAGCATTAATGAATGAATTCTCAAACTATACGTATTCTGAGGGCATTGATATGCAAGATGTGTTGGCCGCCGCCAATACCAAGTGGAACTTTTTATCATTTTATCCAGGATTGGTTGGCGGGCATTGCATTGCTGTTGACCCTTATTACCTCATCCACCGTGCCAAATCTATATCTGTTGATTTGCCATTAATATCTACGGCCAGAACCGTTAATAACTCAATGGTTTATGAAATTACCAGTAAGGTGATTAAGAAAATGATTACCTTAGGAATTTTAATTAAAAATAGTAGGGTTCTTATTATGGGATTAGCATTCAAGGAAGATTGTAATGATACTAGGAATAGCAAGGTTTATGACTTAATAGAGTCATTGCAAGACTATAATTTACATGTTGATGTATTTGATCCTTTGCTACCCATTGATTCTAACGACAGCCTAATTGACAATCCTTTTAATGGTTCTAGCACTTATTCGGCCATAATTAATTGTGTAAATCACCAGAATTTTGAGCAATACACCGAATCATCTTTTGCTGCTATATTAAATGAACCTGGTTTCGTTTTCAACGTATCTTCAATGACAATCGTTGATTAGCCTATCCACCAAACATAGAAATTAATCCTAATTAGCAGAATGGTTATTCAACTGTAACAGCTTTAGCTAGATTTCTCGGCCTATCAACATTATTGCCCAATATATTGGCAACTTGATATGATAGTAGTTGCATATATACCGCCATTAGTATTGGCGATATTATCTTGTTGTGCCCACACTCATCAAAAACAAATACATTGCCACCTCTTGTCCTAATTTCCTCAATATTACTCATTATTTTAATATCAGAAGATGCCATCGATAAGGCTATTACTGGCATCTTTTCATCTATCAGGGCTATTGGTCCGTGTTTTAACTCACCGCCAGCATAAGCTTCAGCATGTATATATGATATCTCTTTTAACTTTAGAGCACCCTCCATGGCTATAGGGTACATCACATCTCTACCAATAAATAAACAGTTTTTCGCCTTCGCAATCTCCCCAGCTATACCACTTATTTGCTCATTTCTTTCTAAGATATGCCTTATCGACATTATTAATCTGTCGGTTTCGATTAGGCTTGCCTCATCAGGCCTACCAGTATTTCTTCTAATATGGTTTATTAAGGTAATTAGGCCAATTAACTGTGTGGTAAATGCCTTTGTGCTTGCGACACCAATCTCAATCCCAGCTCTAGTTATGAATGAAAAATCAGATAATCTTACAAGCTCACCGTATTTTGAATTGCAAAGCGCCATCGTTGCCAGGCATTTATGTTTTTCTATAACTTTCTTTATCGCACCAATAGTGTCAGCAGTTTCACCACTTTGAGAAATAAATATAACTAACTCGTCTTTGTTTATTACGCTATCTCTATATATAAATTCACTAGCAATTTCTACATCACACTTTATGCCACAGTACTCTTCAATCCAATATTTACCCAGCATTCCAGCGTTGTGGCTTGTTCCACACGCAATAATTTTGATGGAACCAACCTTTGAGAGGATTTTATCAACCCCATCTCCATAAACTTCATTTGTTAAACCTTCACCACCCATTATCGTATTTCTTATAACATCAGGTTGTTCATTAATTTCCTTAAGCATGTAGCCCCCACTAGGAGCCCTTACAGTGGTGTCCTGTTTTTCAGCTATATGTACCCTCTTATGAACATTTTCTCCATCCATATTAATTATATCGATAGAGTTAGCCGTAATCTTCCCACACTCACCATCATCCATAATAATGAATTCTTCAACTTGACCATTTAATCCATCAATAGATGACGATATAAAGTTTTCGTCAGTGCCTTTTCCAATAATAAGCGGACTTCCATTCTTGGCGATATATATACAATCTTCATCTTCAACAATCATAGCAATCGCATAGGCACCCTCTAGCTCGTCTATAGCCATAGTTAGTGCTGTATACCAGCAACCATTGTATTTCGATTTTATATTATATACAATGCACTCAGTGTCTGATTCACCCAAGAAGTTATATCCTTCCCCGGTAAGCTTCTCTTTTAGCTCTTTATAGTTTTCAATAATACCATTATGTACTATGGCAATTTCGTCATTTACATTATGAGGGTGCGCATTAGTCATCTTCACGGCACCATGAGTTGCCCACCTACTGTGGCCAATCACCGCTCCTGACTTGATTTCATTACTAAAATCAACAAGAGAAATAACTCCGTCTAGAGTTTTTCGAATTTTAACTTTTTTTCCTAAACCACTCCAGCCAATTCCAGCAGAGTCATACCCACGATATTCTAATATCTCCAGTCCCTTTGTTGCTTTTTTCCCAATATCCACACCACCAACAACACCTATAATACCACACATATATAATTCAAACCTTCTTTAAAACATTATTGTATTGTATTTTAGCTTATACAACAAATAAAAAGTCATTTGTTTGAATATTATTTTTTTTCATTTACAATGTCTCCTGATATAATTATATTATTAAAATAATGAACATAAACTCTCTTAATAAAAAGCTAGAACAACTACAGGTCAAGGCTGATAAGCTGGACAAGGAAATTGAGGATAAGAAAAAGCAGCTTATCGATGCAAAAAGGGATATTTATATCAAAGAACTTGAAATTAAAGTCGCAAATTACGAATCCCCATCTTCATCCGAGTAATAAATAACTATATCTATTCCATA
>JYMV01043352.1_pt1 | contig 13532 bp, 11 predicted proteins | sample 338911 | NCBI WGS metagenome assembly JYMV01 (sample SAMN03354496, study PRJNA234377) | hydrothermal vent metagenome | biome: Deep sea; feature: Hydrothermal plumes at the Eastern Lau Spreading Center, Western Pacific Ocean; material: Seawater | place: Tonga | collected 2009 | depth 2000 m m
TCCTTCTTGTCCTTCTTCTTCTCATCGGTCATGGCGCATCCTTTCGGCGGGGCGGTTTTGTGATGGGCGGGGGCCACGAGCCAACCTTATGACTCGGGGCCGGGTTGCCCACCCTAAGGGTCATTTATCCCTACTTGAGTTCGTCCTTAGAATCACCGTCCCCTTTCCGATTCTCAGAAAGATGCCAGCGTTGTATCTCCCATGTACTTGTACCTCCATCAACATCTTTCAACTGCTCATCATCGATCTTCTTGGCTTCCTTGCCGTCCTTCTTGTCCTTCTTCTTGTCATCGGTCATGTCGCATCCTTTCGGCGGGGCGGTTGTGAAACGTGCGGGGAACACTCCTCGCGACTCTTCCATAGGAGCGCGAGTGAGCCTGCGTACCCTCCATCCGGTTCCCAAGGCCCTACGGACAGAAAATCCTGGAATCGGGGTGGCAGGGTTCGTCGCGGCGACCAACCTGTCGTAGTCGGCGGGGAATGTGGCTACCATGGGTGGAATGCAACTTCATTCCCGCCTGTTGATCCTGACCCTCACCGTCGCGCCGCTGGCGCTCGGGGCGCCGGTCTCTCCTTCGCCCCAGGAGGCGCCGAAGGTCGGGCCCAATCGCAGCGACGAACCGCTCATCGACCACTTCTCCCTCGCGGGTGCGGTCTCCTTCATCGATGGCACCGCCCTCGGGTGGGAACGCCAACGAAACTGCGTCACCTGCCACACCAACGGCCTGTACCTGGTGGCGCGAGGGCAGGTGTCCACCGAGGGGGCCGATTACCGCCGCGCTCGCGAGTTCGCCCGCACCTACCTGAACCGCTACGTGGTCGAAAAGCAGGCTGCTTCCGGCCAGCGCGGGGCGGTCGAGGGGCTGGTGGCGACCACCTGCTTCTTGACCATCAGCGACATGAAAACCAACGGCCGCCTCTCGCCCGACACCCGCAAGGCACTCGACCACGTCTGGAGCCTCCAGGATGAGGACGGCGCCTGGGGCAAGTGGCTCAAGTGCGGCTGGCCGCCCTTTGAAAGCGATGATCACTTCGGCGTGACCCTGGCAGCGGTCGCTGTGGGAGTTCTTCCGGAGTCCTATCGCCGCAGCGAGCCGGCGACGCTTGGACTCCAGCGATTACGGAGGTGGCTCGGCAAGAATCCTCCGCAGAACCTCCACCACAAGGGAATGATGCTGTGGGCAGCGACCAACCTGGATGGCCTCTTCGATGCCACGACCAAAGGAATCTGGAGCAGCGAACTGCTGGCTGCCCAGCGCAAGGATGGAGGATGGCGTCTGGTCGACCTGGGGGCGGGCCACTGGAAGAGACCTGAAGATATCGCCGAGACGTTGCCCAGCGATGCCTACGCCACCGCCTTCTCCATCTTCAGCCTACGTAAGGCAGGAGTACCCGCGGATCATCCGCAGCTGGTCGGGGGTCTCAAGTGGCTGCGGGAGAGCCAGCGAGAGAGCGGGCGCTGGTTTGTCCGTTCGCCCAAGCGTGACGGCAAGCACTACATCAGCCACGCGGCAACCCAGTTCGCCGTCATGGCATTCAGCAGTTGCGGCGAAAGCCCCTGATCATCTGTTTCGGGGATCCTCTGACCCATCCCAGGGACCTGATTTTGAAACCCACAACATACGGAGTTCGATTCCGAAAGCGGCTCGAGAAGAAGCGGTCCGGGATCTGCAAGGAGTGGTAAATCACGGCCGAAAGCAGACGAAAACAAACCGGGTTCAGTCCATCCAGACTCGGCTGAAAAAAGACCGTCGAGGAAATTTCTAACGAAATTCAAGATGGCTCTCACCCCAGCACGGGTCCCTGGGATGGGCAATTGCAATTGCATGGAGGGAATCGTTGCCATCGACGATGATGCCACAGGGACCGTGGAGCCAGAACTGGAAACGGATCCATGTATGAGAGCCCATGAATACTCGAGCAGCACTCTATCGATGTTCCTGGTGATGGCGCCCATTGTTTTCTGCATCTGCTGCGGTCACCTCCAGAATGCAACGCCTGCTTCGGGGATCATTGCCGATTGGGAACGAACTCCATCGAATGCACAAGGCATGAAGGTTGAACTGGGTAGCGCCTATGATGCTCTTCACAAACGGATCATCGCGTTTGGAGGTCGATCGGAGAACTGGGACAACGTGGATGAAACCTGGGCATATGACTCGAGTACCGGCACGTGGACCAATTTGAATCCTGCCAGCAGTCCTCCAACCAGATCATCCCATGCCATGGTCTATGATCCCGCACGAGGAAAAGTTCTGCTGTTCGGTGGAGACGACTTTGTTCGAGCCTACAACGACCTCTGGGAGTACGACTTTGGTCTGAACACCTGGGTAGAGCTGTCCCCACTCAATCCTCCGCCGGCCAGACAAATGCACGGAATGGCGTATGATGAGGAACATGAGGTGATCATCCTGTTCGGAGGGCGGCGTACAGGCGGCGGCGACACCTTCAATGACACCTGGGAATACAGTCATCGGACGAACAGCTGGAGATCTCTGGGTCCGCAACAGTCTCCCCCCGTTCAGGATCATATCAATCTTGCCTACGACGCCAAACACAAGAAAACGGTGCTGTTTAGCGGCCCGATCGCTCGCGATCAGTCGACGATCGGCACCTGGGTCTACGACCACGCGACGAACAACTGGTCAACTCTCACCACCGAGCACACCCCGACCGGTGATCACACCAGCCTGATCTACAACCGGAATGCCGGAACGATGATGCTGTTCGGGAATTCAGAGGTCACGAGGGGGCTGGAAGTATGGATTCTCGACCTTGAAACCCCTGCCTGGGCCATCGCAAGGTCCTTTTCGGGGCCTTCCTACCGAGAGCATTTCGGCATCGCCTACGACGAGGATCACGATGTCTACCTTCTCATCGGGGGATTCCCGAACGACGATAACTGGCTGTTGAAGGTACAGTAGTCCGCCGTCAATCCCTCAATCACACCTGAGATGACCTGCGCAACCGAGGGTGGCCCCGGTCGGGTCGACGCCGCAATTGGGATAGGGCAGCGATGGAAGCGGACCTCCCTGGAAGAGGTGGGTGAGCAGGTGGATCGGGTCTGCGACGTCGAGGGAGTTGTCGTCGTTGTTGTCGAGAGCGGCGTGGCAGGTACTTGGCATCCCCTGGAACAACACTCCGAGGTTGGTGACCACGTCGGCGAGGTCGAGGGCACCATCCATGTTGGCATCGCCTCTGAGGAACATCCCCGGCTCGAGGATCTCGGTCATGATCTCACCACTGGAGAACTGCGCTTCTGCTCCCAGCAGCCGGGCCAGAGTCGGTGCGATGTCGGGGATGGTCCGCTCCAGCGTCGAGATCAGGCCGGAACGTATCCCGGGGCCGATGGCGAGTAGCTGAATCTGGCGGCAGCCGATGCAACCGTTGCCGTGTCCCGCGAAGTTATCGGTATGACGACCATGATCGTTGGTGATGAGCATCACGGTGTTGTCGGCATAGTCCGGGTCCGATTGGAGCGTGGTCCAGAGTTCGCCGATGATGCTATCGGCATTCTCGATGGCAGCAAGATAAGCATCCCAGTCTCCAGAGTGCCCGGCAGAGTCAACACTGGGCAGATAGAAGGTCAAGAAGCGTGGCTTGGTCGTGGCGATCAGGTTCTGCGCAACCAGCCAGTTGGCATCGTCTCCACCGCTGGTTTCGATCCACTGAGGCCAGTAGTCGGGTCCGTAGGATGGATGGAAGCTACCTCTCCACGGACAGACCGGTCCCAGCACATAGGCGCAATCCTGTGCTGAAAAACCGAGTTGCCGACGAACGTATTCTTGAACGTAAGGGGTATTGGAGAAGATCGAGTCCTGCTGGCAATCGGGATCGAAAAAGGGAGTCGAACCGGCCCACGAACCGTTCATGATCGCCGGAATTCCCGCGATGGTGACGGTGTTTCCATCGTTGAGGAATGGTTCGATGATGACTCCCTGCTGGGCGAGGGTATCCATGTTGGGAACGTATTGACGGGTCGGGTGGCCCAGTCCCTCGGTGTAGCGCAGCCCATCGACGAGGACCAGAACCACGCGATCAACGATCGGGGTTTTTGGTTCGGGGACCGGCGGCACGGCACAGGGATCGGTCACCGTGGTGGGGGCCTCGAAGCCACGCAGGCACCAGCTCTCGAGGGTTCCGTCATTGTTGGACGGGTAGCTGTCGAAAACCGCGAGTGTCCACAGACCTGCGACCTGCTCGCCATCGAAGGTCGCCAGTTCTCCCCCACTGGGCTGCATGTAGCAGCCGGAAACATACGACTGGGAGCCGTTGGCGACGCCATCATCGGAATAGATGACCTGGAGATTGTCTGCATCTCCACCGTCGCCGTCGTGGAGCCGCAGCGAGGTGCCGCTCGGCGAGAAGAGATCGATCACCAGGTCACCGACGAAGGGATGGGTGATGTCGACGACGACCTGGAGGTCCTCGATGATGAAGTTGTCGGTGACGGTGATCGCACTTGTCAGAAGCTGAGGGGTGCCGTTTTCTCCGCCAAAATCGCTCTCGGGGTCGGCGCAGACCTCGACGTCGGCGACGACGAGTCCGGGAGCGAACAGCAACAGCACCAGCAGCCACCTCTCGAGGTTCATACCTGATCCCTCCAGTCCACCGATCGTCGAGTGTAACCGATCCCAGGGACCTGTTTTCGTCCGATCCGGGGCGATTTCGAGGTGCCCAGGTGGCCGTTCAACCGGAGGCGCACGAGGATGTAAAACCAGTAGCCCTGTCGCCATCTTTTAGCGCTGACGATCCCACCCTGGCCGCACCGAGCCGGTCCCCGGGCCCGATTCAGGTTTTCTGTCCGGAGGGCCTTGGGACGCGGATTCAGGGGTACGCAGGGGCACTCGCGACCCGAATGGAGGAGTCGCCAGGAGTGTGCCCCGCACATCACACAGCCGCCCCGCCGAAAGGATGCGACATGATTGAAGCGAAGCAGAAGCACATTAAGGAGAACAAAGCCGAAGATGTTTCTCATCTGCTCGATGAAGAGCAACTGAAAGATGTCGTCGCCGGCAAAGAGGTTTTATTAATTGTCGCGGTAATCTTATTGGTGAACGTCGGGGGTGGCTCTGACGAGTTATCCCGACCGCGTGGCAGATCGGTGAAGGCGTAATTACCCGCCCCCGCCCATCACACAGCCCCCCGCCGAAAGGATGCGGCATGACCGATGAGAAGAAAACGGCCGACGACAAGGATCCCAAAATGGTCTTCGATGATGAGTTGAAGGACGTCGATGGGGGATCGGCGAAATCTACCCACTCCGGTTCACGTGGTGGGGTCGACGCCCTCCAGATAGAGCGGGAGCGCAGAGGCGGGCTCTACTAACAGGGTTTCCCCCACCCCGGTGTCCTACGACCGCATATTATTCGGGATCGGTTCCAGGGTTCAGAACGGCCATCGTCGAACCTTCCCCGAAATGGCGGTGAATTTCTTTACGGTATCTTCTGCCGAGGGATTCCCCGTTTTTCATCAACCAATTTTCGACCGATTCTTCGCCGCGGGGGGATTCGTGTGAAATGAGCAGCTCCTGATCGAGCCCGAGGAACTCCTCCTTTGTCAGGGTGACGTCGCCAAGGATTCCACCGATCCCGCGCAGGGCCAGTAGAACCAGCGTTGCCGGAACTCCGATGACAACTCGGCGCACGCCGCAGGCACGGGCCAGGAGTCGAACGTACTCCTTGAAAGTGAAGACGGTTTTCCCGGCAGCATCGACTTCGACGTCGGAGGAGTCTTCAATCGCCGAAACGATGATCCGGGCGGTGTCTTCCAACGTGATCGGTTGCAACCGGTAATCGCCACCGCCGGGGATGGGGAAAATTGGAAAATGACGGAGAAACCAGGCGATGTTGTTGGTCAGAACATCGTTGGGCCCGACAATTAGCGTTGGACGTACGATCGCATGGGACAACCCCGACCGCCGTAGAGCCTCCTCGACAGCGGCCTTTCCATCGTAATAGCCCAGGTTTCGTCCGGCAGAGGCGTTGCTCACGCTCACGTGAACGACCCTGGAGACACCCGCCATCTTCGCAGCCCGAAAAAGCATCTTCGATCGTTCGACGGCGGTGTCAAAGGTCTGCTCTCCCCATGGAAGCCTGATCCAGTAGGTGTTGATGAACACATCAGCACCTTCCAGTTCATTTTTGAGATGGGCCTCATCGAACCGCAAGGGGGACGTGGATATTCGTTCTGCCCCGGCAGGTCTTTCTCGATTTGTCAGGGTGTGGACGGTCCATCCGCGGTTGACCAATTGCCGGGCGACGGCCGAACCGGTGTAACTGAAAGCCCCAGTGATCACCGCGCGCTTCTTCATCCACGCCGATGATAACACAGGTCATCAACTGGCCCTTGACGATATGACTACTCGTGATACCCATCCCAGGGATCTGAATGCGCCTCGATCACTTCGCAATTCCAAGGAGCCTTCTGGCGGTGATTTCGGGATGTTCGCTCGGTGAGTAGCTGTAGACCGGGGCGAGGCTCGCTTCGACGGGCCTGTCCGCGCCGCCGGTCATCGACCGGCGGCGCGGCCCTACCGGCCCTTGGATCAATGCACACACTTTCTTTTCTTTGAGCGCGCTACGTTAAGCCCCTTCAACGGGTCGCCGCGGCCACCAGCAACGGCGATAGCGCCCAGGTCGACTGTCCTCTTGCCCTGGTCCCCGTCCTTCGCCATTCGCTTGCCGTCGAGTTTGCGTTCGTTGTTCATGAAAATTCCTTCCAATCTGAAACCATGAGAATCTGCGCCCCGCCACAACGCGGTGCGCGCATTGCCTTCGATGACCTAACTTCGACCTGAGAAAACCACCGCACATCGATCTCCTGCCGGGGAAAGCGTGGGCTTCCAGCGACCGGAGAAAACAGCGCAACGATGGGTATTCTCGAGGGTCAAACCTTTCCTGCGGGCTGTCAGTAAATAGAGCCCAATAAAGTCCACGTTCTTGAGGGGGCTTGAACAGCAAGCGCCCAGGCGCGGGCGCGTACGAGGCGAGACCGTCAATCCTTCGAAGGTCTCATCCAGGGGGACTGCCCTAGCGGCTGCGAACCAGGGTGATCTCGGTGCCGGCTCCTTCGAGGACCATTCTGTCGTCGGGGAGGACCCGGACTCGCGCTTCACAGGCGAGAGGGCCGACTTCGGTGCGGACGCCGAGTCCCTCGCCGAAGATCGAGGTCACTTCCAGCTGGCCGTGGTACTCCTGGCTGCGGAGGACCAGGGTGTAGGCGCCGGAGGCCTCGATGGTCAGCTGCATGTCGGAGGTGATCGTCTCCTTGACCTTGGCGACCATCCTCTTCATCCAGGAACCGAGGGCGGGAGAGGCCGGAGTCGAGTCGGTCGAGGCGATGGTCGCCTCGGGGACCCTCTGCCAGGAGCCTATCGCCCGGAGGTAGGTGCTACCAGCGGAGCAACCCGTGACTACGACTGGGGTTATAACCAAGAGGGTGAGGAGGAGTAGGAGGTTGCGTGTCATCGGTGCCTCTTTCCGCGGCTGGAAGTGCTGTCCGTCTCCTCATGTATCCGGAACGAAAACATTACCGGACCCAGTTCCCAGGTGGCTGCGGGTGGCCCGTGAGAAAACCCTCCCTGCGCAGGGCAACCTCGCTTACCTTGGGGGTATCAGCCCTCTACCATGAAATTGTGAGGTCCACGGATGAAACTCCCGCTGCTGTCACTCGTGCTCTTGATGGTGCTGGTCTCGGGATCGGCAGCGATCGGACAGGATCCGCCGCCGGACCTCGACGACGGCGTCCCGGTTGTCGACCTCCGTGCCCTGCCGCGAGATCTGCTCGGCCTGATGGATGACAACGGTGACGGCAGGCTGTCGAGGGAGGAGCAGATCGCCTGGAAGGAGGTCCTCATCGCCCTCGATGAGAATGGTGACGGCCGCGTCGACGGTCGCGACTTCGAGGGCCTCCCTCCCCCTCCCCCCGACGGCTTCTTCCCCGACCCCTCAGGCGGTCCGCCGCCTAGCTTCGGGCCCGGGGCCTTCGGCAGGACGGGGGCTCGGCCGGGCCGGCAAGATCTCCAACTGGTCGAACAATTCGATGGCGACGGCGATGGCAAACTCGACAGCGCCGAACGCTCCGAGGCACGCGTCTTCGTCAAGGAGAATCGTCAACAACGGGGCGGACCTGGAGGGCGCCGCGGTGGCCGCCGTGGCGGCCGCGGTTTTGGACCCGGTGGCGAGATGCCGACCCCCGAACCCGGACCGAAGGTCGCCGTCGAGGATGCCGAGACCTTCCCCGGACGCCATCTCTACGACACCTCCGTGCTGCGCACCTACTTCCTGACCTTCGCAAACGACGGCTGGGAATCGGAATTGGAGGACTTCTACCACACCGATGTCGAGGTCCCCGCCGACATGACGGTCGATGGCAACGTCTATCAGGGGGTCGGCGTGCGCTTCCGCGGCAACTCATCCTTCTTCTCGGTTGCTGCCGGGATGAAGCGCTCCTTTGGCATCTCGGTCGACTTCACCGCCGGCTCTCAGCGCCTCGGCGGCTACAAGACCCTCAACCTGCTCAACGCCCACAGCGATCCCTCCTTCCTGCGCGAGATCCTCTTCGACACCGTCGCAAGCAACTACCTGCCGGCACCGAAGGCCAACCTGGTCAGGGTGGTGGTCAACGGCGAGAGCTGGGGGATCTACATCAACGCCCAGCAGACCAACAGGGAGTTCATCGAGGAGTGGTTCGGGAGCTCGAAGGGGGCGCGCTGGAAGGTGCCCCCCGACATGAGCGGCGCCGCAGCCCTCACCTGGCGGGGACCCGAGCCCCAGGCGTACAGGGACCTCTACGAGATCAAGAGCCCCGACAGCCCCGCCTCCTGGCAGGGGCTGATCGACCTGTGCGAAGCGCTCGAGACGATGAGCGATCAACAGATCGCCGAGGATCTCGATCAGCGCCTCGACATCGACGGTGCCCTGTGGTTCCTCGCTCTCGACAACGTCTTTGGCGATGATGACGGTTACTTCAGCCGTGGCAGCGATTACCTCATCTTCCAGGACGCCGCCCACGGCCGCTTTCACCTCTTCCCCTACGACAGCAACGAAACCTTCCGTCTCGGTGGTGGCCGCGGACCGGGAGGACGGGGAAGGCGCGGCGGTGATCGCGGAGGAATCGACAGGGAGCCGCAGAGCGCCCAGCGCGACATCTTCCTCGGCAGCAACGATGAGCGCCGGCCTCTCATCCGCCGCCTGTTTGCGATCCCCGAGCTGAAGGCGCGCTACGTCGCCCACCTCCACACCATCATCGATGAGTGGCTCGACTGGCAGAAACTGGGCCCCATCGTGACCAGGATTCACCGAATGGTCGCCGAGGAGATCGCCGCAGACACCCGCAAACTGACCTCGACCGAGGCGTTCGAGGACAGCATCGACGGCGAGGGCAGCGGCGGCTTCCGGCGCATCCCCGGACTGCGCAGCTTCGTCGAGGCCAGACGCACCTTCCTCCTCGACCACGAGTGGCTGAAGCGACCGGCGCCAGAGATCTCTTCCGTCGAGGTGAGCTGGCAGAAGAATAAGCCGGTCTGGCAGGTGAAGATCGGCGACCGAACCGAGGTCGATCGGGTCTTCCTCTACGTCAGCAGCGGTCGCCATGTCCCCTACCAGCAAATCGAGATGCAAGGAAATGACAGCGGCGACGTCTTCAGCACGGGGTTGCCAGAGGGCAGCGGAGAGGAGGTCACCCTCTACTACGTCGAGGCGCGAGCGCCAGGAGAGACGGGGACCACCGCCTTTTTCCCGCCGCGGGCAACGGCGGCGCCGGCGACGTTTTCCGCCACGAATGGCACCTCCGTCGGGAGGCGCTAGAACTCCCCCTCGGGGAGAGGCAGCCAGCGGTTCCAGGGGGTCGATGGAGGCGACATCCGACTAACAGGGACCTTCGGATCCTGTTACCATCCCGGAGGCTTCTTGACCCTGGAATTCTCTGCTCGACGGGTGGGATGATGACTCGGAAGATGATTCGCAACTGGTTGCTGGGCGTTGCTGGGCTGCTCCTTCTGACCGCCTTCACCGCCGCTTCCACAGACGATCTCCCGAAGTCGACAGACCCTGCCGCCATCAGTTATTACAAGGACATCCGCCCCATCTTCCAGGCCCGGTGCCACGGCTGCCATCAGCCGGCAAAACCGAAGGGGCGTTTCATCATGACCCGCTTCGATCGCCTGCTTGCCGGTGGCGAAGGCGGAGAGGCGGCCATCGTACCGAGCGATCCCGATTCCAGTCTGCTGCTGGAGATGATCACACCAGTCGATGGCGAGTTCGAGATGCCAAGGAAGGGCGACTCCCTGTCGACGACAGAGATCGATCTGATCAGGCGCTGGATCGCTGCCGGGGCGTGGGATGACACCCCGGTCAAGGCTCGGCAGAAGATCGACAGCGCCCACCCCCCCAGCTACGACACGCCGCCGATGGTCACCGCTCTCGCCTACTCAGCCGATGGAAAATACCTCGCCGTTTCCGGCTATCACGAGGTGCTGATTCACGACCTCGCCGATTCTTCCATCGCTGCCCGGTTGATCGGGCTGTCGGCGCGGATCGAATCGATCACCTTCTCCCCCGACGGCAAGAAACTGGCGGTCACCGGCGGTCTTCCTGCGCGGATGGGCGAGGTGCAGGTGTGGGACACCGAGAAGTGGCAATTGAAACTGTCGGTTCCGGTCACCTTCGACACCATCTACGGCGCCAGCTGGTCTCCCGACAGCAAATTGATCGCATTTGGTTGTGGCGACAACACGCTGCGCGCCATCGACGCCGGCAGTGGCGAGGAGGTCCTCTTCAGCCGCGCATCATCGGACTGGACTCTCGACACCATCTTCAGTGGTGATGGAAACTACCTGATCTCCGTCGGTCGCGACATGACCGCCAAGTTGACCGAGGTCAAGACGCAGCGATTCATCGACAACATCACCTCCATCACCCCCGCCATTCTCAAGGGCGGGCTGGCGGCCATCGCTCGCCATCCCGACAAGGAGGAGGTTCTCCTCGGGGGCGCCGATGGCACCCCACAGATCTACCGGGTACACCGGGAAGTCAAACGGGTGATCGGCGACAACTCCAATCTGCTGCGCTCGTTCCCGCCGATGCCAGGGCGCATCTTCGATCTCGGCTACCGAGCGGACGGCAAGAGGATCGCCGCCGGCAGCAGCCTCGATGGCGGAGGCCACGTTCACATCTACAGCAGCGACTTCGATGGAACCCTGCCCGAGGGAATGATGGGAATCCTCGCGAAGGTCTCGACCGCTCGCAACGCCGAGGAAAAGAAGAAGATCGAGGCCTTCCACAGCAAGGACATCGCACAGATCGCAACGGCAAGCTTCTCGACCCCGATCTACGCGCTCTGCTGGCATCCAAACCAGCTCGAACTCGCGGTCGCCGGTGCCGATGGCCTCATCCGCATCCTCGATGGCGAAGATGCCACCGTCAAACGGGTCGTGATGTCGGTGCCGATGACAAAAGAAAAAAGCGATGACCTGGTCGCCATCACCGTCGATCCGCCACGAGTTGAGATCTCCGAGAAGTTCGGAAGCCAGCAGTTGATCGTCACCGGCTGGCTCGCCTCCGGATACCCGGTCGACCTGACCAGCAAGGCGAGTTTTCTGGCTTCGGAGGATATTATCCGCGTCTCCGCCGGAATGGTGGAAACTCTCGAGGATGGCGAGGCTCGACTCGAGATCGCTCACGGCGGACACAAGGTCGAGATCCCCGTCACCGTCACAGGCAGGACCGCCGACTTCGAACCGAGTTTCATCCGCGATGTCAATCCGGTGATCTCGAAGCTGGGGTGCAACTCCGGTTCCTGCCACGGTTCGAAGGAAGGCAAGAACGGTTTCAAACTGTCGCTGCGGGGGTACGACCCGATACTCGACGTGCGCTCCTTCTCCGATGACCACGCCGGCCGCCGGGTCAACTTCGCCGCTGCCGATGACAGCTTGATGCTCCTGAAAGCGACGGGAAGCGTGCCCCACGAGGGGAACCAGCGCACACCGCCCGACTCCACCGAATACCAGATCCTTCGCGAGTGGATCGCCGGCGGCTGCCAGCTCGATACAACGGTCACCCGGGTCGAACGGATAGAAATCTCTCCGGAGAACCCGGTGGTGCAGAAAATCGGCGGCGAGCAGCAGTTGAGGGTGACCGCCTTCTACGGCGACGGCTCGACCCGGGATGTCAGCGCCCTCGCCTTTGTCACCAGCGGCGACACCGAGATCGCCACCTCAACCGAATCCGGTCTGATCACCACCCTCAGACGCGGCGAGGCGCCACTGCTGGCGCGCTACGAGGGTGCCTATGCCGCCACCACCCTCACCGTCATGGGCGACCGATCGGGATTCGAGTGGCAAGCCCCGCCGACCTTCAACCCCATCGACGAACTGGTCGCCGCAAAGTGGCAAAGGATGAAGATCCTGCCTTCGGAACTCTCCAGCGACACCGATTTCTTGCGCCGGATCACCCTCGACCTGACCGGCCTGCCCCCGACACCGGATGGAGTCCTGGCATTTCACGCCGACGAGCGCGACACCCAGATCAAGCGCGATGAGATGATAGATAAACTGATCGGTTCGGAGGATTTCGTCACCTACTGGTCGAACCGCTGGGCGGACCTGCTTCAGGTCAACGGCAAGTTCCTCGGCAAGGAAGGTTCAATCAACTTCCGCAAGTGGATCCAGGAGCAGGTCGAGTCGAACAGACCCTATGATGAGTTCGCTTACGACATCATCACCGCCAGCGGATCGACGATGGACAACCCGCCGGCCTCTTACTTCAAAATCCTGCGCAAACCAGCGGAGACGATGGAGAACACCACTCAGCTGTTCCTCGCCACTCGTTTCAATTGCAACAAGTGCCACGATCACCCCTTCGAGCGCTGGACCCAGGACCAGTACTACGAGCTGGCAGCCTACTTCGCCCGCGTCGGCCTCGAGGATGATCCCCGCAGCGGCAAGAATCGCATCGGCGGCACCGCTGTCGAGGGTACCAAGGCGCTCTACGAAATCGTTTCCGACAAGGAGACGGGTGAGGTCAAGCATGACCGGACCGGTGTAGTATCAGTCCCATCCTTCCCCTTCGCCGTCGATTTCGAGGCGGTCGAGGGTCAATCGAGACGCCAGCAGCTGGCGGCGTGGCTGACGTCGCCCGACAATCGCTACTTCGCACGCAGCTACGCCAACCGCATCTGGGGCTATCTTCTGGGGGTCGGCCTGATCAACCCTCTCGATGACATCCGCGCCGGCAATCCACCTTCGAACCCGGAACTGCTCGACTGGCTGACGGCTGATTTCATCGACAACGATTTCAACGTCCAGAAACTGATCGCCACGATCTGCAAGTCTCGCACCTACCAGCTCTCCTTCCTACCGAACCGCTGGAACCAGGACGACCGTATCAACTTCGCCCACGCCACGCCCCGGCGGCTGCCGGCGGAAGTCCTCTACGACTCGATCCACCTGGTTCTCGGAGCCAAGACACGAATTCCAGGGGTTCCCGAAGGCACCCGCGCCGCGGCGTTGCCCGATGTCGGGATCAAACTCA
>JYMV01038151.1_pt1 | contig 13530 bp, 12 predicted proteins | sample 338911 | NCBI WGS metagenome assembly JYMV01 (sample SAMN03354496, study PRJNA234377) | hydrothermal vent metagenome | biome: Deep sea; feature: Hydrothermal plumes at the Eastern Lau Spreading Center, Western Pacific Ocean; material: Seawater | place: Tonga | collected 2009 | depth 2000 m m
TAAAACAAAAGCTAAGAAACCGAGAGCAACTATTTGCAGGTTGGGTATCCTATGCTCATCCATCAATTACCGAAACATTCGCCATGGCGGGCTTCGATTTTATGGCCATTGATATGGAGCATTCAACTATAACGACAGAGCAGGCACAGAGAATTATTGCCGCCTCTCAAGCGCAAGGCGTGCCCTGCCTGCCTAGACCTGTTTCACACTCTAATGACTGGATTAAACCTTTGTTGGAATCCGGTGCTGATGGTATGGTTATCCAAATGGTTAATAATAAAGAAGAATTGAAAAATTTAATTCAACATATTTATTATCCGCCAATTGGCAATAGAAGCTATGGGGTAAATCGTGCACATGATTACGGCTTCTCATTAGATAAATATTTTAGTGAATGGAATAATTCTGCAAGTTTTATTATTCAGGTTGAATCTATCGAAGCAGTCAATAATATTGAGGATTTACTAAGTTTTGATGAGGTTGATGGTGTTATGATTGGACCAATGGACTTATCAGGTTCGTTAGGAATTCCAGGGAAAACTAATCATCCTAGTGTAATTGAAGCATCAAAGAAGGTGATCAGGGCATGTGAAAAATATCACAAAAGTTGTGGTACACAAGTTTCTGATACAAATGAGAAGGCGATTACTGAATTATTTGATTTAGGATATACATTTGCCATTCTTGGTTCCGATTTGTTTGTATTATGGCGTTGGGCAGAAGAAATGAAAACTATTATGGAGAAATTAAAACAATGAGTTATACGGATAAATTGTTTGATATACAAGGTCAAGTGGCAGTAGTTACTGGTGCAGGTGGATACTTGTGTAGTGCTATGGCGATCGGTTTAGCTAATGCGGGCGCAAAAATTGCTGTATTAGATCTAAGGCTAGAAAAAGCACAATCTGTTGCTGATGAGATTGTCAATTCTGGCGGTGAGGCGATTGCTTTGGCAATTGATGTCGCCAATAAAGAGCAACACGTAGAATCACTTAAAGCTGTTTTGGATAGATTTGACAGTGTAGATATATTGGTTAATGGTGCAGGCACCAATTGCCCAACTCCATTTTTTGATTTAAGTTTGGATGAATGGCAAGGGGTAATGGATTCACAGATTACAGGTACTTTTTTAGGGTGTCAAGTATTCGGCGAGTACATGGTTAAGAAGCAATCTGGGTCTATTATTAATATTTCTTCTGCTTCGGCTGGCCCACCTTTATCAAAAGCATTTACTTATTCTGTTGCCAAGGCAGGTATTAAAAATTTAACCCAAAATCTGGCTAGAGAGTGGGCAACAGATGGAGTGCGCGTTAATGCGCTTCGTCCTGGTTTTTTGCCTACAGAGTGGAATCAAAAAAATTTTATTACCAAAGAAAGAGAAAAAGCAATTTTGGGCCACACACCGATGAATCGTTATGGTGCGCCTGATGAGTTGATTGGCGCAACGATTTGGCTAGCTTCTAATGCTTCTAGTTTTGTAACAGGTGCTGAAATTGCTATTGATGGTGGCTTTAGTTGTATGACAATTTAAGGAAATTTTGTAAAATGAAAAAAACAGTTATTATTACAGGTGGTAATAAGGGAATTGGTTTGGATATAAGCAAGGTCTTTGCTGATAGTGGTTACGCGGTATTTGTCGGTGCGAGAGAGGACACGAAAGAGCTGCAAGCACTGCATGGAGACATAACTTTTGTTAAAACTGATGTTAAGTTTGAAAAAGATCATCAGGACTTGGTAAAAACAGCGTTAGATAAAACAGGCAGGTTAGATACTTATATCAATAATGCAGGTTTTTCTGCATGGCGTAGCATTGGAAATATTGATGAGGAATTCTTGAGTAATGTATTAGATACAAACCTTAAGGGTGTTTTTTGGGGATGTAAATCAGCACTAGCAGTAATGCAAGCTGGCGCTAATATTGTTAATGTTTCTAGTATTGCAGGAAAACGAGGTAGTAGTAATAATTCGGCTTATTGTTCCTCTAAATTTGGTGTTAATGCTGTTACTCAGTCGTTAGCAAAAGAAGTTGGAAAACAAAATATTAGAGTTAACGCTGTTTGCCCAGTGATTGTTCCAACAGAAGGTTTGATAGAGGCGTTAGATGAGCCTGAATCTCCTGCATATGGCAATATTGACGGGTTTATTGATAATTTTCGTAAAACTCAAGCAGCACTGCCTGAACTGCCTACAGGAGAAGAGATTGGCAAGGCATGCTTGTTTTTAGCTTCTGACGATGCTTCTGCAGTAACTGGGCAGTGTATTAATGTTGATTGTGGCGTGTTTCCGCAATGAAGATTGTTGGCATAATCCCCGCTCATATGGCGTCTGTTCGTTTTCCGAAAAAAATTCTATTTAATATACACGGATTGCCAATGATTGAGCATGTTCGCCGTAGAGCGTTATTGTCTAAAGAGTTAGATGATGTTCTCGTTGCCACTTGCGATGTAGAGATTGCAGACGCTGTAGAGTCCTATGGTGGAAAGGTCATTATGACAAGTAATGACCATAAAAACGGTACTAGCCGTGTTGCTGAGGTAGTTCAAAATTATGATTGTAGTCATGTATTGTTGTTGCAAGGAGATGAGCCGTTATTATTGCCTAAACACATTGATAGCATGATTAAGAGCATAAAGAAAAATCCTAAGAAAGACGCATGGAATGCTACTGGTAGTATCAACACAGAGGATGAATTGGATTTACACTCTTTTGTAAAGTGCGCCATTACGAGAGATAATAAAATTATGCATTGTTTTCGAAAGACGCCATATTTTAGTGACATAAAAATTCAGCAAAGATTTGTTCGTAAAATTTTAGGAATTATTGCCTATAGGAAAGATTTTCTACTTAAGCTTAATCAATTGCCAGAATCAGAAATTGAATCTGCTGAGTTTATTGAGCAAATGAGAATTATTGAAAGCGGCTATGATCTATATTCTGTACCTGTGGATCCAAGCCTACCTTCTATTAATGAGCCACATGAAGCTGATATTGTTCTAGACTATTTAAAAAATAATAGTGAACAGAATACATTGTTAAAACAAATTTTATAGTAATGTATTTTCTAATAAAAAGATATATTACTAGATTTGAATATTGATCAATACAAATTATTGTGTGATGCGTGCGATAACGTAATAAATAAAGATAAAAATTTATACAAGGTTTCTATACCTTGGCTGCACGTAATAAGAGAACATCCAGTCTCTCTAAAACAATATGAGCTCTTGTTCAAAGGCAGTTTTAATGACGATCCTTCCTATTCGAATAACTCATTATTGGTAAATAGGAAGCCATTAAATATTTTCCCTTTAGAAGATTATCAATTAGCTAACTCAATTAACCATAAAGATGTTGATGTAGTAATTGTTTCTCATTTGGTAAATACCGATCATTTAAATTGTAATGAAGATTTTTACTTTGCTGATATTCCTAAATATCTAGTGGACAATAAAATCAATCCTTTAGTTATTCTAATCAATCACACTAATGAAAAAACTGAAAATTTATCAAAACTAATTAATCATTTAGAAACACCAAGAATTATCCTTTCAAAGAATTTAAACTTAAAGGGAGAGGTTCAAAATGTATTTGGCTTAATCAAAGAGATGATTAAAATGAGGTTTTCTTCTTTTAAAGAAGAAGGGTTGTTAAAGCAGGTGTTACAGCGTTCATCTAGTGTTAAAGGGTTAGGTGGTGCATTGTCTGCTTTAAGAATTGGTAGACAAGTTGAAGAGGTTTTAAGCCTATGCAATCCTAAAGCAATTATGACCACTTATGAGGGGCATTCTTGGGAAAGGGTGGTGTATAGAATTACTAACCAACATAATGATAATATATTGCGCATTGGTTATCAACACTCTGTTATTACAAAGAATGCGCATTCAATTGTCAGACCACTAGGTAAAAAGTATGATCCAGATTTGATTTTTACCTCCGGTGAAATAACTAATAATTTTTTTCAAAAATCATTAAAAAAATCTCATTCTAAATTATTGGTTTTAGGCTCTAAAAAATCTTTAGAAAAGTTAGATTCATATAGCGATAAACAATCCAAAATCTGTTTAGTGCTACCAGAAGGCATTATCGAAGAGTGTGATACGTTGTTTAGTTTCTCAATTAAATGTGCAAATGCATTACCGCGCATTGATTTTATATGGCGATTACATCCTGTAATGTCTTTTAATAAGGTGTTGGAGCATATGTCGATTAATATGGAGGATTTGCCTAAAAATATCATTATCTCTAGTTCATCATTATCCGAGGATATTGTTAAATCTAGCTTTGCACTTTATCGTGGAACCACTGCAATTATTGAAGCAGTTTACGGAGGCTTGACACCAATATATTTATCAGATGAAAGTGGAATGACCATTGATTTGTTGCATGAGATGGATGAGGGTAGAAAGATTGTGAGAAATATTGAAGACTTTACAATGGTAGTCGATGATGTCACACCGCATAATAACGATAAATTAACTCACTATTGCAAGAGATACTTCATGCCATTTGATTATTCAATTTTGTTAAAAGAACTAAGGGGAGTTATCTAGGGATGGAAGGTTGTATGCTTAGTGTTGTCATACCATCTTTGGGTGGAGACCTTTGTGATACTTTGGATAGTGTTAATGCAGGTAGTATTTGCCCTGATGAGATCATTATCTGCTTGCCAAATGATATGCATTCTGTAAAAGATGTGCTTAAATACAAGAATCTAACGATTGTATATGCTGAGCAATATGGGCAAGTATATCAACGTATCGTTGGGTTTAAGTATGCAAAAGGTGATTATGTTTTGCAATTAGATGATGATATATTGCTTGATAGAGGGTGTTTAGAGAAACTTATTGCTTCTCTTAAAAAATTACCTTCTACTGTGTCACCTTGCTTGTTTAATACTAACGGTAAGCCACTTTATGAAAGTAAAAAAGATGGCTTATTGTCAATTTACTATCGATTAATCAATGGCAAGACCGGGCACAAGTCTGGCGGGATAACGCTTGCTGGCACTAATTTTGGCGTTAATCCGAATGATGTTAATTCAGACGTGGTAAGGGTTGATTGGCAACCTGGAGGCTGCATTTTGCATAAAAAAGAAAACCTGATTCTTAAGGGTTTTTATCCAAACAAGGGGAAGGCTTATTGTGAAGATTTGATTCACTCTTTTTTATTAAAGGAGTCAGGTGTTGATCTGTTTGTAGATACTCGTGCTAAATGCACTACACCACTTAATCCTAAACTTTCTTTATTGAAAGAAATTGTGCCAGATTTCAAGATTAGGTTGTATTTTGTAAAGATGGCCAAACTAAGTGAAACTAGAATGTTAATCCACTATATTGTTTATATAATGAGGTCTATTAAACTTAAGTAAGCTGTTTTCAAATTGTTGGCTATATGAGCATTCCTATTGCAATCGTTGTATTAACAAAAGACGAGCCTGATTTTTTGGGTAAAACGATCCGTTCAATTATAGGTAGAACTAATTACCCTTATGAATTGTTTATTGTTGATAATGATTCCAGCCTAGATAAACAAAAAATCTTATTAAAATCATATGAACAAGACGGGCTTGCTCATGTGATTTTTAATAATAAAAATCAGTGGATTTTGGGCTTTAATAAAGCAATAGATATTGTTAATACTAGAACTGACTTATCATCAGAGTATGTGGTGCTTACTGATGGTGATATTGTTGTGCCAGAGCCAATAGATCAAGTGTGCTGGCTAGAATATCTTAAGCAAAAGATGGACGGCAATATTACGATTGGCAAGCTAGGCTTAGCACTTGATACTCAATTTATTAAAGATAATAAACAGTTTGGCAATACTTACGCTAATGAGTTGAGGTACATGAAAGGTCCTATAGTAGATGATTTGGTCATTGCACCGGTCGATACAACGCTAGCAATCTATCGAAGAGATTTGTTTGTGACAAATACATTTAAGATGCTACCTGGACACGGATCTTTAATAAAGCCCTATTATTATGTGTGTAGAACGAATAACACATACTTAGCCCAACATTTAGGTTGGCACAACTATATCGAGCCAGATATAAACCAACTTCGAGACAAGGTGATTTGTTTTGCAAAATATGCGGGATATGTAGATCCAATTGTTTTAAATAAGGTGGGTAATAGGGCTAGATACTTTTATAAGATATTTGGCCGTATATATAAGACCTATTGGTCTTTTGGCGTTGTTTGGTATTGGATGCGATACACTCTGACTCGATTTCCAAGAAATCTTAATGAGATCCAATCCAAGCTTAGATAATGATTATTTATGTTGATTGATAACAGAATGAATCTTCCACCAAAGACTGCTGTTCTGTTGGCTGCCTATAATGGCATGGCCTGGATTGAGGAGCAAATTGATTCAATCAATAGTCAAACTAAAGTTGATGTCGATTTATTTGTCAGTGTTGATTTATCGACTGATGGTACATACGAATGGTGTCAGAAATTAGCAAATGAAAGGGCTAATGTTAATCTATTGCCATACGGAGAGCGGTTTGGTGGCGCTGCTAAGAATTTTTTTCATTTGATACGAGAGGTTGATTTTAGTGCTTATGATTATGTTGCGCTAGCAGATCAAGATGATGTTTGGCTTCCAAATAAGCTCATTCATGCGATTGAGACCATTAAGAGTAAAAAAGTTTGCGCTCTATCAAGTGATGTTGTGGCATTTTTTCAAGACGGGCGTGAGCTGTTGATTAAAAAATCTCATCCTCAAAAAAAGTTTGATTATTTTTTTGAATCTGCTGGGCCTGGTTGTACTTACGTCATTGAATCTAAAGCTCTACAACAATTTAAAGATTTCTTAATATCGAACTGGGATAAAGTTAATAACATTACGTTTCATGATTGGATGATTTATGCGTACTTTCGTGAGCATGATTTAGGTTGGCATATTGATGCTAAACCATTGATGCGATATAGAAGGCATGAGTCAAATGTCATTGGTGCAAATTCGGGGCTTGATGCCTATAAAAAGCGACTTTCTATGGTGAAAAGTAATTGGTACAAAAAAGAGGTTGAATCTATACGTGCGTTAGTTGATCCGGGCAATCAGTCGGGTTTAAGATTAGGTCGTTTATTCTTAATAAAGAATTTTTGGCAGTTGCGTAGACACCCTAAAGAGACTATTGTGTTGTTACTCATGCTCGTGTTAGGTATTTACTAGTGAAAATAGCAGTTACAGGTGCAAATGGGTATATAGGTAGTGCTGTTGTTGAAAAATTATTAGAATGCAATCATCAGGTTGTTGCTCTTGTTAGAAAAAAAACGACATACTTGCCCGATAAAGTCGAACAAATAATTATTGGTGACTTGTCAAAACCAGATTTAATTAATGCACTCGAATGTGCATTTCAATCCATTGATGGCTTTGATGCACTCATTCATACAGCTGCATTGGCACACAATGATGATAAGAATCCTGATTATCTAGCATTAGTAAAACAGGTTAATGTTGAAGCAACAATGGTTTTAGCGCAATTAGCCGACAGATTTAATGTGGTGCGATTTATCTTTTTGAGTTCAATTGGAGTTAATGGAGGCATGAGTACCGCGCCATTCACAGAAAATGACGCGCCAAATCCACATAACTATTATTCTAAGTGCAAATATAAAGCCGAGCAGGGGCTGTTGTCATTGTCTGCTAAGGTAAAAATGGAGGTGGTTATTATTAGACCGCCACTTGTTTACAGTCACCACGCACCTGGAAATTTTGCTAGATTAGTTAACCTTGTTGAATCAGGCTTTCCACTGCCATTGGGTTGCATTAAAAATAAACGATCGCTATTGGCGCTAGATAATTTGGTTGATTTTTTAGTATTTTGTTCTGATCAAAAGAAAACACCTTTAGCAAAAAACCAAATATTCTTAGTTGCAGACGGTGAAGATATATCAACAACTGAACTGATAGAAAAAATTGCCTTTTCATTAAATAAAAAATCTAGATTAATTCCAGTAAATTCAAAAATATTTTTCATTTTTCTTAAACTAATTGGAAAGCATAAACTTTATACACGGCTATTTGACTCATTGCAGATAGATGCCTCAAAAGCGATAAATTTATTAGGATGGCCACCTAAAGTGACGATTGATCAGCAATTAAACAAGACTAAAATGTAGCGATATGAAAAGAGTATTTGACATCTTATTAGCTTTGCTACTATTGCCGTTTTTTTTGATTCCGATGATTATTGTTGGTATTTTGGTAAAGGCAACATCTAAAGGGCCTGTGTTGTATTGGTCTGACAGGATTGGTAAAAATAATGTCATTTATTCGATGCCAAAATTTAGATCAATGCGTGTTGATACGCCAGATGTAGCAACACACCTTCTTGAAAATCCAAGTTCTTACTTGTCTTCAATTGGTGGATTTTTACGATCCAGTAGTTTAGATGAATTGCCGCAATTGTTTTCAATTATAAAAGGGGATATGAGTTTTGTTGGTCCAAGGCCTGCACTATACAACCAGGATGATTTAATTGCCCTTAGGTCTGAAAGTGGCGTTGAGAAGTTATTGCCAGGGGTAACGGGTTGGGCGCAAATTAATGGCAGAGACGAGGTGTCTATTCCTGAAAAAGTGAGGCTGGATGTTGAATATATGCACCATCAATCACTTTGGTTTGATATTAAAATCTTATATATTACCTTTTTAAAGGTGGTTAAGCGTATTGGGGTTACACATTGATTAATAGAATAGTTAAATTAACACGTATTCAGAAGCAGATAATTATGCTTGTTCTGGATAGTGCGTTAATTGTCACTTGTTTATTGGCTGCTTTTTCCATTAGGCTAGGCTATTGGTTTTGGCCCAATGATGATTTGATGCTGGTGATTATTGGTGCGCCAATAATAGCTGCCCCAATTTTTATTCGATTTGGCCTATATCGTGCGGTTATTAGATATATTGGTTTTAAAGCTTTATGGGCAATTATTAATGCTGTGTCCTTGTATGCTTTAATATGGGGCGTTATTGGATTTATGGCTGCTCTTGATGGCATACCAAGGTCTGTCATTATTATTAACTGGATATTGTCTCTTATGGCAATTGGCGGATTGCGCATCATAGCCAGACTAATTATTAGTGGCGACGTTCATATTTTAAGCAAAAAAATTAATAGTAAACAGAAACAAGTCCTAGTTTATGGTGCGGGTGACGCTGGCGTACAATTAGTGTCAGGCCTTGAGTACTCTTCTGAATACAGTCCAGTTGGGTTTATTGATGATGCCACTGATCTGCAGAGCAATCAAATCAGGGGCTTGAATATTTACAGTGCAGATGATATTAGCACCCTGATTAATCGTTTTAATTTAGATGAAATATTAATTGCTATTCCTTCTTTATCGCGTAGCGATAGAAATGCCATGCTCGAGAAGTTAGAGCCATATCCTGTTGAGGTGCGTTTATTGCCTGGTGTCTCAGAATTGGCCGATGGAAAAGTTAACATTGATGATTTACGTGAAGTTGATATTAAAGATTTGCTCGGGCGTAATATAGTGGAACCAAACAAAGATTTACTGGGTAAAAACATCACTAATAGAGTTGTGGTAGTTACTGGTGCTGGCGGCTCAATTGGCTCCGAGTTGTGTAGACAAATAGTATTGCTTAAGCCAAAAGCGTTGATCTTGTATGAAATGAGCGAACTGGCACTTTATAACATTGAAAAAGAATTGTCTAGTATTGGTATTAATGCGATTGATATTTACCCGATGCTCGGAAGTGTTAATAATAAAAGCAGATTAAGCAATGTTTTTAAACGTTTTGATGTGGACACCGTTTATCACGCTGCAGCTTACAAGCATGTGCCTATGGTAGAGTTTAATACCACTGAAGGCGTTAATAACAATGTATTTGGCACACTCAATTGTGCACAGGCTGCTATAGATGAGGGTGTTGAGACTTTTGTACTTATATCTACGGACAAAGCGGTGCGACCTACAAATACAATGGGTGCAACTAAACGATCTGCCGAATTGATATTGCAAGCTTTATCTGCTGAACAAAATAGTACAAAATTTACTATGGTGCGCTTTGGTAATGTTCTTGAATCTAGTGGCTCTGTTATACCATTATTTAAACAGCAGATAAAATCTGGTGGACCGGTCACAGTAACTCATAAAGATATTGTTCGTTATTTTATGACCATACCTGAGGCAGTGGAATTAGTGATCCAAGCAGGTGCTATGGGCACTGGCGGTGATGTATTTGTGCTTGATATGGGTAAGCCAGTACGTATTGATGACTTAGCTAAGAAAATGATTCGACTTAGTGGATTAGAAGTTAAAGATGAATCTAATCCTGATGGTGATATTGAGATTAATTACACAGGGCTCAGACCAGGCGAGAAGCTATTTGAGGAGTTACTGATTGGCGATAATGTTGACGACACTAATCATGCTCTTATTGTGCGTGCAGAAGAGGATATGTTGACTTGGGAAGAATTAGAGCCGATTTTTGATGAACTTAGCAAAGCTGTGAAAGATTGTGATCAAGAATTATTACGCTCTCTTTTGAAAAAAATTGTTCCAGGATTTCAACCACAATGCGACATTGAGGATATACTGTATCAAAAATAATTTGGATATTTATTAATGGAATATTGTAAGAACTTCTACCAAATCAAATCAAATAGTGAGATCTTTGAAAGGATTGATGCAGAGAGAGGCTCTATTGGTTATTATGGACTTCCTTATCAGGAAACTTTAGAAATAAAAAACCATGCTAAAGGTATTAGTCAAAAACATATTGTTGTACTAGGTATTGGCGGATCAAGTCTTGGTGCTAGGGCAATCTATGAGTTTTTATTGCCATCTAATAATTATAAAAAAGATTTATTATTTTTAGAAACTGTTGATCCCTTAAAAATTAAGTACTGTTTAAAAAAAATTAATTTAGAAGATACGCACTTTGTGGTGATTTCTAAATCAGGCGATACTATTGAAACCATTAGCTTATTTAAATATATTAATTCATTGGTAAATATCAACGGTAATAATTGCACTGTTGTTTCTGAGAAAAGAAGTGCTCTGACTAAGTTTGCCAAAAAGAACAATATTAAAGCTTTTGATTTAGCTGAAAATATCGGTGGACGCTTTTCAGTATTTAGTGTGGTTGGTTTATTGCCTTTGGCAATGATTGGTATTGATATTGACAATCTTCTTAACGGTTGCAGGCGTGTATCAGATAGTTTTTTCCAGAAAACTGATTATTATAAGCCGATTATTAGAAAAGCTAGATTTTTGGTTGAGAATAAAGGGCGTTTTAATATTAATGCTATTTTCTCTTACTCTTCTTCTCTTGAAAGTTTTAATAAGTGGTATGTACAATTATGGGCTGAGAGTCTGGGCAAGATTAACGTTAATGGCACTCGCCAAGCTTTAACACCAATAGCATTGATAGGGCCGGTTGATCAACACAGTTTCCTGCAATTAATTATCGATGGTGTGCGCGATAAAACAGTTACTTTTATTAAAATTGCAGATTTAAAAGACAATACAACAGTGCCTAAGCAAGAAGATGGGAGGCTCCAGGACCTGGGATTAAATTATGTGGAAGGCTTAAGCTTTAATAAGTTGCTTAATCAGCAGGCCGATGCAACGATTAAATCTGTAGAAGAACAAAAAGACATTCCTTGTGATGTGGTAACTATTTCCACAGTTGATGAATACAATATTGCTAAATTAATGTTTAGCTATCAGATTCTTGTGTCGGCTATTGGTCAGTTCTTACAAATTAATACTTATGACCAGCCAGGCGTCGAGAGTGGCAAAATTATTCTTAAGGAAAGTCTAGAAAATTCTTTATGAGTATTGTTAATAAATGTCTTTTTCCTGTTGCAGGCTATGGCACACGCTTTTTGCCTGTAACAAAAACCGTTCCTAAAGAAATGTTGCCAATTCTTACCAAGCCACTTATCCAGTATGGTGTGGAAGAGGCGATGAGTGCGGGTATAACAACCATGGTCATGGTTACTAACAAATACAAACAAGCTATTGAAAATCACTTCAAACCTCATGTAGATATTGAAGCAAGTATTAAAGATACTGTTAAAGAATCACTGCTTGACGAGGTGAATCACGTATCAGATCAATGCGACTTTACTTATATTGAACAGCAACAAATGTTGGGCCTAGGCCATGCTATCTACACTAGTATGCCGCTCATTGGCAACGAGCCATTTGCGGTTATCTTGCCAGATGACTTATGTATTAACGACGGTGATTTAGTACTTACACAAATGATTAAGTTATATGGACAGCATCCTGATTGCTGTATTGTCGCTATTGAAGAAGTGCCAATGATAGAGGTAGATAAATATGGCGTAATTGATGGTGAGTTATTAGATGGGTCAAATAATGTTTATCGAGTTAATAGTATGATTGAGAAGCCTAGTCCAGCAGAAGCTCCAACTAACTTGGCTATTATTGGCAGGTATATTCTCATACCAGAAATTTTTGACATTCTTGAAAACACCAGCCCTGATAAAAATGGAGAAATTCAAATCACTGATGCATTAATGGTGCTCGCTAAGCAAGGAAAGGTAATAGCTTATAAATTTCAAGGCGTTAGATACGACTGCGGCAGTATTAAAGGCTTTATTGAAGCTACTAACGCCTTTGCTAAGTCAGAAGGAGTGATTTGATCACTCTACAGTGACTGATTTGGCAAGATTTCTAGGTTGATCTACATCAGTGCCTTTAATAAGAGCTACATGGTAACTAAGTAATTGTAGCGGAATGGTAAAAATTATTGGCGCGGTGATTCTGCCTAAATCAGTTGTGATTGGGATAATGGTCATTCCCTGCATCGGCTCTACCTGGGCAGCCTTATCTTCAAACACAATCATCTGTGACCCCCTTGATTTAACTTCTTGAAGGTTGGATTTGAGTTTGTTCAGTAATCTATCATTAGGTGCAACAGCAATCACTGGTGTGTCTTTATCAATGAGCGCAATGGGGCCGTGTTTAAGCTCACCTGCTGGGAATGCTTCGGCGTGAATGTAGCTGACTTCTTTTAGCTTAAGTGCGCCTTCCATGGCAATGGCGTGCATAGAGCCTCGTCCTAGGAAGAGTGCATTAAATTTATCTTTAAAGGTTTTAGCCAGTTCTTTAATCTGATCTTCTTGCTCAAGTGTTGCCTTGATCAAACCGGGTAGGCGATTGAGGCCATCTACAATTTTTGCTTCTTGTTTTTTTGATACTTGCTTATGGCATCTACCAATTGCTACTGAGAGCAATGCCAGTGATGTCAGTTGAGTAGTGAATGCCTTAGTAGAAGCTACACCAATTTCAGGGCCCGCATGAGTTAAGAAAGTTAGCTCTGATTCTCGGGTTAAGGATGACTCGGCTGAGTTACAAATGGTCAGAGTGTGAATATTTTTATTTTTATTGTGTTTTTTAACGGCTTTTAGGGCTTCTAGTGTATCCGCTGTTTCTCCACTTTGAGAGATGGTGACAAATAAGGTGTTGTCTAGAATGATTGGATCACGGTAGCGGTATTCACTAGCGACTTCAATAT
>JYMV01050244.1_pt1 | contig 13530 bp, 12 predicted proteins | sample 338911 | NCBI WGS metagenome assembly JYMV01 (sample SAMN03354496, study PRJNA234377) | hydrothermal vent metagenome | biome: Deep sea; feature: Hydrothermal plumes at the Eastern Lau Spreading Center, Western Pacific Ocean; material: Seawater | place: Tonga | collected 2009 | depth 2000 m m
TTCGATGTAGATGCGGCGGACCACACAAAAAAAAAGACCTGAGACTAGTGTGCTGACCCCGTTCTGGTTGACCAGCGCTTACCGATCCGACAGTATTAATCGGGATTCATCTGACAACGCCGAAAGAGCGTTGCAAAGTCGCTCGAGTGAGGTGGTAAGGTCCCGTGATCGAGTCGGGCAACATTTCCACGGCTGAGCCATTTTCCGAAGACGTGGTGCACGCCGCGTCAGCGGGGGAAACGGCACGTGCCGGTACATATCGATTACTAGCTCTCTTGCTAGGTGATACCCCGGGCAAGGAGGTCCTTGATATTGTCGCAAACCTACCACCTGGCGACACCCAGATTGGGCACAATATTGGCGAACTGGCAGCACGCGCAAGGACCATCACGCCAGCGGCAGTCGCACGAGAATATCATAATTTGTTCGTGGGGTTAGGGGAAGGTGAACTCATCCCCTACGGTTCCTACTATCTTTCCGGATTTCTACATGAAAAGCCACTGGCTCGGCTGCGTACAGATTTACGCAAACTCGGTATTGAACGAGACAGTCGGGTTAGCGAACCAGAGGATGGAATTGCGAGCGTTTGCGAAATTATGTCGGGGTTGATCGCAGGAGATTTTGGGATCCCTGCCAACCTTTCAGTTCAGAAAGATTTCTTTGTGAAACATCTTGGGTCCTGGGGACCACAGTTCTTCATAGATCTCGAATCTGCCAAAACAGCAAATTTTTATCGGCCCGTGGGAGCGCTAGGTGGTATCTTTTTTCGCTTAGAGACTGAGGCCTTCTCGTTGGAATCCTGACTTTGCTAAAGGATGTTACATGATGACCAAGTCACAGAAACTATCTCCGGACAAATCGATCGACCGACGCAGCTTTTTTAAAACCGCAAGTGTTAGTACAATTGGCGGAGCAGCTGCGTTAGCTGTCGGCAACGAAGAGAGCGAAGCCGCACCCACCAATGAGGAATCGAACGGCGATCGAAGTCGTTACCGAGAGACAGAGCATGTCCGGCGGGCGTATCAATTGGCACGGTTTTAATGGGAGCCTAAAGCGATGTTAATTAAACGCAAAGAAGGTACGACTCAAAGTCATTTACGCAAGACCGCTGTTGGGACACCAGAATTTTTAGACCGACGTACTTTTCTTAAACGCTCCGGGCTTACTGCATGTGGCACAGCCGCACTAGCAGGGACACTGCCACTTGCACGTGTACGCAAAGCCCAGGCAGCGGGCAATGCTGGCGCAGCGGGAGAAATTGAAAGAATTCTGTCCGTTTGCACACATTGTTCGGTTGGCTGCACCGTCACTGCGGAGGTGCAGGATGGAGTGTGGGTTGGTCAGGAACCATCGTTCGACAGTCCCTTTAATCTTGGCGCACATTGTGCCAAAGGCGCCAGCGTAAGGGAGCATGCCCATGGCGAACGGCGCCTAAAATATCCAACGAAGATGGAAGGCGGCGAATGGAAACGGATCAGCTGGGATCAAGCGATTGAGGAAGTCGGCAACCGGCTAACAAGGATCCGTGACAACTCAGGGCCCGATTCAGTGTATTGGCTAGGGTCTGCCAAGTTTTCTAACGAGCAAGCCTATCTATTCCGGAAATTTGCCGCGTTTTGGGGCAGCAACAATGTGGACCATCAGGCCCGGATCTGTCATTCCACTACGGTCGCAGGTGTCGCCAATACCTGGGGTTACGGCGCCATGACCAATAGCTACAATGACATACACAATTCACGTGCGATGTTATTTATCGGCGGCAATCCCGCTGAGGCGCATCCGGTCTCCTTACTTCATATTCTGAAAGCAAAGGAACAGAACCACGCGCCCCTAATTGTCTGCGATCCGCGTTTCACACGTACCGCCGCGCACGCCGACGAATACGTACGCCTTCGTCCAGGCACGGATGTAGCGCTGATTTGGGGTTTACTGTGGCATATTTTTGAGAATGGATGGGAAGACAAGGAGTTTATCCAACAGCGCGTGTGGGGCATGGATCAGATCCGTGCCGAAGTCGTGAAATGGATTCCGGACGAAGTCGAACGGGTAACCGGAGTGCCAGGATCACAGCTTAAAAGAGTTGCCCAAATTTTAGCTGAAAACCGTCCTGCAACCGTGGTCTGGTGCATGGGAGGAACCCAACATACAACTGGCAACAATAACACCCGCGCGTACTGCATCCTGCAATTGGCGCTTGGTAACATGGGGAAAGCAGGTGGCGGAACCAACATTTTCCGCGGACACGACAATGTGCAGGGCGCTACCGATCTAGGTGTGCTGTGCAATACCCTACCCGGCTATTACGGGCTATCCGCTGGGGCCTGGAAACACTGGGCCCGTGTTTGGGAAACAGATTACGACTACCTCCTTAACCGGTTTGCATCTCCAGAGATCATGTCGGCCAAGGGAATCCCGGTCTCTCGTTGGTTTGATGGCGTGATTGAGGATCCGGCACAAATTGAACAACCGAACCCAATCCAGGGCATGGTGTTTTGGGGCCACGCTCCGAATTCGCAAACACGTTTGCCAGATATGAAGCGGGCACTGGAGCAACTCGATACCTTGGTAGTGATTGATCCCTACCCAACCATGACCGCGGTGATGCAAGACCGCAGTGATGGAGTGTACTTGCTGCCCGCGGCAACCCAATTCGAAACCTATGGGTCGGTCACCGCCTCTAACCGTTCTATCCAGTGGCGAGAAAAAGTTGTCGATCCATTGTTCGAAGCTCGCCCCGACCAAGACGTTATATACCTTCTGGCGCACAAATTCGGCTTTGCTGAACAGATGTTCAAGAACATTGGGGTAGAGAATGAAGCGCCAGTCGTTGAGGACATTACTCGCGAAATCAACCGCGGTATGTGGACTATCGGCTATACCGGCCAATCGCCAGAGCGATTACGCTTGCATATGGCCAATCAGAAAACCTTCCACAAAACCACATTGCAAGCCATCGGCGGACCTTGTGATGGGGAGTATTATGGAATGCCATGGCCCGCCTGGGGTACACCGGAAATGGGCCATCCAGGCACACCAATCCTCTACGACACTTCTAAATCCGTGGCCGACGGCGGACTGTGCTTCCGGGCACGGTTCGGGGTAGAGCGAGACGGCGAAAATCTACTTGCTGAAGGTAGTCATCCAGTTGGCTCAGAGATTGAGGATGGTTATCCCGAGTTTACCATGGCGATGCTGCTGAAACTTGGTTGGGACAAAGACCTTACTTCTCAGGAGCGCAGCACCATCAAAGGGATCGGCGGCAACGATATCGGCAAAGTCAATTGGAAAACGGATCTCTCAGGTGGCATCCAAAGAGTTGCTATCAACCATGGCTGTGCACCGTTTGGAAACGCCAAGGCGCGCTCGGTAGTTTGGACCTTCCCAGATCCCGTGCCGCTTCACAGAGAACCTTTGTATACACCGCGTCGAGACTTAGTCGCCGATTATCCTACCTATGACGACAAAGTCTTCTACCGACTTCCAACACTCTACAAATCAATCCAGGAAAAAGACTTCGTTAAGGATTATCCACTGATCCTGACCTCGGGTCGACTAGTTGAATATGAGGGTGGTGGAGACGAGACACGTTCCAATCCGTGGCTGGCCGAACTGCAACAAGAGATGTTTGCGGAGATCAACCCGTTTGATGCCAACAACCATGGCATCGGTGACGGTGACGACATTTGGCTCGAGGGAGCAGAAAAGGCGCGGGTTCGTGTCAAAGCAATGCTCACGGAGCGTGTTGGCCGGGGTGTGGTGTTCATGCCATTCCATTTTGGCGGACACTGGATGGGTAAGGACCTGCGCGACAAATACCCTTCCGGCACAGATCCTTACGTACTCGGAGAAGCTGCCAACACTGCTACGACCTACGGCTACGATAGCGTCACAATGATGCAAGAAACAAAATGCACCCTGTGCCGCATTGAACCTGCATAACTGCAACGCAGAGGAGCGTGACAAATGGCTAGAATGAAGTTCCTGTGCGACGGTGAACGCTGCATTGAATGCAACGCATGTGTCACCGCATGCAAGAACGAACATGAAGTACCTTGGGGCATCAACCGTCGCCGGGTAGTAACTATCAATGATGGTGAACCAGGCGAGATGTCTTTGTCGGTAGCGTGTATGCATTGTTCTGACGCACCATGCGCAGCGGTCTGTCCGGTTGATTGCTTTTTCACCACTGAAGACGGCGTAGTCCTACATTCGAAGGACCAATGCATAGGGTGTGGTTATTGCTTCTATGCGTGTCCTTTCGGAGCACCGCAATATCCGCAGGCAGGAAATTTCGGCACCCGTGGCAAGATGGACAAATGTACCTTCTGCGCCGGTGGCCCTGAGGATTCCAAATACGAGTATGGTCAAGATCGGCTGTCCGAAGGTAAGCTACCCTTGTGTGCTGAAATGTGCTCGACCAAGGCTTTGCTCGCCGGCGACGGCGACGAAATTGCCGATATTTATCGGGAGCGCACTATTGCACGTGGATTTGGCTCCGGTGCCTGGGGTTGGGGAACCGCGTATAGCCCTGACGACTCCTGACCCGTGCGCCCGAGCTGGCCATTCCTTACGATCGTTGTTTTGCTTGCTTTTGCTGCGTGTCGAGACGAAGAGCAAGGCCGCACCCTCCAATATGATAAGGGTGTGTATTCGGGCGCACCAATGCCAGTCATTGATAAGGAAACAAGAGAAGACCTGCGCGCCCGGGCTCATCATCAGGACTTTTAAGAGTGAAAAGGGGGTGACTTTGGAAACAGGCACACCTCTCCTAGTGCAGCATAGAGCTCCGGTCGCAGCCAAGGGGGATGACCCGAAATGAGTAGAATCCGTGCCCCATGGTGGAAAGTTGTATTGTTACTGATGGCACTTGGTCTGGGGGGGAGCTTTTTACCAATAACAGTACCAGCCCAAGATACGGATAATCAGCTTCGTCCGCCAAGCATAGGCCAGGACAACAACGCAGAAATGTGGCGCGCCATACGCCAGGGTATCCAGGGAAAAGTCTCGATTCCAGACAAAAAGGCCGGCGTTCTGGTCCAGTCAGAGGGCGAGGAATGGCGATCAATCCGCAATGGGCCAGTCTCAAACTACGGGGTATGGCTGATTTTAGGTACGATCGCTGTTCTCGCCCTATTTTTCACAGCGAGGGGTCGAATCCGTATCGAGAATGGCAGAACTGGCAGGACCATACTGCGCTTTGCCAGTTTTGAACGGTTCATCCACTGGACAGTCGCAGTCAGTTTTATTCTTTTGGCCCTAACGGGTCTTAACCTTCTTTACGGCCGGTACGTAGTCAAGCCTTGGATGGGAGCAGATACTTTTGCAATGGTGACGCTCGCCGGCAAATTTGTGCATAACTATATCGGCTTGCTGTTCATCCTTGGTCTGACAATCATGTTCCTTATCTGGATTCGACAAAACATACCCACCCGAATTGACCTTATTTGGCTCGCCAAAGGCGGCGGCATGTTTAAGCGTGGCGTTCATCCGCCAGCACGGAAATTCAATGCGGGCCAGAAGATCGTCTTTGCAGCTGTGATAATCGGTGGCGCACTGCTTTCCTATTCGGGTCTTAATTTAATGTTTCCGTTTACATTAGAGACAACCGTCCAAGATATGCAGCAGACACAATTGCTCCATGCCATAGGTGCCCTGGCACTAACCGCCGTAATCATCGCTCATATATATATAGGCACCATCGGCATGGAAGGAGCGATTGATGCCATGTGGTCGGGACGTGTCGAAGAAAATTGGGCACGGGAACACCACAACCTTTGGTTCAAAGAATTGGATACTCAGACAGAAACCCAGGAAACCACCAACGACCCCAATGCTCGGGGCACTCCTGCTGAATAAAGTAACTATATTTCTCTAAATAGAACGGAGTTAAATCGCCATGACCGAGGCCAAGCGGTCGCTTGAAGCTCAACACGAAACTGAGGTTAATTTCTGCGTAAAAGATATTCGCTCGATGATCTCTTCAAACGGTGTGACACGTTCAACCCTGTCTGAGGTGAAAGCACGCCTTCTTGAGCTGGCCACACACCAAGAACTCTTCAATACTGATATTTTCCCTGTACAAAATGGTGATAACGAGAGTTCCCTATACCTTTTGTCCGAGGACGTTAACCATGAATATGCATTCTATGCATTGTCTGAGATACGGGGGAAAATGACACCGCCGCACGACCACACTACGTGGGCAGTCATCGCAGGTATTGAGGGCGAAGAGCTTAATAAGTTTTACGACCGTTTAGACAATGGAAAAGACGAAGGCCAAGCACAGATTCGCGAGTCACATTCGGAGGTCGTCGGTGTTGGAACGGGCGTTATACTCATGCCAGAAGATATTCATTCCATTCATTGTTTAGTCGAGCAACCAACGCTCAATTTCCACTTCTACGGTCGCAGCATTGAATATCTTCCCAAACGAAAGGCCTTTAACATGGCCGAGGGAACCTACAAGCACTTTCCAGCCAATCCACACATTTATAAGTGACCAACAGGATTCACCCCAAAGTCCTGAAGGGGCAACTCGACAATCTCCTCCACGAATTAGCTATCCTCGACGTGCGCGAACAGGGTGTGTTTGCGCAAGGTCACCTTCTATTTGCGAGTAACACCCCTCTTAGTCGACTGGAGATTGAAGTGCCACGTTTGGTACCCCGCCGTTCATCCCCAATTGTGTTATACGGCGACGGTAACGAGCGCGAAGATTTAGCGTTACGAGCCAATGAGCTACTCAACCATTTTGGGTACAGCAATGTAAGCACTCTCGAGGGAGGCGTGAGGGGTTGGCGAAAAGCGGGGTATGAGCTTTTCTCTGGAATAAATGTACCAAGCAAAGCATTCGGTGAATTCATCGAAGAAACCTGCCACACACCCAACATCACCTCCGCGGATTTAGTCAATCTCCGCAAAACTGGCACCGACATGGTAATACTGGATAGTCGACCAGCCTCAGAATTTCAACGAATGAGCCTTCCGGACGCCATAAACGTGCCTGGCGCAGAACTGATATATCGTATCCGCGAAGTCGCACCAAATCCCGACACTTTGGTGGTCGTAAACTGTGCCGGGCGCACCCGCAGCATCATTGGCGCACAATCACTGATCAATATTGGTCTTGAGAACAAAGTTTTGGCGTTGAAAAACGGTACTATGGGCTGGCATCTTGCCGGTTTTGAACTGGAAAACGGAAAAGATCGACGGGCCCCAAAACCGACTCAGAAGAATCTTGCTTGGGCTCAAAACGTGACCCAACAGCTCGCAGAGCGCGCGGGTGTTCAGTATATTGACTGGGAGACCCTATCTCTTTGGCGGAACGAGTCTGAGGCACACACACTTTATCTTTTGGATGTTCGATCCCCGGAAGAATATGAATGCGGCCATCTTCCGAATTCCCAAAATGCCCCTGGCGGACAACTGGTGCAAGCCACGGACACCTATATAGGTACGCTCGGTGCACGAATAGTATTGATTGACGACGACGGAGTACGTGCGAAGACAACCGCATCATGGTTGAGTCAAATGGGCCGACCAAACGTATATGTGCTTACGGATTCCATTGGTTCTCACACGTTGGAAACCGGACCAGAACGTTTTAAAACCTTACGAAAAGCACTTCTTTCTTCCGCCCTTGAAGTTGATCCCATTAGCCTGGCTGCACAAACTCGGGACCGCGAGATAGCGCTACTAGATGTAGCCGATAGTCGCACCTACAAACACGGACATATAGCTGGTGCCTGGTTCACGGTTCGCTCCCAAATCCGAAGTTGCTTAGACCGCATCCCTGCCGCACCGGAATATGTCCTTACTTCGCCATGTGGCTTACTTGCTCAACTGACGGCGCCGGATATCTCCAGCTACGTCCACGCGCCAGTTAAAGTGCTTTCCGGCGGCACGAATGGTTGGGTAACAGCGGGATTGACACTGGTCAGCGGGTTCGAACGCATGGCAGCCGAACCCAATGACGTGTATTGGTTGCCCTATGATCACGAAGCGGAAAAAGCAAAACACCAAATGCGTGAATATTTATCCTGGGAGACAGGCTTGCTACCTCAAATTGCCCGTGATGCCAGTGCCCGTTTTGAAGCCCTTGCATCCAAATGAGTGTTGCGGTGTCCCCGGGGCTGCCAAATTTTCCAAACCTCCCGTCCCCTACCCTAAACGAGACGTGAACTCCGGCGCACGATGACATTCATAGTGAACGGTCCACCGGAGCAACCACACAGCAAACTTAGGTTGCTGATATATGCCCTTTGGTGCCTGTTATTTACAATGCCAGTGAACGCGGAAATGACCGGGCATGTGGGCTACGTCAACTCACTTGCTGTCACCCAAGACGGCGAAACCGTTGTTTCTGCAAGTTGGGACACAACAATTAGACTGTGGGATCTTTCCCGACACACGGAGTTAGATCTCTTTGACGGCCACACCATGAGCGTTAATGATGTGGCCTTGTCACCCTTTGGGGAGCTACTCGCCTCAGCCAGCTGGGATCACTCGATACGGCTTTGGCGTTATAGAGAAGGAATTGAGGTCGCCCAACTCATCGGGCATAAAGATGCGGTATATGGGTTGGATTTTTCTCCGGACGGACGTTCCTTAGTTTCCGCATCGTGGGACTACACCCTCAAGCTTTGGGACCTGAAAACGCATGAAACTACTCATACTCTTCATGGTCACAAAGCAAATGTCATGGCGGCACAGTATTCCCCAAAAGGACGCACAATCCTTTCCGCTAGTTACGATCATACAATTCGAAAATGGGACGCATCGAACGGAAAAATGTTGCACGTGTTTAGGGGTCACACCAACAGCGTTAACGATGTTGCCCATATCCCAAATACCGATACGGCGATGTCGGTAAGTACAGATCATACGGTGCGGCTCTGGGGCTTGGACAATGGATTAGAATTAGCGCGACTTACCGACCATACAAGCTTTGTAACTTCTTTAGATGTGAGCGCTGATGGTAAGTACGCTTTATCGGGTGATGGTAGGGGCCAGGTGATACTTTGGGACGTGCCATCAACATCGGCGATACGCACATTTAATGCGCACGACGGCGCAGTCTGGGCAGTCGCTTTTTCTCCAGATATGAAGAGTGCACTCACTGGTGGAGCTGATAATTTGATTCGCCAGTGGCGCCTGGATACAGGAAAACAGGTCTTGCCATGACGCGCGTCTGCGTCACAGCATTGCTCAGCATGCTGCTCAGTGTTACATCCGCACCCGCTCAGCACATGGATAAAACTATGTTTTTGGAGATAGAGACCGGTGGTAATAATGAGCAACGTGCCGTATTGGCAGTGTATCTTCGCGGCGTCCTCAATGGCCTCGAAGCCTCTAATATGGATCTTCTGCGCCAGGGGAGAGCCCGCGTATTCTGCTCACCCCCCGAACCAGCGCTCACACCGGAATGGCTGATTGAAAAATTGCTTATTTATCTTAGACGATATTCCGCGATCCCAAACGACTTATCGATTGCGGTAATCGCGAACAACGCGCTTGCGGAACAGTTTCCTTGTGAACGCCAAGTTCGTAATTAAACCAATACTACGGAAACCATCACCTAAAGCATCCAATACAAAGCCTAAATCAACAGTAACCTAAACGAATCCAAGTACTTGTCGGCGCAATTTTTATGTAATTATTGAGATGTCACTGTGTTAGGAGGACTTATCTCCTCCAACCTGACCGAGCAAAATTTAAATTCTGGGATTTTCCCAATTGGGTCTAGCTTTGGGTTGGTCAACATATTGGCCGCCGCCTCCGCATAACAGAAAGGAATAAACACCAATCCTTCCGGAGTTGAACCCGTAATTCGAGCCTTGAGTTCTATCACACCACGTCGGCTCGTAACCCGAACCCAGGCCCCTGGGACAATTCCTAGTCGACGGGAATCCGCGGGAGAGAGTTCACAGATTGCCTCTGGTTCTAACTCATCCAAAAACCTAGCTCGTCTAGTCATCACTCCGGTATGCCAATGTTCAAGTTGGCGGCCCGTAGTCAGTATCATGGGAAAATCGTCGTCTGGCACTTCATCAGGCGGCACTATGCTAGCCGGTATAAACCGGCCGCGCCCGTTGGGTGTGGGAAAACCGTCACCGAATATGATAGGTTCACCTGCATCTCCCACCTCGCGACATGGATAAGTGACCGCCCCCTGATCACACAGACGTTCCCAGGTAATCCCGGCGATAGAGGGCATACAACCACGCATTTCTTCGAAAATCGAGTGTGGTCCGGTGTAGTTCCAGTCAAGACCCATACGGCAAGCGATTTCCTGAATAATCCACCAGTCCTGACGTGCATCACCTGGGGGTTCGATAGCTTGTCGTCCCATTTGTACCCGCCGGTCTGTATTCGTAAAGGTCCCATCCTTTTCTGGAAATGCGCTGGCAGGAAGAATAACGTCTGCGTAAACCGCTGTCTCAGTAAGAAAGATATCCTGGACGACTAGATGCTCAAGTTTACACAGTGCCTCACGCACATGGCTGGAATTTGGATCCGACATTGCTGGGTTTTCACCCATCACATACATTCCCTTCATCCGACCCTCATAGGCGGCATCAGCAATTTCAACCACCGTCAAGCCAGGCTCTGGATCTAGAGTTGTGCCCCAGAAATCCTCAAAAAACGCCCGTTCCGACGGATCCGAAACAGATCGATAGTCGGGATAGAACATTGGTATCAAACCAGAGTCAGATGCACCCTGGACATTGTTCTGTCCACGTAGTGGATGCAACCCTGTACCGGCGCGACCGATTTGGCCAGTCAGCAACGCGAGTGAAATTAAACAACGGGCATTGTCCGTCCCATGAATATGCTGCGAAACACCCATACCCCAAAAAATCATGGCACGCTTCGCATTCCCGTACAGGCGCGCTACCGCACGCAAAGTATCAGCTGGCACCCCGCAATACTCTGACATTTCTTCCGGTGAATAATCCGACAGGTGGGCACGTAGCTCCTCAAATCCGTCGGTATGTGATTTCACATATTCTCTGTCGTACAAGTTTTCACGCACTATCACGTGCATCAACGCGTTGAGAACAGCAACATCACTGCCAGGTTTATGCTGAATCATGTAATCGGCGTGGCGCTTAAGCGCCTGTCCGCGTGGATCCATTACCACCAATTTTGATCCAGCCTTAACCGCGTTTTTGAAAAATGTTGCAGCCACCGGATGATTTTCGGTCGGGTTCGCACCCACAACTATGAGCACATCAGCGTTAGCCGCTTCAATGAACGGTGCTGTCACGGCACCCGACCCAATAGTCTCCATTAGAGCCGCCACAGAACTCGCATGGCAAAGCCGAGTGCAGTGATCCACGTTGTTCGTGCCGAAACCAACACGAACCATTTTCTGCACCAAATAGGCTTCTTCGTTGGATCCCTTAGCGCAACCAAATCCACTCAACGCCCCACCACCGTGTTGATCGCGGACCCGGGTCAAACCCGCTGCCGCAAGGTCCAGCGCCTCATCCCAACTCGCCTCTCGGAAATGTGTAAAAGGATTACTAGGATCAACCCAATCATCCGCAAGTTTTACGACACCATCTTTACGAACCAATGGTGCGGTCAAACGGTCGGGGTGTTGAACATAATCAAACCCGAACCGCCCTTTGACACATAACCGACCTCTATTTGCTGGCCCGTCACGACCCACAACAGAGATGATGCGGTTACCCTCAAGTTGATACGTGAGTTGGCAACCTACCCCGCAATACGGGCACAAACTTTCAACGTCTCGTGTTTCACTTTCCGTGGCAGTTGAGTTTGCAAGAAGTGCGCCAGTGGGACACGCCTGCACACACTCTCCACATGCCACGCAACTCGACTCACCCATCGCGTCTCCCATGTCGAACACGATCAAGTTGTCGGCACCTCGCCCAGCCATACCAATCACGTCATTGACCTGGACCTCGCGACAAGCGCGCACACAGCGCGTGCAATGAATACAAGCGTCGAGATTAACTGACATTGCCGGATGACTAGAATCGTTTGGCGGTGAAGACCGTTTAGGAAACCGGCTTTCCATTTGGCCAATGCGTTCAGCCCATTGCCAGAGTTCGGACTCAGGATCATGGGCCTGTAGCCGAGCTGGCTGGTCAGTGACTAACAATTCCATGACTATAGAGCGAGCGTTGCGCGCGCGAGAGCTCTCCACCCAAACCACCATACCCACTTTGGGTAAACGGTTGCACGATGCTGCGAGGACGCGCTCGCCTTCTATCTCTACCATACAAGTGCGGCAGTTCCCGTCTGCGCGGTAACCTGGCGCCGGACTATAACAAAGATGTGGTATTTCAATTCCTAGTCTGTGAGCTACTTGCCAAATAGTCTCTCCAGGAAGGCCTGACACCTCTTGACCATCAAGCGTAAACGAGATTTCCTTAGCCATCATATTGGCAACTCTTCACGAAAGAATTCAAAGGCTCGCAGGAGGGGATTTGGTGCGGCCTGACCAAGACCACAAATGGACGCATCAGCCATCGCCACGCTCAGCTCACGCAAGAGTGCTTCATCCCATTCTGGGCGTTCCATTAGCTTAACCGCCTTCTCACAACCCACCCGGCATGGTGTGCACTGGCCGCAACTCTCATCCTCAAAAAACCGCATGAGATTAAGAACAACGTCGCTGATCGCATCATGATCACTCAGAATTACAACCGCAGCAGACCCAACGATGCACCCGTATTCATCGAGGGTGCCAAAATCAAGTGCGATGTTAGCGAGACGAGCAGGCAAAATTCCTCCTGAGGCTCCACCTGGAAGATAGGCCTTGAATTGGTGACCGGGCTGCATACCCCCGGCATACTCTTCAATGAGTTCTAAAGCACTGACGCCCGCCGGCGCTAGTTTTACACCGGGCTCCTTTACCCGTCCGGACACTGAAAACAGCCGCAACCCGTGTCTACCGCGTCGACCCTGTCGAGCAAACCAAGCAGCACCCTTGGTCAAAATCTTGGGCACCCAATACAACGTTTCGACATTATGAATAAGTGTTGGCCGCCCAAATAATCCGATTTCTGCCGGGAACGGAGGTTTGTGCCGCGGCTCACCACGCTTCCCTTCAAGGCTCTCAAGCATCGCCGACTCCTCGCCGCAGATATAGGCGCCGGCCCCCCGTCTTAAAAAAACATTAATTCCATCGATTAGGCCGTTAGCTGCAAGGACGCCGAGCTCCCGTAGCAATATTTCCCTCGAGGCTGGATATTCATCACGGAGGTATATGTATATGTCAAATGCACCAACCGCCCAGGCAGCAACTAACATCCCTTCCAGAAACCGATGGGGATCGGTTTCCATGATAAAACGGTCTTTAAATGTCCCGGGTTCACCTTCGTCGGCATTAACAGCCATAAGTGGCCTCTCCGCACCGCGTACAAGCTTCCATTTTTGTCCCGCGGTAAAACCAGCACCACCGAGTCCTTTAAGTTCGCTCTGCTCCATCTCCGTTATCACCGACTCGGGCTCTCGGCTGCCGCCTAAGCACCTCCGCCTCTAACCGTGCGGGTT
>JYMV01050412.1_pt1 | contig 13530 bp, 3 predicted proteins | sample 338911 | NCBI WGS metagenome assembly JYMV01 (sample SAMN03354496, study PRJNA234377) | hydrothermal vent metagenome | biome: Deep sea; feature: Hydrothermal plumes at the Eastern Lau Spreading Center, Western Pacific Ocean; material: Seawater | place: Tonga | collected 2009 | depth 2000 m m
TTCTATACATGTACAGTGTATACTTCTATACATGTACAGTGTATACTTCTATACATGTACAGTGTATATATGTAGTGTAGTAAAGGTTAAGTACTATCAAATACAGAGAAACAATTTTTGTCACAAAAATGACTAATTACATGCAGGAGGAGGAACCTGGTTTTAGGTTTCAGCAAGACTGCACACTGCTTACATCTCGTATTTATGGCTTTTCAAGAGCAGCGGAACATTGATGTCATGCCTTGGGTGTCAAAATCACAGAACAGCTGTGTCCGATGTGGACCACAAAAACCGACCACCCCGACAGATCTCTGACAAGCATTATGCGAAAAGTGGAACAACGTTCCCTAGGTCTTAATCTCCGGCATCGTCAATGTGACGTGTTAGTCTAGTACAAAATCATAATAATTTTTATCAAAATGTAACTTTCTCTCGCAATGATATAGCCGAAAAATTGCTCACTTGGCATTAAGCAATTGCTCAAAATAAATGTCTGTTGCATGATTCTTATATATTGCTTATATCGAAACATGGTTATTTTTTAAAAGTATATTAGTACAATAAATGTAATGTACAATAAAAGGGATTTGCTATGGAGGTATGACAACATTTTCAAGTTAGTTAGAAGTTTCTTTAAATGAGTTGGTACAAATGTATTTGATATACATATATTGTACATGTAGAACAAAATTGAATTGGAGCTACAATTACATTTCTATGAAATAAGAAGGTTGTCATTATTGATTAATAAGCTTATACATTGTACATTACAGAATAGAGTTGTGTATATATGTATATATATATATATATATATGTATATACGGATGATGAAAAAAAGGACCCAACATGGCTTAACTTTAGAAGTTTGAGGGGGAAATCAAGGGTTGAGATATTACAATAAACTTGAATGTATATATTGGAATATTAAACTATGCATACATGTACATGTAATAGATACGATACTTTGACAACAAAAGAAGTAGTCTCTATTAACATTGGAGACTTGTTTTCCAGATGAGTACGTATATGTACCGCATACTCTTTCGTTTGGGTGCGAAGCTGGAAAACAAGTATATCTTATGATTAATTGCAGGCCACGTCTTTTGTTACCAAAGTACATGTTTAATGTACATGTATCTGGCTTGCACAAAACAATCAATAGATAATGTTTTAGCATATAAAATTGTATAGCTAACTGAAATTGTAAGATGGCACCATCCAATATATACGGCTAAATAAACCTTTTTTTTTCTCAAAAAACATCCTGGATCCCCGATCAGCCACAAAATCTTCACTTTAATGTCAGATATTGTTATCAAGTCTGTTTGTACACTTTTATGTTCGACAAGGTCGTTCTAAAATTTACCTTTATCACTACAATCACTCCTGCAGAAAGTAGTGTCTAAGTAAAATTAAAAAAGTAAAAAAGAAACATCAATTTTCAAACTTTCAATGAAACCTTGTTCTTGCCAAATAATGTTTTTCAGTAATATTACAAAATGTATATTACTTGTGTTCATACATGTGTGCCAGATTTGGACTGGTACAATAATCAATCTGCTGATGGGGGCCATCTTAGTCATTACCATATGGTAGTTGGATTTATAACTACCTAGTATGCAATCAGTGCCTATCACCACTAACGTTAGGAGTACGAACCCCGTTCATGGGGAGGTGTACTCGATACAACATTATGTGATAAAATTTGTCAGTGACTTACAACAGGTCTGTGGTTTTCTCTGCATATTCCGGTTTCCTCCACCAATAAAACTGACCGCCGCATAATAACAGAAATATTGTTGAAAGTGGCATTAAACACCATAACCCTAAGCCTAACTTTATTCCAATCTGCTGATGCAACCATGCTCCTTACATGAGTATTTTTTTTCCTTTCTTTTTTTGTTGCTTTGATGATTCTTTGACAATTTAGGATCATCTGTTTAAACAAGCTTCACTGTTTACAGTATCTACTGTAGTGGATGTTTTAAAAAAAACAAACGTTTTTAATTAGAAGGTTAATAGAAAATTTTATAAAAATATATAAAGGTAAATATTTTTGTCAGTGACTTTAATGATTACTATTTATTGATTTTCTATGAACCTGTACATACTACATGTAAACCTTTATTGGGCCTCTCACATATTGGTAATTGACATTGATTAAATAGAAATCTGATGCTTTCAATTTATGTTATATATAACTTTCTTTGTGATAATTATAGAATCAGGCTCCTTTGGCATGTCTTATATTCTGTGTAAACTTAATATTGTAGTCAGTATATTCTTTTGATGATATTTTGAATATTTGTAGTGGCCGCGAATTAATGTACATGGGAAAATGTACTGTACAAACCATAATTTACTTATTACATATAAGCCATGTTACTTGTACAGTGCCTTAGAAAATACAAAGACCTTTTAAGCTCATCTGACTAAAAGCCATGGGAGCTATTGTTATGATCACTTGATGTCTGTCCTTGAAATCATCATTGTTTTTGGCATAAAATATACATTTCAATCTTTCTCTCAACACTGGGCCGATTTGAACTCCTCGTCTAACCTACAACTGATCATGTACTGGACCTATTTGAACCCATCTTGCATCTTTCATTATCTGTTTAATCAGTCTAATAGAAGAAACAAAATTGAGTGATATTTTTTGTTATGGAAGCAGCAGATTTTTATTAATAAACAGCAAAATATTGTTTCTGTTGAAAAAATCATGATCAAACTGATATCCCAACCATCCCTTCTTGCATCTAAATCTCCAGCAATCAAGCAGATAGAGTTTGTCGTCTCCATCACTGCATGTATACACTAGAACCCATATCTAGTTTGAGTATTTAATATAAAGTTTTTACATGAATGTTTGGTTTTTTTCCAGAACACTGCCTGTTTAGACGACTTCGACAGAATCAAGACCCTAGGTACAGGGTCTTTTGGAAGGGTAATGCTAGTCCAGCATAAAGCAAATAAAAATTACTATGCCATGAAAATATTAGATAAACAAAAAGTAAGTAATACATATTAATTACTTATTTTTATAAGGTCTTTGAAAATGATTACTATATGTAAGCCATTATCTTTTACTTTCTCTCCATGCACTAGCACTTGATTGAAGCCAAGAATTCAAAATTTGTTTCGAGACTTAATATTGGTCCATATGAAATTCACACCTCTGAGATTAAGCATGTTTGTAAAAACTCTTTAAAGTACATTTTTGTATGTGCTGATGAGCCAAGCTTATGGTGACCATTGTTTCATACCTAGATTTAAACAACAATGGATCCACTTAATATATCTTAATCTATACAGATAGCTGATTTATATAAAATGAAGGAAAAATGCTATGTGTTGGAAGAATTTCAGACCCTATGTATACCTAATATTAAATGTGTGCATTTTAGGTTGTAAAATTAAAACAAGTAGAACACACACTAAATGAGAAGAGGATTTTACAGGCCATTAGTTTTCCATTCCTTGTTAGTCTAGAGTACCATTTTAAGGTAAGTTTGATCATGATGATTTCTAAATGAATTCACACGAGAAATACAAAATGCATGCACAAATTATGATACTTGTATCAATTCCACTATGGCCCCTGACAAAACTTACTACTGGTTAATTTTAAGTCAGTGTATTGGAGTTTTTATGATATGGTATATTTCTCAACAGTAACACTGCATGTGTTTGGTGTATGGTATATGTAAAGATCTGGCTAAAGACAGATGTTTTTTGTAACCTTGGCATACTATTGATCTTATTGTCATTTCATTGTGAGATATATTTCTACTATTAATAGATGTTCTACATCTATTGGTGAAATGAAAAGTAGTGGGCATTGAACTAATGGCAGAACCAAATGTAATAAAAAGAAATGTCTGTTAATGCAAAGCTGTGAAACACAGACAATAATGTTTACCTTGTATATTATAGATTGATAATATACTAAGGAAGACCAAAATAAAAAAACCTCTCGACATATATATAATATCCTGTATATAAAAATGTTTTCTTCCTAGAGTAGATTATAAAAGAATGGTCTTTTATTTACTTTGTGTCTGTATTTAAATTCTTTGTGCAAAATTCTTTTCCGAAAAAATGCAGACACTTTTAAGTCTGTTTTCATATTATTTTATATCAATATCTGACAAATGATTAAAAAAAACATTTTCCACAAACTTTTTTTTGGTGAACAATTGTTATTTGACATGTATATTAGATAATTAATTTAAAAAAAAAAATGCTTTTTATATTGTTTGCTAATGTTGTTCAATAGTACATAGTCTCACGGCAAAAACCTTTTTGCAAATGAGAAATATGCATCCTGGAAAAAGACAGATTTTGTTTTGTATCCATCTGCCAAAAGAAATAAATCAAAATTCCACTAAAGAAACAATTTCATTAATTGGTCCAGAAAAAACCCACTGATTTAAAATAAGACTCCTGATCTTTGATTGAATTATTGAGGCTGGTAATTTCTCAGATGGTGTTCAAACAAAACCAATATTGATTTTGTTATTTATTTAATATTAAGGATAAGTTACCACATTATTTTAAACTTACATGTACCATATTCGAATTTTGATTTTTAGAAAGGTTTTGTTGTTGAGTAATTATTTTCATTCATTGTACAAATTTGTCAAGTAAGGAAAAAAAATGTATGTCCAACCTGCTGGTACAATAATATTGATTAGTTTCATTGGAAATAAGCCAAGTTATCTTAGAGTATTTAATTGCTACTTAAACAGGTCTTCATATTACTAGCCATTATGGAAAGTATATTGCTTGCTTAATTAGCACATATACATGTATGTATAGTTTGAAAAGGTGAGGTCTACATTTGGATATACTCATTAGCACTCTAAATTATAATAGTACTATTTTAAGACTAAATAGAACCTGTTTCCTTTTATAAATTTTAAATAAGTATATTGTACATATGAACTAATATGTACAGTCAAACCTGTCTTAAAGGGCACCTCTAGATCTATATAACAAATCACTGTCTATAAATGGCAGTCTCATTTCCCCTATTAATGAATAGTGTATATAATTTTAACATGTACGGGCATCTGCTCCTAAAGGACACATTTTCAGGTTGCCTTGAGTGCCCTTCATATACAGGTTTAACTATATATGTATATGTACATTGTACATTGCTTTCTTTGGTTTTGTGTTAGATAAATAATAAGGATATATTGATTTTAGAAGAAGACATACATCTACTGTCAGGACAAATTTAGTATTCAAATCCCCCAGTGATCAAATAAATGACATTTATTGGTATACATTCACTACAAATATAATTGTACTTAACATATAAATACAGTGAAACCTGTCTAAACAGAATCTTCTCGGGACCAACTTTTACATTCTGAATGTATTTTGACTTTATTTATTGTTCAGTTTATTCAGGGCTCGGTTTAGACAGGTTATAAAAAGTTGATTTCAAACTTTTCATAACAAAATGTAGAGTAAAGTTTACTTTTGAATCAAGAATCAACGATTTTTTAGTCCAAATAATAAAAAAAAACTAGCTTATGTTACTATGTATTCAATGTTTTGACAAATTTCAGGATAACTCAAATTTATACATGATATTGGAATTTGTTACTGGTGGAGAAATGTTCTCACATCTGCGACGTATAGGGAGGTTCAGGTATGTGTTGTGTAAATCTGTGTGCTGCATCTCTCTCTCTTCACATCTTGTTTGAAATGTAAATGTGTTTGGTGTATATTTTTTTTTAGTTTATTTAATTAAAGTAATACAACACCAGTTTTGGGTGAAGAATTTATTTTCCCTGAAAATTCAATTTGGAATACAGCGGTATATTTACTAAGCTATTCATGCATGTTTCAAGTCGAAATATGTTCCCAGCAATTAGAAATCTGCAAATCCGTGTGCATGTTTATCGTCCTCGCCATTGTTGTGGAGACTGATTAACTTTCGGTTGTTTTGTTCAGATGATTGCCGATCATGACCTCGTGACGAAAAGATAAACAATCATGGATGCTGAGGTAAGCACGCACACATTCCTGACTGATTATTGAGGAATTTGTCCGTTTCATGTTGTGTGAACCATTTTTTTTGGTGCAATTATTCTTATGTGGTACACATGGAATATATTAACAGTGCGCATGAGCGATAATCTCCCCGAAAGAGTTCAAATCTTGGGTCACGCACATATCATTTGCATTACTGCTGGGTTAACAGAATTATCTGCTGTCAAATATTTTGCGATTTGCTCTTGAAATCTGCTTTTGAGTGGATTTTTAATGTTATGCAGTTGATTTTAGTTAAAATTAAGTGAAAATATTCAATCCAAAAATTCCATGATATTTGCCCTTCATATTACTTTAACATGTTAATAAAACATATTAATGATTTTTTTTTCCCTTGGAAATTAAAACTTGGTGACAAAGATCTTTTTTTTATGCATACTAAGACATGTATATATCTATTTATTTTAAATAATCATTTATCCACAGACCTGTGATTTGCTGAACTCTTTATGGTGGTGACACTTTTTTTTTTAATTTTGTTTTAGCCTTTTTTTAACTGACTTTAATTATTTATTGCTGCAAATTTGAAAACAATAGGTTTTCAGTTTTATTATTGAAAATTATCAATATAAAGACATTTTTTAGCTTTTTTTTTGTAATTATTAAATCAAAAATTTAGCATACATATATTTGTAGGTGACCAAGTGAAATATATATTTAAAAAAAAATCTTTTTTTCCAGAATTTTTTTTATGTCTACAAATTTTTATTCTATTACAAACAATTTTTATTCATTGTAATCAAAGAATTGTATGCCTTTTGTGTTCTTTTTTCCTACAGTGAGCCACATTCCAGGTTTTATGCAGCCCAAATTGTATTGGCCTTTGAATATCTTCATTATTTAGATCTCATATACAGAGATTTGAAGCCTGAGAATTTATTAATAGATACCCATGGTTACCTTAAAGTAAGTAAAAGCATTAGGATTTAGCCCTGGATATTGTCCTTTATTATGTTATGTATTTCAAACTATCACCAAAAATGGACTAAAATGAGGAGTATATAAGAACACACATTTCCAAAGACAGTATATTCTTCACATCAATGGATGACGGTCAAGACCATCAACATATTTTTGATTGTCTAATTTAGACCAACAAAATTTTATGAAAATACATCAATTTGTGATTCTTTACAAAAAAGTTGTTTTTGTCCTTAATTTGGTGCTAGTATGAAATTGTTTGTTTTTTGTTATTACCTTCCTGGTTGGTTTTTTAGTTTGACTTAATATATTTTGTTATTTTTGACAGTGAGCATCATTCCAGGTTTTATGCTGCACAAATTGTCTTGGTATTGGAATACTTGCATCATTTGGATATTATGTACCGTGATTTAAAACCAGAGAATTTACTTGTTGATACGATGGGCTATCTGAAGGTATAGTGCGGTGTTGTTTTGGACAAAACAAACCTAGGATTGTTCTGTTGCTTCTAGCAACTTGTCTCATATCTCTCCTTACGGCCAGTTTCAAGAGATTGGCAAGATTTCATGCTGGCATCAAACAATAAATTTCATTTCAAGGCTCAGTTTATAATTCAAGTTTCAGTGAAAATTAAGAGGTTAAAATATTCATTATTCATTGACCCAGTCTTTTATTTCAAAGTATTGAATATATTATATTTCAGAAGATATTTTTTTTTTTCAATTTTGAGAGACTTGAGATCATATTGATAATTACTTTGTGTAATTTTGGGGAATAAGTAATTTGTTTTCATAAATAAAGATATTAGATTTCAGCGCTAAATGATTCCAACTTACATATGTATTTGTCCTTGTATGTGCTACATGGAGAATAAATTTGTTCATAAGTTAAAAAAATGTATTCAATTTAGTCAGCTCATTTGCTTTAAAAACAAGTTTACTAAACTAGCATGTAATTTGAGCTTTGTGTGAAATTATTTGTTGATAATAGCAGAAAATTTGACCAGTCTATTGTGACTGGTTGTATCTGTATTGGCCTGGGTAAGCTTACTATGTCTTTGTGCTGCATTGTTGTCAGGTAACTATGGGAACAAGAGAAACTTGTCTGGCTAATACTGATAGTAACATAGCTTATAGTTCCTCATTTAATAGCATGCTTCAATTGTCGCGTGTGGCAATTTATACCTAGCTTGTGTTGCTACATTAAATTCTGTGCTATTATTTTAATCTATAGTTACATGTTTAATTTTGCATTGGTGGTGGTTTAATAATCTACATATATACCTAGTTACCTTAGTTATTCTAGTAATTGTATTCTTGTAGCTTTCCTTTGCTAAATTATCTCTGCTTCTTATAACAATGATTGTTTCATCATAGAATTCTGACACCTTTCAGCCTTCCTTAGTTGACTGGTAATAATGTGTCATAAAAGTTTGTGTGATTATAGTAACATTAAAGTAGTAGGTTTTTAATTGATTTGAACCAATTTTATCTACAATTTAGATATATTTCTATATATTCAAGACAAATTGAGTATTAAATACAGTCAGGTGTGTCGTGTAGAAAAATTAAAATATCGTAAACTTCTATCAGGTATTTTGCAGTACATGTTGAATGTCAAAATTATATCCAGGATGTGCAGAATTGGGATATAAAAATATGAAATAACTATAGGCATGGCTGATAGTGATCTATTTGAATTCCTTACATCAATAAACCAGTCTAGTATACTTTTTAACAGGATTAAAAATGAAAAAAGCTTAAAGTAACATAATAATAAAAGAAAATTCATTAGAAATGGCTTATTTATGTACTTCTGTTGGAATTTTTAAAATTTCTTTATTACATTTCATATACATGTACCAATACTTATATACAAATAATATATTTTAAACTCTGTTAATATACCAACTTTCGAAGAATTTATAATATGTTGGGAGTTGAAATGAATTAAATTGCTTCCAATAAGTGTGCAATGTTATTTACAAATTAAAAAAAAGAAGTACATGTAATATTTGTTTAATTAAGTAAAAAGACAGTAATAACTAATGTTAAAATTCCAGCTCTTAACAATTTACACTTAGTGCCTGCAATTTGGATTATTTTCTTTGGTGATTATATTTTTTTGCATTGAAACAACAGAAATAAAAGGTTTACAACGTAAAAATCTGTTGAAAACCATGCTATTATTACTAATTAGACAGGACCTTTATTGTTATTTACAAAGATTTTAATACTGATTTGGAATTTGGAAAGATTTCTGCCAAACATAGAAAGAGGTATGAATGGGTTTGTTTGTCTATAAACCCTAAGAACATCCCTTTACTCGACCATTAGTTATGCTAGTGCCCTATGTTGATTCCTTTTTATTGTATCTTGATAAACTTCTTTTCTGTTTCCTTTTTTAGCAGAATCTGTTAAATTTCTTGTGCAACCTGTGGCATTCATCACCACTTCTATATCAATAACAACTGTGCAGTGAAAAGTCATGGAAACACGTCTTTAGGCTCTTAAATCAAATGAATATACACATGTACGAGGTATTGTTGTGATCACAGAATGATTTTTGGGTGATGTTTTCACAAAATAAATCTCAAAAAGGTTGATTTAAAAAAGGTTTGTCTGGTGTTTAATTATGTTTTTGATATATTCACAGTTGAAATATGTAGGTGGAAAATAATTACCCAAATCATGGACACTATAGGTTTAAATTTAAGCCTATAATAAAAACAGAAGAAATATGTCATTTAAACATTTTGTTAAATTAAACTTAAAATTTCCCTACTCATCAAGATTTCGATGGAAAAGCAAAATAAAAATTCAGTCAGCATTTTGTCTATTGAATTAGATGTAACATTATAAATTACATAATATTTTTTTTTTATTAAAAGATGATGTGCATGATTGTTTGTGTACTTTTTACAAAACTGAAGGTTTTTTTTTGTCCTATAGATATACACAGTAGTGGTTGATGGAGAAGCCAAGGCACTTCAGTAGATTATATTCATTTTGGGAGGCACAAATAATGATGTATTTATTATTTACTCCAAAAATATGTTTTTTATATGACTTCAAAAAATAGCAGTTTTATAGTATGAGTCTTGTAGTCATCCATCTGTAGACACAGTAGTTTCCTTTCAGTAGATTTTGTACTAGTTTGAACACAATAATCCTTTGTTTAGAATAAAGGTTGGGATTGATCTGAGAAATTCTAGCTCTACCTAAGTTGTGTGTTAAAAAGATGGTCACCACCACAGCACATTGTAAACATTGAACCCAATGGGAATATAAACAAAATGCTTTTTGACAGAAACTACAAACTTCCTTCAACCATACACTACATGAATAACTAAGTGAGCAATACAGACTCTTATTCTCTAGCTCTAGTTTCCTATTGTTGCATATTATGAAATTTATTCATTTTTCAGTAACATTTTCAATGAGTTCGTATTTTGTATAATCTTCCCACATTTTTCAACCCAGATTGTTATAAATTGCAAATGTTTGCACACATAATTGTAGCATAGATTGCTCTTCAAATTGTGGTGGTTGAAAAATGCAACATGACCAACTGAGTCAGACCTATCCTCTTGTGTAATAAATAAACCTGATCAATTGAGTCTTTGACCTGTCCTTTTCTTGTATAGTTTTAAGTAAATTAATATTCATCCATTTTCCAACTTGTCTATGGTCATGTGTTACTATGTACTAATTCCCCCAATGATGGAACTATTCATGCCTATATGAAAACAGACATATACATGTACCTTGTGTATATAGGGTTTGATTTTCAATATTTTATTCCAAACTTGTTGATTACTTCTTTTTTAAGATTGTTGTGCAGTAGATTTGTTTTTTGAAAGGTAGGAGGACATGCGGTAGCAGGGAAAGAAACGTTAAAATACATACAAGCTGTTCGGAAGTCTCCCAGATTTTCCCTCACTTCGCCTTTATGTCAACTGAGAGAGAAGTCATGCCGCCCTGTTTTTACCAAGTTTGTTGTGTTAATGATTCATGTGTTTACATATAGGATAACAGCATTTGTGAATCTGACGGGGTGATTTGTCATACTAGTGATAATGTATGCCGAGACGTTCACACCTGGCATTATTGGTAATGTCATAATGTGTTTGACGTCACACTGACCAACTATTTTCAATCCGTTGATATCGACAATATCCCTTAGTCAAGTTATTGAGAACAAAGGAGAAATGTATAAATTATCAATTATCAGGTTTACTCCATCAGTAAACGTGACTGCCACGATAGAACATAAATATAACCTTAATCCTAAACAGATTCCCCATCACTATTCACAACAATTACATTTTTGTTTTAAATTTAAAGACTACATGTACTGGTAAAAATAGGGAAAACATTTAATTTCATCATCAAGAACTCCGGCTCCCAAAAAGGACTAGCTATAGCTCCGTAGCTGATTGATATTGTAAATAAGTTTTATTTATATTTGCACTAGTAGATGGAAGTATCTAAGATGGCATCTGAAAAAATGTTGCACTTACTCGTGATACAAGTCATTCACAGTTTCTATGAAGTGTTGCTAATGATGGCATTTAGTAAGAAACAATCCACAGTTTTGTTTGTTGTTGCTTTTTGGTATTTCACCTTTAAGTAAGGATCATGTCAAAAGTTCTCAGCATTGCTATACAAAATTACTTTTTCATTGTGGTGGTAGGTATTTGCAGGCGATTTTCAACCCCTGTCTTGTAGAAAGTTGTGTACTATTAAATGACGCACAGAATTTTTCTTCTGAAAAACGGCCATCTTGGGTTCTTGATTGTGTCAATATCACGTCATCTTCTTCAACACCTCAATGGTAAAATCTGGGTGTTATTATTCATGTTATTTGTGTGCGAATTATATTGCTCCATTCTGTGTGGTATTTAATCTAGTCGGAGTGGGAAAAAATATCTAGAGAAAAATCACATAACTTTTCCTTCATTTAGACACATGGATGGGTGGGTTTTTGTTTCTAGATTATATTAATTTAGTTTGGAAATGTTGTGAAAAGTTTTGAGATGATCCCTTAATTATGACAGATTAACATTATAAAAAAACCTTGAAACAAAAATTGCCTGCTTAGATTAAAAATGTCATAGTTTGAAAACGTGCTGTTTTAAACAAATTGACTTCAGAAAGGAAAATGACTACTGTAGTTATGTGGAACAAAAAATCTAAATGTGAAAATAGTGTATTAATATCTAGACATAATCCAATGACATTTGATATTTTATTGAACTCCAAGCTTCTTTTACTAGTGTGAAGTCAAAAATTCTTTAGTTACATGTAGTAAGACTAACTTTATTGCTTTAGATACCTTCTTAATAAATTGACTTGTTTAAGGTTCTAGTGCCTTGTAAGATAAATATTACTTGAGGCCTATCTTCCTATTTCTTTTTTAACCATTTAGAATCTGCATTCCTTGTGAAATACTTGCAAAATATTGGGTCTGACCAATGTATTTTTTTTAACCTGACTGAAAAAAAAGCAGAGAGAAGCATATATTGTTAGAATTATACCCTGTCCTATAAGAACACTTTGCTTAGGGTATCAATTTTTTGGTTTTGTCTTTTTACAAAAACAAAGTGCTTGTTTCCTTCCGATTTAGTTGACTAAAAAGCTCATCAGGCAACAATTTGTTATTTCTGACCAAAACATTATGCTGATATTGAAACTCTTTGTAAGTAATAAAAGAAAGAATGATTTTTACTGTGTTTCACAGAAAATTGCTGAAAAAGTGAGACAATTTATTTTGATTTTGAATTACAATTGTGTTTGGTCGTGAGTTGCTCAAGGTATTACAATTGTATAGTTATTTCTGTTTATTCCATTACAAATATTTCATTAGATCCTCAGCTATATATTTGCAATATTTTTACCACTTACATAGTTGAATGTTCTAAAAAGTTTAGCAGTTATATTTCTGAAGTATTGCTTCAAATGATAGTCAGATTTTAGTACGATAAAAAAAAAGTGAATGTACAAAATGTTAAGATTGTCGCTGCCAGACAATCTATCTGGGTCTTATAAGATTTCTGTCAGACTGACAATAAACAGATTTGTCTGACATGTCCGTCGGTCGGTCCCACTTCTGTAAGGACTGGGGCACTGTAGCTGAGATTAGTTTTATCACATTCTTCTATAGCCTTATTCATCATCTTGCATGTTATCCAAGCTTTAGTTAGCCATTAATTTACCCTTGTATTATTAATGTTTCAATAGCTTAAATAACTATTAGTGTTAAGTCTATTTAAAGATAGATTGGATGTACACCCTTAGGACTTAGGACCATAAATAGTCATTAGTTTCTCTTGACCTTGTTACGTGGTTCATTATTTGATCACCATGGGCTGATATATTCCATTAGACTTTTAAAACTGATAATAAACTTTGATATACAGTATAGTGTGTACTCAGAATGTTAGAGAATGAAAATCATTTAAACCCAAATTAATTTTTACATCACCAGTCATTTTGATATATTTCTGTAAGGACTGGGGCACTGTAGCTGAGATTAGTTTTA
>JYMV01000504.1_pt1 | contig 13529 bp, 15 predicted proteins | sample 338911 | NCBI WGS metagenome assembly JYMV01 (sample SAMN03354496, study PRJNA234377) | hydrothermal vent metagenome | biome: Deep sea; feature: Hydrothermal plumes at the Eastern Lau Spreading Center, Western Pacific Ocean; material: Seawater | place: Tonga | collected 2009 | depth 2000 m m
AAAACTAATATTTAAGAGTGATAATTACTTAAAATTCAATAAAATACTTAAAAAAGTACTTATTATTGCATAGACTTTGTTTTTTATCTTTATTTATATAAAAAAATCACGATTCTAGCGTGATTTTTTGTTAATTTATAAAATTTTTTAAATTTAAAACTAAACTTTTTTCACAAATTCTGATTTAAGCTTCATTGCGCCGTGGCCAGGGATTTTGCAATCAATATTATGATCCCCTTCAACTAGGCGAATATTCTTAACCTTAGTGCCAACCTTAACTGCATTTGAGGTACCTTTAATTTTAAGATCTTTGATGACGGTTACCGTATCGCCATCAACAAGCACATTGCCGTTAGAATCCTTAATGACAACCTCTTCATCGATCAAGTCATCAGCTGAAAATTCATAGGCACATTCAGGGCAGATTAATAAATTACCATCTTCGTACACATATTCAGAATTACATTTTGGACAACTGGGCAGGCTCATAATTTTCTCTTAAACGGTAAATGGATATTTAATTGGATCGTGATGTTGATAGTTAACTAATTCGAAATCATCCATGGTTACCCATGTTTCAAGATCTTCCAAGGTTTTAATTTTAGGATTTATCTTCAGACTTGGTAATGGCAATGGTTCACGATCAAGCTGCTCATTTTGAAAGATCTCTACTTGGTTTTCATACAAGTGAACATTGGATAAATGATGGCGCATTTTTTTAGCTTTTTTACCGGTAATTTGCGCAGTAATTAATAGTAAAAAAGCCACCTGAAAATGATTAAATGGCTGACCCAAGGCATAATCACTACTACGCTGATAACTCTCCAAATATAAATCATCGCCCAATAAATTAAAGTGATGAGTATGCATACATGCTGGCAAACAAGCGCGGTGAATTAAGTTTGGATGATTAAAAGTCATAATTTCACGCCTATCGTCCACACCTTTTGATAAATCCGTTACAATTTTTTTGTATTGATCCAAAGGCTCATCATCTTCAATACCTGGAAAAGCCCTACCAATAACGCCATAGCACATACCCATATCATCTTCACCTTTACGATATGGGTTATCAAGCCATGCTTGGTTGTCATTAGCGTTAGCATTCCAAGTATTGCAACCAATAGCTCTAAATTGCTCTGCAGAATTATAGCCACGAATATAACCAAGCATTTCGGCAATGGCTGACTTCCAAAACATTTTTTTAGTAGTGACAACTGGCACAGTGCCGTCAGACAAATCATGCTCAAACGTAGCACCAATAACGGTTAATGTTTTTTGTCCGGTGCGAGCATTTTCTAGCCATACACCTTCATCTAAAATTCGTTTTCCAATTTCAATATATGCTTTCATAATTATTTATTCGTTGACTTAAACCAAAGGTAAATACCCAAGATGATCATTGGCAGACTTAGTAATTGGCCCATGGTTAGCCAGTCAAATGCCAAGTACCCAAGCTGCACATCAGGCACTCTAACAAACTCAATTATAAATCTAAAGAGGCCATAGAAAATCAAAAATAATGCCGATACTGACATCAACGCTCGAGGTTTTTGACTGTATACCCAAAGGATAATAAATAATACCAACCCCTCTAACAATGCCTCATACAATTGAGAAGGAAAGCGACTAACACCTTGCTCTTGAATATACATTCCCATTGGGCTTGTGGTTACCTTACCCCATAGCTCACCATTGATAAAGTTACCAAGACGGCCAAATCCTAATCCTAATGGCACTAGTGGCGCAACAAAATCCATAGTAACAAAAAAGGTTTTATTATATTTTCTATTAAATAAAACCATTGCCAACAATACACCCAAGAATCCGCCATGGAATGACATACCACCACCTTGAATGGAAAAAATTGAGAGCGGATCGGATAGAAAATTCGATAAGTTGTAAAACAACATGTAGCCTAATCTTCCGCCAACGATGACGCCAATAGCACCATAGAAGATTAGATCTTCAATTTGTTGTGTATTCCAATTATTATTTAAACTTTTAGCGCGAGCATTGGCCAAAAGATAAGCCGCAAGAAAAGCGGTTAAATACATCAATCCATACCAATATATTTGAGCAAAGCCTAAATCTATTGCAATTGGATTAATGTCAGGATAAATCATAAAGACTCAAGGTGGTGCGCTCGATGAGATTCGAACTCATGACCTTTGGCTTCGGAGGCCAACACTCTATCCAGCTGAGCTACGAGCGCATAATTTAACGAAAGTAGCGAGATAACTTTCTTTAGACTTAAATGTCGTCAGAAGAACAAAAAACAGCCTGCATATTGGCAACTAGTTTAAGAATTTTTGCATCTTTTACCTTGCAAAGGATCCTATTACCATCACGTCTCGACTCAATAATATCTTTTGTTCGTAAGATATCAATGTGCTGAGAAATGTTTGACTGTGAAGAGCCCACTTGTTTTACAATTTCTAGCACTGGCAACTCATCATTTTTAAGTGCACATAAAATCTTCAGACGTAATGGGTGCGCCATTGCCTTTAGAGCTTTGGTTGCTTTTTCAATATCTTCGTCTTTTTCTAATAAAGTCATTTCACTCATGGTTTCTTCTCGTATTATTTGAATGGTGAATTAAAGTCTGCCAAGCATACCGTATACGCCATATCTTCTTAGTTTAATTAATACCATTTTTTGATAGTAATTAATTAAGCTATCGTTATTTAAAACGATATCTGCAATTTTCCAACTCTGGTCAGCTGTTTGATGGAAGATTAAGTCCAAAAACATACCGTATGAATAATATCCATTTACCTTAAGTTTAACTGCAATTGAGCCACCCATCATTGGTCGAGCTGAAATAAATGCAAATGAAGTGGATCTTGTTTGTGTTAATCTTGATAAAAGAGAGGTAATAATGTTTTGTTTAATTTTAGTCACAAAATATGCCTGCTCTTCATGGCCCAATCTCAAATTACTAACAAGTGCAATTTCACTAGCAATGTGGTCAAAATCAAATAATGGCGCAACTTCTGTTTGGATTAATCTACCAATAAGTTGTGGAGAGTAGGTAGCAACCGTTGTTAATTGATTCAGTTTAACAATGGCAGTTTGAATAGTTTGCACTGGTCCTGCAGGTTTTGCAACTTCAACAACTTCTGGCGTTGGTATGGCTTCAGCACTAACTTCATTAACCTCTTGGATACTTTCAATAACTGTTTTATTTGCAACAACTTGAGTGTTTTCAACTTCACTTTCTTCTGCACAGCTCACTGTCGACAATGATAATAAAATTGCTAATACAAGGGTATTCAAACTTCTCATTTTTTCTCCATTTAATAAAAACAAAACCAAGTAAAATTTGAAATAATAATTCTTGTTTTCACAGTATTATATTTAAACTTCGTATAAGCAAATAACTATATTATGATTTTATTCAATTTTTTAAAAAATTCTCTATTTTTAGCTGTTTTCACGGCAATTATCAGTCTTTCTTTTCAGGTACATGCAAAAACTAGCACTGAAGAACAACGCCTAGAACAATTCTTCAATGATCTTGAAGAATTTACGGTTGTTTTTAGTGATATCAAGCAACTTTATGTAGATGATGTCGATAATAAAGAGTTGTTTAACAATGCAATCAAAGGTATGGTTAGTGGCCTTGATCCTCATTCTGTCTATTTAGAACCTAAAGAGCAAAAAAGCCTAATGGAGAGCGCCTCTGGTAAATTTGGTGGCCTTGGTATTGTTATCAGCAAAAAAGATGAAGGCATACAAGTCATCTCTCCAATTGATGATACGCCAGCCTATAAAGCTGGCATTCAAGCTGGTGATTTAATTGTAAAAATTGGTAAAAAACCAGTTCGTGGCATGAGTCTTGAAGATGGTGTTGATTTGATGCGTGGCGAACCAGGTACAGATGTACAAATAACTATCTTACGTAAAAATCAAAAACCTTTTGTAGTTAATATAACTCGTGAGATCATCACTATTGTTACTGTTAAAGGCTACTTATTAGAAGAGGGCATTGGTTATGTGCGAGTTTCTAGCTTTCAAGGCCCAACCGCTAATTTATTAAAAGAAACCATTAATAAATTGGTTAAAGAAAATGGCGGTTTTTTAAAGTCTTTAATTTTAGACTTACGTAACAACCCTGGTGGCGTACTCAATGGTGCAGTGGATGTATCTAATTTATTCATTGATGAAGCTGGCTTAGTGGTTTACACTGAAGGAAGAATCCCAAGCTCAAAGCTAAAATTTAAAACAGAGCGTGGTGATATTTTGCTAGACTCACCAATGGTGGTGTTAATTAACAAAGGCTCTGCATCAGCTTCTGAAATTGTTGCAGGTGCCCTGCAAGATCATAAGCGCGCTATTATTATGGGTAGCACCTCATTTGGCAAAGGTTCAGTTCAAACTATTATTGAGCTAGATGGAGGTTATGGCCTTAAAATAACCACAGCTCGATATTACACGCCAAATGGTCGCTCGATTCAAGCAAAAGGCATTGTGCCTGATATTGAACTAAAAAATATCAGTCTTGAAAATGAAAAAGAAGAGTCCATTGTTGAAATTAAAGAAACTGATTTGACTGGACATTTAGAGCAAGAAACACCAGACAATATGACTGCAGATGAGATTGTAGATTCGCAAGAAAAAATTCAAGCTTCTTTGGATAAAAAAGCCATTGAAAAACTTAAAAAAGATTATTTTGTTCACGAAGCAACAAACCTACTTAAAGCGTTAACTGTTTTAGGAAAATAATTTATGGCAATTACGCTGGCAATAGCAAATCAAAAAGGAGGGGTTGGTAAAACCACCACCGCCGTTAATTTAAGTGCCGCCTTACGGGCAATTAAAAAACGTGTTTTGCTGATTGATATTGATCCACAAGGTAACGCTACGATGGGTTGCGGGGTTGATAAACACACACTTGAAAACTCTATGTGCGAACTACTTCTAGATGAGTGTGATATTAATAAAGCCATCGTACATGTGGATGAATCTGGCATTGATGTCTTAGGCTCAAATACTGATTTAATTGCTGCAGAAGTGGCACTATTACGTGGGCATAATTCTGAATTCAAACTTAAGAATGCCATTCGCTCTGTTGCAAGTAATTACGATTACGTTATTATCGACTGCCCACCTTCGCTTAACATGCTTACCGTTAATGCCTTTACGGCCTCTGACGGCATTATTATTCCGATGCAATGTGAATATTACGCATTAGAAGGCTTAACTGCACTAATGCAAACCATTGATAAAATTAAAGCTACCACTAATCCAAATTTAGAGATTACCGGCTTGGTGAGAACCATGTACGACACTCGCAACAACCTTTCTAATGAGGTTTCTTTACAGCTACAGCAATATTTCTCTCACAAAGTGTTCAAAACCATTGTCCCTAGAAATGTAAAATTAGCAGAAGCACCTAGCTTTGGCCAAGATGCAATTAGCTACGCAAGATCATCCAAGGGTGCAATTTCTTATATTTCCTTGGCCAGTGAAGTGCTAAGAAAAACATCAATCAACTAAATTAATATGGCAAAAATTTCAAAATTAGGTCGCGGTCTAGACATTCTATTAGGCCAAGTTAACAACAGCGCTAAGGATCCTGATCACGGCATGAAGATGCTTAACGTTAGCGATCTTCAGCGTGGTAAATATCAACCTAGAGATGACTTTGATCCAGAAGCACTAAACGAGCTTGCTGCCTCAATTACTTCTCAGGGTGTTATTCAGCCCCTAGTGGTTAGAAAAGTTACTTATGATAAATTTGAGATTATTGCAGGTGAACGTCGTTGGCATGCAGCGAAAATTGCTGGACTAACCGAAGTACCGGTTATTGTTCGTGAAATTGATGATCAAGTTGCGCTAGCAATTGGATTAATTGAAAACATTCAGCGTGAATCACTCACGTCATTAGAAGAAGCCAAAGCACTACAGCAACTCATTGATGATTTTAAAATGACACATGAGGAGATTTCAAGTGTTGTTGGTAGATCAAGATCAAGTGTCACTAACCTTATTCGCCTATTACAATTAGGTGATGATGCAAAAGAGCTGCTTAGCAAGGGTAAGATCGAAATGGGCCATGCTCGCGCAATGCTTCCTTTGAATGAAGAAGATCAAAGCATGGTGGCACATCAGGTTGTTGGAAAATCTTTATCAGTACGCCAAACAGAAGAGTTAGTTAAACGTGTATTAAATCCAAAAACTAAGGCTACAGTAAAGATTGAGCCTCACATCTCTGAGTTAATGAGCTCACTGTCTAAAATGTTAGAGTCTAAAACTGAAATTAAAGCGGCGGGCGACAAGGGCAAGATTATTATTCATTACAAATCTACAGATGAACTTAACAATATTTTAAAACATATTAGTTAATTTAAATTCTTACCCTTTGTCTAGAGGGATGCTGGATATCGCCAACCCTCCCAGAGGACTGCTGGATATCGCTAGTCAAAGCCACCAATTCGTTCAAACTTTAACGAATCATCATAATGCATCCAAATGCCGAAAGCCTTACCAATGACATAGCTTTCTGGAACAAAACCCCAGAAGCGTGAATCACTACTACGTGCGCGATTATCACCCATAACAAAAAAGTGCCCTGCAGGTACAGTTGCTTTAACACCTCTTGACGCTTGATTAGGCTCAAGAAGAATATCATGCGGATTAGAGCCTAGCAACTCTCTCTGATGCTTAAATCCAGTCATGCCAGTGCCTGATTCAACACCTTGATAATCCTTAAAATCTTCATAAGCAATCTTAACGCCATTAACGCGCAACTGATCTGCATGATAAATAATTTCATCACCTGGAACACCGACAATACGCTTGATAAAATCAGCACCCTGATATTTGTCATTTTTCTCATAATTAGGATATCTGAAAACAATCACATCCCCTCTCTCAGGCTTATCAAATTCAATTAGCTTTTTGTTTAGAATAGGGACACTAATACCGTAGTTAAATTTAGACACTAAAATAAAATCACCCGTCAATAAGGTTGGCATCATCGAATTTGATGGAATTCTAAAAGGCTCTACAATAAAACCACGTAAAACAAACACCAACAACAAGACCGGGAAAAACTCTGCAGACCATTGCACCATCTTTGGACGGTTTAAATATTTTTCATTTTTATTAAATCGTAAAAACATAACGAAATAAACAAACTTAGAGAATCCTGTTTTATTAGGCGTTGAGTGGGATGAATCGCCAGCCTTATTAAAAAACAAATGATCCAAGCTAACAATCATAAAGGCCGTGATTAAAAAGAGTGCCAAGTAAGAGGAAACATCCCAAGCAAAAAATGGTGCAGCGTTTTCAAGTGTCATAAGTTAATACCTTTATAAAAAAAAGCAAATACAAAAGATGGTTATTATATAATAACTTCTTTTTATAGTTTTTCACATTGGAGGAAATACAATGGCATTAGCAGATTTAGATAGAGATGCTCACGGTTACTTAGTAAACTTAACAGATTGGAACGAGGATATTGCTCAAGAGATTGCAGCAGAAGAAGGCGTTGAGCTATCAGCTGACAGCTTTAAATTAATCAACTTCCTGCGTGAAGAATACATCAACAATAACGCTAACCAGCCTAACGAACGTAACATGGTGAAAGGCTTAAAATCTGACTGGGACGGTAAATTAGGTACAAAAGAGTTATACGCTTTATTCCCTAAAGGCCCTGCTAAGCAAGCTGGTAAAGTTGCCGGCCTTCCAGAAACTAGACGTAAAGGTGGTTACTAAGCACTAAGCTTTTTAACTTAATAAAAAAGGCGCTCAATGAGCGCCTTTTTTAATGTCTAGTAATTTTCTAAACTTCAACAATATTTAATCCTGCTGAATTAGAAAGTTCAACAAAGTTTGGAAAAGAAGTCATGACATTATCAACACCGTTGATTTCAATCGGATAATCACACCTTAACGATGCCACTGCAAAAGACATCGAGATTCGATGATCGTGATGAGATTCAATCATTGCTGTAGGCTTTTGAAATTGGCCGCCTTGAATTTTTATACCATCATCCAATACTTCATTTTCAATACCTAAAATACTCAAACCATCGGCCATCACCTGAATACGGTCAGACTCTTTTACTCTAAGCTCTTTAGCGCCTGTCAGTATGGTTTCGCCCTTAGCGCAACTCGCAGCTATAAACACAGCTGGAAATTCATCAATAGCAAGCGGCACCAACGACTCAGGTATATGAATACCCTTAAGCTCAGATGACTGAATACGAATATCGGCCAATAATTCACCACCGATTTCACGTTGATTTGAAGTTGTTAGCCTAGCACCCATTAATTTTAAAACGTCAATCACACCTGTTCTGGTTGGATTGATATTGACACCCAGTAATGTAATGTCGGCTTGTGGTGCAATACAAGCAGCCACCATAAAGAAAGCTGCTGAAGATATATCGCTTGGTACTTGAATCTCGGTTGCTGTCAATTCGCCGCCACCAGTTAAGCACATCTGATTATCGTTCACACGAACATCATAACCCAAGCCCTTTAACATGCGTTCAGTATGATCTCGAGTAGGTGCTGGCTCTGTCACGCAAGTATCACCTTGCGCATATAAGCCTGCCAATAAAACACAAGACTTAACTTGTGCAGATGCAACCGGCAAGTCGTAATGAATGCCCGTTAATTGCTGGCCACCTGTAATCTTTAATGGTGGCTTGCCATCACTGCTATCAATCACCGCACCCATGTCTTTTAATGGGTTGATTACTCGACCCATTGGGCGTTTTGATAAAGACTCATCGCCAATCAACTCACTATCAAATGCTTGCGCAGCAAGAATGCCTGACATTAATCTAATAGAGGTACCTGAGTTGCCTAAATCTAACGGCCCTTCTGGTTTTTTTAATCCATTAATACCAACGCCATGAATAGTTACATTATCGCCTTCACGCTCAATTTTGACACCCATGGCTTGAAATGCTTTAAGCGTTGATAAAGCATCTTCACCCTCTAAGAAACCACTTACCTTTGTAATGCCGTGGCTTAATGAGCCAAGCATAATAGAGCGATGTGAAATAGACTTGTCACCAGGGACTTTTAATTCGCCCGACAAAGTTGATGCCGGACTTGCGATAAACTTACTCATAATATTTTTTTAGTTTTTTAACCAGTTATCTCTTGCAGACTTCGCATCGGAGAATAATTTCTCCAATTCTTCTGGTTGATTGTTTTTAATTAGATGGGCTATGCTACTTAAACTTTCTTGATAGCCCTCAATATGTTTAATGATTTGATCTGGATTATTAATACAAATATCTCGCCACATGACTGCATCACTCGAAGCTATACGTGAAAAATCTTTAAATCCACCAGCAGCATAATGGCACGCATCAGGATTGCTACTCATTAAATAATCCATCAGAGAAAAGGCAAGCATATGCGGCAAATGAGAGGTCATTGCTAATAAATCATCATGCTTATCCGCATCCATAACCTCTACTTTAGCGCCCACACTTTGCCATAAAGCACTAACAGCAGAAACTGAAAGTGCATTAGAATTATCTTCAGGGGTAATAATAACGCGCTTATTGTTAAATAAATCAGCCTGTGCGGCTTCAACTCCACTTTGTTCTTTGCCTGCAATTGGATGCGCTGGAATAAAATTCTTTGGCATATGTCCAAACACCTGCTTAGCAATATTAATTACACTAGCTTTGGTACTACCCACGTCAGTAACAATCACCTGATCAGTAATATAAGGTTTGATCATTTCTAATATTGCTTTAAAACTATTAACAGGCGTGGCGATCAAAACCAAGTCAACGTCTTTTAACGCTTCAGAAATATCTAAAGAATATTCATCTATCACCATTAATTCTTGCGCTTTGATTAGGTTCGCTTCATTTCTGCCATAACCAACAATAGTATGTACTTGGTTAGATTGTTTCAAACCTGCGGCAAAAGACCCGCCAATTAAACCAACACCAATAATACAAATTCTATTCATCATAATACTGACTTTAGCGCATCTAAGAAATCTGAAATTTCTCTAGAGGTGCCAATTGATACTCTTAAGTAGTTTTTCATTTCAACCGGGCGAACGATAAAACCAAGTTCTAATAATTGCTGGTAAAGCTTTGCCGAATCGGCCACTTTAACAGAGATAAAATTTGCCGAAGAAGGAATATAACTCAAACCCAATTTATCAAAACCACTAGCCAGTTGTTTTAATCCATTTTTATTAGCAATAACCGAACGAACCAAATGTGATTGATCGCTCAGCGCACTAACAGCCGCAACTTGAGCAATATGATTAACATTAAATGGCTGACGAATACGATTAATGTAATCAGCAATTTTACTACTAGAGACTGAATAGCCCACTCTCAAACCAGCCAAACCATAAGCCTTTGAGAAGGTGCGAGTGATAATCAAATGATCAAATTCTTTTAACCATTTGATAGCCACATCTTTATCGTCTAAATATTCAAAATAAGCCTGATCTAAAACCACGGTAATTGAATTTGGCACTCGAGATAAAAATGCATGTATCTCATCGTCTCTTAATAACGTGCCAGTTGGATTGTTCGGATTAGCAATAAAAATCAGCTTGGTGTTATCTGTAATTGCAAGTAGCATTGCTTCTAAATCATGGCCAAAATCTTTAGATTTTGTAACCACAGCTTGAGCACCTAAGGCCTGTGTTACCAATGGATAAACCACAAAAGCATATTCAGAAAATATTACTTCATCTGTACTTTGACAAACATAAGCTCTAGCAATAAGCTCTAAGATATCATTTGAACCATTACCTAGGGTGATCGCATCAGTTGACACATCAAGATGATTACCAATTGCCTGCTTGAGTTCAAAGCCATTACCATCAGGATATCGATCAACTTCACTAACAGCCTGTTGCATGGCTTCTAAAGTTTGCTGTCCAATTCCTAGCGGGTTTTCATTACTGGCTAATTTCACCACACGATCAAGCCCTAGCTCTCGCTGTAGCTCACTAATTGGCTTGCCACCCTGATAAGGCTTTAGGGATTTAATACTATCGCAAACACTCATAAAACTGCTATTGGATAAGAGCCTAAAACACTCATTTTTTGTACGCGACTATTGACTTCTGATAATGCAGATTTCATTTTTGCATCATCCTGATGACCTTCAATATCAATCAGGAATAAATACTCCCACTTAACACCAGGAATTGGATGACGCGCAAGCTGAAACATATTAATATCTTGATCTTTAAATGGTTCAAGCAAATCTAGCAAAGCGCCAGATTCGTGCTTGGTAACCACCAAAATCGAAGTCTTATCCTTGCCAGAAGCCTCAACAGACTCCTTACTTAAGATTAAGAATCGAGTTGTATTGCCAGTTTTATCTTCGATGTTTTTAGCTATTCTTTCTAAGCCATAAAGACCTAAAGCTGCTTCAGAGGCAATTGCTGCAGCGCCCACCTCTTCTTTAACAATACGTGCTGCCAATGCATTCGAAGCAACCGCTTTTAACTGTGCATTGGGATAATGATTAGCCAGCCAACGACGACATTGATCAAGCGCTTGCTGATGTGCATAAATTACTTTAATCTCTTTAGATTGATCAGCACTCATCAGCTGATGCTGAATAGAAATCTCCACCTCGCCACAAATCTTAAGATCTTGTGAGTAGAGCATATCAACCGTACCACCAATGACACCATTTGATGAATTTTCAATCGGCACCACACCATAGTGCGCATTGCCTTTTTCTACTTGGTGAAAAATCTCATCAATACTAGCGCAATCAAGCGTTGATACTGCATGGCCAAAATGCTTTAAAGCCGCCTCTTGAGTGAACGTACCTTCAGGACCTAAATAAGCGATATTTAAAGGTTGCTCCAAAGCAAGACAGGCAGACATAATTTCACGAAAAATATGTGCCATGTCTTTATCTTTTAACTGGCTATCGTTACGCTCAATAATAGAGCGAAGCACTTGCGCTTCGCGCTCAGGTCGATAAAAGACGCTATTAACATCAGTCGCTCTTTTAACCTCAGCTACTTCGCCTGCTAAATCAGCACGCTTACCAATTAACGCCTGGACTTGCTTGTCTAGTGTGTCAATTTCAATTCGTAATTCTGCTAGTGTTTTATTACCCATATTGTTTTTCAAAATCAGCCATAAATTCAATTAATGTATCTATGCCACTTTCTGGCATAGCGTTATAAATACTAGCGCGCATTCCGCCCACAGACTTGTGACCCTTTAGCGCCAATAAGTTAGCATTATAAGACTTTTCCAAGAACAGTTTATCAAGACTGTCATCAGCCAAAATAAATGGCACATTCATCCATGAGCGATATTTAGGGTTGACTGAGTTTGAGTAAAAATCAGAGCTGTCAATTGCTTGATAAAGCTTATTGGCTTTACGTTCATTTGTTTCAGCTATGGCTTTAATACCACCCTGCTCTTTTAACCACTCAAACACACGCCCTGCTGCATACCAAGAAAAGGTTGAAGGTGTGTTATGCATTGAATCATTATTAGCTTGCGTAGCATAATCAAACAAAATCGGCTGTTTTGGCACCACATCACCGATTAAATCTTCACGCACAATCACAACAGTCGTTCCTGACATTCCGATATTTTTTTGTGCACCTGCGTAGATCACACCAAATTTAGATACATCAACTTCACGAGAAAGAATGGTTGATGACATATCAGCCACAATCGGCATGTCAACCTCAGGAATAAAATCAAACTCTAGACCGGCAATGGTTTCATTCGGCGTGTAATGAAGATATGCTGCAGATTCATCAATTTTCCAATTAGCAAAATCTTCAATATCAGTAAATTTATTAGATGTACTATCTGTACAAATATTTACTTGAGCGTAACGCTGCGCTTCAGCAATTGCTTTAACTGACCAATGGCCAGTATTGGCATAATTCACATTAGTCTTGCCACGCAATAAATTGATCGGCACCATAGAGAATTGAGCCGAAGCACCACCTTGTAAAAACAATACTTTGTAATTACTCGGAATATTCATTAGATCGCGCAAGTCTTGTTCGGCTTTTTGTGCCATTTGCATAAAATCAACACTACGATGAGAGATCTCCATTACCGATGCTTTGGCATTGCCATACTCAACCAACTCTGCTTGAATTTGACTAAGCACTTGCTTAGGCAGCATAGCCGGACCGGCGCTAAAATTATAGATTTCGCTCATTAATAATATTCCTGAAAAAATTTAAATTTATTTTACTTTAATATCAATTAAATTTTTGCTTGAAACGCACCTATATACGCAACAAATCGAGGTTAATAGGCTTATGTTCAAATATACTTTATAATAGTCGAAAAGTTTGAATCACTGGAAGTTAGTTAAATTCTAACACTGCCCTCGCAACGGTAAAGTCCGATACACATTTAAACAATAGATTAACAACTACGATGGGTGGTGAGTTAGATAAATGCATATCTGTGTAATATCTACTCGCGCTCGTTAATGATTTAACGGAGCAATCATGAATATTAAACAACTTTCTTTAGCCGCTGCAGTTTCAGCGCTAACTTTCACTACAGCAACCA
>JYMV01039285.1_pt1 | contig 13529 bp, 9 predicted proteins | sample 338911 | NCBI WGS metagenome assembly JYMV01 (sample SAMN03354496, study PRJNA234377) | hydrothermal vent metagenome | biome: Deep sea; feature: Hydrothermal plumes at the Eastern Lau Spreading Center, Western Pacific Ocean; material: Seawater | place: Tonga | collected 2009 | depth 2000 m m
TACAAATTTGTGTGGGGACGTTTTCCATTTGGGACCCAGGCCAGGATACTGCCCTATATACCTATGATTGAAACCTGGGTCCCCTTCATTGACCTACAGTGGACTGGAACCAGAATATAATAATTAAAAAAATAACCTTGACTTGTTTGGTATAGACTTTTAGGTTCCCAGCCATCATTCTTGGGGTGATATAGGCAGATTGTGCGCCTAGATATAATAAAAATTAGTTTAATGTTTTAATGCAACACGGAGGCAAAACAATGAGAAAGCTATCACAACTAATAGCCCTTTTGGTTATAGTGTCTTTTGCTTGGACGCAAACCACTGGCAAACTGAGGGGAACGATTAAGTCAACCGATGGACAAGCCCTTGCTGGCGCGAATGTGGTGATAGACGGCACCAATATGGGTGCCGCCACGGATGGAGAAGGTGGTTACACCATTTTGGGTGTTCCAGCCGGTAAGTATTCTGTCACCGCATCCTACATAGGATATAAAAGTACTACGGAATCCAACGTGTCAGTCAAGGTTAACCTAACTACACCGATGGATTTTACCATGGAGACATCTATGGTTGAAGGAGAAACGGTAACCATAGTTGGTGAAAAACGCTTGATAGAGCCCAGCGCAACCAATTCTGTTCGCACGGTTGATGCAGAAGAAATCCAAAATGCAGCATCACGCAGTGTAACCGGAATGCTGGATATGCAGGCCGGTGTTACCATTACCAATGGCAGACTGCACATCCGCGGCAGCCGCGCAGAAGAAGTGGGCTATACCCTTGATGGTGCCCAGATAACAGATGTGATCAACACTGGACGTGATATCTCTGCTATACCAGAAGCCCTGGCTGAAATAGCTGTTGAAGCAGGCGGTTATGGTGCCCATGTTGGCGGTGCCAACTCCGGTGTGGTACGGCAGACCCTTCGCACAGGCGGCAGTGAGTTTGGCGGCAATGTCCGCTTTGAATCCGGTGATTATGGTTATACGGATATGACCGCTACTGTTGGCGGCCCGCTCGGCCCGGTTAAGTTTTTTGCTGCTCTGCGACAGACACATACAGATGATTGGAACCCTAGTTTCTATTCAGATTTTATGATTGATATAGATGGTGACGGCAGTGCCGATGATTTAGCAAGCTATGAAGCTGGTGTAACCGCTGATGGTGATGTAATACAAGTCAATTTTGATACGGATGATGGTAGAGCTGTACCACATCGTGCGCAGGATAAGTTCCAGCTCAATTCTACTGCTTCAATGGATTTTGGACCACTGAACCTGCGTTTTACGGGTGTCATGGACAATGCAACCTGGCAGAGCAACTCTCTGCCTATCTATTACATGTTTAATACGGATCGTTTGTCCGAGGGTGAGCGCAATCTCACCCTGCTTTCTACCCGGGTCAACTTCTTTTTGAACCCCAACTTTCTCATTACTGCCGGTTTTAGCACAATGAATCGCAGCTATGAGTCCTATGATGGTCTTTTTGGGAAACCCGGCGGGTTCGAGGATGCTCTGATGTGGCATGATTCTGCATCCGTAGCTGACAAAATGGGGGCTGAAGCAGGTGCGAACTGGAAAACTGCCTATACCGATCCCACCAGTTACTATGTGGGCCTTTTCCCTTTCCAGCGTCCAGGTGATATTACCACTGGCTGGAGCAAGAATAATCGTAGCACCTTAGGTCTTGATGCTGGAATCACCTATCAAATGGGAGACCATGAGATTCGAGCAGGGCTTGATATTAAGAACTATACTTATCGCAAATATTACCTGAGCACCAGCGCGATGGAACAGGTGAACAGGCTTGTTGCTACATCGGATGATGTAACTAGCTTTGCAGATGCAGCGAGCGGCAGTAACCAGACAGTCACGGATGCCTTAAGCTTGTCCCTGCGCGGCGGCCAGATCGGCTACGATGATTATGGCGCTGAGTCTGATGAAGGTTTCGATGGTCCCAGGGAGCCAGGCACCATGTCTTTCTATGTCAATGACAAATATGAAGCCGGCGACATTACCATAAACGTAGGTGTCCGCATGGACCAGTTCAACTTGGATGACTGGAAGATGAATGATCCTGCGAATCCGCCCTGGGATGAGAGCAATCAGGGAATTAGAGCGGATCAAATGTCCGATTCGGATTCAAAAACCAGCATCCAGCCACGCTTAGGCCTGGCCTTCCCGGTGACTGATGAAACGGTATTTCATCTGCAGTATGGAAGATTTGCCCAGATGCCGGAGTTGGATCTGCCCTATGCTTCTACGCGCTACATGCATTTAATCTGGGGCGGTCAGAACTATACGCCGGATCCTATGGGTTTTGACCTGGATCCGATTGAGACCACCCAGTATGAAGTGGGCATGAGCTACCAGTTCCTGCCTGATGCGGCTATTGATGTGACCGCTTTTGCCAAGAACACCACCGGTCAGCTCGTGCTTGATAACAAACAGGACGTAGGCATTGATAATACTTATGGTGCCAGCACCGACGCTCCATACTATGAGAATGGTGACTTTACCACCGTCAACGGTTTTGAGTTCACCCTGAGGACACGCCGTATCAGCCGCCTGATGACCTATGCTTCATATACCTGGTCTGATGCCCGCGGTATAAACTCAGATCCCAATTCAAATGCGGGAAACCTGGATCAGAACGCACTGAGCCCACCGCCAATGATGATCTCCCCGCTTTACTATACCAATAAGCATCGCGGCGCGGTCTCCATGGATTATCGCTTTGGTGCCGAAGAAGGCCTATTATCTGGGCTGGGGTTCAATCTCCAGTATAAATTCAATAGTGGACACCCCTTCACCCTGAGTGATGGCGGTATGGGCCAACGGGCAGCCAATGAAGGTGCGCTTTTATGGGATGCTCGCTCCAGAGAGCCGCAGGAGCCGGTAGGCACGTCCACCACGCCATGGCAGAATTATGTGAATCTGAAAGTGGATTATACATTAAGCCTTGGTGGTGTTGGTGTGCAGCTCTTTGCCTATGTGGAAAATTTGCTCGATACAAAAAATGTGATCAATGTTTATCATCGGTCCGGGAATGCCTATGATGACGGCTTCCTGACAGATCCGAAACTGAGCACTGAAATTGTGGCCGCGAATGGCGACCTCTATGTAGACCTCTATGAAAATGTTAACCTGGCAAACAGACAGCATTTCTCGTGGGATTTTGGCCAAGACCTCTATGGCACACCCCGCATTGTGAAGTTTGGCGCCAGTGTCAGTTTCTAGACGGTTGCATTATTTCAAACATCAAAGAAAAGGGTATTAAAACCATGAAGAAAAGAAATCTTGTGACCACGATTGTCTGGTCTGGCTTCCTGCTGACGGTCCTTTTTGGAAAGACGTTATCAACTACGTCTTCCTTAAACAGGGCGATGGATGATGCAGCCGGCGGCGATGGACCGACAATATCAGTCCTTAACATCAACAATATGGCCAGCTGGATCTATAAGAATGGTGCCGGCACGACATCTGGCAGCCCCAATGGTGAGCAGGTTGATTATCCCATCTTTACCGGTGGTTTGATCTATGAAGATGGCATGCTCTGGGGTGTAAAGTCCAGCGAATACTCGGCTGACAGTCCGATCCGCGTTGGCGGTTCTACCTATTATCATGGAACGAAGGCCGGCCGCGTTATATACAACGCCGATGGAACGGTAGCGGGATCCACAGATCCTACCACGACCCATGTCTGGAGAGTACGCAGAGACTATGCAACTGGTGATTTGAGCAAAGACGCTACAAATTATTGTTTTAATGCCGGTGATGATTGTGATGAAGCATCCGTACGGGCCCAGTATGCACATGACTGGGAAAATTGGCCGGCAGCATGGGGAGCACCCTATGATGATGTTGATGGTAACGGATCCTATAATCCTGCGACCGATATCCCCGGATATCCGGGCGCAGATCAGACCCTGTGGACAATTTCTAATGATGTTCCGGAAATAGTTACTGATGATGGGAGCGCTGTGCTTGATGATGATGGAAGCCCTAAAACATCTAACACATCTCCACAATTATATGGTGCCGACCCTGTTGGTGTAGAGCTTCAGGTGACCATGTGGGCCTATGCCTTTGGCGCCAGTGATCCTTTAGGCAATATCCATTTCAAGCGTGCTCGGTTAATCTATACCGGCCTGGTTGATGGTAGCAGTTTTGGTACATCCCCCGCCACCCTGGACACCGTTTATTTTACACAATGGTCTGATCCAGATCTTGGGACCTATACGGATGACTATGTTGGTTGTGATATAGATCTCTCCTTCGGCTATGTCTACAATGGAAATCGTCTGGACGGTGTGTTCAATGGTATCTATAATCTGCCCTGTCCTGCAGGCGGGTATGACTTTCTCCAGGGTCCGGTCACTGCAGCCGGGGATACGCTGGGAATGACATCCTTTACCTATTTTGGTGCCGGTTCATCCATTAGCGACCCGGACCTTTCTTCCTATAATGGTTCGTTGCAGTTCTTTAATCTTATGGAAGGTTTTCTACCCCGGCCTGAGTATCCTGTACAGATTCCCTGGACGGATCTCTCCACCGGTGAAATAACAAATTTTGCCCTTTCCGGTGACCCTGTTACCGGTAGTGGGTGGGTCGATGGTGTTCAATTGCCTCCTGGTGATCGACGCCTGGTGATGGCGAGCGGTCCATTTGTCATGAATCTGGGTGATACTGCTAATGTAGTCTTCGCTCTTGCGGCCGGTATTGGTCTGGACGCTGTTTCATCTGTATCTGTAGCCAAATTTGTAGATTCATATGCACAGTTTGCCTACGATAATAAATTTAATCTGCCCAGTGCTCCCACATCCCCATCTGTTACGGCTATAGAGATGGATGGCATGATCGCCTTGGATTGGGGCTCTAGCAGTAATGCTGTATCTTCCACGGAAGAAACTGTAAGCGCCGGGTTCGAGTTTGAAGGCTATAATGTCTATCAATTACCTGGTGCCGGTTCTCCGCTGTCAGAAGGTGTCAAGGTCGCCACCTTTGATAAGATAAATGTGATCCAGAACATTCTGGATCCGGCAGTGGATCCCCTGACCGGTCTGGTTGTTGAAGTTGCGAAACAGACAGGTACCAACAGTGGTGTCCAGCGTTATTACGAAACGGATTATGATGAAATTCGTGGTCGGCCCATGTCTAATGGTGTTGGCTATCATTTTGCTGTGACCGCATATAGTTTCTTAGCAGATAATGAAGGCAGTCCTTTTAAGACCCTGGAGTCTGCCGATGTAAGAGTAACGGTTGTACCCCATGATGCGAATCCTGGAGTTACCACACCCAGCAGTCATGGTGAAGCCGTGACGGTTACCCATACGGGGACCGCAAATGCGGCTGTTGAAGTAACAGTTGTCAATCCGTCTGATCTGACGGGTGACAGTTATGAAGTAAATTTCTCTGAGCAGGCTTATTCTTTAGGCCTTGATGGAAGCTGGACAGCGATTGGGGGTGCCGGAAAGGTCAATGACATGTCGGGTTCAGATATTACAGGCGCGGCTGAAACATCCTATGATGTAGGAACCATTGATGTTGTACTGCAGATTGATGTGGTCTCTCCTGATTATAATTATGCGGGTGGTGTCCACCTAACCTTTCCAGAAGGAACCGTGATCAATGAAGCCTATGAAGCTGATGATGGTGTCATGGCGATGGTATCTGGCAATGAAGTTATGTTGGGTGACAGTTCAGCGGTTGTTTATGGATTTTTTGCTGGTGGTGAAGTTGTGTATGTGAACATTAATACGCCTGCTGATTTTCCCAACACCCCCATAAATATAGCTTGGACCATCTTTGATGATGGCTGGGCCCAGTGGTGGTGTGCCCCGACAGAAGAAGGCGGTGGCGGGATGTGTGAAACCTGTGTGGCCTATGGCATCGGTGAAGATTGTGACGGTAATGTATTATCATCACGGGTAAATGCAACCGGAACAGCTGTTGTGGATTCATTGTCCTACTATATCCAAACAGAAAAACATTGGAACCTGATGAAGGGCTCAACATATTTGCTGGAGAAGCAGACCTTTGTTGGCGGTGTGGACATTTTTGATGGTGGATCAGCGGAAGGTATGTCCGCCCTGCACTACAACAATGCTGCGGCCGTGACCGTAGAAGGTTTTCAGGTGAATGTTTCCGGTGGCTATGCTGCGCCAAGTGATGCATTTGACCATGATTATTCAAACGCTGATGGAGATTATGATATTGATTCTTATGCTCAGAACGGCTGGGCGCTAACAGCTATGGCAGTTGATCCAGCTATCTGGGGAACCGGTTTTGCTGATGTGGATCATTTACAGAGAGATGTTCTTCTTGTTTATGATGGTGTCTTAGGTGAGCCTGATGCGACAACCGGTTTTATCCCGGTTGCTTCAGGTGGCTCTCAGGTATGGATCTGGGGTGCAAGGGGTGGAGACCTTGCAAACCATCCTTCTCCAGAAGCTCCTGGTACTAGTGCTCCATTTTTAATTACTGTTCCATTCAAGGTCTATGATTTAGAGCCTGATGGTGGAGGTGATCCGGTTCAAATTAGTATCATAATCTATGATCGTATACAAGCTTCTGCTGCGGGGTATGATGGCTCATACGATGGTAATGGTGATGGTGTCCCTGAATATCATGCGTTCAATCCGTACAATAGAATGTATACGGAGTTTCTTCTAAGACCCTATGAAGAAACATTGGCCGCCTTTGATTCAGAGGATGCGAATAGTAACTTAAACTACCTAACATGGAATGCTGTCTGGTGGGATGCTGATTTTGTTACTGGTGATGAAGTAGTATTTAATTATGCCAACCCGATCCAGACTGGTGTTGATAAGTTCACATTCAGTACTCAGGCGATGTCCACTACAGCATCCAATGATGTTAGCGGTGTGAGTATATCCGAACCCCTACTACGGTTTCCATGAGCTGGAAACCAGCCGTAAGGCTAAATATGTATCTTTCAATCATCTTCCACAGGAAGCCACCATTGATATCTATACAATGGGCGGTACCTATGTATGCCGGCTTGACAAGAACGACGCAAGTCAGTTTGCAACATGGGATCTGAATAACCAATATGGTTACCCGGTTGCCAGCGGACTCTATATTGTTCGCGTCACATCTGGCGGTGAAGAGAAGATCTTAAAATTTGCACTTGTTCAGGAAACACAAGTGCTCAAGTACTATTAATGACAAACTATAATGGAGATAAAAATGAAAAAACAATTTATAGCGACTCTGGTAGTTCTTGTTCTTAGTTCTCTGGTCTTCGGACAGAATTCCAGGATGGGGACATCTTCGTCTACCCAGTTGTTGATTGTTCCAGGTGCCCGCTATCTTTCAGGTGGCGGTGCCGTGGCCACAGCAACAGGGATGGATGCGGTGTTCTGGAATCCAGCAGGGCTATCTATGGGTGAGAACGCGGTTGATGTGATCTTTTCCAACAGGCAGTATATTGCTGATATACAGAATAACTTTTTCGGGATTGCTACAAATGTTGGCAGTTATAAAATGGGTATTTCTGTGCGCACATTTACTGTTGGTGATATTGATGAAACTACCGTGTTTTTTCCTGATGGAACCGGTCAGGTTTTCACACCCAACTTTTCTGTCGTGGGTGCAACTTTTTCGAGAAAGTTGTCTGACAATACCAGTGTAGGTGTAAATGTCAACCTGGTCCGGGAAAGTTTTGGCCGTGTGTCGGCAAGCGGAAGCGCATTTGACCTGGGCGTCCAGTATAAAGGACTATTGGGGATGAGTGGCCTGGACATAGGTTTTGTGCTGAAGAATTTTGGGCAGCCCATGCAATATGGTGGTGAAGGTCTAGGGATCTTGGCTAATGCCCAGGGTGGCGATCGCCCGGTAGAGTTCTACAAGGTTGATGCAGCAGCGTTTGACATGCCCTTTCTGTTTGACATGGGCCTCAGCTATAATATTGCTGGCGCTGACCTGGGACTCACGTACACCAGTAACTATTATGCAACAGATGAGCTCAAGCTCTCAGCAGGATATACTTTAGCTGGCTTGGCATCAGTTGCTGTTGGTGTTCAGTCATCCGGTATTGCTCAGGACCTGGAGCGAAGAGCTGGCAGTGCTGATTACGAGACAGAAGCTGTTGAAGGCAGTTGGTACTCAAATCCTTCTGATGGTGTATCTTTTGGGGCATCATTAGATTTATCCAGATTTATTGGTATGAACCTCAGTGTCGATTACTCAATGCTGCCCATGGGGGATTTTGGTACTAATAACATAGTTGCTATCCGTATAGCCTATTAATAAGTAAAGGCGATTAAATCGAAAAAGGGCGGGTAATTACCCGCCCTTTTTATTTATAGGAGTTTGTTCGTTTAAGAATAGTTCTGTGAGCAAGTTGTATAATTTTTCATAGCCCATTCCCTTACCTAAAAATATTTCCTGATTGTTTTTCTGCAGAATCATCTCCCAGTGTAAGTGAGCCCCGGCTTTTGTACCCAGGGCGCTATCTTTGGTGCCTGTATTCCCAGAAAAGCCCATTAATTCCCCCCGCTTAAGCATTGTACCGGGCTTTATGCTGTCATTGATGCTGGAAAGGTGTGCGTAGATAGTGATAACCCTGAATCCTTTGATTAAATCTAAACCATGATCAACGAATACCGCCCGCCCCAACAAGATATTATTGAATATGTCAGAAGGTGTGTGCCCAATCTCAGTACTGACATGGAGCAATTCTTCCCTGAATTGTGCCGGAACCTCTTCAAACCCACGGTCTGCCCGGACGACCTTTCCATCTGCTACTGCCCTGATCGGTGTGCCCCAGTTGGCAAAAAAGTCAATACCGCGATGAGTGCCACTGCGGTAGTCACGGGGAGCGTTTGGTAAGCGGGCACCTCGTTTTGGAACAGGGATATCTTTACAGGGTAACACCAATTTTAAATCCTTTACCCAGGCTGGGTTAAATGAAACATTGTCCGTTAAGGTTGGCGAGTATTTCTCTATAGTGCTTAATACATGAATTGGAGAATTGTTTGGGTCTTCCCCTGTTTGTCCCCTGCTAAGCGCAAAAAGATTACTAATAATTATGATGCGTGTTAGGATGCGCACGGACTTTAGTCTGAGCAAAGGCCAATAATATGATCCAGGGCCTCGATGCAGGTTTCTATAGGTGTTCCGGTAAATGATTGACTTGCCACGTTAGATAATATGGAATCCTTTTCAGGGGTACTGAAATCATAAGGGTCATCAAAATAAACAATTGACGTTGGAAGTTTGACCAACTTTAGTGTTTCTGCCAATGTCCAGTCATACCGTGCCCAGGAAGTAGGAATGAGAACCAGTCCATCGGCCTGATTACGATTGCGCTGGATAAAATTGAGTGCAATGTATTGCTTATGGGTCTGAAGGATTTTCAATTCAACATGGGTGTTTCTAACATGTCTGCGCATTTCTTTATTCAACTTATCTAGAGTCAGTTTTTTACCGGATTGTGATGATTTTAATCCAAGGAGATTAAGATTAGGTCCCTGTAATACCAGTATTTTCATAGGTTTATCAATCCAGGGGGACCGCGTGTCCTAAAATATAACCTAAGATAATACCAATCAGCAGAGCAAGAGTGACTGTGCGGCTTTTAGCCAATTCATGCGCATATCCTTTTTTAATTGCAACCCCTGAAACGATCCAGCCCATGGCATTGAGGATATAGAAAATTGGAATGGAGATTACCTTGATAACAAGCGGTCCGATAAAGGGTATTATGGCAACAAGGGATGTTATCCCTGCAAATATTTGTGTAAAGATTCCTAAAACCAATGTAGTTAATACTACAATTTTCTGATCGATACCATATTTAGGGCCATAGATAAGGGCTGTAACAATTGCTGCCAAAATCAGGATCCACAATAGAATCTTTTTACGATAATACTTTAATACAGTTTTTCTATCCATTTTTCTTTACCTGGATGCTATGTTGTTCCAGTATCTAGATACATAAGTGTTATCATATCCACTGAATAATTAGCAGTTTCCACAAAATTTTTGGTCAATACAAGTATTTTTCTAATGAAAGCTTGTGATGGGATTTATGGTTTCCATGAGAATCTGCCCACCAGCCCTGCAACACCAATAAAGGGTATATAAACAGGTTGCAGTATGTTCCAGATAACGTATGTCATTGGCGAGACTTTAGTACGGAATAATACCCCTCCAAAGAAAATGACCCCGCCTTCCAAGAAAAACTTTAAACTAAATAATAATAGAATATTAGGTGCCTGTATCCATAATCCAGTAAGGATACTGAGATTACAGAGAAACGCTGTCAGCAGGAAAGGAAATAGGCCCAGCCCAGTTTTGGCTGCGGTTTTTGAATTGGATGACCAGCGAATCCGCTGATTGATAAAATGAGTTATGCTCTTTTCGGGGTTTGTGGTTACAAAACTGCCTGGATCAGTATTAACCACAGCCCGATTCAGTTTTGCAATGTTTTGAACAAGGTACATATCATCACCTGAAATCTGACTTTTTGCCCGTTCAAATCCACCGATGGCATCGAAATCTTCTCTTCTGTAAGCTAGGTTCTGGCCTGACCCGGACCAGTACAATCCTGCACCAGCGATACCGGCATTAGCAGCCATAATACCCAGGAAATCAAGAGTTTGATATTGATGGAGCAAAGAATTGTTTCCAAGAACCTTTGAGTACCCGATAGTGATCCCCTTTGATTGTTTAACACAAGCAGCCATACTAGCAACCCATGATGGAGGCACCCGGCAATCGGCATCTGTAGAAATAATAATTTCCCCATGAGATTCTTGGATAGCCTGAGTTAAAGCGTGCTTCTTAGATGGCATATCATTTTCTGATTCTGAGATGTTAATCAGTTTAATAAACGGATATTCGGGTATAAGGTTTGTAATAATATTTTCAGTATTATCTGTAGAACGGTCATTAACAATAATGATTTCCATTTTCCCCTTTGGGATAGTTTGCCGGATTAGATCTTTGAGGAGATAAGGGAGATTTCCTTCTTCATTCCTCGCGGCGATGATTACAGATATCAGGGGGAATTCGATTTCAGATTGTTTGGGTGATGGGAGTCTAAACAATCCAATTATAATCACAATAACGAAAATCAGATAAGATCCTGTTCCGAGGATCAGAAAAATATCCATGTTTAAACAGCTAGAAATGTTCCAGCAATTATGAAATAAAAGAGGACTCCAAGGATGTCAATGCTGGTGGTTACGAATGGACCGGTAGCCACCGCAGGGTCGATGTCCAACTTGCGTAGGATAAGCGGTATAACAGTCCCAACCGTTGCAGCTACCAACATAGAGACGCAAATACTTAACCCAACGACGAGTCCCAGATTAGGTGGTGCGTCTTTGAATGTAAAGTTTGCGAAAAATCCCAGAAGAAGGCCATAAAGAGCACCAAGGATAAGCCCTACTCGCATCTCCTTAAAGATCACTTTAAGCTCTCCGCCTACATCAATCCGTCCGGTTGCCATTCCACGAACAATGATCGTGGATGATTGTGTGCCGATATTGCCACCCATTCCTATAATGACTGGAATAAAAGCTGCTAGCAAGATGATACTTTCCAGCATATGTTCAAATGCTCCAATTAATGAAACGGCCATTATTCCCCCAACCCAGCTTGCGAATAGCCATGGCAGCCGTGCCCGGGCGTTTTCCCAACTGGATTTCAATAATATTTCCCTATCTTTCCCAGCCCCTGCCATTTGCAGAAAGTCTTCTGTTGCTTCTTCCCGGATAACATCAACCACATCATCTACTGTTACAATTCCCAATAGATGTTCGTCAGGGTCAATAACAGGGACTGCCAGAAAATTGTACTGTGCTACCACCCTGGCCACGTCTTCTTGATCTGTTTCCGGTCGTACAGAATGAACTCGTTTAATCATAATATCTTTCAGTTTGGTATCTGATGATGTTGTTGTAAGTGCTCGTAGCGATACAACTCCAACCAAACAATTATCATCATCAGTTACGTAAAGATAAAAGACCATTTCCGCATCTTCCTGATCCTGCAATGTTTTGATTGCATCTCCTGATGTTATTCCTTCATGGAGTGTGAATACGTCCGTAGTCATCATAGCCCCGGCGCTATCTTCTGGATAGCCCATAAGCTCGGCCAGTTCTTCCTGCTCTTCCTGTTCCAATAGCTCCAGTATTGATTGTGCCCTTTCTTCTGACAGGGCTCCTAGAATATCACTTTGGTCATTTGCTGGTGCTTTTTCAATAATGGATGCGATTCGTTCAGGAGATTCTTCCTGGAGTAAATCCTGTACTAATGCATCGTCCAATTCTGCCAGAAATTCAGCGGTATGCTCATCATCTTTCATGAGAGCAAATGCCTGATTTTGTTCATCTTCGGTAAAATAGCGAAATACCGTTGCTAGATCAGCTGGGTGTGTCTTCGTTGTTAATTTGATTAAATTTGTGCGGGCATGACGACGAAGAAGGCGACGATATGTATCCCTGAGAATAGTGATTTCGTGGTCGAACATTTCTTTTCGCATCACTGCATCTTACTTTGGTTGATTCCTTTAAACCCAATAAATACTAAACCAATTGCTGGTAATAGAATCCAGGGAGACACATGGCCCTTCCAGGTATAAAAATCAATTGATTCCCCATTGGAAAAAGACAGAATCATAGCCATGCTGTTATTCAACCCATGCAGGATCAAACTTGGTATTACTGATTGTGTGCGCCAGGCTAGGAAACCAAGGATTATTCCTAGGAAATATATTTGTACCATCCAGTAGGGATTCAAATGAATCATAGCGAAAAATAAACTGGTTATTAAAACTGCCCGGGTTACATCTTTCCAGTGTTGTTCAAGAAACTGCTGCAGAAACCCTCTAAAAAGTATTTCCTCCCCAACGGGTGCAATCACCACAACAGCAATTATGAACATGATAAATCCTGTAATCGTTTCCGGCTGCATTAGAGTGCTCATATCAAGGATATAATCCGGCGCAGGGATGAAGACTTGGATAAGACGGTCCAGTTCATCCGACAGTATAAGTATTCCGCTACCGAACAAAATTGTATTTCCCATGACCGGGAGTGATACCTTTCGAAGTCGCAATCTTTTTAAAATAGGCTGCTTTCGGGATACGAGAAAATATCCTAGAGGCACTAACATGAATCCTTGGCCTATAAAAAAAGAAATGTAAGTATATATTTTTTTAGAGGAATCAGGAAGAGATGTAGCGATTCCCATGACCAATCCACCAGCCAGAAAAGCGGAAAGGACGGATAGAATAACAACACCGAACGCGGTGCGAATACTTAATGTGTTGTTCATAGGGATCGAGTTCCTGAAGATTCATTTCCGGGAAGTTACAGTACTGATTTCCAAAATTGAAAAGATGATTTTTGACAGAAGTAATTCATAATAATTCAAAATAATGGTTGCTTTGATATGATAGTAAGATTATGTTTTGTTTTAAGTTTTAAGAGAATAATTTAGTTTAACCAGCACTGTTAACGGGGCAGCCAGATGGTTGTCCCGTTTTATTTTTTA
>JYMV01001296.1_pt1 | contig 13528 bp, 6 predicted proteins | sample 338911 | NCBI WGS metagenome assembly JYMV01 (sample SAMN03354496, study PRJNA234377) | hydrothermal vent metagenome | biome: Deep sea; feature: Hydrothermal plumes at the Eastern Lau Spreading Center, Western Pacific Ocean; material: Seawater | place: Tonga | collected 2009 | depth 2000 m m
AAAGAGATGATTTCAATTTTCCCATTGTGAACTTTTCATTCATATGTAGCAACATTCCAGCAGCACCTGCAAATGACTTGGTTGACCGCTGTGGCATATCTGTGTCACAAATGACCATGAATATGTTCCACTTGTCGTAAACATTTCCCGGTCCTTTCCTTGTTCATGACTTATCACTGGGTTTGTAACTAGATTAACACGACGGGTATCACTAGTGAACTGCCTACCCTTCCGGAGCACCTGAGTTCACCCCCGGTTTTTATTGGGGTTCGTATTACTGGATGCTTAGTTTTATATGCATGTTTTGTTGATCGTTGTTTGTCCTTTGTACTTTTTCTTTTGACCATTGTGTTGTCTGTTGTTCGATATACGGATTCTGATTGTCCCTTTGGTATTTTAAAACTCTTCGTACGCGCCTTCATTTGGACGCAAGTGAGTGCCTCGTGTATTGAGAATACCACGCTGCATCAACGGGGCTCAAATGAGTGCCTTGTGTATAGCGAATGTCACGCTACTTGAAGGGGACACAAATGAACGCCTCGTGTATAGGGAATGTCAGGCTCCTTTAATGGGACTCAAATGAGTGTCTCGTGTATAGAGATCGCTACGCTCCTTCAAAGAGACACAAATGACTGCCTCGTGTATGTGAATGAGACACAAACGAGCGCCTCCTGTATAAAGAATGTCACGTTACTTCAATGTGACACCAATAAGTGCCTCATGGAAGTAGAATGTAACACTCCTTCACTGGGACACAAATTAGTGCCTCGTGTATAGAAACTGTCACTCTACTTCAATGGGACTCAAATAAGTGCCTTGTGTATGTGAATGGAGAATAGGACACACCTTCATTAGGACACAAATGAGTACCTCGTGTATGGAACATGTCACGCTGTATCAACGGGACACAAATGAGTGCCTCGTGTATTGTGTATGTCACCCTACTTCAATGATACACATATGATCGCCTCGTGCATGAAGAAGGTCACGCTCCTTCAATTGTTCATTGATTGGTAGGTGTTCAACGCCATCTTAAGCAGTATTTCAGCTATGTCATGGCTTGAGCAAATTATATATTATATTAACTTTGACACCTAGAAGATCATGAGAAATAAAGCATAATTGCCTGCTATCAGAGATACTTATTTCCAGTTGGTTTACAATGACAAAAAACACAATGTTGCAGTAGACTGTCAGAACAGGTTACAAATGTCTATTTTTAAAAGGGGTGTATATATTAGCAGCTTTTTTCCCCAGTTAGTTTAGTTTCTAAACAGATTCGTGTGCGTACTGAAAACAGTATTGAGTTGTGATGTATATTCCAACACATGATGTTTTAAATTTTCAACATTATGTAATAACGCTTGTCTGTCAGATTCGTGGTTTAATTCTGCATCATTCCACCGGATTCATACATCAACATCACTGACAAAATTGTTAAACACACAAACCCCTAATACTATAAAGTATGCCTTCATTAGAAGCAAGTTTTCTATCCTGTCGTTTTGATATTCTGTTGAAATGAGTCTGCTTGCAGTGATAGTTGTCACCTGGTGTTGAAGAACTGATAAGGTCATATCATGTGTTGTAGTTTGAAGTTGTGATGGAGAAGTAATAATATCTATAATAAACATCAATTAGTCGATGTTTATATTACATTATTGTATTTGTTTAGTTGGCTACATATACTACTGAAAAAACTGCAATGGGGGTTTAATGATTTGTGTGTACGCCTTGAATACAGTAGATCTGGGACAATCCAAGGACAATGTAATTGATATTTGCAGCTTTTCCGCAAGGCGTGCAGTCTTAAGGAGTAACAACAAATACTTGTTGACTCGCTATCAGAATAATATGGTTCGACATGTCTGTCTGCGGACTGTTGTGTCAGTGAGCTAGCGCTATTAAACTTAAAGTAAGTTTGTTGTTCTAGTGCCTTGCGGACATCAGACCATTTCATCGAATAAAACTCGTTCTCACAATAACATAGCTGCAAATTACTCATTTGGCGTTTAACAACAATTACTCACGCAATCATATACTGCAAGCCATCATTTACAAGCCACCTTTATTGCAAATGTTGCAATATATTATGTTATGGAGATGGTGACATCACAACATACCAGTAGTGTGCATAAGATTTCAAGCGTGAATATATATTGATATAGAAGATGCGATTTCAATTTTAAAATAATTTCATTTATTTTAATGGTATCAAAATTTTAGATGCTTGAATCTGCTGACACCCCTTGTTGAAAACGAAATCTTCGAAAGGATAGAAAAGACTTTAAACATGACAGAATAAAATAATTCAGTATGTCAACATACTAGTAAGTACTAATTGCCTTTCAAATGCCAGAATACTTTAATGTCGTCAAAATATTATATTTGTTCAAATATGCACATCGTCTATCAAATGGCCCTCAAACGAGTGTATGGAGATTGCGACGGTTCTTCAAAGGTACACAACCGACTATCTTGTGTACTGAGAATGTCATGCTCCTTAAATGGTCCACAAACGAGTGCCTCGTGTATGGAGATTGCCACGGTTCTTCAATGGTACACAACCGACTGTCTCGTGCATAGAAAATGTCATGCTCCTTCAATGGTTCACACACGAGTGCCTCGTGTATGGAAATTACCCCGTTCTTCAATGGTACACAACCGACTGTCTTGCGTACGCAGAATATCATGTTCTTTAAATGGTCCACAAACGAGTGCCTTGTGCATGCAGATTGCCACGGTTCATCAATGGGACACAACCGACTGTATCGTGTACGGAGAATGTCATTCTCCTTAAATGGTTCACAGACGAGTGTCTGGTGTATGGAGATTGTTATGCTTCCTCAATGGAACACAAATGAGTGCCTCATGCATGGAGAATGTCACGTTAATGGAACATAAACGAGGTCTTCGTTTATGGAGAATGTCACGTTCCTTCAATGGGACTCAAATGAGTCCTCGTGTATGGAGAATGCCACGCTGCTTTAATGGAACAAACACGATAACTTCGTGTACGGAGAATTCTACGCTCCATCAATGAGACATAAGTGAGTGCCTCATGTGTGGAGAATGCCATACTCCTGTGATGGCGCAAAATTGGGTGCATTGTGTATGGATAATGACGCGCTCATTCAATGGGACACAAGTTATTATCCACGGCTTGAAAAAAATGTTGGCTTTTGATTGGTCAATGCCCCGTGCGTACAAAACCAATACCCCCGGCTTGTAGTTACGTAACGTCACGGAGCGTCTTTACGTTGTCAAGCTCATAATATTAAAGCGCATTGCATCCAACACGCAGAAGGGAAGACGGATTCCTCAGAAAATATATGAAAAACGTCCTTATAAAAAGAAAAAAAAAAAACAATGCAGCAAATTATATTGAGAAATTTAATATTCATACGGCAATGTTAAACGGATAATGTAACATTTGCTGATTCGCCCTAAATGAAACATTGATTTTGATGTTATTTCAAATTTGTGTCGTCCTAGATATGGTCATGTAGTTTGGATATAAGCATTTTAATAATATTTCGCATTATTGTTTTCACATGAAATCGTCATTCGCTTTATCATTTATATTTTATCAATATAATTATTGAACCTATCTCTGGTGAAGTCACAAATATTGTAATGCTATATACTTGACAATACACGGCAAATGCACGCTACCTATATCACAAACAAGATTGAAAAATGTTAGCTGTAGGGAGATACATATCTCCTTACACTTGGTCAAAACGCACCCAAAGTTTCACCTGAGCTATGCTATCTTAGTCTGCAAGTCTAAAAACGTTATTATTACGTTGCAAAAAAGATCAAGAAAATCCATTAAAAAAGTTTTTGTTTTCAGCACCACTGTACAACCTATGACTGCTTCGCCTCAGGCTATACAGAAGTGCTTCAGGGTGGTACAATCTCAATGCCTACAGGTATACACGTAGATAACTGATAATGCCTCATGTATGGGGAATGCCACGTTCCTACAATGGGACACAAACGAGTGCCTCGTGTATGAAGAATATCACATTAATGGAACAGGAACGAGTTCCTCGTGTATGGAATCTGTCACGCTCCTTCAGTGGGACACACATATTTCATATATAGAGAATGTCACGCTATTTCAATGAGACACAAATGAGTGTCTCGTGTATGAAGAATATCACGTCCCGTCAATGGGACACAATCAGGTTCATTATGTATGGAGAATGGAACACAATCAAATGCCTTGTTTATGGAGAATGCCACACTCCTTCAGTAGGAAGGGATATAATCGGGTATATCGTGTATGGAGAGTGTCACGCTTCTTCAAGTGGACACGAACGAGCGTCTCATTTATGTTTATCGAGAATGCCACGCTCCTTCAATAGGACACATATGAGCGCCTAGTGTATGGACAATAATATAACGCTCCTTGAATGAGACACAAACGAGTGGCTCGTGCATGGAGATTGCCTAGCTTTTCCAATGAGACACAACCGATTGTCTGGTATATGTGGATTACCAAGGTTCTTTAATAGGACACACATGAGTGCCTCATATATGGCGAGCAGTACACACCTTCAATGGGACAAAAAATAATACCCTTCTGGTATTTAGAATTCCACGTTCCATCAATGGGACACACATGAGTGACTCATATATGGAGAACATTACACTCCTTCAATGGGACAAAAACAATAACTTTTTGTATGGAGAATTCCACGTTCCATCAATGGGACACAAATGAGTGTATCGTGTATGGAGAATATCACGTCCCTTTAATGGGACACATTCGAGTGCCTCGTTTATGGAGAAAGCCACACTCCTTGAGTGAGACAAAATCGGGTGCATTGTGTATGGAGAATGCTACGCTCCATCAATTAGACACAAACGAGCGCCTCGTTTTTGTTCTTAGAGAATGTCATGCGCATTCAATGGGACGCAAATGAGTACCTCGTGTATAGAACATATTACTCTCCTGCAATAGGACAAAATCTAGTAGGTCTTATATGGTGAATGCAACGCTCCTGCAATTAGACAGACACGAGTGTCTAGAGGATGTAAGTTGTAGGTTGTTGCTGGAATGTTGCTACATATATGTCCCCGTAAAGTTACGTTCTTAACCAGTCATGCATGTCAATTTCGCATTATAGATCAATGTACAGATGCAGACCAGTGTATCTGTGGTGTCTTTCATCTAAATCTCAATGGGATTGATGCGATCAACAAATTATTGAGTGAAAGGACGTCCCCTATATAGCGGGTTAGTTTCTTTTCGTTTTTCATGAGTAGCCCTTAAATGAAGTGTGCCTCGTACGAATAAATCAATAAGTCGGCTAGTGGAGGAGCACAGTTGGTTCCCATAAGAATGCCGACTCTCTGTTGACATATTAGTTCACTAGGCATAACAAATTTGTCATCAATTAAAAACTCGAGGTCTTGATGATATCTAAAATAGCAAGGAAAGACTTCTTGCACTAGGACAGTAAAATATGAATGTATCTATTGTAGTGAACTAAAAGTATATGATGGAATGATTGGTTAACGACGGATGCACATGTGGAGCAGCAAATGCTAACCTTCTGGAGCACCCGAATTCACCCACGTTTTTAAGGGTTTTAAGTGGTGGACGTGGTGCTCGATTTCTAGTTTGTAATGTACTATTTTGTAGATCACTGTTTATCCTTTTTGTTCTTTTTTCTTTTAACCTTTGTATTTTCTGTCCTTCTCCAATGAACCCCGTTGGTATATTCAAACTTCTTTTAAGACACATGATAAAACATACCTAGGCAAAGATCAGGTTGATCGAGGGTATACTCAACATCTTTGTCTGTTAATACTACTGTCTCGATTATTGATTCCCGCCATTCAGTAATAGATGGGCATACGACTGACAAATCTATATATCTTAATTTGAAAAGTACAAACATATTAATTTAGAAGTCTGCTAGAAAAGACTGCAAATATTAACCAATATATTAATAACTATGTTGCCTGTTAATGGTGCATTTATAAAGTTTCTGAACACCGTTATCGCAGTGTTTTGTGGTAGTTGGATTTACATCAGAATAGAGTATTGTCCATCACGTATAATTTTACAGACCCGTGACAAAGTATCCTCCATGCAATTTTATATAACTGAAAAATGACTGATAGTCCAAGAGTGTTTTTCAGTATCCAGAAGACTAGGCCGTAAATTGTGCTGCACGACTTTACTATCCAAGTAACATGGCGGGTGCCTTATAAGAAGAAAGAACTACTGCTAATCATTCACGAGCTTCCTGGTTCACCCTTCTGTCTAGGACGGGATCCGTGTAATGTGGCGCATCATTTTAGTTGTCAGTGTTGTATTTACTGTTTCTTCTGTGTCTTATGCCCAACATTGCCTGTGTCTATTTGTCCATTGTCCATTTTTGATTGCCCGGTTAGTCTAATATCATGCAATACATAATCCACGTTTTGTATTTGATATATATGTTTGAAACAATGATTTTGAAAAAAAAAGAATACAAAAAAGCTATCTCTATTAAGAGATTCGCATTGACGGGATTAACCCCCGGTATTAGTGGGGTTCGTGTTAAGCGATCTCTAGCTTTATGTTTATCCTTTGTAGATCGCTGTTTGTCCTTTTGTACCTTTTCGCTTGGCCATTGTATTTTCTGTTCTCCTTCAATTTACGGATTCCCCATTGATGTCTTCAGACTTTACAGATACAGAAACAACACACAACTAGCATCCAAATGATACAGATACAAGAACAACAACAGTTCCAAACATCAAATGAATCCATTGCTTTCATCTAATAAATTTCATACGTTTATGCGCCCCACTAATATCCCGATCGATGAATAAAAGGTATAATTACACCTTATATAAGAATCCTGGATGTTGATTGGTTAATAGCCGGTGTATTCTTCGTGTATATTCATATTTATGATTAATCTCGTTGATTTTTACCACTCTGGCGGAGTATTTGCATGAGGATTGAACTGTGTTACCCTCGCGTGCATCAAACCGCCAAATTCATTCGGAATATTCTTTCTTTACCTTTATACATAAAGTAACGTGATTTATCAAATTTGAAACCCGGAAGTGTTCCGAAGTTAAGGATTTAACTTTTTTCCCTCTGCCGTGGTATTTGCGAAAACGTATTTCACTTTTTTACCCTCACGTGCCGCAAACCGCCAAATTCATTCGGAATACTTCAACCACTCTCTAGCAAAACAAATCGATATACTACCACTGTATCTGCTGAAGAGAACAGTTCAAAGCGTCCAATAGTAGTTAACAACTGCCAAGTTACAAACAATAAAAAAGAATATTCCTGAAAACTACCAACAAAAGGTATTACTTATTTAGCCAGTGTTCTAAATAATATTCGGTGTAATAAAACAGATATATCATGTTTGGGAGGGGTATTTGCGAAAAATACCAGTCTTGAGACTAAATTGTTCGTTTCTAGACTGGTATTTTTCGCAAATACCCCTCCCAGACATGATATATCTGTTCATAATAATCATTTAAACAACATTAAACATGTAGTGGACCTCACAATATCCAATCGTTTGGGAAGTAACATCAGGTTTATTTTACTTGCTACTCACAATAAACCTTACTTACATGGTTAATGCGTTCACTTTGATGAAAAAGTCCACTGTTAAATTTGTAGAGGCATTTCCAGCTAAGTCCCTTTAAGCATAAATTGTTACAGTTACTAGACAAAAATATAAATATTAAATTATTTGTGTTCCCTAGAGCATTGATGAACTAACATTTTACTAATTCATGCTAATAATAGTATTGCGTATTGATAGTTGACTTTTTCCAAACATCTTACTTAACGTCATAATCCATGCGTTTCCTTTTAAGCTCGGGCTGTTCGACTGACATTGATTGAGCTATTGTCTTATCGGTTTCTCTGGACTTATATAGCCTTTTGATTGTTGGCTGGTATATGCTTATTGATCGATTCTCCACAAATGTGTTGGCGATCGGAAATTGATATAAAAAAACAATCTGAAAAAACCAATCCATTTGAAAAGAAATTTGTTTGGAATATTACATGAATCAAAGAAGCCACCACCACATATGCATGTAGTAAGGCATTATAAGAAAGTGTTTATTGCTCGTCTTTGGAAGAGGAGGGGAGGAGGCTGCATTGAGATACTGTTTGTCATGGGAAGATAAGGAGCAAGGCGCTCCTTTGAGATGTTGGTCGTCGTGGGAGGAGGGGAGGAGGCTGTATTGATATATTGCTTGTCTTAGAAGGAGCAGGGGATGATGCTACTTTGAAATATTGGAAGCATTGGGAGGAGTGGGAGGTACAAAAGAGCCTGGTTTGAGACACTGATCGTCTTGAGGGGAGGGGAAGAGGATACATTGATATAACATTTGCCCATAAGACTGGCAACCACACACCTCGGATGTGTGCGAAGATATATCTTAAATGTACATATCAATGTGTAGGTATCGTGGTGCTCAATCTTTAATTTGCTGTGTATTAATATGTGGATCATTATTTATTTTTTCATTTTTTTTCTTTCTGGACATTTTAAAGTCTGTCCTTCTATTTACGTCTAACATGCTAATCCCTTTAGTATCTTCCAACTTGTCTTCTATTGCAGACGGACATGTTATTATAGTACTCACAGTGTGTGCAATTTATCAATGTTGTCAAAAATACCTCTTGGTAAATTTGTCAGGAAGTTATTCTTCAGTTTCCTGTCAATAATATACAGAACATTGAAAGTATTTTTAATGTCTTCTATCTTTGAATAAAGAGACGCTTCATATAGGAGTTGTGACGGAAAATTGAACCTTACGAGAATGCAGTTAGGTGTACGGTAAATAGAACATGTCAGACAAGTTGACGTCTTGACATTAAATGGAACGTTTCAGACATGATGACGTCTTGACACTAAATGGAACGTTTCAGACAATTGTGTTGAATTAAAATATGAATATTTGATATATGTTGAATAACAACGGAACTTTTCATACATGCAGTTGTATAAAAGGTAATACATTGTATTGTAGGTATATGGGACATGTAGCTGAATGTAATGTAAATGGATCATATTTATAGCATGCTGTTATATTGTAATATAATGGAGAGCTTAGAATGGGCAGTCGTATTATTTCAAATATGCATTTGCATTGGAATGAAAATGAAGCGCATCAGACATGCAGTTGTGTTGATGGTATGCATCAGTAGCAATATTCCAGCATCATCAGCGTATGGGGTTAACATTTCACAACTCATACGTTTTTCTAGAGATTGTGCCCAGTACATTGATTTTCTGTACAGAGCTCAGCTGCTGATGCAAATGCTGCGAAAACAAGGCTACGTTGCTCCTAGATTGAAGTCATCGCTACACAAATTATACGGTCGTCATCACAATCTGGTTGACCGTTAGGAAATATATATATCTCAAATGACATTGGATGTTCTACTTTTTACGTAGATGTTTTCTTTTCCTCTATCACTGCCAGGACTTTTACCGGACTTGACTGTACAGAAGAGTAACACGACGGGGAACTTATAAGAAGCAGGAAATGTTTACACTTCGCGAGCACCTTAGCTTACTTCCGATATTTGGGTAAGATTCGTCTTCTTCATCTTTGTAGTTATTTTTCTGTTGTTCTATTATGTGTCTTTACGTTCTGAGCTGTGTAGTGTGTTGTCCGTTACGATTTCCGCATGAACACGATGTTCCGTTCGTCTTTAACGCCAGTTGTTTGTATGAAGGATCATGTCTTATTTACATTATTTGTCTTTGCTTGTGATAATGGTGTCCAACAAATAATGCATTGTGCATTTGTCTTCTTTTTCTTCGTCTTATGTACCCTATTTTGCTGTTTATCTGGATTGCCATTTTGGATTGCCCTTTCGGTATACTCTAACATTTATGCAATTGCATAGGGGGAGATGGAAGGGCTTAGACATGCTTATGAATACTGAAGAATAAGTGCGGGTCTTGATTTCAGCAGGATTTACGAGAACGTCAGTTGTAGATATAAATAAATTAAATGATCGTTATAATGTCGTAAAGAAGATAAATAATTGATGTAAGCTATAATAGATATATTTTACCTGATGTTTCTGGTGGATTTTTTTTGTTCGTGCTTCATGTTAGATATTATTGATAAGAACAAATGTATTATATTCCATTTTCTTAATGGCTATCTTCATCAATATTAAAGTAATTTTCTTTTAGTAGATATAGTATCTTGCTTGGTACTCTTTTAAAATGAAGCTTTATTTCTTTATGGGTTATTCGATCTATGTTTTTTTATCAAAATTGAGAGTTCTCGTAAATCCTGCTGAAATCAAGACCCGCACTTATTCTTCAGTATTATTTTCCCTATCCTGTTTATACCCTTTATCTTTCGTGCTCACAGATACTTCTAAATTAGTTTGCTTTCAAATATTTTGACTTTCACCTGTTGCTAGTTATTCCATAAACGTGTCGTGCGCACTACATTTGATATATATGTACATTTTATTGTGTATTTTTGTATTTATATATATATATATAATATTCGTCTCATCCATCAACTTTTTCAGGGTCAAATTGATTTGTAATGTCGATTTATACAAGGGGTGAATGTACGTCATAATGTAGGAGATTTGGACGCCATTTTCTTCCGCTTGAAGGTTATTTTTTACTCATAGCATTAGTTATTGTCAGGGTAACGAGACTTTACGACAAAACAGATGATTTCAATCTTCCCACTGTGAACTTTCCATTTATATGTAGCAACATACCAGCAGCACGTGCTAATGGAGTATATATCTCTAAGATGATACGATATTCCAGAGATGGTTGTTCATATCAGGATTTCCTTGATAGAGGGTTGCTGCTAACAAGGTAATGGTAATCCAGTAAACGATGAAGCATCAAATATATGTGCCAATATATAGTTGTACAGTACACGATGAGGCATCAGAAATATGTGCAAGCATCTAGTTATACAGTACACAATGAAACATCAGAAATGTGTATCAATATCTAGTTGCATAGTACACGATGAAACATCAGAAATATATGCCGGTATCTAGTCGTAAAGCACATGAAGCATCAGAAACATGTGCCAGTAACTAGTTGTACAGTACATGGAGAAACATCAGAAATGTGATTTGATTTGATTTGACTTATTGTGCTTAACCCCACTTTCAGCAATGTTTCAGCAATATCATGACGACCCGTGTTAGTGATGGCAGAAGCCGGAGTACCCAGACAGAACCACCGACCATGGGTAGAGTGTACCCTTTTTGAAATTTACAATGCAAGGCGCTAGCACACGCCGTAATTGTGATATGCTTGTATGAGTTATTAGTTTATTCAACAACTTAACTCATTCAGCCATCCGGGTCTCCTAGTTCTACAGTACACAATATGCATCAAAAATATGTTCCAGTATCTAGTTGTACAGTACATGAAGTAACATCAGAAATATGTGCCAGTATATAGTTGTAGATGACATGGCGACACCTTAGAAATTTGTGTCAGTATGTAGTTGTACAGTACATGAAGAAACAACAAAAATATGTGCCAGTATCTAGTTGTAGAGTACACGATGAAACATCAGAAATAAGTGTCACTATCTTGTTGTAGAGTACATGAAGCAACATTAGACATATGTGATAGTATCTAGTTGTACAGCACATGAGGTAACAACAGAAATATGTGCCAGTATCTAGTCGTACAGTACACGAAGAAACATCAGAAATATGTCAGTATCTAGTTCTAGTGTACATGGTGACACATCAAAAATATGTTCCAGTATCTATCTATACAGTATACGAAGAAACATCAGAAATATGTGCCATTATCTAGTTGTACAGTACATGAAGAAACAACAGAAATATGTGGCAGTATCTAGTTCGAGAGTACACGATGAAACGTCAGAAATATGTGGCAGTATCTAGATGTAGAGTACATGTCGACATATCCGAAATATGTGCCAGTATCTAGTCGTACAGTAGACGACGAAACATCAGAAATATGTCAGTATCTAGTTGTACAGTACATGATGAAGCATCATAAATATATGCCAATATATACTTGTACAGTACACGAAGAAACACCAGAAATATGTGGCAGTATCTAGTTCGAGAGTACACGATGAAACATCAGAAATATGTGGCAGTATCTAGTTGTAGAGTACATGGCGACACATCAGAAATATGTGCCAGTATCTAGTCGTACAGTACACGAAGAAACATCAGAAATATGTCAGTATCTATTTCTAGAGTACATAGCGACACATCAAAAATATGTGTAAGTATCTTCTTATATAGTAAATGAAGAAACATCTGAAACATGTGCCAGTATCTAGTTGTCGTAATAAGATAAAATCAAATCTACATATTAACCACAGTCCTAAAATATAATCATAACACACCTGCAAAGAGAACATGCATATTTTGACAAAATTACCTAGAAATATATAGGTGTATATCTATATTGTTTTGTTGTTGTTGTAAGGGTGTAAACACTTGACATTATCATCATTATTATCTTTAAATATGACTTCATTTCTCTAATACTACTCACAAATCATGCAGAGAAGATAGGCTCTTAAATATATCTGATGGCAGGCTGTTTAACATGTTGTGATTAAGATGTCTGAAAAGGAAAATTATTTTATTGTTAAAAATATAATATATATGTTTTAATCGATCGCGTAGTCCTCTTAAGTCATAATTCTATATATTATATTAATGGTTAGATTAGTTTTAAGACGTAGATATCAACTTTAGTGCACATGACATACTAACATCTATTATATATCTTTTTTTCCATTGGGAATGCAACTTTCCTCCCATAGGCTAATCCGAAGTGCCATATTGTGACATATCAAATGCAATTATTTGTAAATTTGTTCTCATCATAAATATAGCAGAATAGCAATCAATCAATCAATCAAATTATAAAAAAAACCATTGATATAAATATCAATGTACAGGAGGCCAGACTTTTGATCGATTGACAACTAATTATCGCTTTGCTATTTTCCCATATTGCATGACACCGTACCTTCGGTATCTTAATTACTTTCTTAATGTGCAGTAATTGAAATATATATCTTTATTGACCTCTTGTCCTAACATAGTCATTATCCATGCAAATAAAAGAGAACACTAATGATGTACAATATTTCAACAATTTGATTAAATGATAATATAAAATTAGATATTAAATTTAATACGCACAGCGCGTTCTGTGAACACCTTCATCAGATTATTCGGTCAAGACCAAAATATTTGAAAACCAAATGATTTAAAAATCTTTGGGAGCAAGAAACCCAAATGGCGTAAGCATGATAGGACATGACAATTCCCTTAATTTGCAGCATAATATATATCCTGACAACACTAACGAAGGGTGAAGTCCTGGACAATCATAAATCTATTTTGTGGTCATTTGGAATTTGATCCAAAAATAGAGAAGTGGTCTTCCTTTACTCTACTGGATACGTGAATTGCACATGTGTCTTTATCAACAGCTTTATAATACTCGGTCTGTCAAATGCTCCA
>JYMV01045891.1_pt1 | contig 13527 bp, 14 predicted proteins | sample 338911 | NCBI WGS metagenome assembly JYMV01 (sample SAMN03354496, study PRJNA234377) | hydrothermal vent metagenome | biome: Deep sea; feature: Hydrothermal plumes at the Eastern Lau Spreading Center, Western Pacific Ocean; material: Seawater | place: Tonga | collected 2009 | depth 2000 m m
TGCAAAATTTTTAGCATCAGTAATATTAGTAAACTCCTGCCAAGCTGGTTGCATTATATGAAGTTTATCTAAAACCTGACTGAACTTTGAACGGTTTTCAGCACTATCTACATCCTCAGCACTTGTCCCAAAAATTTTTACGCCGCTGTTAGATAGTTTTGTAGTAAGATTGTTTGCTGTTTGACCACCTACTGACGTTACAACACCTTTTGGGCTTTCAAATTCTGTTATATCTAAAATTCTTTCAAATGTTAGTTCTTCAAAATAAAGACGCTTACAAATATCATAATCCGTAGATACAGTTTCAGGATTACAGTTCACAACAACAACATTTTTTTCACCATTATCTTGAAGCCCCCAAACCATATTCACAGTTCCCCAATCAAATTCTACACTGCTACCAATTCTATATGGTCCGGCACCAATAACTACAATTCCCTGTTCCTCAACGCCAAGTGAAAGATCATTACTTGTTCCGCCATAAGTAAGGTAAAGATAATTGGTCTTTGCTGGCCACTCAGCTGCAAGTGTATCGATCTGCTTAACTACTGGTAAGATACCAAATTCCTTTCTAATTTTTCTAATCTCTAGTTCCCCTTTGTTAACAGCTCGTCCTATTTGTTTATCAGAAAAACCAAATTTTTTTGCATTTGCTAGAATCTTTTGTTCAAGTGGTAGTGATTTTAATTTTGTTTCAATTTGTACAATATTATTGATCTTTTCTATGAACCATGGGTCAATAGAAGATAATTGATAAATTTTTTCAGTCGAAATTCCAGCACGGAGTGCATTTACAACATGAAACAAAATATGGTCATCGTGAGATTGAAGATGTTCTTCAATTTGTTCTTCGCTAACAGAATCATCTTTTTTACGGTTTAAAACAAGCCCGTCTGAACCATTATCAAGCATTCGTATTGATTTTTGAAGTGCCTCTTCGAAATTTCGTCCAATCGACATTACCTCACCAACAGATTTCATTGTAGGTCCTAGTTTCCTATTTACAAGTTCAAATTTTTCAAAATCCCATCTTGGGTGCTTACATACAATATAGTCAAGTGATGGTTCAAAGCAGGCAGTTGTAGACTTGGTAATACTATTTACTAGATCAGGTAAGGAATACCCAAGCCCAATTTTTGCAGACATGTAAGCTAATGGATAGCCAGTAGCCTTACTTGCTAATGCTGAGGAGCGTGAAAGTCTAGGATTAACCTCAATTGCTGCATAATTGTCAGAATTAGGATCTAATGCAAACTGAATATTACATTCCCCAACAATTCCAATTTGTTTTATAGCCCGTAAGGCAGCGGTTCTTAGCATATGATATTCATGATTATCTAAAGTTTGTGAAGGTGCAACTACAATATTATCACCAGTATGCACTTTCATTGAAAGGACATTTTCCATATTACAAACTATAATATTATTTTCTGCGTAGTCTTGCATTACTTCATATTCAATTTGTTTCCAACTACCTACATATTCTTCAATTAAAATTTGTCCTACAAGACTAGCTGTAAGACCACGACCTACAATTTCATACAATTCAATTTCATTAAATGCTACACCTCCTCCTTTACCACCTAAAGTGTATGCAACTCTAACTATTACAGGATAGCCTAATTCCTCTGCAGCTTTTTTTGCATCGTCAAATGTATTTACTGTTTTACTTTTTAAAACTGGTACATTACATTTAATCATAGCATCTTTAAACTTCTGTCTATCTTCTGCTGTCATAATTCCTGAAATTTGTGTTCCCAAAACAGAAATGCCATACTTCTTTAATATTCCAAGTCTGTCAAGATTCACACCACAGTTCAATGCAGTCTGACCACCATATCCTAGCATAATGCCGTCTGGTCTTTCTTTTTCAATAATAGATTGAACATATTCTGGGGTGACAGGTAAAAGATAGACCTGATCAGCAAACCTAGTATCAGTTTGAATAGTAGCAATATTTGGATTAATTAGAACACTCTTGATTCCATCTTCATGAATTGCTTTGAGGCATTGGCTTCCGGAGTAGTCGAATTCACCTGCTTCTCCGATTTTTATTGCCCCACTGCCAAGAACAAGAACTTTTTCTAACGTTTCACGTTTTGTCAGATCCCCCCTCCTCCATTATGTTTTTTAGTTCTTCAAAAATGAATTTGCAATCGTAAGGTCCAGGTGATGCTTCAGGATGAAATTGAACAGCAATACATTTTTTGTTTTCATGTATGATACCCTCCACAGTTTTATCATCTACATTTGAAAACCATAAATTAAATTTAGAATTTTTTAGCGAATCAGGATTTATGCAATAACCATGATTTTGGCTAGTGACATAAACCTGATTATTATCTAAATTTACACATGGCTTATTTTGCCCCCTATGACCATATTTTAGTTTGTACGTTTTAGCATCCCCTGCAATTCCTAAAATTTGTGCCCCAAGACAAATTCCTAATGTAGGTATATTGTTTTCAATTAATGATTTAGCAGTAGAGACTGTGTCTGGGCAATTTTGTGGGTCGCCAGGACCATTACTTATCACAACGCCCTTTGGGTCATACTTTAAAATTTCTTCAATACTTGTGTCCCATGGAACTTTAACAACATTATAACCAATATCAAGAATATTTCTAATTATTGCATTTTTTACACCAGTGTCAATCAAGACAACATTTTTTGGCTTGTTACCAATTTTCTGTATATGTTTAGTCGAAACTGAATCCATAAACTTTTCATCATTATAATTTGGTGCAGATTCTAATTTCCTTTTCAGCTCATTTTCATCAATTTCATTTTCAGATACTGCTAAAGCTGACATCATAACTCCTGAGTGCCTCAGTTTTTTGGTTAGTTCTCGCGTATCAATACCAGCAATTCCTGGAATTTTTTCATTATGTAACCATTCATCAAGTGTCATAACGAGATTCCAATGACTCGCAGTCAAAGATAGTTCATGAACCACTAGACCATTAGTTTGAATTTTATCAGATTCAAAAAATTCTGGTATACCATCTACTTTTACAGTAGGATCAGGCACACCATAATTGCCAATTAGTGGATATGTTAAGGTAAGAATTTGACCATTGTAAGATGGATCTGTTAATGTTTCAGTATAGCCAACCATACCAGTATTAAAAACAATTTCGCCAAAAGTTGTTGTAGAATAACCAAATCCCATACCATCGAAAACAGAGCCATCACTTAAGATCAGTTTTCCAAACTTGTTTGCAAATTTGGATTTTTTTATGACTATTGTGACCCACGCCGAGTCAACTAAATTAGGAATTTAAGTTTTTGTAAATTATTGTTAGTTAAATTTTCAATGATTTTTAATATTATAGTGCTTTGAATTGTTCACTCCACTTATAATATGCCCTAATCATTTCGTTGGAAACGCTTGGTTTTCGTCTATCCATTATTTCCCTAAAATCTTTCATAGTCAGGTCACGCGGCAAACGAGGACTTTCTCCCGCTACAGGCTCCTTATATTCAGTTGAGGTAAATAATTCATTCACAATTCTTAGCTGAGCAGCCTGACAAATATCCTTAATATCGCTTGCACTATAACCGTCAAAAATTTTTGCTAATGCTAAAGGTTTTACTCTAGAATCCAGTTTTAGTTGATTTGTATAAAGGGCAAAGAGTTTTTCTCTAGCTATTAATGTTGGTAGTGAAACATAAACTCTTTTTTGAAATCTGCGCAAAAATGGATGATCTAGACTCCAAGGCTTATTGGTAGCACCAATCACATACAGTTTAGCTTCTTTACCTTTACCGTTAAGACCATCTATTTCTGTAAGAAATTGGTTTCTTGATCTAACCTCACCACCAATCTCGTTTGCTCGCTCACCTAAAAGAGAATCAAGTTCGTCAATGAATAAAATTACTGGTTTACCCTCTTTGTCTGCATATGAATGAGCCATTTTAAATAATCTTGAAACATTTTTTTCTGCTTCACCAAGCCATTTACTCATCATAGCTGATGCATCCACATTAATGAAATAACCATCAAGCTCATTTGCTGTTGCTGCAGCTAGAACTGTCTTACCACATCCTGGTGGACCGTATAGTAAAATTCCTCTAGGCCAACCCAATGGAAAAAGATCAGATCTCTTACTTGGGTAAACTATTGATTCACGTAATGCATTTTTTGCGTCATCTATACCAACAACATCACACCAACGAACATTTGGTTTTTCTTTCATTACCATATCATCAAATGTATCCTCAGTAGTCTTTGCAAGATTTGCTTGCTGTGTTTCTGGTGATGCCTTTGGATCTACAGCAGGTTCAAAATCAACCCCATGTGTAGATTGAAGTATCTTTATTCTGTCTTGATATGATTTCATACGTTCCCTGTATATTTTATTTAATTTACTATCTGGATAAAGGTGCAACAATTTGAATAATGTATCAATTGCTTTTTGATAATGTGTAATTGCCATTCCACGTGCACCTTGTGAATCATATTTGATTGCAGCTGAAGCATATTTGCTTGCGCTTTTTTCTATTTCTTGTGGTGCTAAACTCATCTAAATTACCTATCAAGAATTACATATAATTTTAGAAGGGTAGTTAGGAGAGTAAACATCTGTAGAAAATATAGTTAAATTATTTAAACTGTTTTTACTATTTACTTCATTCTCTAGTTTATTTTCATTAAAAATAGAATCATTTTTTTTAGAAAAATTACGCTGTATGCTTTTTAATCGCGAAATTTCAGCCGTAGAGGATATAAGCATCTCCTCGACATCATCATCTATAGATTCAAGAGAATTTGCGGATTTTGTAATTAAATCAACAAATTCATTTAAAATTAAGCGCATACTTTTTTTATGCTCATATTTTGTAAGGATAAAATCAGTTAATGAAAGTATTTTATTAATATCAGTTAATTCTTCAAAAGTAAAATTGTTAATGTTTTCAGAACTTATTGATTCTGATTTCAGTTTTTTGGTTATTATTGAAGAAAAATGTCTGACTTTTCTTAATTCTTTAGACACAACTTGTGTTGAATTGATTTTAATCATGAAATACTCACACCCAAAATTACGTGAATTTAAGATTAGGGCATTACGTATTAATTTTAGAGCCCAACATCAAATTTGCTTAAGCTGTAGATTATCCTAATCTTGAATTCATTTCCTGCAAAAATTTTTTCATTTTTCCCTTTGGAATGACTGCACCACATGCTTTATCATGCCCACCGCCAGATCCTCCAAGATCAGCAGCAACAGAAGATAGTAATCTGCCAAGATGAGTTTTGCATGATGGTGAACCTCTGACAGATACTGCATAAATTCCCTTATCCACACGTTCCTTATACGCAATACCAACATCTTTGCCTGAAAAACCAAGCACAAAATTAACAGCACCACTTGCACCTGAATCAAGAACTTCCATATGAGCAAGATTTTTTGAAACTTTCATTGACTTTCTTACATTTAACATTATTTCAGCAAGTTTTCCTACTTGAATTTGAGCAAATTCAAATGTATTTGGAATTTGATGTGGAAATTTTGATTCTGACAACTCATCAACTAAATAAAGAAGGTAATCAGGATCTTTTTGGTGCCCAACTATATTATAAGTTAAGACAGTGGCATTTACCAATGCAAACTGTCTATCATACATTTGTAAAAGTTTTGAAGCCACTGGTTTGTTTTCCATATAATCTGTTATTGCACCACATGCAGCAATAAATGGAGAATGTTCTGATAATTTTTTCTTAAATGTATCATAAACAAGAACCGATGTACACTCAGAAATATCATGAATTAATTTTACTTTAATTTTTTTAAGTTTAGTAATAACTTTTGAATCTATGTCATGATGGTCTATGTAAGTCACAGATACACGTTTTTTTCTTAATTCAGTAAGCAGTTCAACAAAATTATCATTTATTTGCTTATTTAATCCAAGATCACAGATAAATAATTTTTTTAATTTTTTATCGTTACGTAATAGCTCAAGAGCATCAACCATACCCGGATAATCTACAAGTACAGAATCACCGCCAAATGCTTGTTTTATTAATGCAGCAGAAGAAATTCCGTCTGCATCTTCCTTATGTGAAACGCAGATAATTTTAGTTCTCTGTTGTTTTTTAACTTTTGTTAAAGTTTTTTGTGAAATTGTTTTTCTAGATGATTTGGCAGACATGTTATTGAGTTGCTTAAATCCCTCATTTAAATCAAGGATGATAAAATTATTAAAATGTTTTAAAATTTATTTTTTGTTTGAATCTTTTGTTGTGACTTTTGATGTAATGAAGTATAATAATCATAAAACCAAACACCATCAAGTTGAGTTTCAATATCAATTTTCTGTAATTCAGCTAATTCATTCGGCTCAGCATCAAGAATGATTTTATCTACTTGTTGCATTAATCCACGCTCTAAGTATGACATGTTAATTCAGTTAAAAATCACGTTATATTGCCAAGTGTTAATAGATTAGACAAAATACTAAATTTTCAAAACATTAGTACGATTGAAAATTTAAAAACGTTATTTTTAGATAAGAAATATGGATACAAAAAACATTGGTTTAAGGAATATAGAGGTAGCTGATACTAGAATCTCATCTATTGATGGTCTAAAAGGGAAGCTGATTTATCGTGGTTATGACATTTTGGATTTGACAAAAAATTCTAACTTTGAAGAGACATGTTATTTACTGCTTCATGATGAATTGCCAACTAAAAATGAGTTTAATGATTTCAGAGCAAAATTAGCTGATGCTAGAATTATACCTAAACAAATGCAAATTAACATGGGTAACTGGCGAAAAGATGCAGACCCAATGGATGTTCTGCAAGCATTTGTTGCAGCATTTGGTGGTTATTATGATGAGGAATTTGCAACTAAAGAAGCAAGTTATGAAAGAGCTATTAACCTAATTTCAAAGGTTCCAACAATTATCTCAAGCTGGCACAGAATCCGTAATAATAAAAAAATTGTTGAGCCAGATTCTAGCTTGAGTCATGCAGCAAATTTTCTATACACGCTGAATGGAGAAAAACCAGAATCAGAATTAGAAAAAATATTTGATATTTGTCTTATTTTGCATGCAGACCATACTTTGAATGCTTCAACATTTGCAGCTAGAGAAGTTGCATCAACACGTGCACACATGTACTCTGCTGCAAGTGCAGCAGTTGGTGCATTGAGTGGCGAATTGCATGGAGGTGCAAATTATGAGGTAATGAGAATGCTTCTAGATATAAAAACAATAGATAATGTTGAGCCATATATTAAACAAAAATTTGCCAAGAATGAAAGAGTTATGGGAATGGGGCATGCAGTTTACAAAACTACTGATCCTAGATCACAGGTATTAAAAGAGTTATCAAAGAAACTATCAGAAAAAATTAACCAGCCATGGTATGATATAACAAACAAGATAGAACAGATTACTGCATCTTTAATGAAAAAAGCTAAGGGTGTAGAAATTTTTCCAAATGTGGATCTTTATAGCGCATCAGTTTACTATATGCTAGGAATCCCAATGGATCTTAATACACCAATCTTTGCTGTTTCTAGGGTTGCCGGTTGGGCTGCACATATAATTGAAGAAAAATTTGCAGAGGCTGCCCCAAAACCTATGCTATACAGACCAAAGGCTGTCTATGTTGGAAAATATGCTGGACCACATGGATGTGAATACATCCCTATTGAAAAAAGAATCAAGAAATAAAATTAATTTCTAGAATGAAGCCATTCCTTTGCTTTTGTATTAATATCGTGTTTATACAAAACATGAAAAACCATGTCATAGAATGATAATCCTTTCTTTTGTGCTTGTTCATCAAGCCATTTAATACCGTCAGATAATTCAGGATCGTATTCTGAAAATTCTATTAATTCATCTACCATTTTTGTAAAAAATGAGTGTGATTCCGGCATTATTGGAAACTTTCAATGTTGATCAATAAGTGATAAATTCAAAATATATAGACAAAAAACACCCTTTTGATTGACAGTTGGAACATGAACTATTTTTTGATGGTAATTTGAAAGAGTACTCATGGTCAATAAAAACTGGGGAGGAAGTAGTAAACCAAATCAGAGAACATCCTCCAGCATATCTTTCAGGTGGAAAATTAGAGATTGAAAACAATGAAGAATCAAGATTTGTTGCACTTCATGTGGGAATTTATTGGGGTCTTGGTGTTTTCATCATAAAAGATTTTGATAAGATACATGTCATGTGTGACTCGAAAGAAATGTATGAAATTTTAATACAGCAGTATAAAACAGAAAACCAAATAATTGATGACAAAATCCACTTTATTAATCAGTTAGTGGGTCATAGAAATCTAAAATTGGAATACCGTTTGATAAATCCAACAAAAAATATAGCTACGGAACATCTTTCTAGTAAGAATAAAGCGTCTGCTTCTAGGGACTCTAGGGATTTTGTTTAACGATTTAATAAAACAAATAAGGATTTTTAAATAAGGATTTTTCCAAGATATGCTATGACTGACATCAATGACGTTATGCCAAAAATTCCATCTATGAAATGGGGTGCGTTGATGAATAGAGCGCCTACAAGCAATAAAGTCAAGGAACTAAACAAAATTTTTCCACATAATGGAAAATGGCATACAGTCTTTGAAGAAAAAGATCATACGTACATTGATGACAAGATTATTTGGAAAAAAGACAAAAAAGCTTGGACATAACTAGTATTTTATGATCAAGCCTATATCCATTAAATTAGTTTTAGTAGGTCCTGTTTTTATCAACCCACAATATTTTTTGAAAAAAGAATGAGAATCGTTATTCTCCAAATATAAAGAGATTTTTTGCAGATTAAATGAATTGTTTTCAATAAAGGCCCCAGAACATGTTGTATTACCATCAATACCGTCTGTTGAAATTGAAGAAACTAACATATGATGGGCAGAGTTATGAATTAGTTTTAAGATCTGTAGAACAAGTTCTTGATTGCGTCCACCCTTTCCTTTTCCCTTTACTTGTACTGTTGGTTCACCACCAAATATTAAACATGAATTCCTATTTCTTGGTATCATCTGTACAATTTTTTTTGCTGATACATTGACATCATACTTAACTGGTGAATAAACTTTAGTAGTAAATCCAAGTGACTTAGATTTTAAAACCATGGCGTTTAAACAGTCCTGGTTAGTTGCTATAATTTTATTCTTGATCCTTGATCTGTTTGGTCGTACTGCATTTGTAACCAAACCATGTTTTAGATGTGTAATTACTTTTTTTGGGAGTTTTTTCTCCAAAGAATATTTTTTTATTACATTTATTGCGTCAGAAAATGTTGTGCTATCATTGTAAGTACATCCTGATGAAATTACCGATAAATCGTTACTAACTACATCTGACATTACTAATACACACCCATCACAATTCATGTTTTGAACAAGCTTACCACCCTTTATCCTTGACAGGTGTTTTCTAACTGTGTTAAATTCATCAATTGTAGCACCGCATTTCAATAATAATTTGGTTACATGTTTTTTTTCAGTCAGAGTTATTTTATCTGGTAGAGCCAACAAAGAGGAACCGCCGCCTGATACCAAAAAAAGTATAAAATCTCCTTTAGAAAGATTATTAACAAATTCTAGTATTGTTTTTCCCGCTCTTACGCTTTCCTTATCAGGTAATGGATGTCCGGAATAAAACACCTTAAATTTTTTACTAGATAGTGAAGATTTGGTGTATTTTGGAATTACAACAATTCCTTTTGAAACATTAATTTTCTCTGATACATATTCTGCCATAGAATCTGCAGCCTTGCCATATGCAACCACAAAAATTTTTCTATAATTTGATAAAGATATACGATTTTTTCCCAGCAGGATGTAGTTTTTATTCACAAATGCTTTTAGGAAATTTTTTGGTTGTGCAGCGGCTAATCCTGCCTCTAATATCTTTAATGCTTTTTTCTTGACTTCTGTATTTGCTAGTGAGTTAAAATTCTTAATCATCATTTTCTGTTTTTATTTTTAATAAATAAACCGTCTCCAATGATTGTAAGGTATAATAATAATTAAAATTTCAATAAACTATGCATACAATAAGAATACCAAAAGTAATTCAATTTGGTGAAAATGCACTTTCTGAGGCAGAATATCCAAAAAATGCTTTAGTCGTAACTACAGCTCCAATTGAACTTTCTGGGAAATGGTTAGACAGAATGGGCATACAAGATTACATGGTATATGACAAAGTTACACCTGAGCCATCTATTGATGATGTAAATACTGTTATAGCTAAATACAAGGAAAAAAAACCATCTGTGTTAATAGGTCTTGGCGGTGGAAGTTCTATGGATGTTGTAAAATATTCAGCAGAAGAATTCGGTGTAGAAAAGATTTTGATTCCTACAACTTTTGGTACTGGAGCTGAAATGACAACTTATTGTGTTTTAAAATTTGACGGTAAGAAGAAACTTCTACATGAAGATAGATTCCTAGCAGATCGTGCTATAGTTGACTCGTATTTTATGGATGGTACACCGGAACAAATCATTAAGAATTCAGTTTGTGATGCATGTGCTCAAGCTACAGAAGGATATGATAGCAAGTTAGGGAATGATTTGACAAGAACATTATGTAAACAAGCGTTTGATGTGTTATATGATGCAATCATGAACGACAAGCCAGAAAATTATCCTTATGGTTCAATGCTTTCAGGTATGGGATTTGGGAACTGCTCTACCACACTTGGTCATGCATTGTCATATGTGTTTTCTAATGAAGGTGTTGCCCATGGATACTCCTTATCTTCATGCACTACAATAGCTCATAAACACAATAACTCAATTTTCTATGAAAAATTTAAGCAGGTTATTGATAAACTTGGTTTTGACAAAATGGAGTTAAAAGCCCCTGTTGACGAAGCAGCTGATGTTGTAATGACAGATAAGGGACATCTTGATCCTAACCCAATCCCAATTTCAAAGGAAGATGTCATTAAATGTCTTAATGCAATAAATGACGGTAATCTTTGAGTTAATTTTCTACATAATACAAAATTAGTATTCCCTAACTTCTGAGAACTTATTAATATTGAAATTAAAGAATTTTACTAGGTAGAAATAATATGATGAAATTTGGAATTCAGAATGGACTAAACGTTGCAAGAGCAGGTTATTCTGAAGATCAGATTTTAACTGCTTGCATGTTGGCTGACCGTACTGGTTATGACTCTATTTTCTATATGGACCATACAAATGTTCCACAATGGAAAAATGCAATTGTACTAGACCCTTGGGTTATGCTGTCATCAATTGCAGCTGTTACACGTAATGTTGAATTAGGAACATGTGTTACTGATGCAATTAGAAGACACCCATCAAATATTGCATTAGCTGCAATTACACTAGACCGTGTTTCAAAAGGTAGGGCTATTCTTGGAATTGGTGCAGGCGAAGCACAAAATCTAAAAGAATTTTGTATTCCGTTTGAAAAACCGGTCTCTAAATGGGAAGAACAAATTCAAGTAATCCACAAACTATATGATTCTACACCTGATAACACAGTGGATTTCGAGGGTAAATATTATCAGTTAAAATCTGCCTGTCTCCAAGCACCACCAATAAGGAAGCCACACCCTCCAACATACATGGCTTCTGGTGGAAAAAGAACATTGGCTCTAACTGGAAAATATGGTGATGGTTGGCTGCCAATAGGATACACCCCAGAATTATTTCAAGACCATAAAAAGCAAATTGAGGTATCAATGAATGAAAATAACCGAACACAAGAGGAAAAGGATAATTTTCAGATGGCGTTAGATATTGATGTTTATTTCTCTGAGGATGCTGAGGAGTCTTGGGCCAGGATGAAAGAAGCCGTCAAGGTTAGTCTGTTTAAGCCTGAAATACTTAGGGTGCATGGACTTAAAGAAATTGAAGGATTTGATTTTAGGAAATACTTTACGGAATATTCTATGTCAAATCAAGATTGGATTGTAAAAATGCGTGAAGCAGCAACAAAAATTCCTGATGCTATAGCAAGATCTTCCACTGCCGTCGGCACACCTGACGATATAATTCCTGTATTTGAGAGATTTGTAAAAGCTGGAGTAAATCATTTTGTGATTAGGTTTTGGGGGAAAAACTACTTTGGTTCAATTGATAAATTTGCTAGTCATGTAATTCCTTATTTTAAAGAACAAAATAAGTAAAATCATAATGCAGTTACTTGGAAAATTAGAAATAAAATCAAAAGAAAAAATCATTGAATTCTTAAGCTCTCAGCAAACCGGTAGAATATCAAGTATTGATGAGAATGGATATCCACAAATCATCCCAATGAATTTTGTATATATCGACGATGTAATCTACATGCATTCACATGTAAGGGGTGAAAAGCTTGATAATATTAGACGAAATCAAAAAGTAGGATTTGAAGTTGACAAAAATCTAGAATTTTTACCATCATATTTTTCAGATCCTACTGACGCATCTTTGGCCGATACATTGTACATAAGTGTGGTAATAAAAGGAAATGCTAGCATTGTTTCAGACAAGAAAGAAAAAACTACTGCCCTAAACGGTTTGATGAAAAAATACCAACCTGAAGGTGGATACGAACCAATCAAACCTGAGATGGATGTTCTAGACGAAGTTGTTGTGATCAAGATAGTTCCAAAATCACTACGGGGAAAATACAAAATTGGTCAAAATATGAACATGAAGTCACGCATTGATCTCGCGAAGCAAATATTGAAAAGGGGTACCCCTACTGCGAAAGAAACACTGGATATTATGGGATTTAGAATTATAGAAAACGAACCGAAATTAGTAGACGATAAACCATGGTAACCTATAGCTTTATTTTATGAACAAAATTAAACTGAGTATTGCTTAACCTTGCAATTTTAATCTCTGGAAGAGGGAGCAACATGAAGGCCATTCTTGAGGCAGTTAAGAAACAAAAAATCCCAATTAGACCTACAGTAGTTATCTCCAACAAATCAACAGCAAAAGGACTAAAGATTGCAAGGAAGCTTGGTGTACAAACTGAGATTGTAGAGAGCAAAGGATTTCAAGGAAGCAGATGGGAATATGACAAAAAAATTATTAGTGTTTTAAAGAAATATCAAGTCACGCCAAAAAATGGTTTAATCTGCCTTGCAGGATTTATGCGGATTATCAGTCCAGAATTTATTAAAAAATATAAAAACTGTGTATTGAATATTCATCCTGCTATACTGCCTGCATTCCCTGGTTTAGATGCACAAAAACAGGCAATTGATCATGGCGTAAAATATTCTGGATGCACTGTTCATTTTGCAGATGATGGTGTCGACTCTGGACCTATTATTGTACAAGCTATTGTAAAGGTCAAAGATGATGATACTGAAGAAACATTATCAAAGAAAATACTAGCAAAAGAACACAAAGCATACGTAAAAGCTGTGAAACTAATAGCAGAAAATAAAATTAAAGTGGTTGGAAGAAAAGTTAAAAAACTTTCCTAAGAATTGTTTCCACCAAAAAAATACAAAACTGAAAGATTTTTTGTATTACCATAAAAATGAT
>JYMV01018643.1_pt1 | contig 13526 bp, 9 predicted proteins | sample 338911 | NCBI WGS metagenome assembly JYMV01 (sample SAMN03354496, study PRJNA234377) | hydrothermal vent metagenome | biome: Deep sea; feature: Hydrothermal plumes at the Eastern Lau Spreading Center, Western Pacific Ocean; material: Seawater | place: Tonga | collected 2009 | depth 2000 m m
CATCTGTATCGAATTTTCGCAGATCAGGAACGCATTCAAATACTCCGCCAGCTTCAGGTTTTTGTATTAACAGAGTAATGGTTACTTGGGATTCATCGTAGTGCCAGCCATGATTTTGATGCTCATTCATTACATTCAATGTGAGCGCTGCCATAGGGTCAGCCATACGATAAAGCGTGTGTCCCAAAACTGCAGATAAGAAATTTATGAGAGGATACCAATTGTATAATTGGTGTAGTGCATCTGCAGGATTCATGAGATCATAAGGAATCGAATTGAGAGATGTATCTTCTCTCATCCGTAATGGATGGTCGACAGGCAAAGAAGTGTCATCCTTTTCAAAGAAAACATTATGGTTATCCTTACAAAAATGAGATTTATCTACAATACGTTCGGTTTCCAATACCATCCTGTCGAGGATGGATTGGTTAACAAAATTCTTAAGTATGCATGCACCTGTTTCATTTAATGACTTTTTGCATTTATTTACAAGTTCTGTCCATGTTTTTGATTCTGGCTGATCCAGAGGGTATGTATTCCTATCAAGAAAATCTGCTGGAGTTCGATGTGTCATAACAAGATAATATAAAGTATTTTCATCATTCTCCTGAAGATTAAATTTCCATCCTTATTTTTAAATGAATGAAAAAGATCAGCCCGTAAAACTTAAGCGCCAACTTGGATTGTTTGACAGTTCAATGATGGTGATTGGCATTGTTATTGGTTCGGGTATTTTTATGACCACTGGGCTTCATTGATCTTGATTGTATGGATTTTAGGGGGTATGCAAATGCTGGCAGGTGCCCTTACCTATGCAGAATTGGGCGCTGCAATGCCAAAAGCCGGAGGGCAGTATGTATATTTACGGGAGGCCTATGGGCCTTTGCCTGCTTTTCTTTTTGGCTGGGTTGCATTTATCGCTTACTTGACAGGAACCAATGCCGCAATTGCTGTTGCTGTTGCTGAACATTTAGGCTCATTCTATCCCAGCCTCTCAACTCATAATAGTATAATAGGAATTGGTAGTTTTTCAATATCTGGTGGACAGATATTTGCTCTTTTTCTAATTTTGGTTTTATCCGTTATTAATTATTTAGGTGTCGTTTTTGGCAAGTGGGTGCAAAATATTTTTACAGTATTAAAAATCGGAAGCATTTTACTTTTTGCCTTAGCGGGAATTTTTATATCAACCGGTAATCAAATTAATTTTTCATTCAATCCAACTGGTATGGGTTTTGGTTCTATCATCACTGGAATTGGAGTCGCTCTTGTAGCAGTTAACTGGACAGTTGGGGGATGGGAATATGTTACATTTACAGCAGGAGAAATCAAGAACCCGAAAAAGAATCTTCCTTTAGCTCTTTTCATTGGTACACTGGTAATCCTGGTTTTATATCTCTTAATAAATATTACTTACTTAAAAGCATTACCAATGAATGCACTGGCAGGTGAAATAAAAGTAGGTGAAGCAACTGCCAGAGCCTTATATGGTCAAGGTATTGCAGGATTATTTACCCTTGTTATGATCATATCAATGTTTGGGGCGTTGAACGGGAATATACTGGTTGGTGCCAGAGTGACCTATGCCATGGCAAAAGACAACTTATTTTTCCCCAGTGCAGCCAAAGTCCACCCAAAAAATCATACTCCGGGGAATGCCATTATCATTCAAGGTGTTTGGTCCGGTATTTTAGCCCTATCTGGAACGTTTGAAGAATTGATCACACTGGTTGTTTTTGTAAATTTTATGATGTGGATAGCCGCAGCGTCAACTGTATTTGTTTTGAGGAAAAAACAACCAGATCTTGATCGGCCTTATAAGGTATGGGGCTATCCCTATGTTCCGGCATTTTTCATTTTGTTTTCCACAGCAATCATGATAAATACCTTCTTTACTGCCCCAGCTCAGTCATTTCTTGGTCTAGGCCTTACACTATTAGGGGTTCCGGCATATTTATTCTGGAGGAAAAATATACTAAGTCGTCCATTCAACCAGACAAAATCGTAAATTCTTGGTTCCTGAATAAGTTTAGGATGACCAAAGATTCTGCAGTATCTGATTTTATTCCCAGCCTGATTGCTGGAACCATTAATGGTATCATCTTTGTGGTGTCAGCCATGGCTCTGGCTGCTCTTATTTTTACCGGACCACTCTCGCCCTATCTGTCCCAGGGGATTGGAATTCTTCTGGTGGGATCGGTCATTTTCGCTCTTTTTTCTGCCATCACTGCCACCTATCCACTGATCCTGATTGCCCCCCAGGATATTCCCATCGCCATTTTGGCCCTCATGGCCGCCAGCCTAGGGGCAGGCATAAGCGGGCAAATGACAGCTGAGGAAGCTTATCAATTCATCTTTGTTGCCATTGGCATTACTTCGGTGCTTGTGGGATTGTTCTTCTGGATCCTGGGCCGCTTCAAGTTAGGGAAACTGGTGCGCTTTATTCCATTTCCTGTAGTGGGCGGATTTCTGGCGGGAACCGGCTGGCTCATTGTCAAATTTTCCTTTACCATGATGACGGATATGGATTTGACATTGGCCAACGTTGGGCGTTTTATTGATAGTGGCATCTTGCTCCAATGGCTGCCGGGGCTGGTCTTTGCTGTGGTTTTGCTTCTAGCCGGCCGTAGATTCAGTCATTATTTCTTAACTCCGGGAATTCTGGCCGGGAGCATTATCCTGTTCTATGGGATCATGTTTGCCCAGGGTTTCACTTTTGGGGAATTGGAAAACAGAGGTTTTTTACTGGGACCATTTCCGGAAGGTGGACTCTTCCCCGGGCTGCCGTTCCAGTATGTTCCTGATTTTCGATGGGATCTTTTCATTGTGCACCTACCCGCAATTGCCACCATGATGATCCTGAACGCTATTTCGATTCTGTTTAACTATAGCGGGCTGGAACTGATTGTGAAGGAGGATTTCGATTTAGATAAGGAACTGCGGTTAACCGGTTACAGCAACATCCTGGTAGGTCTGGCCGGGACACCGGCGGGATACCTGACTCTCAGCGAGACATCCATGGCTTACAATATCGGCGCCCGTTCCCGGCTCCCCAGCATTATTGTGGCAGTCTTCTGCAGCATTGCCCTGCTTGTTGGAGCGCAAGTGTTATCAATTTTCCCCAAGGTGATCCTCGGCGGCTTGCTCTTGAATCTGGGCCTGGAATTTTTAGTGGAGTGGCTGGTGGACACATGGAAACGGCTGCACAAGAGCGATTATCTGGTCATTCTGCTGATTCTTATTGTCATCGGCACCGTAGGTTTCCTGGAGGGGATTGTCATCGGTCTGCTCATGTCCATCGTTCTCTTTGTGATCAATTATTCCAAGGTGGAGGTGATCAAGCATGAACTTACCGGCAAAACCTTCAACAGCAATGTGGAACGCTCCGAACACTTGCGGCAAATCCTGGAGGACAATGGCGACCAGATTTTCATCCTGCCCCTGCAGGGATTCATTTTCTTTGGCACCGCGAACCGGCTTTTACAACGGGTATTAGACCGCATTGAAAGTGCCGCCGCCGATCCGCTGAAATATCTTTTGTTCGACTTCCGGCAGGTGACTGGTCTGGACTCATCGGTGGTGAATAGTTTTAATAAACTGAAGATCATGGCCGAAAAACACCAATTCCAGGTACTGCTCTGCGGATTGAGTGAAGACATGGCCGGCCAGTTAAAAACTGAGGGGCTCATCCCGGATGATTCTAATATTATTCAAACTTTTGTGGATCTAGATCACGGACTGGAGTGGTGCGAAGAGCAAATTATTCAATCTGTTCTGAAGGATTCCGATGCCGTTTCCAGACCTTGGGATAATAACGTTTTTAGAACCATGTTCACCCAAATTTCGGGATATTTAGAAGACCGGGATGTTCCCGCAGACACAGTTATTATTGAACAGGGTAAAAACCCGGGAGGTATCTATTTTCTCGAATCTGGCCATATCACGGTGAAGTTGGATTCAGGTACAGGGAAACAGATTCGCCTGAAAACCTTAGGGCCGGGGACAGTCGTAGGAGAGGTAAGTCTATACCTGGGGTCTAAAGCATCTGCTTCCGTAGTAACCGATGTAGATTGTAGGATAAACTATTTATCCAAGGAGAATTTTAAGAAGATGAATCTGGAAGCCCCGGAGAAAGCCACAGAACTCCACACCTACGTGGTAAAACTGTTGAGCGACCGATTGGCAGAATCAAACGCCACCATCCAAGCACTCTTCCGCTAAGGCTATTTAAAAAGAAACCACTCTCCTATTTATGCTATGGGAATATTTTTTAAGTTAAATAGAGATTCTTTTCAAGCTTGTCCGCCAATACCTGAAATATCACCTACATCCATTCCAATAGAGCCCGCAGCCTGTTGCCACATCTGATCTGCTGGTACTTCAAATACGAAATCTTGAGTTGTAGATTGTAATAACCAGTCACCATTCTCTATTTCTCTTTCAAGTTGTCCCGGGCTCCATCCAGCATGCCCCAAAATCAGTTTATGACGCATGTTTGATTGATTTTGCAATTCTTTTAAAATGGTTTTCTGGCTGGTAATGGAAAACTCATTAGAAATGCCGATAGTGCCTTCTGATTCAAAGTCAGCACAATGTAAGATGATACCTCTTTCTAAAAGCACTGGACCACCAAAATAAATATCTACTGATAAAGAAAGTAAACTGTCATCATCTATATAGAGCTTTTCAAGTAGGTCATTGAGATTTGGTTCTTTGAAAGGTTTATTAATGATCAAGCCCATCGCTCCATCTGTATTGTGTTCGCAGATAAAAACCACTGATTTTCCAAAGAAGGGGTCTCCCATATGGGGCATGGATATAAGAATATGGTTTTTTAGTGATCCCATATGTCAAAGTAGGCATAAATAATTGGGGGAGTCAAGTAAAGACCACCCCAAAGCAAGTATAGGAATAATTGCAAATCGTTTTTTGGCTACATTTAATAACAACTGTAAATTCAATGATGCACAAAATTTGACTTGCCCGTGGGGTTTTATATATGGCCAAACCGACTGATAAAATCATAATAAAAGGTGCCCGGCAGCACAATCTTAAAAATATTGATGTTGCTATTCCTCGTGACAAACTGGTGGTAATTACAGGTTTATCCGGTTCGGGGAAATCTTCACTGGCTTTTGATACTATTTATGCTGAGGGACAGCGTCGTTATGTAGAATCTTTATCATCATATGCCCGACAATTCTTGGGTTTGATGGAAAAGCCAGACATGGATGCCATCGATGGTCTTTCTCCCGCTATTTCTATCCAGCAAAAGACCACTGCTCGCAATCCCCGCTCTACCGTAGGAACTGTTACAGAAATTCATGACTATCTGCGATTACTTTTTGCTCATATAGGTGTCCCGCACTGCTGGAAGTGTGGAAAGCCGATTCAGAAACAATCGGTTCAACAAATTGTAGACATAATTCGAAAGTTTAAACTGGGGACAAAAATCCATATTCTTGCACCGTTGATTCGTGGTCGAAAGGGTGAACATAAAGGTGTGATTGAAGAAATTCGTCGCGAAGGATTCTTACGAGTGTGTGTGGACGGGGAAGTATTAGCAGTTGATGATAAAATTATTTTGAATAAAAAGAAAACACACACAATCGAAGTAGTGGTAGACCGGATAATTCTAAAGAAAACAATTCATGAGCGATTGACTGAATCTGTAGAACTTGCTTTGAAAATTAGTAACGGATTATTGTTGGTTCATGAACTTCCGGATAAAGAACATATTTTTAGCGAACATTTCGCCTGTCCTGATTGTGAAATTAGTATGGAAGAATTAATACCACGGATGTTCTCATTTAATTCGCCTTATGGAGCTTGTACTAAGTGTGATGGTATTGGTTCTCACATGGAAGTAAATCCGGAACTGGTAGTTCCGGATAAAAATAAATCCTTAATCCAGGGTGCCATCGCTCCACTGGGGGAACAACCCAGAGGGAATTGGTACGGCAGCATTCTTAAAAGTTTGTCGCGTCATTTGGAGTTCAACTTTACAACCTCATGGATTAAGCTTAGTCCAGAAGTGAGGATGATTCTTCTTTATGGAACCGGCGATAATAAATATAAAATGCAGTATAGATCAGAACGTTGGACTGGTACTTATACTGGTGGCTGGGAGGGTGCCATTCCGAATTTGGTACGACGTTACAAACAGACAAAATCTACTGGTATTCGAGAATGGATTGAACAGTTTATGAGTATGAGCCCATGCTCCGAATGCCATGGAGCCCGTCTCCGTAAGGAAAGCTTAGGTGTACAAGTTTGTGGGATGAACTTGGGGGAGTTGTCAGCTATGTCTATCACCGAAATCCAAACTTATTTTGATGAACTTTCTTTAACCAAAATGGAATTGGCTATTGCGGGGCAAATCCTGAAAGAGATTCACCAGCGACTCAGTTTTCTTATTAATGTGGGTTTGAGCTATCTTACATTGGATCGTTCTGCTGCTACGCTTTCTGGGGGCGAAGCACAGCGAATTCGTCTGGCTACTCAAATTGGTTCTCAACTTATGGGTGTTATATATATATTGGATGAACCATCTATTGGATTACACCCGAGAGATAATAACCGTTTGCTCAATACATTGAAAACCCTTCGCGATATTGGGAATTCTATACTAGTTGTCGAACATGATCGGGACACCATGAAAGCTGCTGATTATATCATAGATTTAGGTCCAGGTGCGGGAAAATTGGGTGGTGAGATTATTTATGCCGGCAAACCGAAACAATTACTCCACGTGAAAAATTCACTTACTGGGCAATATTTATCCGGAAAACGAGAAATTAAAACCCCGAATTTTCGCCGTAATTCAAAATCTGAATTTCTGATTTTGCGGGGCGCTGAAGGCAACAATCTTAAAAAAGTAAACGTGGAATTTCCGCTGGGCCGATTTATTGTAGTCACCGGTGTGTCCGGTAGCGGCAAAAGCACTTTAATAAATGAGACCCTCTATCCTGCCCTCACGAAGTCACTGAGTGGTGCCCGGGCCTATCCATTGCCTCATGAATCTATAAACGGAACACAATTCTTGGATAAAGTGGTGGAGATCAATCAAAGACCTATCGGTCGTACCCCAAGGTCAAATCCTGCCACCTATACAGGTGTTTTTACGCACATTCGTGATTTATTTGCTAAGTTGCCGGAATCCAAGATTAGGGGATATAAGCCAGGCAGATTTTCCTTCAATGTGAAGGGAGGCCGTTGTGAATCCTGTAAAGGGGATGGTATTATTAAAATTGAAATGAATTTTTTACCAGATGTATATATAACATGCGAAGTATGTAATGGCAAACGCTACAACAGAGAAACGCTGGAAGTAAAGTATCGTGGGAAATCTGTCGCTGATATTTTGGATATGCCGGTTACTAATGCTCTAAAATTTTTTAAGAATATTCCCCCAATAAAGAAAAAATTGCAGACATTGTATGATGTAGGACTGGGATACATTCATCTGGGTCAGCAGGCCACGACACTGTCCGGGGGTGAAGCCCAACGGGTTAAGTTGTCCACGGAACTTTCTAAAGTTAGTGCAGCTAAAACAATGTATATCCTGGATGAACCCACTACTGGTTTACATTTTGAGGACATCCGTGTGTTGTTAGATGTTTTGCAAAAGTTAGTTGATAGGGGAAACACAGTTGTAGTAATAGAGCATAATTTAGATGTGATAAAAACGTCTGATTGGATTATTGATTTAGGTCCAGAGGGAGGTAATAAAGGTGGAACTGTGGTAGCTGCTGGTACCCCTGAAGATATTGTGACGGTAAAAGAATCTTATACTGGTTTGTTTTTATCCCAAGTGTTGAATAGTAAAGAAAAAGTAGCATGAAATCCCCAGTAGAATTAAATCAATATTTTAAATATTGGGAGATTACCAAAGATCTCATCGATCAGTGTATTGATATAATGCTTAATTTGCGCCAGAGTGGACATCCAGGAGGATCCCGCTCCAAGGTTCATGGTATGCTTATTACTCTTCTATCTGGAGCAATGAGATGGGATATCCGGGAACCCGGCAAACGATTCGCAGATAGATTTGTATTGGTAGCCGGCCATGATAATCCCATGGTGTACTCTACATTAGCCGTGTTGAATGAAGCGTTGCGAATAAAGTACAATCAAACCGGTGAAAAAAGATATTTGAATTATAAAGGGCAAGAACACCAATTGGTTTGGGAAGACTTACTAACTTTGCGACGTGTTGGAGGTTTGCCCGGCCATGCGGAAATGGCAGGTAAAACACTTTTTTTTAAATTTAATACTGGACCCAGCGGACATGGCTCTCCACCTGCTGCGGGAGAAGCCCTAGCTTTAAAATTAGCTGGAGTAGGTGATGTTAAAGTATTTGCGTTTGAGGGAGAAGGCGGACTTACGACCGGAGCTACTCATGAAACTCTCAACTCTGCTTGGGGGTTGGGATTAGATAATTTAGTGTATTACGTAGATTGGAACGACTATGGGATCGATAGCCGTCCATTTAGTTCTATTGTTCATGGTTCTCCAGGTGATCTTTTCACGCAGAAGGGTTGGCATGTTGAGGGATGTGATAATAATGAGGATTGGAAAAAATTCACACAGGCATATTTTGATCTTTTAGTAACCAACGATCAGAAACACGTGCCCAAGATGATTTATGCCAAGAGCCGGAAAGGAAGAGGATATTATGTATATGATGAAAAATCGCATGGTGTTCCCCATAAGCGAAACTCTGAATTATTCTGGAAAACAAAACTGGACTTTACAGATAAATATAGTGTGCAATTCCACGATTTTGGTGCCCCAGAAGCTGAATCTTGGGGGGATCAAGTGGAACAGGCTATATCTTATTTTACAACAGTATTTTCTGTTTTGAAAAGCAATCAAGATTTAGTGGATTATTTGGCAGATGGATTGGTAGAAATTGGTGAGTCAGTTCCGAAAGAAATTTCATCCTGTACTGTTTCATTATCTAACCCGCTTGAGGATAAAAAGATCTTTGATTTTACCCAATATCCTCGGGATCTTTTTTTACTGCCAGGTGAAAAAGCACCAAACCGAATTGGTTTTTCGAAGGTCGTATCTTGGTTAAATACTTTCAGCCGGGAGCATTATGGCCGTCCTTTGTTTATCGCCATGAGTGCTGATTTAGCCGACTCTACTAATATTTCTGGTTTTGCGAAAGGATATGGAAATGCGGAAGATCTTGGAATGTTTAACCGGGATTCCAATCCCCAAAGCCCGCTCATGCCCCAAGGAATTACGGAATTCACCAATGCTGGTATGATGGCGGGATTGGCCACAGTGAATTTTAACCCAGATACCTATGAGAATTATAATGGGTTCTTAGGTGCGTTTAGCACCTATGGTTCATTCAGCTATCTAAAGTATGGAGTTGTTCGCCTTTTTAGTCAAATTGCCCAAGATTCCCAGATTAAAGTTGGTCGCCTGCTTTGGGTTGCCGGTCATTCTGGTCCTGAAACGGCAGAAGATAGCCGTACTCATTTTGGTATTTTTGCCCCCGGTGTTACTCAGCTTTTTCCTGATGGTCACATTATTAATCTTCATCCTTGGGAACACAATGAGGTAGCTCCAGCTCTAGCCTCGGCCCTGCAAACTGATGTTCCCATTATTGCGATCCATCTCACTCGGCCACCAGTGGAAATCCCCGATCGAAAAGCTTTAGGCATATCTTCCCATTATGAAGTTTCAAAAGGCGCATACCTCATTAAAGATTATGATGCAGATAAAGAAAAAGAAGGTGTTGTAATTATTCGGGGGACAAGTTCTACAAATTCCTTGGTGCAGATTCTTCCCAAACTCAAAGAAGAAGGACCAAATGTAAAAGTGGTAGCAGCTATCAGTTGGGAACTTTTCCAGCGTCAACCGGTAGATTACCGCAATTCCCTCATTTCGGAACAAGAATGGCAGGATGCCATGGTAATCACTAACGGTGCTCTCAGGCTTATGCATAAATGGATTGCCAATAAACTTGTGGATGAATATTCAGTTTCACCGGATTGGGATAATCGTTGGCGAACTGGGGGTAGTGTAGAAGAAATTATCGCTGAAGCCCATTTAGATCGACACAATATTTACTCCAGTATTATTAGATTTACAAAAGATCGCACCAAACGTCTAAAAAGACTCCGTGAGTCCCTGCCTTTATACTAATAAAACTCACTGAAGTCCACTTGGTGACCCTTATTTGAGATTGTATCTTTAAGCTCAAATTTCACCCGATTTACATCCGATTCCCTATATGACAGAAGTTTATATTAATGATCCAACTCCGCTAGAAGAAGATTTGGCGGTTGAAAAATCCCTGCGCCCATCCAAGCTTGATGAATTCATTGGTCAAAAGGAACTGGTAGGTAATCTAAAACTTTTTATCGATGCCGCAAATGGCCGTGGTGATGCCCTGGATCATGTTCTTCTTTTTGGTCCTCCGGGGCTAGGAAAAACTACCTTGGCAAATATTGTAGCACGAGAATTGAATGTAAATGTAAAGCATGCTTCGGGTCCGGTTTTGGAGCGGGCTGGTGATTTGGCGGGAATGATAACCAATATGGAACATCGAGATGTATTCTTTATTGATGAGATTCATCGGTTAAACAGCGTGGTAGAAGAATATCTTTATTCTGCCATGGAGGATTTCACTATTGATATTATGATTGACAAAGGGCCTAGTGCTAGAAGCATACAACTAAATATTGAACCATTTACTCTTGTTGGTGCCACAACCCGCTTAGGAAATCTTACATCACCTCTGCGCGACCGCTTTGGAGTGGTGCTGCGAGTGGACTATTATGAACCGAAAGATTTATTTCATATCATTCTTCGCTCGGCAGATATTCTTGAGGTGAAAATTAACGATGAAGGTGCAATGGAATTGGCTCATCGTAGCCGGGGAACCCCCCGGGTTGCCAATCGTATTTTAAGACGAACTCGGGATTATGCTCAGGTTAAAGCCGACGGACTAATAAGTGCCAGTGTTGCTAAAGTTGCGCTCGATCAATTAGGAATTGATAAAATCGGACTTGATGATATGGACCGCCGTATTTTGAGTACACTGATCGACAAATTTTCAGGCGGACCCGTTGGGGTGAAATCATTAGCAGTGGCTATTGGTGAAGATGCAGCAACGATCGAGGATGTATATGAACCGTTCCTTATTAAGGAAGGTTTTATGCAGAGAACATCTCGGGGACGGGTAGCACAAAAAGCTGCGTTTGAATTACTAGGAAAAGAAATTAAAACTAATCAACAAAGGTTATTTAAATGATTGAAAAAAAGAGAAAATATAAATTGCATGATTTTGATTACCTTCTGCCGAAGAAATATATAGCCCAATATCCCGAACCAAGACGGGATTATTCGAAGCTTATGGTTTTGCACCGGGATTCTCAGAAGATTGAACACAGAAAGTTTCTGAATTTGACTGATTATTTACGGAAAAACGACCTATTAATTCTGAATAACACTAAAGTTTTCCCGGCTCGGTTATTTGCTAGTAAGGATCGTACCGATGCAAAAGTAGAGGTTTTTCTACTCAGGGAACTAGCTAACGGTCTTTGGGAGGTCATGGTTCGCCCGGCTCGAAAAGTTCGGATTGGGAATAAATTGACGTTCACGTCCAAACTCATGTGCGATGTTATTGATAATACTGTTTCTGGCGGGCGAGTCGTTCGGTTTGAGTACGATGATAACATAGATTTACATAATGTAATCGATCGTATTGGTACGTCTCCTCTGCCGCCCTATATAACTCGTGACTCGGAACCTAATGACAAAAAACGTTACCAGACTGTATATGCTAAGGAACGCGGTGCAGTTGCGGCACCGACTGCAGGGCTTCATTTTACAAACGGGTTGCTAAAAAAACTAGTTAACAAAGGTGTTAGAATAGAATATATAACCCTCCATATAGGTTTGGGGACATTCCGTCCAGTGCAGGTTGAAGATCTGAACCGTCATCAGATGGATTCGGAATATTTTGAAGTTTCGCCAAAGATAGCTTTGGCGATCAATGAGGCCAAGAAAAAACACCGTAAGATTGTAGCTGTGGGCACGTCCACTGTTCGAGCTTTGGAAACAGTGGTTGTATCCGGGTTCATGGTCTCTCCAAAGCGTGGCTGGACTGATAAGTTTATCTATCCTCCGTACGATTACAAAATGGTCGATTCTATGGTCACCAATTTTCACATGCCAAAGTCAACTCTAATGATGATGGTTAGTGCTTTTGCGGATCGCGATTTTCTGATGAAGGCTTATCGGGAGGCTAAGAAAAATGGTTATAATTTTTTAAGCTATGGCGATGCTATGCTTATTCTTTGACCGTCTAAAGTATTGGATGCCTCCAGTAAGACTTGAGAGCAAGAAAAAACGCAATTTAAACTTACCATTAGAATTATCAGTTATTAAGGAACCCCTAGGTTTACTATGAAGAAGGTTTCTGCTGTAATACCTGCTGCTGGGTCTGGCACTAGGCTCGGTGTTGAAAAACAGTTTAAAATAATAGAATCTCACCCTCTATGGTTTCATACAATAAAACCATTTATTTCTTCTCGTGTAATCCATGAAATAATAGTGGTGGTACAACAAAAATCTATTAAATCAATTGAAAAAATATTGAACTCTATTTCAGTTGGAAAAAATATAAAAGCAGTTCTTGGTGGAACCAATAGACAGAATTCTGTTCAAAATGGTGTTTTAGCCACTGATTTAGAAAGCACATTGATCTGTGTTCATGATGCTGCTCGGCCATTTGTCACAGAAGAATTAATTACTGCATCCATCTCTGCTTGTGATAAATACGATGGAGCCATAATTGCTCTCCCCTGTTCAGATACGGTTAAATTATCTGACAATAGTCAAGTAAAAGAAACCATTGACCGCAACAAAATCTGGCTGGCCCAAACACCGCAGACCTTCAACAGGTATAAATTAATGCAGGCATATGAAAATGCAGATCGTAATAATATAATCGCAACAGATGAGTCAACACTGATGGAGGCAATGGGATTTTCAATAGGTTTGGTGGAAGGCCATCCGGATAATTTTAAGATCACGACCCAGGATGATTGGGAAAGAGCAGAAGCCGTTACCTTTCGAAAGGTTCAAGGAAGGGCACAGGAATAAAATATGATCAGAACAGGAACGGGCACCGATGTACATCAATTGGCAGAAGGAGAAACACTCATTATCGGGGGTGTTAAGATTCCATCTACATTTGGTTCTGTTGGACATTCGGATGGTGATGCATTAATCCATGCTGTTGTGGATGCACTTCTTGGCGCTGCAGCGCTTGGAGATATTGGCCAATTTTTCCCAAGTGATGATGACGCCTGGAAAGATATGCCCAGCAGTCACTTTTTATCTGATGCTGCAAATCGAGTACGGGAAGCAGGATTCGAGATCAACAATGTGGACGCCACCATCATTCTCCAAAAACCCAAACTGGCGGACCATATTCAACAAATAAGATATAACCTGGCCTATTCTATGCAGGTCGACGAATCCTGCTTCCCGTACTC
>JYMV01047171.1_pt1 | contig 13526 bp, 7 predicted proteins | sample 338911 | NCBI WGS metagenome assembly JYMV01 (sample SAMN03354496, study PRJNA234377) | hydrothermal vent metagenome | biome: Deep sea; feature: Hydrothermal plumes at the Eastern Lau Spreading Center, Western Pacific Ocean; material: Seawater | place: Tonga | collected 2009 | depth 2000 m m
TGGGAAAATTAAAAAGGTAATTTCTTGGATATCCTGCTACTCCGGTAGTCATGGTGATTAAAAAAGGAAGAATAAAAATAAAGATGGGAAGCATTCTGTAACAGTTGCGACGGGTTTCCCCAAAAATTAGTCCGACCACCATAATTGGGAAAAACCAGATTAAGGGGCCTTTTAAAATTTCAGAGATTGTAGAGGGAACAATATTTAGTATTTGAGCCGTACTGGTATCCCAAGTGAGAAGAGGATGGCTTTTCGCCGTTTCTGCCATTTGACCTAAAACCGGAAAATAAACCAACAAAACCAACATGCCGATGGCTCCACCCAGTGAAACTATTAAAATCAAAACTCGGCGTGAATATTTAGGGTCTGAGTTGAATTCGCCGGAAGCCTTGGTAGACAGAGCAATGTAAATGACCCAACCTGCCAGACCGAAAAGAAAGTGCAGGTTAGTGGGTAAAGTGTATACGGACAATACCCCACAGATAATGAATATCCCTGACCATTTTAAAAAGTTTTCAGACTCAAGAATTTTGATGGCGGCATAAACCATAATTGCAGAGAAGAACATGATCAGACTGTAACCGCGCGCTGTCTGCGAGTAATGGATGTGGACTGGATGCAGAGCTGCAATCCACAAAGAAAGGAATGCAATAAGCTGGGATCGAAAAAGTTTTAAGGCAAGCGCGTAAATTACTCCCAAACCCGCCACCCCAAATAATAAGGTGGGTAAACGAATGGCAAAGGCATTATCTTCGCCAAACCAAAATGCCATAAAGTGCACCAGGACCGTGTGAAACACATGATTATTAACGTCAAAGTAAGTTGTGGTGATGTATTCCAGAGGGGCATAACCGAAATAAAGCAACATGGCATTTTCGTCATGCCCCCCCAAGGCTCTGTTTATTTTAAATAACCTTAGGATTGTTCCTATGATCAGGATAATGGAAACAACAATTAAGGAAGAATTTGGAAACTTGAACTTATTCACTATAAAACCCTTATGAAAAGTTATCTTAACCAGGGGCTTGGAGGTTTTGCATCCTGGCTTTTCGGTTATTCTTCAAAAGTATATAATATGTAAATCGCTCAATTTATTTTGTGCAGGCTCTGGAGAAACCAAAAAAACTGGATGAAACTAATTGGTATGGAAAGGAAGCTTAAAGAAATCATAGAGAATATTCCCAAGCTACCTGGAATTTATATCATGAAGGATTCCCGGTCGGAAATTCTTTATATAGGCAAGGCCAAAGTTCTCAGGAACCGCGTACGATCCTATTTCCAGAGCTCGCGTACGTTTCATCCCAGGACAAGATTGTTTTTGGATAAAGTCCGCGATATCAAGTTCTTGACTACGACAACGGAAGCCGAGGCGCTGATTCTCGAAAGTAACTTTATAAAGAAACACCAGCCTCGCTACAACGTCCTGCTTAAAGACGACAAGCATTATCCCTATATACGTTTGACCACGCAGGAGAAATTTCCGCGGCTGGAGGTGGTGCGCCGGATACGCAAAGACCGTGCGACCTATTTTGGCCCTTATACCATGGTCAAGGAAGTGCGTGAAACAATTCGGCTGATTTATAAAATTTTTCCGCTGCGACAGAGTAAGGACAAGCTGGACGGCACTGCTCTACGCCGCCCCTGCCTCAACCACCAAATGGGCCGGTGCCTCGCCCCGTGCGCCGGAAAGGTTTCCCCCAGTGAATATGAGAAAGTGGTGGTGGATGTCGAGTGGTTCCTCAAAGGGAAAAACGCCACGCTCCTGAAAAGCCTGAAGGCGGGGATGGAATCGGCATCTCAAGAAATGCGTTACGAAGAAGCCGCGATATTCCGCGACAAAATCCAGGCCGTGCAAACGGTGCTCGATAAACAGAAAATCATTTCAACCTCCCTGCAGGATCAGGATGTCGTTGCCTATTGTTCCGAAAAGGACCAGGCCATGGCGCAGGTCCTGATTATCCGTGCCGGAAAAATGCTGAGTGAAAAAATATTCAAGCTGAAATCGCAAAACGAAATGGAAGAAGATGAAACCCTGTCTTCTTTTCTTAAACAGTATTATGCGGAAGAGGTGGTTTTGCCCGCCGAAGTATTATTGCCCCATCCTGTTGAAGACTCCGATTTGATCGCCGACTGGTTGTCAGAAAAAAAGGGAACCCGGGTGAAGCTCGAAGTTCCTGTAATAGGTAAAAAACGTGACTTGGTGAGAATGGCGGAAGAAAACGCCCGCTTTGCCATGAGAATGGAGCGCGACAAGGGGGATGTCGGTACCCGCTCGTTGGAAGAACTGCAAACGGCCCTGGGCTTGAAACATTTCCCTGAAGTGATTGAGGGGTTCGACTTGTCCAACATATCGGGGCGCCACGCAGTGGGCTCCATGGTGGTTTTTGAAAATGCCATAGCGGAAAAATCAAAATACCGTCGCTACAAAATCTCCACCGTTAAAGGCATTGACGATTATGCCATGCTCCGAGAGGTGATGATCCGCCGTTATCGCCGTCTCCTCGACGAAGAAAAGCCCCTGCCCAACCTGGTGCTCATTGATGGCGGCAAAGGCCATTTGAATTCCGGTCGTGAGGTTTTTGAGGCTTTGGGGCTTCTTGACCGAGTGGACCTCGCCTGCATCGCCAAGGGAAAATATCGTAACAATCTGGATACAGACGAGGTCCACTTACTGTGGAAAAAGGACCCGGTACTATTCAAAGAGAACTCTCCCTCCCGATTTCTCATGCAACGCATTCGTGATGAGGCACACCGATTTGCCATTTCCTATCACCGCCGGTTACGCGGCAAGGAGGCTTTGAGTTCTCCGCTGGAAAATATTCCTGGAATCGGGAAAAAACGCCGGTTACTGCTTTTGAAACAATTTGGCAGTCTGGAAAATATCCGCAACGCATCTGTGGAGAAATTGATCGCACTGCCGGGAATCACCCGATCTCTGGCAGAAAAACTGCGGACAGATACCGACTAAACTAAATTTGAAGTTGTGCCGATAAGACAGCGTGTATAATGTCCCCTGAGGGTTCCTATTTATTTGGACATTTCCTCCAGGGCAACCACTAGGCGTGGGGCCAACTAGCAAGACCTTTTTGAGCCGAGAAAAACAGTTTTTCGCCAGAGAGTTGTTGCTATCTGCCCCCGGCGGTTCGCCGGTGGCCAAAAGCATTTTTTAGAGATGTCCTATTAGAATATAGCCTGGGAACCCGGTTCCCTGTGTGAATCAGGAGGGTTAAACGAATGCGTGGTATTTCAAGAGCAACAAGTTATCTTTTGAGCGGAATGTTTTTGCTGGTTTTTGTTCCCGGAACAAGCTGGGCTCAGGTATCAGATAAGTTTTTAAACGAGGCCAAAACGCTGGCAAAACTGGAAGACGATTTTTTCAAAAAACGTTTGAGCAGTGATTTAAAGGGGGCTTATAACTATCAGCACCCTGCTTATAAAGAAAAAATCTCGATAGAGGAGTTTTTATATTTTGAGGGCCGAGTGGCATCGGATTACCGGAATGGAGCCCAGGCCCATATTTCGGGGAGTATGATCCCGCCCTTGAAGCACATTAAAAATAATCCGGGGAAAAGGGATGTCCTCGGTTTTCCCCGTCCCTACCATTACAAATGGTACACAAATCCTTTTGTTAAGGTACAGCGTTATACCCTGGATCGGATCTCCATCAGTGAAGATGGCCGATACGCAATGGTGGAAATCATGCTCAAGGGCAGGGAGCGGTTAAACCCAGCACTGGTAAGAGGAGATATTGCGTTTGACATGGCCCGTCCCCATATTGACTATTGGGAAAAGGTGGATGGGAAATGGGTGATAACGGTATTGGTCGATCACTCTTCAATAAGCGGTGGCATGAAAACCTTGTATTTTATCCCTAATAATAATGATGCCTGGGAAAAGAAGGAATATGTTCATATCGACCCGGCCAGCTTGCTGGCAGAACCCGATCCCGTGCGTCATGCCTTGAATGGAAAACATTAATTCCCTATGAGCGTTGACCTGCCGTTTCATAAATCCTGGTTGGAGGAAGAGGAGCACCGGGAAGTTGAAGATACCCTGAACTCCGGCTGGCTAACCACGGGTCCCAAAGCCCAAAAATTCGAAGAAGCTTTTAAGGACTACATCGGTTGCAAACATGCGGTGGCCTTGAACTCGTGCACGGCAGGGTTGAACCTGGCGCTTACGGTGCAAAACTTTGCCGAAGGGGATGAGGTGATCACCACCCCGATGACGTTCCCCGCCACTACAAATGTGATTCTTCTTCAGAGATTGAAACCGGTTTTTGCAGATATCGAACCGGGAACCCTCACTATTGATCCCAGGAAAATAGAAGCCAAAATAACTCCCCGTACCCGCGCCATCATTCCTGTTCATTTCGCCGGTCATCCTTGTGATATGACCCCCATTCAGGAATTGGCCGACCGGCACAAACTCGTCATCATTGAAGATGCTGCCCATGCGCTGGAGTCCGGATACAAGGGAAAAAAAATCGGCAACCTCGGTAATGCCACGGCTTTCAGTTTTTATGCCAACAAAAATATCACCACCGGTGAAGGCGGTATGCTGGTAACCAATGACGATGCCCTTGCCGAGACCATCCGCATCATGCGCCTACAGGGGATCAGCCGCGACGCCTGGAAACGCTATGGCAAAAGCGGGTTCTCTCATTGGGAGCATACCCTGGCCGGACATAAATGTAATATGTCCGACCTCAACGCCTCGATCGGAATGCACCAGATTAAAAAGGTGGAACGGTTCATGACATTACGCAAAAAATATGTATCGATGTATGATCGTGCTTTTGCTGATGTTGCGGAACTGGAAACCCTCGCTGTCCGAGACTATGCCACCCATGCCCATCATCTTTATGTGATCAGTCTCCATTTGGAACGCTTGACCATAGACCGAGATGGATTTCTGGATGCCATTCAATCTACGGGTATCGGGGTAGCCCTGCATTATGTGGCTCTACACCTTCAACCTTATTATGTGAAAAACTTCAATACCAAGCCCCAGGATTTTCCCATTGCGTCCAATTATTCCGAGCGGGTCATCACCCTTCCCTTATATCCAAAAATGTCTTCCGCAGATGTTGAACGCGTGATCGGGACCGTGAAGGACCTCATCAAAAAGTTCCGTCGCTAACCGGCGAGCCGCCGGTGGCAGTTGGCGATGGCTCGTTGACCGAGATAGCTTTTTGCTAGCCAGCAAAAGTCATTGTTCATTTCCTCCGGGCGTCGCCCGGTGGTATAACGTGTCATGGACAAGTTGATAGCCTTTTTAAAAGAGAAGTTTGACAGACGGTTATCCCGTTTAAAAGAGATCCTCGCCGAGTTCATCCGTAAGGGCGAGAAAAGCCCGGCTCCTGAAGAGGCCCCCACACGTTCTCCCTCCGAGCTCAAAATCCTTGCGGAAGTGCTCAAGGGCACGCTGCAAAAAAATCCAAAAGACCTTAAAGCTCTTTACAGCCTTGGGGAGGCGTATATAGAAATGCACCGATACGGAGAGGCCATCACCCCTTTACGGGAATTGGTAAAAATTGTTCCCGATCATAAAAGCGGACTTTTGCAGTTGGGACGGGCGCAGATGGAAATGGGCCGTGATGAGTCCGCTCTGGAAAATCTTGAGGAGGCGCTTCGTCTCGATCCGGAAAGCCAGGTGGTCAAAAAGACTCTTTGCCAGGCACATAGCAACCGGTCTACCGCGTTCGGGAGAATAAAGAACCAGAAACAGTCCGAGCACCATTTTCATGAAGCAATGAAAATCATCCCCGATTTTGGGCCCGCCCACCTTTCAATGGGAATCTGTTATACGGAGTTGGGACGTTACAAAGACGCCCTGGCGAAAATTAAAGAAGCTCTAAAGCTGGACAAGAACCTGGCGGTGGAGGCGAATTACCGCTTCGGAGAAGTGTACACCAAGCTGAAAGACAACAGAAAAGCCATCAAGCATTATAAGGAAGCCATCTCAGTGGACCCTTCCGCCGCCCTGCCCAACCTGAGATTGGGGATGCTCTATTACAAACTGAAAAAATATAAAGATGCGGTGGAACCATTGCGTAAGTCGATCATGCAAAGCCCCAAATACGCAGCGGAAGGTTATTTCCGGCTCGGCATATCACTGATGAAACTCAAACATTACAAGCCAGCAGAAGAACCTTTGCGCAAGGCGGTAGAACTGAGTCCGGATAACGAGTTGGTCAATGATGCTCTGGCCGAAAACCTTTTCCAACTCAGCACCTTTCTAAATGAAGATGCAAAACCGGGAGAGAAAATCGATCTGTTGCGGGAAGTGACTTTTTATAATCCCGAACATGTCAAAGCCCATGAACAGCTTGGCTATGCTTATGACGAAACATTGAATGGCACGAAGGCCATTTCCCATATCCTTATTTCCCAGCGGTTTTTAGTCGAAAAAAAAATGATGAAACAACTTGCCGAATCCCGTGACACCCTGCATGCGCTCTATAAAAAATACAAAATGGGCCCCGAGGACTTCAAGAATGTCACCACCCCCCGAAAAAACTACTAGCGGGGCAGGCCCCGCGGCCAATGTGGCGGTGACGCTCACGCGACCGCCTGTTGCAATAAGAATAGCTTCCCCCCTGTGTTAATTCTTCATTAGCCTTTACCCTTTTAGGGCATGAAGGTTTATGAAGAGGATATCACGCAGGGGGAATCTTGTTATCTCTGTTCATCTGTGTCTATCTGTGGTTGAAAGATTTTTTTACCCGATGCTCTGGAATATGCGTATCAACTTTTCTACCGAGCCGGACTGCAGGGCTTTAAAAATTTTTTCTACCTGCTGGGACAATTCTTTTTCACTTTGGAATTTCAGTTCCAGTTTTAACTCGTTGCTCTCGAATGTTTGCTGAAACTTGAGACGGGTTTTATCATCCAGCTCCATTTCATCGAGAGTGCGAGCGACCTGCTTTCTCATATCGGATAGAACCGGATAACGCCGGTTGGTAAGAACCTGGTGGATTTTGTCATACTGTTGTGGAGGAGTCAGGCCCGATATCCCCAGAATCTTTTTGATATCGTCCTGGGATAAAATATTTCCCGTTGTGGTGTTATCTCTTGTAGCGATTTCATCAAGGAGTTCTAAAAGTTCCCGCCATTTATTAACCCCCGGTTTTAGGGTTGAAAACAGGTTTTCCGCCGCCGTCCTACTTTCTTCGTTCCATTTGTAAAATGTGCTGAAGGTTTTAACCGGAACTCCGGCACGGTGCAGGAGTTTTATTAATTTGAGGCTCAGTGTTGCAACGGAGGATAAGTCCAGAAATATTTTTTTACTGCGTTCCAGTTCCAGTAAAGGCATATACTCTTCAATAATGGTTTCATCAGAAATTCCAGCATGCTTGAGTTTGTTTAGGATGAGTCCCTTTTCAATATCGCTATAATGCCGTTGCCCGAAATTTTCGTTCAGGTTTATGACCAATCGCGATGCATCATCTATTTCAGGTATGATGAAGGCGGAGATGCTGGTCAAGCCCGATCGGGGGGCCGCCTGGAAACGCTTGTGCCCACTGACTATGGCGTAACGATTCCCGGATGGACAGACGGAAATAGGGTGCCGGATACCGATCACTTTGACCGAGTCGGTTAACTTTTCCGGACAGCCGTCCAGCGAGAAATCCGTCAACCGGTCTTCAGGGTCGATATCTGTTAATGGGATTTCGGAAACATCAGAAAGTTTGATTTTCATGCAATCGATCCAAAAAATATTATGGACCATCACCCTGGGGTTGATTCTTTCCGGTTGTATGGAAAAAATTCCCGAAGGTATGGTTCTGATTCCTTCGGGAGAGTTTACCATTGGAACCAACCAGACGGACGAGGAAAACCACGCGCTTTCTTTGGGGCTCCACAAACCCTGGTTTGCCGATGAATCTCCTGAGCGGCGCATCGACATTGCCGATTTCTACATCGACCGCTACGAGGTTACAAATTTAAAATATTATATTTTTTGCCAGGCCACCGACCACAAACCGCCGCGTTACTGGAAGGGCCAGAAGTTTCCCGAAGGGCAGGACCACCTGCCGGTGATCGAGGTGAATTATTTTGACGCCAGTGACTACGCGAAATGGGCTGGCAAGCGATTGCCCACCGAAAAAGAGTGGGAAAAAGCCGCAAGGGGTCGAGCCGGATTCATCTATCCCTGGGGGGATGACTTCATACCCGGTGTGGCCAACCTCAGCCTTTCTCCGAGAACGAAAAAAGGTCAGGGCTTGAAACCGGTGGGCAGTTTCCCAAAAAGTGCCAGTCCTTATAAGGTTCAGGATATGATTGGCAACGTCTGGGAATGGGTTTGGGAGTATTATCAACCGTATCCTGGAAACACGTTTAAAACTCCGGCCTATGAAAAGAAACAGATCGTGGTGCGGGGTTTATCGTACATGGGAGTGGGGCATTTCAGCAAAAAGGAATTTTTTAAGGTCGTTTCCCTTAAAGCCCGTGCTTCTTACCGCGAGCATCTCAATCCACTGGCCCGGAAAAAGGATGTGGGTTTTCGGTGCGCGAAAGACCGCCCCTCATTTATGGAAAGGGTTTTCAGAGTTAAGGCAGACCAACCCGAGAAATCCCAGGTATGATTTTTTAGAGAGGCCATTTATTTAAGGGCCTAGCCACTCGGCGTGGGGCCAATGAGCCATCGCTTTATAAGGCGAGCAACCGTGTTCTCGGCTCAACAAGCCATTGCTCATGCCAGCGGAGGTTCTCCGCTTGAATCTAAGGTCAATTCAAGGTAGGTTGAAGTTTTTTTAGGGGATTGCTTAACAATATTTTTTTGGAATTCTTTACAGGGGCTATTTTAGTGAAGGTGTTCATAATCTTTTTATTTTCTATTCTTTTGTTACCTGTAAATGGATTGGCTCAGGAGGATCTTCTGGAAATCCTGAGAGATAATGGAACCATCACCCAAGAGCAATACGAAAAATTAAAGCGGGAGAAAAAGGCTCCCGTTGGTAAAAGGGTCGAGGAAGGAGTGCGGCAAAAATCCTCGGACTTCCAGTTTCGAATTGGAGGCCGCTTACAACTGGATGCCGCAGTTTATGATGAGGATGACAGGGATTTGGGAAGCGGGACAAAAGTCCGCGAAGCCCGCCTGTACTTTGCCGGAAAGGTTTATGAGGATTGGCGGTTCAAGACACAGATTAATTTTGCGGACAATGTGGTTTCCATCAAAGATGCCTACATTGCTTATGCCGGTTTTGAGAGGACAGTTGTTAAGGTCGGCAATTTTAAGGAACCTTTCAGCATTCAGGAGTTAACCAGCCCCAATTATAGAACCTTTATGGAAGAAGGATTGCCGGGGGGCGCCTTCACTCCGGGACGAAATATTGGTGTGGGGATTTTTACTCATGGGGATCGCTGGACCGCGTCTGGTGGCGTTTTTGGGGAAACTCCCGGAGATAGCCGAAGTGATGGGGAAGGTTATGGCGCGACAGGCAGGTTGACCCTTTCTCCCGTTCATGAAAAAGCACGAGCGGTTCATTTTGGTGTTGCGGTGGCGTTTCGAGGGCCTTCCGATGATACGCAGAATGTGAATTTCAGTTCCAAACCCGAATCGTCGGTGACGCCGGTCAGCCTGGTGACTACCGGAGATATCGCCCAGGTTCGTTCATATGTGAACTCTGTAGTGGAGGCGGCGGTGGTCTATGGGCCGTTTTCGGTTCAGGGAGAATACTTCCACTCAGCTCTCAGGCGAAATGCAAATTTTTCCAATGTGGAGTTTCAGGGCAGTTATATTTTTACCAGCTGGTTTTTAACCGGAGAGTCCAGAAGTTATAAATATAGAAGCGGAATATTCTCGCGCGTAATACCCAGGAACAATGCGGGTCAGGGAGGGATGGGTGCCTGGGAATTGGCTCTGCGATACAGCCAGCTTGATTTGAATGATGGTGTTATCCTTGGAGGAGAGGAGGAAAACATAACCCTTGGCCTCAATTGGTATGTCAATCCCTTAATCCGGTTTATGGCCAATATGGTTTTCATCGATACCGACCCAAAAGCCGGGAACGAAGATGTCACCGCATTTCAAATACGGGCACAAGTTGTTTTTTAGAGATGGAATTTGAAAAGTAAATGGGATAAAAATGAAATTTGATGAAATTTTAGGAACCCAGGTTCTTCTCTTGGATGGAGCCATGGGAACCATGGTGCAAAACCTGACGTTGCAGGATTCTGCTTTCGGCGGTCCCGCGTTTAAAATGCTGACCGATCTCTTGATTTTTTCTCGTCCGGATGACCTGGAAGGCATCCACCTGAAATACCTGCAGGCGGGGGCCAACCTGATCGAGACCAACACCTTCGGGGCTTCTCCCCTGCGTTTGGCCGAATTTGACTTTAAGGATATTAACCTTGCCGATATCCAAGCCATTCCGAAAGAGCTGAACCTGAAAGAGTCGGATTATTCTGCCATCACCGGGCACTTGAATGTTGAGGGCTGCCGAATCGCCAGAAAGGCGAAAGACCGGTATAAAGCCTCGCCGGACTATGATGGGCGGCCTTTGTTCATTGCCGGTTCCATCGGGCCTTCCAATTATGTCATTTCCAAGACCGAGGCCGATCTCAAAAAGGCCACCTGGGCCCAAATTGTTGACAATAATAAAAAGCAGGTCCTGGGTTTGATCGAAGGCGGTGCCGATGTTCTTTTGTTTGAAACGCAACAGGATATTCTGGAGTTGAAGGCTTCACTGATCGGAGCCAACAAAGCTTTCGAGGAATCCGGTAAAAAGCTTCCCATTATCGCCCAGGTCACGGTGGATAATTTTTCCAAAATGCAGATTTTTAATACCGATATTCATGCGGCCTACGTTGCTGTGCAGGGCATGGGAATTTCTGCCTTTGGCATCAACTGCAATACCGGTCCGGAGCTGATGCAAAAAACGGTGGAAAAACTGAGTCGAGTCTGCCGTCACCCCATATCCATCGTGCCCAATGCCGGGCAACCGGTTTCTGAAGATGGCAAAACCTGCTACAAGCTGCAACCTGAAGAGATGGCGGATTATGTCGAACGTTTCGTAACAGAATTCGGGGTCGCCATTGTTGGTGGCTGCTGCGGAACCACTCCGGACCATATTCGTGTCCTGTCAAACCGGTTGAAAGGCGTGGTGCCACAACGGACTTTACCTGCCGGCAAGGTTTATGTTTCGGGTCCGCAGGAAGCGGTGGTCCTGGACAGTTCGGAGGGCTTGGTTCGCATTGGGGAAAGGCTGAACGTAAGGGGTAGTAAAAAGGTACGCGAAGCGGTGGAGAGGGACGATGGAATTCAGATGACCATTTTGGAAGAGGTGGTGCAAGAGCAGGTCAAGGACTTGGGAATCGAAATCATTGATGTTTGTATGGACAGCAATGTCGTGGAAACGGAAGTGGTATTGCCCGAAATAATTTATGCATTGACCAGTGACTTTAAAGGTGTCATGTGTCTCGACTCCTTTTCGGTGGAAGCGCTCCAGGTTGCCATCGAAACCTATCCGGGAAGGCCGATTATCAATTCCATCAGCTTGGAAGAATATAAAGAGGGGGTGAGCAAGCTGGAGGCGGTGCTGTCTCAAACTGTGGAACATTGCCCCCTCTATATTGCTTTGGTGAACGGGCCAAAAGGACCGGGCCAGACCGCAGATGAAAAATATGAGTTGGCCGCGGAAATTGTTAAACAGGCTGGGGAAAAATTTAATGTGACACCCGACCAAATTCTTATTGATGTCAATGCCTACCCCATTGGATCGGAATCGGTGGAGGGTCTTAACTTTTGTGCCGAGACTTTAAAATGCCTGCCCCGCATCAAGGCCATTCACCCGGATCTCAAAACCAGTATGGGCGTAGGAAACCTGACCAACGGGCTTGCAGCCAAGCCGTATATGCGAAAGGTGCTGACCAGTGTTTTCCTGGACGAGGCTAGAAAGGCCGGACTGGACTGCGCCATTTTGAATCCGAATCATTATGTTCCGCTTGAGAGCCTGCCGGAAAATGATGTAGCCCTGGCCCTGAAGGTCATCCTGGGTCGCGATATGAATTCCTTTGAGGAACTGGAAGAGATTGCGTTGACTAAGAAAACAGGGGTGAAGGTCAAAAAGGTCGAGTACCAGGATCTTTCCCTGGAAGAAAGCATTTGCCAGCGGATCAAGGACGGTTTCAAACAAAAAGAGGAAGGAAATATTGAGAAAGAAGGCGGTGTTTTCCCTTACACAGACCGCATTGTGGTGGATGTCGCCAAAGCTATCGAAACCCATGCGCCGCTGGATTTTATAAGCGGTCATCTCATGATAGCCATGCGCGAGTTGGGAGATGCTTTTGGCCGGGGAGAAGTGAGCCTGCCGCATCTTTTAAAAAGCGCCGATGTCATGCGCCATGTGATGCTGTTTCTCGAAAGCTTCATGCGTTTTCAGAGCGGGATCGAACCCGGTGCTGAGATTGACTATAAAGGGGTGGTAGTGATTGGCACCGTTTATCAGGATGTGCATAGTATCGGCAAGGACCTGGCGAAAACCTTGCTTGAAAATTATGGCTACCGGGTAATTGACTTGGGGGTTCAGGTTCCGCTGGACCGGTTCATTGACACGGCCGAGCAGGAAAACGCCCATGCCATCGGCATGAGCGCCTTACTGGTGCAAACCTCCAATCACATGATCACGATCGCGCGTATGTTGCTCGACCGAAAATATTCCATTCCCATTCTCATTGGGGGAGCTCCCGTTAACTCCCGCCATGCCGGGTATGTGGCGATGCATGGCGGTGACGATATGGAAGCGATCATGGATAATGTTTTTTACTGCCAAAGCGCAATGGATGGCGTCAACATCATGAGTCAGCTTATGGACTCTACAAAGCGCTCCGTTTTCCTGAAAGAAAACCGCGAACAGCTTTTGCGCGAATATCAAAGGGCAAAGGGAATTCAGGCGGAAAAAGATAAACTTTTGCAGACCCTGCCGCGACGAAAAGTCTCTTTCAGGCATCATGATGTTCCTTCAGAGGGGTATGGACTTCACAAGGTCGAATTTAAGCTGCATAAGCTTGCAGGAAGCATGGATAAGAAAAGTTTGTATTCGCTCAATTGGAAGTTCGGTAAAAAATCATCCTGGGCTTCAAAGGGCGTGACCTTGCAACAGCTTCAGGATTTGCAAAAAACCTGGATTGAAAAAGCGGAACAGAATGGATGGATCGTTCCTAAAGCACGTTTTGCGCTTTTCCCGGCGCAATCGGATGGTGATGAAGTCATTATTTGCGATCCGGAAAACCGGGAAAAGGAAATGGCTCGAGTCCGGTTCGATGTCTGTATCGGAAAGGGAAGGAAGGATATCTTTTCAGTGGGGCAGTATTTCCATTCCAAAGCCTCCGGACAGTGGGATATGATCGGATTGCAGATTGCCACTGCTGGAGACAAGGTCGAAGTGGGCATCGAAGGGTTCAAGGCACAAAATGATAGCGAGTCGGCGTTATACCTGCAGGGGTTGAGCGACCGGGTGGCTGAGGACCTTGCGGAATACATCCATCAACTGCTTCGCCACGGAATTGGAACAAAAAAAG
>JYMV01044821.1_pt1 | contig 13525 bp, 15 predicted proteins | sample 338911 | NCBI WGS metagenome assembly JYMV01 (sample SAMN03354496, study PRJNA234377) | hydrothermal vent metagenome | biome: Deep sea; feature: Hydrothermal plumes at the Eastern Lau Spreading Center, Western Pacific Ocean; material: Seawater | place: Tonga | collected 2009 | depth 2000 m m
TGAAACGCCAATTAGAGGTCGGGTTAGCCCTGGCTGTGGAGCCAAAACTTCTATTGCTTGATGAGCCCACAGCAGGAATGAGCCCCGATGAGACTAAGCTCATGCTCACGCTAATAGGCAGTCTGCCTCCAACCTTAACGGTGTTGATCATCGAGCATGATATGGACGTCGTGTTCAAATTTGCTGAACGGATCACTGTTCTCGATGAAGGCGCAGTGCTATTTGAAGGTTCACCGGATGAGGTTCATTGCTCCGACGTTGTGCGTGCCCGATATCTCAAGCTTGCAACATGATCGGACCGGGCCTCATTGTGGAGAATTTAAACGCTTGGTATGGGGACAGCCATATCTTGCAGGGTGTATCGCTAGCCATACCTCAGGGTGCGGCGGCGGCCATTCTCGGGAGAAACGGCGCTGGAAAGACGACGACGCTTAAGTCCATTATGGGTTTGACCCCGCGACGAAGTGGGTCTGTCCGATTAGGCGCCCTTAAACTGGATGGATTGCCGCCCTACCGTGTGGCGCGCGCGGGGGTTGCTTATGTACCTGAAGTGCGCGGCGTCTTTTCATCCTTGTCAGTAGAGGAAAATTTGACTGTGAGCGCCAGGGCGACCCAAGGCGGCTGGACCTTGGAGCAAATATTTGACCGCTTTCCTCGGCTCGCCAATCGACGTAATCATGGCGGCAACATGTTATCCGGTGGTGAGCAACAAATGCTTGCCATAGCGCGTGCGTTAATGACCAACGGCAGGCTTTTGATGCTTGATGAGCCGACTGAGGGCCTTGCCCCGACCATTGTTGAGGAGCTGTCTGTCCTGTTGCGTGAGTTGTTGGACGACGGCTTATCGCTGCTACTGGTGGAACAGAATTTTACGTTCGCCACAAATCTATCGAAAAAGATTCATGTGTTGGGCAAGGGGCGGATACGGTGGTCAGGTAGTGCTTCGGACTTGATTAAAGACGAGGATATAACCCGCACCTGGTTAGGCGTATAGACGCAGATTTGGTCGAAAACGAAGCATTTAATGAAGAAAATATATTTTGAGGATTTCAGGGTTGGCCAAGTAATCGAACTTGGTTCTTGCACGGTCAGCAAGGATGAAATCATCGCGTTTGCTCGCAAGTTCGACCCGCAGCCCTTTCATATTGACGAAGCTGCTGCGGAGCGCAGTATTTATGGTGGTTTGATTGCGAGTGGTTGGCACACCGGATCCCTATTTATGCGTCTTCTCTACGACGGGTTGTTATCGCATGCTGCCAGCATGGGTTCGCCAGGTCAGGATGAACTACGCTGGATCAAACCGGTCCGACCTGGTGATACACTGAGTGCGCGTGGTTTGGTGGAGGAATTGATTCCGTCTCGCTCCAAACCCGACCGAGGTCTGATCCGGACTACATATGAAGTATTTAACCAAGATGGAGACAAGGTGATGATGGTGCGTGGCCTTGGCATGTTTGGCAAACGTCCGACGAAAGAGGTGTGATTGAACAGTTGCGTCTTTTGAGTGTGGTTGCTGTAGGGCTTGATCCAGTTTTGTATCGTTGGAACTGAAGGGTCTATTGTTCGGGCTCTTTCGCTGCTTGGACCCCGATCATAGAGTCTCGGTTCACGAGTGCAGCTAGTTTGTCTTCCGCCCAGCCTTCTGTCCCGGCAGGGCGAGCGGGAAGCACCAGATAACGCATGTCGGCCGTTGAATCGTGAACCCGGATTGTTACGGAATCGGACAAAACAGTCCCAAATTCTGCCAGGACTGCGCGCGGTTCCTTGACTGCGCGGGCGCGATAAGCTGCTTTCTTATACCAGTCTGGTGGCAGGCCCAGGATATTTCGCGGGTAGCACGAACATAGTGTGCAGACCACGAGGTTGTGCACCTCTTCAGTATTCTCAACCACTATCAGTCGAGTGCCGTCGACTGGAATGCCCAGTTCCTCCACCCCCGCTGAGCCATCGAGAAGCAGCCTTGTCTTGTAGTTGGGATCGACCCAAGCGTGGGCCACCACACGCGCGCCTAACGCGGGGCCGCGAGCCTCCATTTTTTTAATTGTGGCCACAATCTGCGCATCGGTCAGGATACCTTTTTCGATCAACAGCTCTCGCACCGCTGTTGCCATACGTTGGTAATAGGCGAGGCGTTCCGGATCGATTGTCGGGCCATGGTGGTGGTCGTGTGACATCAGGTTGTCCTAACTAACAGGTTCCAGCCAATGTTGGTAAATCTCAATATCAACCGTGTCTGTGAAAGACCCCTGATATTCCGGCCACACATGGCTTTGCAAAAATCGCACTCGATAAAGCGGTTGTCTCGGCAAGCCATCACCACCATACGCCAGACTTTCAGGATTGCGAAACGAGCCGCAAAAGCGTTCGATCACACCGCTTTTTCCACGAATATATGTAGGAGTGCGCTTATGTCCGTCAACCTCTCGATTTGAAACTATAACCGAGGCTCCGGGTCTAAAAATCGGTTTCATGACGTAGTTTTTCGGGTTGAAATTTCAGCCATGCGAGCCTCAAGTTCTGTCGAAGTTATAACGTCTTTTTCAACAAGTATTTTTGCAATCGAGGCTATCCAACGTTCGTAATAGCTTAACTCGTTATATGCATCGATATCGAGGGATTCGATTCCTCTTCGAAGCTCATCCACGCGCATTATTTGCTTTTCACTTGCCAGTAGCACTAGGAGTGCGTCTATGCGTTTTTCCCATAAAGCATAGTCGTGCTCAGATTGATCTATTTGGTTGTTTGGCAAGCCGCCAATGTCGTGAACACCGCGCTTCATTGAATAATTGTTACCTCCTTTCTCCCGAACATGCGTAGCGACTGTTGTAAAGACAATAGTAAGCTAATGTATATTTATCTGGTATGAGCGAGTCTGCATCCAAAAGGAACGTTTAGCCGAGTTTATTAGAAAAATTCTTAATTGCCAGACCAATTTCGTCAGGCGAATCTTCCTGGATAAAATGAAGCCCTTTGACCGTGACTTCGCTTTGGTTTGGCCAGGTTCGGCAAAATTCACGTTGTGCTCCGATCAGTATGGCGCCGGGATCAGCGTTGATAAAAAGTTTGGGCATGTCATTTTGACACATCCACTGGCTATATGCTGCTACAATTGCAACCACTTCCTCCGGTTCTCCACCGACAGGGATTTGACGTGGCCAGGTAAGCGTGGGGCGGCGAGACTCGCCGGGTTCTAGGTAGGGTTTTCGGTAGACCACCATTTCCTTTTCACTAAGATCGCGCAGGACGGAACCCGGCAATATCCGTTCCACGAAGACGTTTTTTTGGAGCACAATTTCTTCCCCTGCGCCCGAACGCATGGCCTGGAAGATGCTGCGCCCTTGTTCGGGCCATTCTTCCCAATCCATCGGTCGCACCAACGCCTCCATGTAGGCTATACCAGACACTCTGGTAGGTTGCCGTTGTGCCCAATAAAATCCGAGGGCCGAACCCCAATCGTGAACTACCAAGATCGCATTGGTGATTTGAAGTGATTCAAACCACGCATCCAAATATCGCACGTGATCGGTAAAGCTATATTTCCCGTCCGGGGTTCTTCCTGATTGTCCCATGCCAACAAGGTCTGGGGCCAGACACCGGCTTGATTCGCTGACGTGAGGAATGATATTGCGCCATAAGTACGACGAAGTAGGGTTCCCGTGTAGGAACACAATGGGTCGTTCATCGGGGTTTCCCGTATCGATATAGGAAATATCGACGCCATCCACTGTAACTTGTTTGCGCGGGTGGGGGTCGGCCGAAGCCGGAACTGAATTGGGCATAAGGAACTCCAAAATCTGGCGTTTTTTTAAGGGACGTTGTTCATAGGCGGGTGAGAAGTTATTGTCTGCCCCCCCCCCTGGGCTTTGTTGTCCAGAATGGGAGAGTGCCAGTCAAGTAATGTAGGTCAAGATAATGAATTTTGAATTTCCAACAAAAGTCAAAGATCTCCAAGCGCGTGTTACTGGATTTATGGAGGGAAATGTTTATCCAAACGAAAAAGTTTATGAGCAGCAACTCGACGAAGGTGAAACTCGTTGGCAGATACCGCCAATCATGGAAGAGCTCAAAGCGAAGGCTAAATCGGAAAATCTGTGGAACCTTTTTTTGCCTGAAAGCGAGCGTGGGTATGGCTTAAGCAATCTTGAGTACGCGCCGCTGTGTGAGATCATGGGTCGCTCGCCAATCGGTGCCGAGGTGTTTAACTGCTCAGCACCGGATACGGGTAATATGGAGGTGCTTGAACGCTATGGCCTCGAAGAGCATAAAAAACAATGGCTAGAGCCTCTGTTGAACGGGGATATTCGCTCGGCATTTGCGATGACGGAGCCGGGGGTTGCTTCCTCTGACGCTACCAATATCGAATCCTCGATCAAGTTAGAGGGTAACGAGTACGTCATCAATGGGCGGAAATGGTGGACTTCGGGTATCGGTGACCCTCGCTGCAAAATCTTGATCTTTATGGGGAAGACGGATCCAGACAATCCGGACCGTCACAAACAGCAATCAATGATTCTCGTCCCTACTGATGCTCCTGGGATTACGGTCCTGCGAACGCTGCCCGTATTTGGCTTTGATGATGCGCCCCATGGCCATGGGGAAGTCGAATTCGACAATGTTCGAGTTCCGGCAACTAATATATTGCTTGGTGAAGGTCGTGGTTTTGAGATTGCGCAGGGACGTTTGGGGCCAGGTAGGATTCATCACTGCATGCGACAGATTGGAGTTGCTGAGCGTAGCCTTGAAAAAATGCTGAAGCGGGTCAAGGAACGTGTGGCATTTGGGAAGACCCTGGCAGAGCAGGGAACCATCATGGCGGATATTGCCAATTCGCGTATCGAGATCGAACAAGCGCGTTTGTTGGTGCTAAAGGCGGCCTACATGATGGACACAGTTGGAAATAAAGAAGCGCGCGCCGAGATAGCAATGATAAAGGTGTCGGTTCCAAATATGACGCTCAGAGTTATTGACCGGGCACTTCAAGCACATGGAGGTGGAGGTGTGACCACCGATTTTGGTCTGGCCCACCAGTGGGCGAGTTCGCGTACATTGCGACTTGCCGATGGTCCGGATGAGGTGCATCGGGTAGCCGTCGCAAAGATGGAGTTACGCAAGCAAGTTCGTCCCGATTTTAACTAGGACTTTCGCGATGGATCGGGTGAAGGGCAAGATTGCGTTAATTAGTGGTGGGGCTTCTGGTTTGGGGCGCCAAGCAGCTCGCAGGTTGGCAGAGGAAGGGGCACGCGTGGTAGTCGCCGACCTCAATAAGGTTGCTGGCGCCGCCGTGGCGGAGGAACTTGGTGAGGCTGGGCTATTTGTTCCACTTGATGTCACCCAGGAAGATGATTGGGTGCGAGTGATTGAAGCCACACTAGATAGTTTTGGCCGTCTCGACGTTTTGGTTAATTCGGCCGGGGTTGGGAATATGAACTCAGTTGAGGACTGCACCCTTGAAGAATGGAAGCATGTTATGGCCGTCAATGGCGACGGTGTATTCCTTGGCTGTAAGCACGGTATTGGTGCAATCAAACGGACCTCATCCGAGCCTGGAGCCGGTGGTTCTATCGTCAATATTTCATCCGTGTCGGGGCTGATTGGAGGACATAACCTCGCTGCTTACAATGCGAGCAAGGGCGCGGTCCGCCTTTTAACCAAATCTGTAGCGCTCCATTGCGCGCGCCAGGGCTACAACATTCGTTGTAATTCCGTGCACCCTACTTTCATCGATACGCCAATGGTTCGGGCAATGATCGATAATGCTTCAGACCCAGCGCGCGTTGAGCAGAAATTAGCTCGTCAGGTTCCTATCGGTCACATAGGGGAGCCTGATGATATTGCTTGGGGGATTGTCTACCTCGCGTCCAACGAGTCCAAGTTTATGACAGGTGCGGAGTTTGTAGTGGACGGTGGCATTACCGCAATGTAAGGCTGATATGATGCGTAACAAAGTACGGAGTGAGTGTAGCGCTGAGCGGATTCTGTCGCTGTATCTCCCCAGTTTATGTGTAGAGAATTCCAATTGACTCTGCGATGCAGGCAGGACGATCTTCCCCTTCAATTTCGAATGTAGTTTCTCCGACTATTTTTAAGCCGTTGTTCTTTACGTCTTCAACAGTTTTCAATGTGTAACGGCCACGTACCCGGCTCCCCGCCGGGACCGGCGCGGTGAAACGGATTCGGTCTGAGCCGTAATTTAGACTGTGACGTACTCCTTTTACTTTGTAGATGTCTTGCACGATCCTGGGTAAGAGCGACAAGGTTAAAAAACCGTGCGCAATTGTGGTGCCTCCAGGAAGTTCGGTTTTAGCGCGCTCGGTATCAACGTGAATCCACTGGTGATCACCGGTCGCATCGGCAAATTTGTTAATGCGCTCTTGGCTTATTTCTATCCATTCGCTGGTACCCAATTCTTGACCGACCAGGCTTTTTAATTCCTCAATATTTTCTACAGTGTGCATTGTTCCAGACCCCAACTGATATTTGACAGAGATCAAGATTAATGTGTGATATGCATTAATCAACATTGATATCCGCGTGTGCTACCTAAAACTTATTTTAGGTATGCGAGCAGTAAAAGTTTACGGTCCCGATAATTAGATGTAAGGGAGAACCCGAGTGACGGAGGATGCTAACGTGCGATTTGTGCTCTTTGTTTCTCGGACCGACAGAGTCTTCTCGGAGTTAGCATGATGGCGCTGCTCGAGGTAGATAACGTGGTCGTTCGGTTTGGAGGGATTGTTGCGCTGGATGGAGTGACTTTTGATATCCTTGAGGGACAAATTGTTGGACTTATAGGGCCGAATGGAGCAGGCAAGACAACGCTATTTAATTGTTGTTCGCGTCTTTACACACCGAATGCGGGCGATGTGTTGTTTAAGGGCACCTCCGTCTTAGGATTGCGGGCCGATAAAATTGCCTCTTTAGGCATAGGACGTACTTTCCAAAATTTAGCTCTTTTCCCTACGCTAAGCGTGTTGGATAACGTTTTAATTGGCGGTCATAGCCGGACCAAGAGTGACACAATTTCTAATGCTTTCCGCTTACCTTGGGTTCGCCGTGAAGAGAGCGAACTCATGGCTAAATCGATGGACCTGATAGAATTTATGGGCTTAGCCGAGGTCGTAAATACATCAGTTGGGGCTTTGCCATTCCCATATCAAAAACGAGTGGAGATGGCCCGAGCTCTGGCCAGTGATCCTGAACTGCTGCTTTTGGATGAGCCTGCGGGAGGTCTGAATCACGAGGAACTTGACCACCTGATGGAGCAAATTCGTGACGTCCGAACCAATCGTCAAATTACGGTGTTGTTGGTAGAGCACCATATGAATTTTGTGATGCAGGTTTCAGATAAGGTTGTTGCCATTGATTTTGGCCGCAAAATCGCCGATGGCACCCCAACCGAGGTGCAGAGCGATCCAAAAGTAATCGAAGCTTATTTGGGAACCTCTGAATAATGCCGTTTTTGGAAGTAAAAGGCCTCAACGCCTACTATAGGAAGACCCAGGCGCTTTTCGGCTTAGACTTTGAACTGGAAGAAGGGTCAATTACCACGATATTGGGGGCGAACGGTGCTGGCAAAACCACTACTCTACGCTCCATATGCCGGATGGTTCGTACCGAAGGTGAGATAAGGTTTGATGGAGATGATTTAACAAGTTTCTCAACCGAGAAAGTTGCTCGACGGGGTATAGCCCATGTACCCGAAGGTCGTGGCACTTTCGTGCGACAAACGGTTGAGGATAATCTACAGCTTGGGGCTTACACTCGGAAGAACAAAGCGGAAATTGCCGAGGATATTGAAAGGGTTTACTCATATTTCCCCCCCTTGCGCGAAAGATTTAAACAGCAAGCTGGGACTCTTTCCGGGGGCGAACAGCAGATGTTGGCGATTGGTAGGGCTTTGATGTTACGCCCGCGCTTGATGCTGCTCGATGAGCCTAGCTTTGGGTTGGGACCTCTCATAGTCCAGGAAATCTATAGCATCATGCGTCAGATCCGAGAGCAGGAGGGAACGTCCATGCTGCTCGTTGAGCAAAATGCTAATATAGCTTTGAATCTGGCCGACCACGCCTACCTGTTAGAGACGGGGACAGTGGTGATGTCTGGTGAATCTCACATTATTCGCGACGACGAAAACGTCCGTCGAAGTTACCTTGGCTATTAGGGGCGGGAATCATGGAGCTTTTTCTACAACTTACTCTGGCAGGTCTGGCAATTGGCTCGATTTATTCGTGCGTCGCGTTATCCGTCGTAATGGTTTATCAGGCCAGCGATCACTTTAATTTTGCCCAAGGCGAGATGGCGATGTTTTCGACCTATATCGCCTGGACCTTTCTCGGGATGGGGGCTCCTATTTGGCTCTCTTTCGTTTTAGCGGTCGCCCTTTCGTTTTTAGCGGGGGTAGTCATTGAAAGATTGTTGGTAAAGCCAGTTGAAGATGCGCCTATTTTGAACCAGATCATGGTTTTCATTGGTCTATTGGTGATTTTTAATAATATGGCGGGTTGGATTTGGGAATTTACGATTAAACCATTTCCCAGCTTATTCCCCGCAGACTTTGGATTTAAATCAAGTCTGATTGGACCACATCACATGGGTGTGATCGCCTTAACTCTGTTGGTATTGTTACTTGTTTTCTGCTTTTTCCGATTCACCCGGGTGGGACTCGCAATGCGCGCCGCGGCCGCAAACCCAGATTCAGCGCGTTTAGTGGGTGTTTCAGTTGGCTGGATGCTGGCGCTTGGTTGGGGTTTGGCCGCAGCTATAGGCGCGGTAGGTGGTATTTTAGTTGCGCCGATCGTTTACCTGGAGCCAAACATGATGGCCGGAGTGCTTTTATATGGGTTTGCAGGCGCGTTACTCGGTGGGATTACAAGTCCAGGTGGTGCTGTTCTAGGTGGCTTGATAATAGGTGTTTTGGAGAATTGGGTCGGTGGATATGTCCCCGGAGGGTCTGAACTCAAACTCACATTTGCTCTTATACTTATTATCGCCGTACTGCTCTTCAAGCCGGCGGGACTTTTCGGTCGCGTAGTAGTGAAGCGGGTTTAACTAGCGATGGACCGCCCCAATCCTATTACACCTGGCCTGTTGATCGGTTTTGCGATCGCAGTTGCGTTCGGTATCGCGCTACCGCATTTGGTTTCTGATTTCATTACGTACCAATTTACCCTGGCAATGGCTTGGGCAATCGCCATGTTGGGCCTTAATGTGTTAACGGGTTATAATGGGCAGTTTTCCATCGGTCACAGCGCTTTCTTTGCTGCCGGAGCGTATTCTGCAGCGATATTCATTGACCACTTTGGATGGGGTCCCTACGAAGCTATTGTCGCGGCTGCATTGATTTCGTTTGTGTTCGGTTTTTTGTTTGGCTTGCCCGCCTTGAGACTAGAAGGTCTTTATCTGGCGCTTGCAACATTTGCTTTGGCCGTAGCGACGCCCCAGCTTCTAAAATTCGATGCATTTGAACATTGGACAGGCGGGGTTCAGGGTATTTACGTCCCCAAACCCGACCCGATCGTATCGTCGATAAGTGCGGATCAATCACTTTATTACGTTGCGCTGTTTATTATTTTATCCTTGATGGTGATCACCTGGTGTCTACTGCACAGCAGATCAGGCCGGGCGATGATGGCGATTCGTGATAATCCGATTGCTGCCAAGACTATGGGCATAAACACGCCGCTGGTTAAAACCACAACGTTCGGTATAAGTGCTATGTATGCAGGGATTGGGGGAGCTTTGTTTACCTATGCAAGTGAGTTCGTCAGCCCAGACGCATTCAACTTTTTTGTCGCCGTTTATATTTTGGTCGGCTCCGTGGTCGGTGGAATAGTCTCTATACCGGGTGCTATATTTGGCGGACTATTTATTGTCTTTATGCCGAATTTTGCCCAAGATATTAGGTTGGCGTACGAATGGCTGCCTCCTCCTTGGGCAATCTTCGGTGTGTTCCTGATTCTGATAATTTATTTTGTGCCTTTTGGTGTATGGGGATCTTTGGAACGGTTGATAGTATGGACGAAACGAAAAGTATCAGGCTAAATATAGTTGGTAGGGTCTAGATAGCCCCAACCAAAAGGACGCGTTGAGAGTTTTGAAGAGAAAGTGGGAGATACCCAAATGCGAATCAGCACTTTTGTGACCAGCGTGGCGGCAACTCTGCTGCTGACTGCTTCGGCAAGCGCTCAGACGGTCGGCGTTACAGATACCTCGATAAAGATTGGGAACACCAACCCATACTCTGGCCCTGCCTCGGTTTATTCATCGATTGGTAAAACTATCGTTGCTTATTTTAAGGCGGTGAATGCAGACGGCGGTATCAACGGTCGTACCATTGATCTTATCTCTTTAGATGACAGTTACAGCCCTCCGCGCACTGTTGAGCAGGTCCGTAAATTGGTCGAACAAGAGAAAGTGGCGTTCTTATTCCAAACGCTGGGAACACCCACCAACTCCGCAATTCACCGCTATGTGAACGCAAAAAAGGTGCCCCATATTTTTGTAGCCACCGGTGCGTCTAAGTGGGGACAGCCCGAAAAGTATCCTTGGACCATCGGGTATCAACCTACTTACGACGTCGAAGGTGGGATTTATGCGAATTACGCCCTGGCAAATGTGAAAAATCCTAAAATCGCGATTCTCTTCCAGAACGACGACTACGGAAAAGATTACAGAGACGGGTTTCTACAAGGTCTAGGAGACAGAGCCGACGAATTAGTTGTCAAGATGTTGCCATATGAGGTGACAGATCCGACCATCGATTCTCAGATTTTGGAACTGGCAGCAAGTGGCGCGAATGTATTTTTCAATATTACAATTCCAAAATTTGCAGCTCAAGCAATTAAAAAATCATGTGAGATCAACTGGAAACCGTTGCACCTTTTGAACAATGTTTCGTCGTCTGTTAAATCCACGCTAGTGCCTGCGGGACTTGAGTGTTCCAAAGGGCTGATCACTGCCCAGTTTATGAAAGATCCGACTGATCCGCAGTGGGCGGACTCGGCTGGTTTTAAAGAATGGTCTGCATGGATGGAAAAAAACATGCCAAACGCCGACCGTGGCGATATTTTATATGCTTATGCTTACAACGTCTCGAAATTGCTCCATATGATGCTCAATGGATGTGACGATCTTAGCCGGCCCGGCATCATGGCGTGTGCAACCAATTTGAAAGACGTTGAGCTTCCCATGCTTATTCCGGGGATCAAAGTTAACACTAGCCCCACCGATTTTTATCCGATCGAAGCGGAACAGCTTTCCGAGTTTGACGGCGAAAAGTGGGTCTTGTTTGGAGACGTCATTGATTTGAGCAGGTAAATTCATAGGTTTGATTAAGGTAGAGGGTGGAAGAGATACGTAACAAAAAGGCCCGCCACAATGGCAGGCCTTTTATTTTTTGGAAATCTGATTTGTGCTAGTCTAATTCACTTCAAATAGCCCAGCAGCGCCCATGCCGCCCCCAATACACATAGTTGTAACTACGTATTTTGCTCCGCGTCGTTTTCCTTCGATCAGCGCGTGACCGACCATACGCGCGCCACTCATACCGTATGGATGGCCGATCGAGACGGCTCCACCGTCGACATTTAATATGTCGTTGTCTATGCCCAGCCGATCGCGGCAGTAGAGAACTTGGACTGCAAACGCCTCATTGAGTTCCCAGAGGTCGATATCATCAACCTTGAGGCCATTGCGCTCCAGCAAACGCGGTACTGCAAAGGCTGGTCCGATACCCATTTCGTCGGGCTCGCATCCGGCAACGGCGAGTCCGCGATAAATACCGAGCGGCTGTAGCCCACGTTTTTCCGCGAGCTTAGAGTCCATGACAATACAGGCCGATGCACCGTCGGAAAGCTGACTGGCATTACCAGCGGTTATGCAGTGCCCTTCGCCACGCACAGGCTCGAGTCCTGCAAGCCCTTCCATGGTGGTACTTGGGCGATTGCCCTCATCTTTTTCAAGTGTAACTTCCTCTTCCCAACTCTCCCCCGTTTTCTTATCGAACGCCATTTTCGTAGTCGGGAGAGGTACGATTTCATCGTCGAAACGGCCTGCTTGTTGTCCGGCCGCAGTACGGAGCTGACTCTGTAGGCCGTATTCGTCTTGGTCTTCACGACTGATGTTGTAGCGCTTACCCACAACTTCAGCGGTGTCGATCATAGGCAAATATAGCTCCGGTTTGTTTTCATTGAGCCAGTCTTCGTGAGTACGGAAACCATTTTGGTTTTCATTCTGCACTAAGCTGATTGACTCCAAACCTCCTGCCAAAGCAACGGGGACGCCATCGACCGTAACGCGATGTGCTGCAGTGCTGATTGCTTGCAATCCAGAGGAGCAGAAGCGATTGATTGTCGCTGCGGCTGTAGTTACTGGCAGTCCTGCTCTCAGTGCAGCTTGGCGCGCAATATTGCCGCCTGTCGCTCCCTCCGGCATTGCGCAACCTAGAATTACATCTTCAACTTCTTCGGGATCAATTTTTGCGCGTTTGACGGCTTGCTCGATTACATGACCCGCCATAGTCGCGCCATGGGTATTATTGAACGCTCCCCGGTATGCTTTACCTATCGGCGTACGTGCCGTGGATACAACAACTGCTTCTGCCATAACTTTCTCCTGAAACTTTCTCGGACTATTTCACCGTGAATTTAAATCCCCGGTTAACCTAAAGATCGTTAAATGTTGCTCCTTGCTCTGCGAGGCGCTTGAGTAACGGCGCTGGCTCCCAAATTTCTCCATATTGCTCGTGATAGCCACAAACGGCTTTGTAAACCTTGTCTAAGCCCACCATATCAGCATAAAGCATTGGACCTGCGCGGTAACGAGGGAAACCATAGCCGTTCGCATAAATTACGTCGATATCACTTGCTCTGAGTGCCATACCTTCTTCCAAAATTTTAGCACCTTCGTTAACGAGCGCGTAGATGCAGCGCTCTATGATTTCCTGTTCATCAATCGGACGACGCTGAATTTGGCGTTCCTCACAATACCTGGTGATGAGTTGCTCAATCTCAGGGTCAGGAATAGGCACACGGCTTCCCGGCTCGTACTTGTACCAACCGGCATTTGTTTTTTGCCCAAAACGCCCCATTTCGCAAATTTGATCGTCAATGCCGGCGTCGTCTTTGATGGCAGCGTTTTCAGTGGCGCGCCGTTTGCGGATACGCCAACCTACATCAAGCCCTGCAAGATCACCCATTGCAAACGGGCCCATCGCAAGGCCAAAATCAAATACAGCCTTGTCTACATCTTGCGGCAATGCACCTTCTAGCACCATTTGGTATGCCTGTTTGCTGTAACGGGCTAGCATGCGGTTTCCAACGAAGCCGTCGCACACACCAACCAACACGGGAACTTTTTTGATTGTCTTGCCGAGCTGCATCACGGTAGCAATAACTTCTTTTTTGGTGTGTGCGCCGCGCACAACTTCCAAAAGCCGCATCACGTTGGCTGGGCTGAAAAAGTGGGTGCCGATGACCATTTCTGGGCGTTCAGTCACGGCGGCAATTTCATCTACATCGAGTGTCGA
>JYMV01004931.1_pt1 | contig 13522 bp, 5 predicted proteins | sample 338911 | NCBI WGS metagenome assembly JYMV01 (sample SAMN03354496, study PRJNA234377) | hydrothermal vent metagenome | biome: Deep sea; feature: Hydrothermal plumes at the Eastern Lau Spreading Center, Western Pacific Ocean; material: Seawater | place: Tonga | collected 2009 | depth 2000 m m
AATGGCAATGGTAAGTCGCAGGTTATGGGGCAAGTAGCATTGTGGCTAATTAAAACAACCAACGTGCTGATTGCATCTATGGAAATGAAAGTGCATACATTAAAAACATAGCGCTGAAAATCGCAGAGGTGAAGCAAATACCGGTTGAGGAAGTAGCCGCAACAACCAGTAGAAATGCAGCAAAACTGTTTGCGGGGAATAATGAAAGTCAATTCTGATTTGAGGTGCTGATAGAAACGGACTAGCCGTAATCGGTAATCAGCGACTGGTAATGAGTAATCGTTTATACGTGCCATTTAAAATGATCAACCCTACTTAGAAATAATCGTACCGATTACCAATAACCTGAATATAGGAGGCTGCAGCGCAACAAAACAGGAATTCGTCAAAATGAAAATAGTTGTGATACAGCAGCTTTTAAATAATTTTTGCGATGTGGCTTTATTTTTCAATTTTTGTACTCTTGTTTTTTGAATGGAGAGATTGAACCATAAGCATTGGAGAGGTGTCCGAGTGGCCGAAGGAGCACGCTTGGAAAGCGTGTAGACCTCTAAAGGGTCTCGTGGGTTCGAATCCCACTCTCTCCGCGATTTAGTGGTAAGTGTGGAGAGGCGAATGTCTCCAACAAACTTGATTCTATTCTTGATTACAAAACATAAGCCTGAGGGCTAATCATAAACAACTAAACAAAGATTCCACGATGAAAAAACTAATAACCCTTTTGATCATTTTTAGTTTGATCAGTTCAGTTCAAATCCTTCCTGCATTTGCGCAAAATGAAGCAACCGACACATCAGAAATAGCAGAACCGGATTCTGCTGCCATGGATGAAGTAGTGGAAGAGGAGGCCGTAGAAGAGGTTGAGGCGCTCCCTGTGATTGAAGACCCAGAGGTTGACGAAGAAGGCCCGAAAGGCCACGAACTTTTGAAACTCCGGTTTATTGAAGGCGGGCCAACTTTCATGGGAATTGTGCTGGTGTGCCTGATCCTCGGATTGGCATTTGCCATTGAACGCATTATCATATTGAGCCTGGCAACAACCAACACGAAAAAACTGCTCAAGAATATTGAAGACCAACTGGCAAGTGGAAATGTAGAAGGTGCCAAAGAAGTTTGCAAAGGAAACCGCAGCCCGGTTGCGAGCATCCTTCATCAAGGCCTCGACAGGGTTCATGAAGGCATCGATATTGTCGAAAAATCAATCATCTCTTATGGCTCCGTTCAAATGGGATTGCTGGAAAAAGGGTTGGTCTGGATTTCATTGTTCATCGCTTTGGCTCCGATGCTTGGGTTTATGGGAACGGTAATTGGTATGATCGAAGCCTTTGACGCTATCGCTGCTGCTGGAGATATCAGCCCCTCTTTGGTTGCTGACGGTATTAAAGTGGCTTTATTAACAACGGTATTCGGCCTAGTCGTTGCAATCATTCTTCAGGTTTTCTATAACTATATCATTTCGAAGATTGACAGTATCGTCAACAAAATGGAAGATTCTACCATCACTTTTATCGACATGCTTGTGAAGCATAATGTTGCAATTACAAAATCTAACTAATCATGGATTGGATTGATATTGGCTTATACATTTCTTACGTAATGGTGATTGCGACTACAGGAGTCGCCATTCTCGGTGGGTTGATTTATACCCTGCGTAACATTAAAGACAGCATAATGGGCTTTGCTGGAATTACAGCTTTGGCCCTGATTTTCATTATTAGCTGGGCCTTCAGCACAGGGGAGGTTTCCTTTACTTTGAAAGAAACATTCGATGCAAGCACCATCAAACTGATAGATGGCGGTCTGTACACTTTTTATATCCTCCTGGCGCTGGCTGTTCTGGCAGTGCTTTACTCAAATGTAACCAGTCTGATCAACAGGAACTAAAGAATGCGTAAAAGAAAAACCAGGCCGCTTCAGGAAGTTAATGCCAGCTCAATGGCTGATATTGCTTTTTTGCTGCTTATATTTTTCCTGGTCACCACCACCATTAATGTTGACAAGGGAATTCTTCACAAATTGCCGCCAAAGGAAGATGAGCCTCCTGAAGTCATTGAGTTTAACCAAAACAACGTGATGAACATTTTGGTAAACAAATATGACCAAATGCTGGTCAGAGGTGAATTAATGGAAGTAGATGAATTACGCGAAAAGGCACGTGAGTTTCTTCAAAACTATGGCCGCGACCCTGAACTGTCTGACAATCCTCAAAAAGCAGTGGTTTCATTGAAAAATGACAGGGGTACTTCTTACAATATTTATATCCGGGTGCAGAACGAATTGAAAGCTGCCTATCGTGAATGTCGCGATGATTATGCCATGCAGCAATTTAATAAAACCTATATGGAGTTGACTATCCTATCGTCTGACAAGAAACTGCCGAAAGTGCAAAGAAGCGACTACAAAGCAAAAGCTGCGGAAGTGAGAAAAGAGTTTCCTATGAGGCTTTCGGAAGCCGAACCCGAAAGTATTGGCAGTTAACCAAATATTGAATCATGTCAAAATTTGAGAAAAAACGAGGGAAAGTAACTCCAGCCATATCAACGGCTTCGCTTCCTGATATCATTTTCATTTTGCTCTTCTTTTTTATGGTGGTGACTGTGATGCGCGAATTAGAGATCATGGTAGAAAATAAATTACCCGATGCTTCTGAGCTAACCAAGTTGCAAAAGAAATCATTGGTAAGCTATATTTATATTGGGAAACCGTTACCAAAATACCAAGCCAAACTTGGTACTGCACCCAGGATTCAGCTAAATGATCAGTTTAAGGATGTAGATGATGTTCCTAGTTTCATAGAAAGTGAAAGGGCCAAAATGACTGAAGCCACAAAAGCAAAACTAATTGTTGCCCTCAGGATTGACCAACGGGTAAAGATGGGAATTGTTTCTGATGTCAAAGAAAAACTCCGGGACGTTAACGCCCTGAAAATTAACTACTCGGCTTTGCCGATGAGGAAATAACGAAGCTCCTGAAGCACTCACTTTTTTCTTCACAACGTATATCGCCATCCTGATTGGGATGGCTTTTTTGTTGCCTGTATTCCAGGGTGAATTCCGTAGCGCTTTACCTGCTAACAACACAGAACATACTTTATAGCCGGAATAATTTTGTTAATTTAACACTTCGCATGAACCCTGTTTCTTAGCATTATAAATAAACCCTTGTACACCCCTTTATTTTCAATCCCATACTTTTCTATTCAACAGACCATTTTTGAATTAACCGTAGGTTAATTTTCAAATAAAACGTCCATCATGACATTTATTCATCGAAACCGATTTGTTACCTGGTTGCTTGTTTGCACACTCAATGTGTTAATTCTATTTCAACCTATTATCCCTTATTACGCATATGCCGGGGGCGGGCCTGCACAACCCGAGTTCACACAATTTCAGTCTGTGAGTACACAAAATATGTTTAACTCCTTCACCGGGTCATTCTCATATAATCTTCCGGTGTTGTCTATCCCGGGGCCAGAAGGCAGCGGCTATGCCCTTTCTCTCTCTTATGCCAGCGGAGTAACGCCTGAAGCGGAGGCATCATGGGTGGGCTATGGATGGAGTCTTAACCCCGGAGCGATCATTCGCAACAAACGTGGCTTCCCGGACGATTACCGGGGTGATGAGGTGACTTACTATAACAAAAGACCGGCAAACTGGAACAACACCGTTGGTGTTACTGGCGGATTGGATATTGAAGCATTTAGTGTGCAAATAGGCTCAGGAACCGCAAGTCTCAGTGCTGACGCCTCTCTTACTTACAATAGCAATAGAGGATATGCTTATCAATCATCTATATCACCAAGCTTTGGATTAAAGCTAACGAGCAAAGAATGGGGTAGTTTCAACTTCCAGTATAGTGATGGCAGTGATCCAAAAGGAAGTTTCTCCGTAAACCCTAACGTTAGCAATATTTTATCGAAAACAATTCCGCATGAATGGGGCGTTGCCGCCTCTAAATTCAAGGAACAACACGTGCCCCAATTTTTGGCTGACAGGGCAAGGGAAACTGCAGCGGCTTTGAAAACTGCTGCAGAAAAAAAGGCAAACGAATCGATATTTGGAAGTCCAAGTTTTTCTTTTGATCCGCGTCCTTTAAATATGCCCGAATATGAAGGAACCGCAGTAAATCTGAGTGTTGCATTAGGCAAAAACTTCACATCCCTTCCAATCACCCTAGGAGGCAAAATAGGCCTCTATGGTAATTTCACTTATAAAGAAAACAAATCCTCCAGGACTGTTTCAACCTACGGTTTTCTGTATAGCGATGACACCCTTGCAAATCTTACAGCATCGAATAGCCGCTACATAATGGACTACCATACAGAAAAGCTAGTACCCTATACCAAAAAAACGAATTACCTGGGCATTCCCTATGGATTACCGGATAATTTCTCTCTGTCTGGAGAAAATCTGGGAGGCAGTTTTCGTTTGTATAGTAAATACGCAGGGCACTTCAGACCGAACTATCTTTCTAGCAAAACAGACATTTACCAGATCTCTGCTGAGGGAGCTATTGGGCCTTTGAATTTTGGGGTTGGCCTTACTTATGGCACAGGAGAACATACGGTGAAAGCAGGAAAATGGGTAACTAGTCTGGGAGCATATAAATTTGGAGGGGATACCGCTAATTATCCGGCAGATGAATCTTTCTTTTTTCGCTTTGCTGGGGACAAAGGCGGATATATTGACATGGGCGATCCCTTTTCTCCCTATAGAGCCGGTATTACAGGAGGAGGCAGCAAGGGCGAAAAATCCTTTGCTGTGAATATTCCTCCTACCTTGCCAGCCTTAATAAATGAGGGCTCGCGAACTGCACGCTCTACATTTATCGACTACCACACTTTCCAGCAAATGGGCCAGGCAACGGCATCGGGCTTTGAATACAATCGCTACACATACGAGGACAACACTGGAGAAGCTGAGCTGGAACTTGCAAACAGGATTGGCGAATTTGCGGTATTCGATCCGAATGGTAACCGTTACCTCTATGGCCTTCCCGTTTACTCGAGGAAAGAAGCCAACCTGAATTATGGGACGAATAAGCAGTTGATTATCAGTCATTCCGATTACCTGGTTTATTGGAACAATGGCCATCCGAATGATTCAGATACCAAGATAGGCGAAAAAAGAGATAACCCATATGCCTCTATGTACCTGCTTACAGGGATCACTACACCTGCTTATGTGGACCTGACAGCCGATGGTATTTCTGCTGATGATTTGGGGGGGTGGACAAAGTTTGACTACAACCGAAAATATGGTGCCGATAATAAAATAATCAGCAACAGCAATGTCTGGTATAAATGGCGTACGCCTTATACTGGGTTGTATTACCAACAGATGGATCAAGCCAACCTGATTGACGACATGGCTTCCGTTTCTTACGGGGAAAAAGAAATATACTACCTCCAGCAAATAGAGACAAAGTCACATAAAGCCATTTTTTACACTTCTCCGCGACTAGATGGGTTAGATGCCGATATGAGTCAGGCACATACTGATGAAAATGCAAGGGGAGACTCAGCACTTAATCGCCTCGACAGCATTGTGCTTTTCAGTAAAGGAGTAGCCGGCACACTCGATAAAAAGATTAGAAAAGTATGCTTCCAATATGATTATTCTCTCATGCAAGGGGTGCCCAATTCTGATGATGGAACCGGTTCTACAAGTGGTAAGCTGACCTTACGAAAAGTTTGGTTTGAAGACTACGAAGTGGTGGAAGCCAAAATTGAACCCTATGAGTTCAGTTATCAGTATAAAGGTGCAGGCGACTATGCACCGGAGGTAGCTGCAAGATATCCGGATATTGTTAATTACGCTTCGCAGCTCAATGCTAACGAGCAAAACCCGGACTACAACAAATTGAATGTCGACCGTTGGGGTGCGTATCAATACCAGGGCAGTATCCAACATACCAAAAGGAACCCCTGGGTCAACCAGACGCCTGACCTAAGTAGTTTTGATCCGGCAGCGTGGCATCTGAAACAAATCACCCTCCCCTCCAGGGGACAAATTCTGGTGCAATATGAGCAAGGGGATTACTCCTATGTGCAAGATCGGAATGCCATGGCTATGGTTAGCCTTAAAAATTCTTCTGTAGATAATTCAGAGGAACCTCGCTATTACCTGAATGTAAGCGATATCGGAATAGATGAGCAAGACCCAAGCCAAATGGCGGCTTTGCGCCTGCTAATAGAACAGCAGTTTACCGCTGAGAAAATCTATTTCAAGATGCTCTATCTTCTCAAGAATGAAGTGGATAGTGCGGACCTCAACAATGATTTCTCAGAGTATATTAAAGGTTATGCGGCTGTGGAACAAGTGGGCATAGATGGCGATGGTTTATGGATAGACATCGTTAACGGAGATCACACTACCCCTAAAGAAGTTTGTCATGATTTGGTGAAAAAAGAAAGGGCCGACAATGTACCTATTAACCCTGATGCTGGAGATGTAGATGACGATCCAAAACAGAAGATAATGAGCCTTTATAATAAATTTGGAGGTAATTTCTTCGTGCCGAACCAGACCTGTTCAGATGTAGACTGGGCCAACTCCTATTTTCGTGTTCCTGCCTTGCACCCCAAGAAAGGAGGAGCTGTTAGAGTGAAACGATTGCTTCGGTACGATGAAGGCCTGGAAGCTGGCGATGCCAATTTGTATGGAACAGAATATCTGTATCATACCCGGGAAGGGGATCGTCTCATCAGCAATGGTGTCGCTTCTAATGAGCCGGCTGAAGGGCGAGAAGAAAACGCCATCGTAAAACTACAACCGGAAGCTCGCCAAGGAAAGCTTAAAAACAAGGCCATTGCCGGAGATGACCTCATGCAGCTGGAGGGACCGATTGGTGAAAGTGTTTATCCCGGAGCAGCCGTGGGCTATTCTAAGGTCACTTCCAAAAATATTTATGATGGAATCACAAATGGCGGATTTCAGGTAGAGGAGTTTTTTACCTATAAAGACAAACCTATCGAATCGAATCATACGGCTGTTCTTCAGAAAAGCGATATCGACAGAACAACACTAGTGTTGTATAATAGCAGCATTCATAATTTATGGGCTAGCCAAGGCTACAATACCAACATCTACAATATTAATGGCAACCCTCGCACAACCGCTACCTATAGTGGTGTATACAACGACACCGCATCTTTTCCTGTTGCAGCCAGAACGGAATTTGAATATTATATAGGTGAACAGATCCCAACCTACAACCAAGGCATTTTCTCCACAGAGCCGTTGGGTCGTGAAACAGAGATCGTATTCGAGTCGAGAAGGATGGAAGAGCAATCTTCCAACACTGTTGTGACCGGAGATGTATCCATTGGATGGTTTGGAATTTTCCCAATTCCATTTGTAACCGGAGTTCCGATGGTCAGTAAGTCGGAAGCGGAATTGAGAACCCATGTTACCAACAAGGTAACCCGGCACCCCGCTTTTCTAAAAAGAAAAACAACCACGGTTAGCGGTATTACGAAAACAACGGAGAACATTGCATTTGACCCCGCTACCGGTGATCCCGTTATCACTAAAACCTACGATGGTTTTCACGCACTCAACCTGGAACAATCACAAAACCACAAGGGAAACTATAACCAATATGAGTTTCGTGCCACAGATACATATCCCGGGTTGGGCGCAAAATGGCAAAACGAAAGCAAATATATTGAGCTGGATCCCGCGTGCTTTTTAGCAATAAAGCCCAATATTCCTCAGGCACCTCTCATGACGATTATTTCGTTGGCCCCTGATTGCAATATTTGTGATTTAATGACCCAACTCTCCCCAGGCGACCTCATTCAGCTCAACGATATCGACAATAATTTTTGGCATGTCGGGGAACGATTTGAGAACAACATCCTTCTGCATCCTCATGAATTGTATGAATCTGATCCTCTAAACCAGCAAGGTCTGGTTACATCAATCCGGGTGATCAAAAGCGGTTACACCAATCAACTGGCAACCAATAAAGCCAGCCTGACTACCTACGGACAAAGTGATTATGACCCAACCGCTATTCCTTCTCCTTTTACTCAAAGACAAGCTCTGGTCAACACGCTTAACCTAAATATTGCGGCACAGAGTGAGCTTTTTACTATCGATCTTTCGCAGGCTCCCTATGCGGGAATGAATTACTTCTATGCAGAAAACAATAGCGGAGTACCCGATTTTTGCAAGCCCGGTGGTGGCCAGTCTCCGTCAACAGATGGCTATTTGGGTTTTAACTTCACCGATGATCATGAAGGTGTGGTGGCGACTATACAACCTCCAATCGCAGACTTGAATGGATGGGTACAAGGCTTGGCGCCCAACCCGAATGCAAATAGTATCCATTATTACAATAGAGACGCCACAAATGCCAGTTCTTATGGCCGGTTTGAATTAGCGGCCAACGGTAACATTGTTTTCTATGCCAGCAATGGAGACCCCTGCTATCCTCAACTGGTAAAATCCTTAATGAAATGCGATAGTGCATATGCTTACCAACAATGGGATGGTGTTGTCGCATCATCGGCTGGCACTTTGGATGATGAGTGGGATTATGATTTAGACGCCTATGGACTCGGCAACCTATCTGACCACAACGATTATATGTTGGGAAAAAAAGGAAACTGGCGCACCAAACAAACGCTGGCCTACAATACGGATTTAACCTCTATTCTCGATGGAAACCCATCAGCAAGAAACTACAATACCGGAATTTATGCAGACTTCCTCATGTTTAACTGGGAGGAAGGTTTAGCGAATGACAACACCAACTGGAAAATGATGGAGCAGGCAACAACTTATTCGCCAGGAGGGAATTTGCTGGAGACCTATGACAATATGGGTATTTACAGTTCGCGTAAGTTTGGCTATAACGATAACCTGCCTTATATCGAAGCCAGCAATGCGAGAGAGAACAATATACAATTCGAAAGTTTTGAAAACACCTATGCTATTGGCGGAAACACATTTTATGAAAACGGATTGCAAACAAATACTGTACCTGGCTTTGTAGTAGAAGATACGTCTCATACCGGAGTGTATTCATTGCAATTGAATAATTCTATTGGAGCATTAGAATTCCCCTTAGGCCCCGTCATCTTCAATGATCACATTTTTAGTGAAGGGCTGTTGTTCAGCATGTGGGTAAAACAATTGCCAATAGCTGAATACAATGGAGGATTTGAGCCAGACTTATACGATGATCTCGACACCTTGTTTGAAGGAGGTATATATCAGAATGGTGGAAATAATTTATTAATAAAGAATGATTTTGAAGTTGTAGTGAAGACAGGAGAATGGACTTTATTGGAAACGCGTGTTCATCCGATACCGTCAGTTGGTTTATTACCGGGAGCTACCCTCATTCCTAAAATCACCAGAAAGCAACGGCAAGCAATAGATGTGCTGTTTTTTGTCGATGATGTTAAAATAGTACCCTTTGATGCAGAAGCCACCTGCTACGTTTACGACAAAGAAACCTTCCAGCCTACCGCTATTCTGGGCAGCAACCATATGGCAATGAAGTACCAATACTCGAAAAATGGCGAGCTCGTCAGAACAACAAAAGAAACAGCGAAGGGATGGATGACAGTAGAAGAAGGACATCGTATACTACCACGGCAGATTCGTTAACGATAACACTAACGCAGTAATTGATTCAATGAACCCGAATTAATGAACAAAAAATGAACAAGAAAATGTACAAGTCTATAATGGTTGCACTTAAAACAAAACACAATGTCTGCAGTGCCTTATTCTGGTCGCTCTTGTGCTTCTCCTCATTGCTGCCCAACCAATCTCATGCCCAGTTATGGCCCTTTTCTCCTTCGAAAGAAATCAAGTTGATACGCCCTTCTGAGCTTGCTTTACCAATCTACTACAATCACCCAATAGTTGGCCACAGCATTCTTAACAATTCACCTCAATTTAACAAGCTGAAACTTAGAAATAATCAGCGGGGATATAGCTATCAACTACAATGTGCCGAGGAGGTGACAAAAGCGGAGCTGGTGATGACGCTCGACCTGGGCGAAAACTTTAATTATGGGGGTAACAACTTCGATGTAAACCTTCAATTCAGAGTCACCGCATACAAATTTGTTTTCATACCCATACCCAATTTCCCTTTCTTCGTTCCTTTCCCTACTGTCCACAAGCGTTACTATGTGCAGCCCATGCATATCAATGAAGAAAACCCGGAGCAAATTGTAAAAATTGATATCACCGATTCCGAGAGCTTTGTTATAGCCTACACTTTCCAACGAATCTATTACCAGGCAACGCCCATCCTCCCGTTTTCAAACACCCCATTGGTTGCGAATGATGTCCGTTTTAGCGCTGAAATAAAAAAACAATATCGTATTCGGGGACAACATCTCAATAGTGCTTTTAGCCCAAATGACCATACCACTCCACTCGTTACAATTCACGAGGCGGTTTCCGGTAACCCCATGAGTTTGAGCTGGCAGTGTCTTTGCGAAATGCCGCTTTATCAGGTGCAGATATTACGCTTGAGAAACAACGACCCCAATCGTATAATAGATGAACGGAACATTCGTGCTACGGCAGACTGGGATGAAGCCCTCACTTTCACGACCACAAATAAGAATGTCTCACTCACCAATATGGAAGGCCAGGGCTACTATCTGTGGCGGGTGAGGCCTGTGGGAAACTGGTATGAAGGCACCCTTTCAGATAGCCGCAACTGGGGCGTATGGAGCCAGGAAACCGCACCTTCGGCCGGGCAGGTGCAATATGCAGGAGGCCACAACAACGGCCACCACTACCTCTTCTATTATGCCGACATTGCCGACAACAAAGCCCGCGTTCACAGCAGGCAATTTTGGGAGGTGAACGACTTTAACGAATCGGTCAATTATTATAGTGGCCTGCTCAATCCGAGGCAAACCCAAATGAGGCAGCGGTCGAACGACCATGTGTTGGTGAATCATCATCTACAGGACTATATCGGCAGACCCTCCATTGCTACGCTGCCAGCCCCTATCCAAAAGTTGGAAACAGACTATGACGAGCAATTTCTTATGCGGGGGAATAACCTGTATACGGCCGATCATTTTGACACCGATGACTTTTATGACGACCCACAACAGATAACCAGTGGTCCTTTGGCCGATTACTTCTCCGGAGCATTTGCCGACACCACCATCCCTTCTGCGCAAGGGTATCCTTTCTCCAGATCGCTGCTCTATCAGGATGGTACCGGTCGAGTGAAAGAAACGGGTATGCCGGGTGAATCAATGAGAGTAGGCGGCAACCACACCTCAAAAACATTTATTACCGGGGTTAACGATGATGAGCTCATACGCGTTTTTGGCGATGAAACGCCCTCAGCCGACAAGCTATTGAAACAGATAACAGTTGATCCGAACAAAGTGGTAACGGTTAAATATGTCAATGATGGGAAAATAGTGGCTTCTTGTCTTTCCGATGGACTCGACAATGGCGCTATTATCGATCTGCCCAACCCCGGCTCATTTTCTACAACGTATACATTGACAGAAAACCAATATTGGAAGCCCTATGGGGTACACGCTTCCAAAGAGATGGCTTTCGAAATTCCCACCACGCTGCAGCTGGACTATCAACTTTTCCCCGACACAACCGGTGTCGAATGCCTGGACTACTGCGCTACCTGCGATTACTTTATCTCCATCATCGTCCATAGCCTCGATGATCCAAGCCAGACAATAGTGGCTAACCTGGACAAAACCGCCTTCCAGGCTTGCCCGAACGGAGGAGCTTTGTTGCCCTATGATACTTCTCTGACTTATGAGTTGGCTCCCGGAAGGTATGTCATAGAAAAACAGGTTTCTGCGAACAACCCGATACCCGGCACCAATGGGCAAGAATTTTACGCCTTATACCACCCTCAGCAAGCCGATAGCCTGGCCGACCTGATGATCAACAACGCGTTGAATAATGTTTTTACGGCAATAGACACCGCTGATTTTGTGGGGCTTTATGATTACCTGGACATCCATGCTGCCTGGGATACTATCGACAGCGTATATACCCTGGCTACCAACTGCTGCGACTTCGAAATACCCCATGTGGAGTGTGAACCATTTACATGTCCGCCTTCCGGGCCGGATTTATGGGCGTACTTCCAATACAACTGGGATGCAAATTATCAATCAGCATATGACGGAGCTAGGGTTGATGGTCAAGGAAAGCTAGATGCTTTCATGTCGTTCATTCGTACGGGTGATGGAGTGTTTAGTGCTTTCGATGCGCACACCCCCTATCAATATACTGACGTTAATGCCCTGGCCCAAGCGATGCTCAGTGACCTATTGGTGCCATACACCTGCGAACAAATATGGTCGTGCTGGATAGGCGTTACGGAAAGTGCCGCTTTTAATATCGCACAGGCAGGGCAAGAGGGAGTTGATTATGATCCATTAGGTCAGTTACTGAATTGTACTGGAAGATATTTCCGGGGTTTTACCGATGACAATAGTCCATCTCCCAACCACCTTACGCATCCTTATGCCTATTTCTATTACGACACTATAAATGACCTCAACAATCCGTGCGAATCAATACTGCTCTATAATCTGGCTGCCCCTTGGCCTCCTGATAACGACAATCCCCCGTCTACGACTCCCGGAACACCGGGTTACGACCCTTACGAAAACCGGAAATGGGAGCAATTAGCCAACTGTATTAATGGCCAGAACATTCCTGAAATGGGCCTGTATCTGCTAAAAGATAGTCTGGAGGCCAAATGCCGGTCTGTTTGTAATTCAAGAGCAGAAAGCTTTCGCGAGGCATTGGTTAAGGCATATCAAGCGCAGGGAAGCCCGGTGGAAGGAGAGGATAACCCTGCGGGGCTCCTTCTTCCTCAAATTTCTAAAGACCAAATCAATTGCGAAGTGCAGATGATCAAGGACTCTTGCATGGGCAACTGCAACCTGACTATTTTCTATCATCAGCCTCCGGGCGTGCAACAACTTGGGCCTCATACGCCTAGTGGGGATTTGGAGCCCGGCCAATTATACAAAGTAGAAGCCGTACCGGGATGCCATATGTTATACAACACTGAAAAGTATGCCAACGCTACCCCCCGAGGCGCTTATTTCTTTGCGGGGGAGGAAAGCACCTATAGCGCTAGCGCTGGATGCAACATAGGTATTGGACACGACATAGAGGTTTTTCCTGACAACAGCCAGATCGACAGTGTGGGTAGCCGGCAGGAATATAATAATATGACAAAAGCAATGACAGGGCAATTCGAAATAACCATACCCGTGGGAGGAAACTGCACCCCCGGATTTGAATTGTTTACAGGGGATGCCCGATCTGAAAGAGGCAATAATCTGGTGCACAACTACAATTTTGAAAATTTTCTCTGTTTCCCGCTGCCGCATACAATACCGGTTAGCAATTGTCCTCCCGGATGGTCGGCATCTCATGGAGCCCCTATGGTAGATATGGGAGACAATCTTGAACACGGGCAACGGGTGGCCTACATGAAAGCCTATATTGAAACGGTGTTCGGCTCAACA
>JYMV01010530.1_pt1 | contig 13520 bp, 9 predicted proteins | sample 338911 | NCBI WGS metagenome assembly JYMV01 (sample SAMN03354496, study PRJNA234377) | hydrothermal vent metagenome | biome: Deep sea; feature: Hydrothermal plumes at the Eastern Lau Spreading Center, Western Pacific Ocean; material: Seawater | place: Tonga | collected 2009 | depth 2000 m m
AGTCGTGAACTCGCCACTTCTGTCCCGGAATGATGGGAGTGTCGCGATACCCCGGCCGTGGGCCATCGTCGATGGCACCGGCGAAGGCGGTGAAGAAGAATGCTGTAACGAGGAGCAATATCAGTGTGTTCTTGATCCGTATCATCCGAGTCACCTCCAGAATTCAGTAGCGCAGACCTCCCCGGAGACCAGTTGGCGGCACACCGGCGGCAGGGTCTACCGGGCATCAGGATACGACACCACTGCCAGGGTCGGAACCCGCGCACTTCCATCACCAGCCAGGCGTATACCGGCCCAGATGGGCTGCTTGGAGTCTCTTCTGGCCCATGTATTAATCGTCGTCGCTATCGAAAGTGCGGTCGAATAGAGGCGATTCAGCCGATGTCTCTGCATCCAACTCTATCGACCTGGGGAGGAATCGATGCCGAACTTTGTACCCTCATTCATGCTGAGTCTTGTCATGGGTGTCCTGCTGACGATCGGTGTTGATGCACAACAGGACCCCGCAGACACGCTCTCCATCGGTCAGGATCCTGCACACCAGGATGACGATGATCTGCTCGGCGGTGATCTTCTCGATGGAGATCTTCTGTCCGAAGACGAGTCTGAGCCTTCCGATTCGCCACAGATTGATCCGGCGACGGAACACGCGCGTCTCTTCAAGGATAGCCGCTTCCCGGTAGCAGCAGAGTGTGCCACTTGCCATCCAAAGCAGTACCGGGAGTGGTCCGTATCGCAGCACGCCTACGCACAGCTGAGCCCAGGGGCTGCGCGCAGAGTTTGTCGTGCAGTTCTAGGACCGATCCGCTGGATCTACTGAGCATCTCGATGCATCACCACTGCAAACCTCAATATCCACGCACGGTTGGCCTCGCCGTGGATATTTCCGATCCAAACGGCCTGCTTGGACACACCTCGGGCACATGTGATAATGGCTCTCGCTATCGTCAGAGCGATGGATCGAAGGAAATCAGATAACTGTCCCCATCACCATCGCCAGTCCACTTCGGGAGGATTCGATGTCGCACGGTGCACCTGCCATCTGCCTCAGTTTCATCATCGGAATCGTGATCACGACCGCCGCTCCAGCGCACCTCGCACCCGCTTCCGGAGATCTGGCTCCCATCTCGTACACCAAGCAGATCAGGCCGATCCTCTCCAACAATTGCTTCCCCTGTCACGGGCCAGACTCTGCTGCTCGCAAGGCAGGCCTCAGGCTCGACAACGCAGAAGATGCATATCGTGATCGCGATGGATTTGCGGCCGTGACCCCTGGCAACAGTACCGATAGCCTGATGATCGAACGCATCTTCGCGCAAGACACCGACGACATCATGCCCCCAACCAGGACTCACAAGAGCCTTGACGAAACGGAACGCCTGACCATCCGGCGCTGGATCGAGCAAGGGGCAAAATACGAGCCGCACTGGGCATGGGTTGTTCCGGTGCGTCAAGATCCACCAGCGCTGTCAGAAGATGACGCACCGACCCCCGTCGATGCTTTCATCCGATCTCGGCTCGAAGAGGAATCGTTACCGTGGAAGCCGAGAGCGACTCGCGAAACCCTGATCCGCAGGGCAACTCTGGATATCACCGGTCTGCCGCCCACCATCGATGAAATCGATGCCTTTCTCGCGCCTACTCACCTCGCCTCGCTTCGGTGAGCACTGGGGTAGGTTCTGGCTGGACGCCGCGCGATACGCCGATACCCACGGCCTGCATCTCGACAATTATCGAGAGATGTGGCCCTACCGAGATCGCGTCATCGAACTCTTCAATGAAAACCCACCCTTCGACCAGTTCGTCATCGGCCAGCTCGCAGGAGATCTGCTCCCCGATGCCGACCTGAAGGACCAGGTTGCCAGTGGCTTCGTTCGCTCGCATCCGACCACCAGCGAGGGTGGCGCCATCAACGACGAATACCGCATGATCTATTCGGTCGACCGGACCAACACCTTTGCCACCGTTTTTCTGGGCCTGACCGCCGGGTGTGCGCAGTGTCACGAGCACAAGTTTGATCCCATCTCCCAGCAGGAGTACTACGGTCTCTACTCCTTCTTCAATAACACCACCGAGGCGGAGATGGATGGCAATGCCAAGGCGCATGCTCCCGTCGTGAAAGTACCCTCTCAGGAGCAGGCTGCTCGTCTGAAAAAACTCGCCGAGGATCTGGCCATCTCGAGCGAAAAGCGCGATGCGCCCGATCCCGAGATGGATGCTGCACAACTCGCCTTCGAGCAGGAGTGGATCGAAACTTCCAGACGCTGGAAGATCATCACACCTGAACAACTGACCTCCAGTGGCGGGGCCACTTTCGAGGCACAGGCCGATGGATCGCACCTGGCAACCGGACCCAATCCCGCCAAGGACACCTATACCCTCACCACCGTGATCGATGGAGCCACCTACCACGCGCTTCGGCTGGAGGGCTTGCTCGATCCATCGATGCCAGGTACCGGGCCGGGACGGTCAAAAAACTCCAATGTCGTACTGAGTGAAGTGCAGGCGCAGGTGGTCGGAGTCGATCAGGAGTTGAATGACATCGGAGACCCGATCTCCATCACCTTTTCGGAAGCCAGGGCCGATCATGAACAGAAGAAATTCCCGGTCAGTGCAGCCATCGATGGCGATATCACCACTACCGACAAGGGCTGGGCAGTGGCAGGTTTCGATCATAAGGAGCCGCGCACGGCGGTCTTCACCAGCGATGAGTCCTTCGGTGCCGAAGGGATGGCGCGCCTGACGGTCAGATTCCTGTTCGAGAGTCAGTTCGCACAACATGCCTTCGGCAGGGTGCGGTTCGCACTCGCAGAGCAATCTCATCCCGATGCAGAGGAACTCGTCTGGATCGATGACCATCAGGACAACGGCGGAGTCACCACCACTGGCACTGCCAAGCGTGATTGGGACTGGGTGACAGGACCCGACCACCCGGTGCACTCCGGAGAGCGCAGTCGCCTTCAAGTGGTCGATCAGGATCGCGTCATCCAGCACTTCTTCAATGGCGCTTCGAACACTCGAACCGTTTACGAAGGGGATCGCTTCTATGCCTGGGTCTGGATCGACGATGAGCAGCCGACAAAAACAGTGATGATGCAATTCCACAGCAACAATTCATGGGACCATCGAAGTTTCTGGGGTGAAGACCTGATCAACTTCGGAGGACTCGGCGCGGATGTTGTCGCACATCGACCGATGGGACCGTTGCCAGCCACGGGACAATGGGTGCGACTGGAGGTCGATGCAACTCATGTCGGCCTGGCTCCTGGCGCCGTCATCGACGGGTTCGCCTTCACCCAGTTCGGAGGCAAGGCCTACTGGGATGATGCCGGGATTCTTGGCTACGGAGAGAAGCAGGAACTCGAACCACTTCTGAGTACTCCCACCGAACTTCGAAGCGACAAGGATGCCCAGAAGATCCGCCGTTGGTTCCGTGAACGTCACAGCCCAGACTACAAGGTGCTGCTCGAAGAAATCCAGACGCTGGAGAAGGAGAGCGCGAGCCTCAACGGCATGATTCCGACCACCCTGGTCGCCGCCGAGCGGATGGAACGTCGTCCGGCTCGAATCCTCAACAGAGGCCAGTACGACCACCCGGTCGGAGATCCCATCGACCCCGATGTGCCCGCTTTCTTGCCTCCGTTGCCTGATGATTTTCCGAAGGATAGACTCGGACTGGCTCGCTGGCTGACGGATCCCCAGCACCCATTGCTGGCTCGTGTCACCGTCAACCGCATCTGGCAGCAACTGTTCGGTACCGGGATCGTTCTCACCGCAGAGGACTTCGGATCGCAGGGAGAATGGCCCAGTCACCCGGAGCTACTCGACTGGCTCGCTCGCGACTTCGTCGATGACGGTTGGGATCTGAAACGGTTCATCCGGTCGCTGATGATGACCGAAACCTACTGCCAGCAATCCCGCTTCACAGAACTCGATCGCACTCAAGACCCGGACAACCGACTTCTCTCTCGAGGTCCTCGATTCCGCATGGATGCGGAGATGATCCGCGATCAGGCGTTGTTCCTTTCAGGACAGATGGTCGAGAAGATGGGTGGCCCGAGCGTCAAGCCGTACCAACCGGATGGCCTGTGGAAGGCTGTCGGGTACAGCGGCAGCAACACCGTGAAGTTCAACAAGGACTCCGGAGACAAACTTTACCGCCGTAGCATCTACACCTTCTGGAAACGCACCAGCCCGCCGCCCTATCTGGCAATCCTCGATGCGCCCAATCGAGAAACCTGTGTCGTTCGCCGCGAACGCACCAACACCCCCATGCAGGCACTGCTGCTACTCAACGACATCCAGTATGTGGAGTGTTTCCGGCACATGGCCGCACGAATTCACCGAGACCATCCAGGAAAGGGTGACCCAGAGAAGCTCGAACAACTGTGGCGGATGGCAACAGGGCGCACCCCCGAGGCCAACGAACTTGCGGAAATCAGCGAATTTTTGACGGAGATGCTTGGCTACTTCGGTACAAATATCGAGGCTGCGAATCAGTTGCTCTCGGTCGGAGATTCGCCACCAGGTGACACCATCGATCCGGCGGAACACGCAGCATGGACGATGGTCTGCAGTCTGATAATGAACCTCGATGAAGTGATCACGAAGGGATAGCGCGATGGACCCCGAACTGGAGATGAACATCCAGGAGACTCGCCGCCAGTTCTTCGGCCGATCGCTATCCACGGTCGGATCGACACTCGGACTCGCAGCACTCTCTCAACTCGATGGTCTCCCCCTGCTCGCGTCCGATCCAACCCAGACGCTTGCCAATCCTGGTGTGCTACTGGCACCGCACTTCAAACCGAAGGTGAAAAGAGTGATTTCACTCTTCATGTCGGGTGCCCCCTCGCAGTTGGACCTGTTCGATCACAAACCAAAGATGCGAGAGTATTACGACAAGGATCTGCCAGAGACGATTCGCGACGGACAACGGTTGACAACGATGACGAGCGGTCAGGCACGCTTTCCCATCGCACCCAGCATCTTCGAGTTTGATCGATACGGGCCTTCGGGTGCCGAGATGAGTGAGTTGATTCCCAACATCGCATCCATCGCCGACAAGATATGCATCATTCGCTCGATGTTCACCGAGGCGATCAACCACGATCCTGCGATGACCTTCATCCAGACCGGCAGCCAGCAACCTGGGCGACCCAGCTTCGGTTCCTGGCTCAGTTACGGGCTTGGTTCTCTCAACGCGAGCTTGCCCGCTTTCATGGTGATGCAGGCGACATGGACCGGAAGAAAAGAAGCCCAGGCACTGTTCGAGCGCCTGTGGGGTGCCGGAATGTTGCCATCGGAATATCAGGGCGTGACCTTGCGCTCGATCGGCGACCCGGTGTTGTATCTCTCTGATCCTCCGGGCGTCGAGCGAACCACTCGCAGGTCGATGCTCGATCGACTGGCAAGACTCAACCGGGGAATCGCAGATCAGATCGGCGATCCGGAAACTCTCGCACGCATCGCTCAGTACGAAATGGCCTACCGGATGCAATCATCGGTACCTGAACTGGTCGACACCTCTGACGAGCCTCAGCACGTCAAGGATTTGTACGGACCCGAAGTCGATCAGTCCGGCACCTATGCCTCTTGCTGTCTGCTCGCCAGAAGAATGGCAGAGCGAGATGTCCGATTCGTGCAGATCTATCACCGTGGCTGGGATCAGCACGGTGCATTACCTTCGACGATTCGAAGGCAGTGTTCCGATGTCGATCAGCCCACTGCGGGCCTGATCAAGGATCTCGAAATGCGAGGGTTGCTCGACGACACACTGGTGATCTGGGGTGGTGAGTTTGGCCGTACCATTTATTGCCAGGGCGCTCTCACCGAGGAAGACTATGGACGCGACCACCACCCACGCTGTTTCAGCATCTTTCTCGCTGGAGGCGGGATCAAGCAGGGTCATGTGCACGGTGAAACAGATGACTTCTCCTACAACATCACCAAGGATCCTGTCCATGTTCACGATCTCAACGCAACCATCTTGCATCTTCTGGGAATCGACCATGAGCAGTTGATCTACCCGCACCAGGGACGCGATTATCGTCTCACGGATGTACACGGTGAGGTTGTCCATGACATCCTCACCTGAGTTTGTCTCATTCCAATCGGGACAACGGGGAATTTGATGACACCCAGAGCCGGAGCATTGCTGGAGTATCGAACGACTCCATTTTCACACTGGAGAATCACTCCCCCGACAGGGCGAGGGCATTCCGAAATGATTCTGGTACACGGACTCGGCGAACATGCCGGTCGAATGATGCCACTGGCAAGAAAACTCTCCGAACTTGGATATCGGTGCCGCGTTCCCGATCTTCCAGGCCATGGGGGCCATGGTGAAGATTCCCACCATGGCGTGATCGAGGCCTATCTGCAGGGCGACGAAGCTGCCGATGTGGTCGATCGCATCCAGGGGATGCCTGAAGCGTTGCAGCAGGAAGCACAGAAGATCGCCGCAAAGATGCACCAGCGATTATTCGGAACTTCTTTCGAACAGATCATCGACAGGGTTGAAAAACTGGCGCTGTGGAGTGCCATCGATGGCAACGAGTCGGGCGTCCCGCACTACATCTGGGGACACAGCCTCGGAGGGCTCGCTTCCTTTCACGCCGCCAGTCGCATCGATCTGGACCCGGCTGGTGCTCCAGCGGGCCTGGTTCTCGGCTCTCCTGCATTCGCTCCTCCCGCCGCAGAACAGGATCTGATGGCACGTTTTTTCACATCTCAGGCCTACTTCTTCTCGTCGATGACGCTGCTTCGCCCCATCGCGGCTCTGCAGCGCCTGTTGCTTCGAGGTCTCGGCATCGATGGCGACGGAGAGTTCGCCAACGAGGCGGTCAGCGACCTTCCAGCAGAGCGTTTGCTGCATTCCATCGATCCGTTACAGAACCACCAGATCCCGCTCTGCTTCGCTGGTCGGTTGCTCCCCTGGATGGCAAAGGCCCGAAGCAGTGCCCGCACCCTGCGCACCCCGGTCTTTGTATTTGCTCCCGGTTACGATCCCATCGTCGACCCCTCTGGAGTGCGAGCAGTCACAGCTTGCCTTCAGAAGTCCTTCGATCCGCGCCGACCTCACCTCCTGGATATCCATGAACAGATGAGGGTTCACGATCTGGCTCGATCGAGTTGCGGAGATTCCATCGTGACAAGGGTGCATCAGTGGTTGCAGGGAGAACTCGGCGGCTAGCCGTGGTGATTCTGAAATATCTCTTGAACCAGTTCGGTGTGGTGTTCAATCTCGACCTGCAATCTCTCCTCCGGTGAGCCAGCCGGTGAGGCGTTGAAGCCGATCCTGATGGCCAGCTGGCGCAAACTCCCATCTTCCTGGGAAACCGCCTTGACCGATGCTCTGTGCATCATCGCCAGTCGATTCTCGACCATCCGCAAGAACTGATAGGCGTTGAGGAGAGTGGTCGACTCTCCTTCATCGATCAGGCCTACCTCTGCCAGCGCCTCGATGGCGCTGCGGGTGCGTGCCTGCAATATCGTCGGATGATCTCCCTGGTGGAGAAGCACCATGATCTGGATCAGGAACTCGATGTCGATCAGCCCACCACTGCCTGCGCGGATGTCGATTCCTTGCCGCTGTTTCGAATCTCTGCGCCGATCATGCATCTGGCGCAGTTCCGAAAGAACATCCGATTCGGCAACTCCGCGTCCGAGGTGTTCTCGAACCCACTTCATCACCTTCTGTCCCAGGTCGGGATCACCGCAGATCGGATTCAATCGAACCAGCGCCTGGTGCTCCCACAGTTGAGATCGCTCGCCGAGGAAGTAATCCTGGAACTCATCGAACCGGGTCACCAGTGCTCCACCAGCCCCATCGGGCCTGAGGCGAAGGTCGACGTTATAGAGCGGACCGCCGGTACCGGATCGACCCAGCATCTCGACGACATGCTTGAGGTGTTCGGTCCAGAAGTGACGCGCCTCATGGCCGCTCTCCGTGGTCCCGACTCCGTCGTGAACGAGGATCATGTCGATGTCGCTGGCAAATCCCATCTCGTTGCCGCCGAGGCGTCCAAGCGCCAGCAGACTGTGGCGCGATGCCATTTCTCCAGCAGCACAGTTCAGCGGCCCCATCATTTGCAGGGTCCTCTTGAGTGCCAGTTCGTCGACGATCCGCAACACTGTTCGAGCGATACTGGAAAGATTCCGCAGGACCTGGTCGTGCGGCATCCTGCCGCTGAGATCGAGGATTCCGATGTGGACCGAGTGCAGCGCCCTGAACTCGTGAATCAATTGAAAGATCTGCTGCTCATCCTTCACCCCTTCCAGACTCGAACGAAACTCCTCCATCAGTGACTCATCCGTGGTGGGTCGATTGGTGCGAACCCTGTCCACGACCTCGTCGAGAATCCCTGCATGATTGAGCAACAATTCCGACAGGTATCGGCTCTGACCGAACAGATCGACGAAGATCTGGCATGTCTCGGGATTCTCCGTCAATTGCTGATAGAAGATCGCAGGAGCACCGAGGGTCTCGACACAGTGCACGAACATCAGCGCCGCCTGATCGGGATCGGGAGATGAACGGATCGCATCGAGCAATACCGGAAACAGCGCCGCCAGATGGTGTCTTGCACGAGGCGATCTCAATCCGGCCTGACGCGGGAAGGCGAGTCGCCGCAGTAATCGATACGCCTTGCCAGGATCGCGGAAGGAGTAACCTCCGAAGACACGATCGATCACCTCTTGCTCCGGTCGAAACGCCAGGATGACGTGCACCTCTCCTGCCTGGTCGTCGCCGTAACCACGGAACAGATCATGAAAGAGGCTCTCGAGGATGCTGCGGATTCGATCCCGTCTGCGGTCGAGTGCTGCCTGAAGGTCATCGCTATTGTCATAACCGAGCGACCTGGCGAGTGCGCGGAACTGGGCAGGGTCTTCCGGCAGGCTGAAGGACTGCCGTCGGTGTTGCAGCATTCGATGATGCTCGACTCGACGCAGGAAGCGATAGCCGTCGAGTACACGCGCGGATTCGGTCGAGGTCAGGGCGCCGATCGCGCCGAGTCGTCGCAGTGCATGGTAGACATTGCCACCTCGGATCGATTCGTGCACCTGTCCATGCAACAGTTGCAGGAACTGGACCAGATACTCGACATCCCTTATGCCCCCCCACCCGACCTTCAACTCGGCGCTGTCCCGGCCAGCGGGGCTACTCTCGAGCACTTCCTTCCAGCCCTGGAGGCGCTGGATCTCGTCGAGGTCAAAGGGCCGCTGGTAGACGAAATGCTCCACCTCTGCGAGCAAACGCGGTAATCCCCGGGTGTGATCGTGCACGGCTCGGCTGCGGATGTGCACGATCCTCTCCCATGTGCCCGCCACGGCGTGAAACTCTGCTCTCGCCTGGCTGACGGTCGGCACCAGCGGTCCGGTGATCCCGCCAGGTCTCAATCTCAGGTCGGTGCGATAGAGCGGGATCGATCCGGCGTAACCTGTTAGCAGTCGCAAGACGCCGCGTGCTACCGCCTCGCAGGGACCCGCCGGTGTCTTGTCATCGCGAATGAAGTACAGATCGATATCGCTCGAGAAGTTCAGTTCGCGTCCACCCCACTTGCCGAGCGCCACCACTGCCATCGGTAGATCATTGCCGCCCAGCACATCGAGCGCACAACGGATGGTGTGGTCTGCAAGATCGCTGAGCGCAAACCCGGTCTGCTCGACATCGAATACACCTTCCAGTTCGCAGCAGACGATGCGGAGTTGTTCTCGACGGTGCCATCGGTTCAGCGCTCTGGCCCGGGAGGTCTCATCTGCACCCCCGATGGCGGGCGCGTGCGGAATCTCATCGGGATCATCGGTGAATCCTGGAGAGGTCACATCCAGCAGATGCCCCTTCGCCAGATCCGCCATCGGTTCGCCCGCACCGAGGATTCTTATCAACCTCTCGAGGCGGCCAGGATCGAGAACCGCCTGCGGAAAACCGAGCGATCCACACAGCAATCGCTCGAGTCCGCCCAGAGACGCATCCGCATCGGATGCGCTCTTGAGAGCGTCAAAGATCCTTTGCTCCTGATCCTCGCCGATCTCCCTGAGCACATTCCTGAGATTCCACATCGCCCTGTCGGGGGTGGTGATCCCCAGATACTCGAAGGACTGGCGCCGAATCTGCTCCGGATCGCGGGGATGAGGCCGGGATGAGCCGAGATCGAGATCTGGAGTGTTTCCCGACAATGCCTTGCCTCCCGCTGTTGACGACCTCGACATCCTTCAACGGAATCCAGCCGGAGGAAAGGGTTTCCTCGAAACACACTGCCACGGATCGGGTGAAATCCACCATCGATTGGGTTAGAGTTCCCCTCCACCTGGCGAGACTTTTTTGGAGGAATCCCCGATGGGCTCATCCGACAGTACCTTCCTCAGTCACGACATTCTCATCGTCGGGGGAGGCGGTGCCGGCCTGCGAGCTGCGATCGCCATCGGCGAGGAAAATCCCGACCTGACCGTCGGTGTCATCTCGAAGATCTATCCGATGCGCTCTCATACCGTCTCTGCCGAGGGCGGAGCCGCTGCAGTGATCCAGGCCAGCGACAGCCACGACCATCACTGCTACGACACCATCAGTGGCGCTGACTGGCTCGCCGACCAGGACGCGGTCGAGACCTTCGTCGAGGAAGCGCCGCGCGAGTTGCTGCAACTGGAGCACTGGGGCTGCCCGTGGAGTCGTAATCCCGACGGCACTGTTGCCGTGCGACCCTTCGGCGGCATGAAGATCGAGCGCACCTGGTACGCCTCCGACAAGACCGGCTTCCATATGCTGCACTCGTTGTTCCAGACCGCCATCCAGTACGACAACGTGACCCGCTACGACGAGTGGTTCGCCACCAAATTGCTGATCGAAGACGGACGTTGTCAGGGGGTAGCCGCGGTCGAACTGGGCACCGGCCAGGTGCGAGCGATCGGCGGCAAGGGCGTGATCATGACCACCGGCGGTGCCGGCCGCATCTTCCCCTTCACCACCAACGCCGCGGTCAAGACCGGCGATGGTATGGCACTGGCCTACCGCGCCGGGGTCGCGCTCAAGGATATGGAGTTCGTCCAGTACCACCCGACCGGCCTGCCCGGCACCGGCATCCTCATCACCGAGGCATCGCGCGGCGAGGGCGGCATCCTGCTCAACAAGAACGGCGAGCGTTACCTCGCCAACTACGACCTCGGCGAGGCTGTCGATGTCAACGACGAGCGTCATCCGGTCAAGCGGACGATGGAACTGGGACCACGCGACCGTCTGTCGCAGGCGTTCGAACTGGAACGTCAGAAGGGAAACACCCTGCAGGGCGAATATGGCGACTATGTCCATCTCGATCTGCGCCACATCGGTGAGAAGAAGATCAACAAGAAGCTGCCCTTCGTCAGGGAGCTGTGCCAGAACTACGTCGGCATCGATCCGGTTCATGAGTTGATCCCGGTGCGGCCGGTGATCCACTACATGATGGGTGGTATCGACACCGATCTGGAAGCCGCCACATCGCTGCCGGGATTGTTCGCTGCCGGCGAGTGTGCCTGTGTCAGCATCAACGGCGCCAACCGACTCGGTTCCAATTCACTGACAGAGTTGCTGGTGTTCGGTGCCCGTGCGGCTCGCTCGGCGGTTCGTTTCGCCGAACAGAACTCGACCATCAACAAACAGGCGATCACTGCCCAGGCCACCCAGGAACAGACCCGCATCCGCGAGCAGTTCTTCCAGCCCGGCAAGGGTACCGAGACGATCGCCAGCATCCGCGTCGATCTCAATCGTGCGCTGGAACAGGGCGCGGGCATCTACCGGACAGAGGAATCGCTGCAGACCGCCTGCGATCAGGTCAAGGAGTTGAAGGAGCGCTACAAGTCGGTCGAACTGGCGGACCACAGCCTGACCTTCAACACCGAACTGATCGCAGTACTCGAACTCGGCAGCCTGCTCGATGTTGCAGAAGCAGTCACCCACAGCGCACTGCAGCGGCGCGAGTCTCGCGGCTCGCACCAGCGCTCCGACCATGCCGAGCGCGATGATGAACAGTTCCTCAAGCACTCATTGGCCTACCAGACCGACGGCAATCCTCGCATCGAATACAGCGATGTGTCGATCACCCGCTGGCCCCCAGGAGACCGTGTCTATGGCAGCAAGTGAATCGCAGACCGCCACCGAGACGATGAAGCTGGAAGTGTTCCGCTTTCTTCCCGACGAGGGAGAGCTTCCGAACTTCCAGACCTACGAGGTGCCCTACCGCGACGACTGGGTCGTGCTCGATGCGCTCAACTACATCAAGGACGAGATCGACGGCACCCTCTCCTACCGCTGGTCCTGCCGGATGGGTGTCTGCGGTAGTTGCGGCATGATGGTCAACGGCGAACCGAAGTTGACCTGCTCGGCGTTCTTGCGCGATTACTACCCGAACCAGATCAAGGTCGAACCGCTCAATTACTTCCCGGTGATCCGCGACCTGATCATCAACATGGACCAGTTCATCGACAAGCTCGGCGAGGTGAAGACATGGTTGATCCCTGCCGAGGAGAAGTCGGTCGATGAAGGCGAGTACCTGCAAACGCCGGCCCAGCTGGCCAAGTACAAGCAGTACACGATGTGCATCAACTGCATGCTGTGCTACTCCGCCTGCCCCGTCTTTGGCCAGCACCCAGATTTCCTCGGCCCGGCAGCAATCGCACTGGGCCAGCGCTACAACCTCGATTCGCGCGACGGCGGTGCCGATGAACGCGCCGATGTGATCTTCAGCAGCGAGGGTATCTGGGAATGCACCTTCGTTGGCGAATGTTCCGAGGTGTGCCCAAAAAATGTCGATCCGGCTGGTGCCATCCAGATGGCCAAGGTCACTGCGACCAACGACTGGTTCAAGGGCTTGCTGATGCCCAAGGGCAACAAGAAGAGCGGTGGCGATCAGTGACAAACCGCACGGGCAATACCACCACGACAGAACGGCAGCACATCCGCAAGATGCCAGCGGATTGGTGGCTGAAGAAGCCCGCGTATCTGCGCTACATGATCCGCGAGATGACGTGCCTGTTCGTCGGCGGTTACGCGATGTTCTTGCTGATGCTGGCCGCGCGTCTCGACAAGCCAGAAGCGTTCGCCGATTTGCTGGCGAGTCCGCTCGCCATCGCCTTGCAGTGGATCGCCTTACCGATGGCGATCTACCACAGCGTCACCTGGTTCAATTTGACACCGAAGGTGCTGGTGATCTGGCGCGGCGAGGACAAAGTGCCCGGTTTCCTCATCGCCGGTGCCCACTACGCCGGTTGGCTGGCGGTATCCGCCGGACTGATCTACTTCGCCATGAGTGGAGGCACCGATGGCTAGGTCCAATGAACCCGCCTTCTGGTCGCTCTTCTCCGCCGGCGGCATGGTGGCGGCGTTTCTGATTCCGGCGGCGATCTTGATCACCGCCTACATGGTGCCGCAGGGAAAGATCGAGGCAGAACAGCTGAGGAATGTCATGGATCACTTCATCGCCCGGCTGTTACTGCTGGCGATGATCTCACTACCGCTCTTTCACTGGGCCCACAGATTCCGCTTC
>JYMV01051799.1_pt1 | contig 13519 bp, 19 predicted proteins | sample 338911 | NCBI WGS metagenome assembly JYMV01 (sample SAMN03354496, study PRJNA234377) | hydrothermal vent metagenome | biome: Deep sea; feature: Hydrothermal plumes at the Eastern Lau Spreading Center, Western Pacific Ocean; material: Seawater | place: Tonga | collected 2009 | depth 2000 m m
TTGTTCTTGGGGTATTCGTCTTGGTGTCGGGGATTAAAAGCGTCTGGTTGCCAAAGTTGATGTTGCTCTTCCTGATCTTCAGTATTTCGCCCCGACGCATAGCGGTTTCCAAAGCCAAGATGATGATGCGTTTTAACATGGGCTGAGCGTGTTTCAGCATCAGCCGCTCTTCCCCTGTTTCCAATCGCCTGTCTCGCCTGATATCGGCATTTCGCACACGGACTTTAGATACCGGATTACTCGCCAGTGGTATAGCCCACTCTACGATGGCCGTGTTGATAGCGGTTGATAAGGTAGTGAACTCACGACTGACAGTTGACGCTTTGACAGTCTTTAAACGTCTATCCCGGTGTGCGGCTAAAAATGCGGGTGATAAATCTCGCAGGTGTATGTGGCCCATCTGTTTGCGTAGGAAACTGGAGCGCCAGAACTCATGCCTTGCTCCCTTTTGCTTTGGAACTTCTTCTGCTTCGTATTGCAGCAGTAACTCATTTACGGTCATGGTAACTCGCGGTAAATACTCGCCGCGTTCCATATCCACCTCTACGTTCTTGATCCATTTACTTGCGGCTTCTCTGCTCGTAAATGACCGTGTAGCTTGTGGGTAACCTCGACGTCTTACTTGGACATGGTGTCTACCGTTGCGCTTTCTGATGCTCGCCATTTTGCTTCTCCTGTTGTGCCATAGTTGTGCCACTGGAGATGCGAGTGGAGGAAAACGCTACAAAACAAGGCTCCGGTGTTGGCACACAGCCGAAGAATGTTGCCTGTGTTGGGCGGTATCTGGGGATGAACCAGAGCGATGGTGAACGGCATTTCGTGTTGGTTTAACCCAATTCTTAAACGCTGACTCCTTTACAGCATACCTCTATCTGGTCAAGAAGCTGTGACTATATTGTGACGGGGATCATCTGTTACCCCATCAGATTAACCCCCTGCCCAACCGCCATTCAACTTGTACGATTTACGTTATGTCTTACCCGCACAGCGGAGGGTGATTCAGAACATTCCAAATTTTTGTGGGAGGTACTTCTATGCTTTGTGACTAGGTGGTAGCTACTTCGCTTCCTACGAACACAATATTCTTTGGAGTTTCTCCTTCCGCAGCGAGACATATATTTTCTGCAACAAACTTCCAGCGTCGTTCAACTTGTTCTGGCGCCGACGCACTTTCATGCGCACTGAGGATTACATTATCTAATCGTTCAAAAGGGAGATTAGACGGTGAAACTTCTTCTTTATTGTTACCAATGTAGTTGTACCAAACATCTAATACAGCTCCACCAATTTTCTTATTCTTAAGCGCGTTATAGAGCGCCTCTTCAGCAATAATTTGCCCACGGGCTACATTAATAATAATGCCGCCAGGTTTCATTTTGGCTATTTGTTGCGCGTCAATCATTCCGATTGTTCCTTCATTCATATCACAAGCCACAACGACAAAATCGCTTTCACTGAGTAGTTTATCCAATTGATCGGCTGTTCCAATCCAGTCCAGAGGCGCCGCAATTTCTTGTTTTGAACGGCGGATAGCGATTATTCTCATATCGAATGCCGCTGCTCGCTTAGCAATTTCCTTGCCGATATGCCCATATCCGATTATCCCTACGGTGCGATTACGGATTTCTTCGTGATGCAGAGATATACCTGGCTGTCGTCCACCCCAGCCTTCGGTTCTAAATCGTTTGTCCATTTCACGCAGGCCAATCTTTATCTCTAGCATTGCACAAAGTACGTACTCAGCAATAGTCGTTTCGTGTTCAAAGCAGTTGCATACCGGGATACCTAGTGGCATCGAATCCGGAGAACAGAAGTCATAGCCAGTCCAAGGTATTTGAAACAGTTTCAGTTTTGGTGTCTTCGGCCAAGTATCAGTCGGGATCTTTCCACCGATAATTGCATCTGCCTCATAAGCCATGGCTGGAAATTCCTCTGGGTCATGTTTCGCGGGATTCCAACAAAGTACTTTCCAATCTTCGTTCAGTTCTTTCCGCAGAAGATGTTCAAATTGAACTGCAATCCGACCTTGAATTAACGCTGTTGGCATAGGTGCTTTCCTCAAATGTTTTAGAGTGAATACTATTCTGCTAATTATTTTAAATTAAAGTTTAATTCCCGAAGAACAAATGACGCCTTAATCCCAGTTATCCTCTAGGCTCCTGTTGACCACTATTTTTTAGAGTGGATAATGGGTGAAATGCAAGTTTACAGGTATGAGTACAGCGCAGTTATTTGGGATTAAGATAGCGGAGTACATTTATATCTACCAATTAGGAGAGTGTTAATGGCTATTAAGCGCGTCTGGATTGAGGAAGGTTGTATAAGTTGTGGTATGTCGGAAATGAACTGCCCAGAGGTCTTCAAAGTCGACGATGAACAAGACTCGTCAACTGTTATCGAAGGTGTCGATTACTCACTCTACGAAGCAGATATTAAAGAAGCCGCTGAAGCTTGCCCCGTCGAAGTTATCAAGTATGAAGAGTCCTAAATTTAGGATTTACCCATATTTAGTTTAGAAGGCGGAGAGGGTTACTGTTCTAGCAGAGTTTAAGAAGTCTATTTATTGTTCGGTAGAGATAGATTAGGAGACTGTTATGCGACAAGCTGGAAATAGGTGATGGACGTTCAGGAGTACGAAATTAAATTTCAAGTTTGTTTGATTGAAGACGGAGTCGAAACTGTCGTTGTCGGCAGTGTTATTCGTTGGACATCGCACGAAAAGGAGGCTGGTGAATTGTTTCTCGCTCAGTGGAAGAGAACTTACCGTAAAAACAAAGACTGGTTTGCCGCTCTTGTTAACGACACCACTGGAATAGATCAGGCCAAAGTACATTCCTTAAAGAAGAGCGGGGTCAGCCCAGACATTACGATTGTCGAGATCAAACGTTCAAAGGCTTAACGGTTACTAAAAGTAGAGGCTAATTGAGTAATCTAAAGATCATTGTTTCTTTTCGTTTCTTTCCCCAAGCCCCAGAGACCGCGGACTACGGCAAGTAACACGAACCACATTAAGAACCAAATCGTTCCGGCGACGAATATTGATTCCCAACCCCAGATAAAAGCAGCCAGCACGATAGGGCAAATTAGGGTGCCCAAAATTACAAGCCGCTGGAGCTGTTTTTTCAGCATCTGTATTTTTCTATGACCTTCGAATTAAGTAACTGACTATTAAACCCCTAGCAGAAGAAGTTGTGTCTTAACGGTGGTAAGTGATTTCCGAATTTCTTTCCACGGCCGGTAATCAGGATCAGTTATAAATGCTTCATACGCTGTTCCTGACGGAATCTTCAACAGGACAATCCGATCTGGAAGCCAGTCACCCACATGAACGGCAGCCTTTCCCCCACGACAGCAGTATTCACCAGTGTGGCGCGCCACATACTGCGGCGCCTGTTCTTTGTATTTTTTAAATGTTTCAACATCATGGACTATGGCCTCAGTCAACAAGTAGATGGACATTAATTTTCTCGATATAGGTTGAGGCTAGAGGCAACATACTAGCCCTAAAAGCAGAAAAGTGGATTTAGAAGCGCGATCACAGCTGTGGGCAGTTGAAAATGGAGATGCACAGGGGTTAGTCGAAATGTAAACGAATTTCGCGGTGTACTGGAGGAAGAGGCAGGTACGGATGCGGCTCAGATAGTCATTGGAGTGGCGTATTTCTGGCCTGCGTTACTGTTTCTTGAAGGAAGACGCGGCCCGCAGGCTACAGAGTTCTCTAGACTAAAAGGAGAGTTCGAAGCCATGGAACAAGCTGCGATACAAAACAACTGCTCTACAAATATTCAAAATGGCTGAGAGCTTTACGGTTTTAGTGGGGTGTTGAGAATAAGGTTATGAAATATCAATGTGACGACTACTCATATTTCTCTTTAAATGCTTTGTCTTACCTTACAACATTGTTAATTGGTATAGCTTTTGGTCTATCAATTTCAATAGTGGTCCTTCATATGTCGGAAAACATCTATGAAAATATTCCTAACCTAATTTATTTAATTGTGTCATTGGTTGTGGTAGGTATTGTTTGTAGAGGTATCACTATCTATTGCTGGGCACGAAGAAAGGATACCTGTTGCTAACAAAATAGAACGTGTTGTTTAGTCAGAGTTATCCACCCCACACTGTACTTTTAGCCCGCTACCAAATCCTCCGTACTCGAATGTTTATAGCGCATCAACAAACGGGGCATACAGACGCATACCCCGCCGATCAACATAGATCAGAACGAATTACTTGCGTGCCGCTAGATCAACTCGCATTTACCATCAGAATAAAACATTTGCACGGTCAACGTACCCTCGTTGAGCAACTAAGGGCGAACGGTGTAGGATCGTGCACCGCTCGTGTGCATTGGATCCGATGCCGCGACTTGATGGGCCTCATCTAGAGATTGTGCGCGGATTATGACCATACCTTCTCCTTGCCAGTCGATTTCGTTGTCCGCGAAAAATGGACCCGCACCAAACATCGCACCTCTTTTTTCAAGATCAACCTGAAATTTCAGATGTTCCTCTATATTTGCCATAACTGGTCCCATTCCATTTACTGGCATCGTGAACACAACATAGAGTTGTTTTGCAGCATTTCTTGAGGTTATCTCTATGGATGAACCAGAACGATGTTGAACATCAACGGTAAGGGTTTTCAGTAGATAGAGCGTGCGGTCAGAAGGGCTTAAAAACGACCAGCAGGACAACAGCAATTAGGACCAGTACCGGGAACTCGTTGAACCAGCGATAAAATACATGGCTGTGGGTATTGCGATCAGCCTGGAATTCTTTGAGCATACGGCCGCACCACAGGTGATAGATCACCAGCACGATGACGAGCATCAGCTTGGCCGCGAGCCAGCCGCTACCGGCACCGATGCCGTAGCCGATCCACAACCACACCCCGAATAGAATCGTCAGGATACCGCCCGGTGTTGCAATACCAAAATAGAGTTTGCGTTCCATCGTTTTGAACTGAGCGGACGTTGCCGTATCCTGCGCCATCGCGTGGTAGACGAAAAGGCGTGGCAGGTAAAAAAGTCCCGCGAACCAGATCACCATGAAGATAATATGAAAAGCTTTCACCCAGAGCATGAGGGACACCGTTATGGGCTTGAGAGATTGCCTAGATTGACCGGCCTGAGCGCGTTCTGACGATCGAGTGTGGTTGTTGTGGTGCGGGCATCATATCACGCAGTTGCCATCAATTCGTCTCGGGCAGAAAAAGCGCGATGACATCATCGAGAAAACGATAGCCCAGGTCCGTTGCCTTAACGCGGTTGTTGGTGATGCTCAACAGCCCCTGGTTTGCTGCGTCTTCTACGGTACCGAGAATGCACTCCGAGGACAGCCCCGTGCGCTGTAAAAAATCTACCAGCCTGAAACCGTTCTTAAGCCTTAATGCGTTCAGCACAAACTCAAAAGCGATTTCTTCGTCTCTTGCGAACTTCATGTTGCTACCTGACTGACTGGCTTTCACCATTGCCATGTAACGACGGGGGTGTTTCTCATGCGCGTAACGCCCGATCCCATTGGGACTGGTAACCTTGCCATGTGCACCAGCACCAATCCCTAGATAATCACCGAAGGACCAGTAGTTCAAGTTGTGTGAGCAATGACTGCCTGGGCGTGCAAACGCCGACACTTCATACTGTTCATAACCTGCAGAGACCGCTGTTTCCTCGAACAGACAGCGGATTTTCCAGCAGGTTCCCTCGTCAGGTAGCGCCGGTGGTTGGGCTGCGAACTGCGTGTTCGGTTCGAGCGTTAGCTGGTACAGAGACAGGTGGTTCGGCTCTAAGGCGATCGCGGTGTCGATGTCCTGGGCCGCAAGATCAACGTTCTGTTCCGGCAGACCATGCATGAGGTCGATGTTCACATGGACAAAGCCGGCCTCAGCTGCCATGTCTACAGCTTGCAGCGCCTGCAGGCTGTTGTGTATCCTGCCCAAGGCGAGGAGCTGTGTGTCGCTGAAACTCTGTACACCCAGCGAGAGTCGAGTCACACCGGCGCTGTGGTAATCACTGAAGCGGGCGACATCTGCTGAGCCCGGGTTGGCCTCCAGGGTGATCTCCACATCGGCTTGAAGGCCGATCTGTTTATCTGCGCAGTCCAGCACCTGCGCGATGACACCGGCTGAAAACAGACTGGGGGTGCCGCCACCAAAGAAAACAGAAGCCAACTGCCGGCCCTGCGCATAGGGCGAGACCGCCTCCAGGTCATGGAGCAATGCGTGGCAGTAATCTTCTTCAGGCAGGGCCTCGCGCAAAGCGTGTGAATTGAAATCACAGTAGGGACACTTGCTTTCGCACCAGGGGAAATGCACATAGAGTGATAGCGGTGGTAACGGCAGTGTTTTATCAAGGACGCTCATAAGGGATCATCCTTGTGAATCACGCAGCCGGTTCAGCTGGCGGCGTTCACGCTTGCCGGGACGACCCTTCGTCAGATGCGAGCCTGAGTGCTGGAGTTTGAGCTGTGTTCTGAGGGTGTCTCTGACCCCAATGCTCTGTTCACTCTCGTCATACAGGCTGAGGGCGATATCCGCACCCACACGCGTTTCGCTCAGGCCAGTGACCTGGAGGGCATAACGAAAAGCGGCCTTTCGGATTCTGACCTGATCACCGATGCGAACGGACTTGGCCGGTTTAGTGCGTTTGTCGTTCAACAAAACGCGACCCGAACGAACAGCGTCTGCCGCCATCTGCCGTGTCTTAAAAAAACGGGCAGACCACAGCCACCGGTCGAGTCGAACTCCATCCCTGTTGTCCATGCGTTAGAGCCTCGTCGACAGAGCTTGAGCGAGGTGCTTAAAACCAGGCGCAGAGTGCGGCAGTGCTAGAATGCATCGTGATGTCTCTGCCCGTAAAACCATGATCCGATCGACGTTAGTACTGCTATCTTTGCTCAGTGTGATCATATCAGCACCCAAGAGCCAGGCGCTCGATAATTTCGAAATCGAAGCAGGTGGTTTCTGATCGTTGCTCGAAACTGTAGACCTACTGGACCCACGCATCGAAACGAGTGCGCTCAGTGCTTATGGCGCCCTGTGGTGGAATCGAACGTGGGGCCTGCGCGGCGCATTGAATCGCTTCCCAGAGGATCAGGTAGATCAGGCGCCGAATGATCAACTCCAAGTGGATATTCAGCGCCGGCTCCAGTCGCCCGTGAGTGATTCATATCTGTCGGTAGGACCGGGTTGGGAGCAAAACTATTTCGGTTCACAGGGCAGCCTGTCGGGATTGCGCCTGTCAGCTGGTGGTAGGGTACATCTACCCGGTGTCGTATCAGTGTACGTCAATACCGGTTGGTCTCCGAATCTGAAGCATCTGGGTACGCGCCAGGATGTGTCAACGATCTCAGTTGAAACCGGTCTTGTGATAGAGCCAATGCCATTTATATCGTTACGTGCAGCCTACCGGTATCACCTGACAGACTACACTGAGTCAGTGACAGGCCATGACCGACGAGAAGTGACCGACGGGTTTCGTTTTGGGGGCGGGATTCACTGGTGATTTCCACGCAAACGATTGCCCGTCAGTTGGCGCAACACCAACCTGAACTGTCCGATACAGGCGATAGCCACGCGGCTGTTGCATTGATACTGGATAGCGCGGCTTCCACCGACGATCCGGAAATTGTCTTCATCGAGCGTGCCCGAGTACCAGGTGATCCATGGTCAGGACACATCGCATTTCCTGGTGGACGATGTGAACCGGGCGATCAGCAGCCATTGGACACAGCTGTACGGGAAACTGAAGAAGAAATCGGCGTCGATCTATCCTCAGCCCGGCTTCTCGGCCGGCTCGACGATCTGACGGGCCGTCGGTCACATCACCTGGTGGTGTCCTGTTTCGTCTTTATCACGAACAGTGTTGGGCCGTTCTGTCAGAACCACGAAGTTGCTGATGTATTCACCCTGCCGATATCTCGACTGCTAGAGACAAAACGCCAGACCGAGGTGCAATACGAAGCTTGGCAGGGGCAGGTGTTCCCCGCAATTCGTTTGACTAACCATGAGGAGCCGATCATCTGGGGTCTGACCTACCGTTTTTTGGAGAACTTTTTTGCCTTGCTTGGCCATCAGTTGCCGCCGTCTTAAGCTGATCAGAACGATATTTAAGTATTGATAGAGCTCCAAAGAATCGGCTACTGCCGGACGCTGGGCTGTTAACATCGGTTTTTATGAACGCGTTACCAAGTAAGATAAACCCATGAACAGATCAAACCAACGAGCAGCGGACCAGATGCGGCCAGTTTGTTTCGACCGCGGCTTCACCCGACATGCAGAGGGCTCTGTACTGATTGCATTTGGTGATACACGGGTGTTGTGTACTGCCAGCGTGGACAGCACCGTACCCCCGTTTTTGCGCGGCCGCGGCCGTGGCTGGGTGACAGCAGAATATGGCATGCTGCCCCGCTCGACTCACACTCGCACGCTGCGCGAAGCGACTCGTGGTCGACAGAGCGGCCGGACCCTTGAAATACAACGCCTGATCGGTCGAGCTCTGCGCCAGGCAGTGGACCTCGATGCGCTGGGTGAACGAACCATTACCGTCGACTGCGACGTGTTGCAGGCTGACGGGGGCACACGTACCGCGTCGATTACGGGCGGCTGGGTGGCACTGGTCGATGCCCTCGACGGGCTGGTAGGAGCTGGTGCCCTGCCAGAGACGCCGCTCGTTGCCCAAGTGGCCGCAGTGTCTACCGGTATCGTTGATGGGCAGGTGTTTCTGGACCTCGATTACAGCGAGGACAGTCGAGCAGACACTGATATGAATTTTGTTATGGATAACGAAGGTCGCTTTATTGAGATCCAGGGTACCGCCGAGGCAGCTCCCTTTACGGAAGACGAACTCCGGCAACTGACTGTAGTTGCGGCTAAAGGCATCAGCCAACTTACCGACCTGCAAAACGCAGCACGACGATCAGAGTAGATGTGAACAAGCAGATCGTGCTGGCATCGAACAATCGAGGCAAGCTCCAAGAGCTTCGTGCCTTATTGAACGGAACGGCAATCGATTGTATTCCCCAAAGTGATCATAGTGTGCCCGAGGTGGCGGAGACCGGGCTCTCGTTTGTTGAAAATGCGATCATTAAGGCGCGCCATGCCAGCCGCTTCACTCACTTGCCGGCGATCGCCGATGATTCCGGAATTGAGGTGGACGGACTGAATGGTGCGCCGGGTATTCGTTCTGCCCGCTATGCCGGTGACAGCGCCTCTGAAGCTGACAACATTGCTAAACTGTTGCTCGGACTTTCCATTGCCGAGACCGACAGCCGGCAGGCCCGCTTTCGTTGTGAGATTGTGTTTGTGCGTCATGAATTGGATGCCTCGCCCGTGATCTGCAGCGGAACTTGGGCAGGTCGGATCGCTGAGACGCCGCGTGGTGAAAATGGCTTCGGCTATGACCCGATATTTCTGGTGGGTAATGGGCAGAAATCAGCAGCGGAGCTTTCTGCAGAAGAAAAAAATCGTATCAGCCATCGAGGCCAAGCTCTGGCCCAGCTGGTAGAGCGGCTGAAGGAGTTGGGTATAGGTATTTAAAATATGTGCTTTGCAATTCGCTAGAAAGAAAATATGAAGACACTGGTAGTGGTTCGCCACGGTCAGAGTACCTGGAACCTGGAAAATCGCTTCACCGGATGGACTGATGTCGATCTCTCTGAACGCGGTATCGAAGAAGCCAGAACAGCCGGTAGTACTTTGCGTGATGCTGGTTTTCGCTTCGACATTGCCATGACGTCGTATCTGAAACGCTCCATCCGAACACTGTGGCTGATTCAGGAGATACTAGATCAGATGTATTTGCCCATCCGGACAGATTGGCGACTCAACGAACGCCACTATGGTGCGCTGCAGGGACTCAACAAGAAAGAAACCGCTGAACAACATGGCAACGAACAGGTGCTTGCCTGGAGACGGGGCTATTCGGTGCGCCCCCCGGCACTGGCCGCAGATGACGCCAGCCGCCCAGATGCAGATCCACGCTATGTCGGCATCAGCGGTCTACCCGATACGGAATCTCTGGCAGATACGCTGCTGCGGGTCACCGAATGGTGGGACGACACACTGGTCCCGTTGTTGAAGAGTGACAGCAGACTGCTGATCGTTGCGCATGGCAACAGTCTGCGCGCAATGGTGAAATTTCTTGATCAGATGAGCGAAGAAGAAATACTGGAATTCAACATACCGACCGGTATTCCCATGGTCTACGAGTTTGAAGATAACCTGAGTGTGATTCGTCGTTACTATCTTGCCGATGGTGACAAACTACAGGCAGCCGTCGACGAAGTGCGCAATCAAGCCTCAAAGACGGAGAGCTAAAGCAATGACTGACAACGGACGTGCCTAGGTCGAAAAATAGTCAGGCTCCTGGCCGCTTTTCCATTTGATGTTGCAACCCAGACTGGGAACCTGGTCAGTTGTCACGGGCTGGTCACTCAGGACTGCATCGACTGCGCTTCGTAGTGCACTGCCGTCGACGGGCACATCGTTATTGGGCCGGCTGGCATCAAACTGACCCCGGTAAACCAGTTCCCGTTGACTGTCATATAAAAAGAAATCTGGCGTACAGGCCGCACGATAAGCTTTTGCCGTCTCTTGGCTTTCGTCATACAGGTATGGGTGACTGAAGTTGTGTGCCAGAGCCTCAGCGGCCATTTTTTGCGGTCCGTCGCCAGGGTGGGTGCTGATATCGTTAGCTGAGATCGCGACGATGCCCAGTCCCCGATCGGCGTAGCTGCGCGCAAAATCACTGAAGCAGTCACGGATGTGGATTACGTAGGGGCAATGGTTGCAGACAAAGGCAACCAGCAGTGCCGGCATGACGGAGAAGTCGCTCAGGGAGACTACGTCGGGTCCGGCGTTGGGATTGGTGTTGGGTAGCTGGAAATCAGGTGCGGATGATCCCAGCTCTTCCATGATCGATGAAAAGGCCACAAGGGTTACCTCATAAAATCAGCTGATAAATCAAACACATTTTAGCATGCCTCCTCAATATGACGACGGGAGCAACGGTCTTGCCGGCGTGAAAATGGCTACAATATCCGACCTCAGGAATGGGAGCGAAAAAACCGGTGGCTAAAGGACACAAACTGACTCATCTCAATGAGCGCGGTGAAGCGAACATGGTCGACGTCGGTAGCAAAGAAATTACCGAGCGGCGCGCCGTTGCAGCTGGGGAAATTTCGATGCAGGCTTCAACCCTGGAACAGGTGGTCGACGGGACCAATGCCAAGGGTGATGTGCTGGCGGTAGCCCGGGTAGCAGGCATTATGGCGGCTAAACGGACGTCGGAACTGGTACCGTTGTGTCACCCGCTCAGTCTGACCCGGGTGGAAGTGTCCTTTGAGCCTGACCCGAAGACGAGCGCGATCATTTGTCGTGCTGTAGCTGAAACCCGGGGGCGCACAGGTGTCGAAATGGAGGCTTTGACTGCAGTCCAGGTGGGTTTGTTGACGATCTATGACATGTGCAAAGCAGTGGATCGTGAAATGACCATCGGTGCTGTGCGGTTGCTTGAAAAGTCCGGTGGCCGCTCAGGAAACTGGAAACGGGACGATGAACAAACAGACTGAAGTAATCGTGCAACCCAGTTGTGAGGATGAATACGATTCGGCGTTACTGCCGGTGGATATTGCCCTGGCCCGAATCGCTGAAGCGATCAAGCCGATTGGTGATATTGAATGGGTGCCGGTTCGAGGGGCCCTGAGCCGGATCTTGGCTGAAGATGTGATCTCGCCAGTTGATGTCCCCAACCACACCAATTCTGCGATGGATGGGTACGCACTAGCCGCATCTGATCTTTCAGCCGCCGACCTTAAGGTGATCGGTACGGCCTGGGCAGGCAGTGCATACGCAGGAGCAGTGGGCTCCGGTGAATGCGTACGCATTATGACCGGTGCAGTGATTCCAGAAGGGTGTGACACTGTGGTGATGCAGGAACAGGTCGAGCGCGTTGACGATCGTATCCGATTGGCGGCGGGGCAGAAACCAGGCCAGCACGTGCGGCGGGCGGGTGAGGATCTCGCTGCCGGCGAGATCGCCCTGGTGCGCGGGCGCTGTATGCTGCCCTCGGACTTGGGAATGGTGGCATCGCTGGGAATCGGGGAACTGGCGGTATTGCGTAAACCCAGGATAGCCTTCTTCTCCAACGGTGACGAGCTGCGGTCAATCGGCGAACCTCTGGCATTGGGTGATGTTTATGATTCAAATCGTTACACCTTGCATGGGATGCTTACCCGCCTGGGCGTTGAATTTATCGACTTGGGTGTAATTCCGGATGACCGTGATCGCATACGCGAGACCTTTCTCCGGGCTGCAGCAATTGCCGATGTGGTGATCACTTCAGCAGGAGCTTCGGTGGGTGACGCCGACTATGTCAAAGAGGTGCTTGATGAAATCGGTGAGGTAAACTTTTGGAAACTAGCGATGAAGCCGGGTCGGCCACTCTCGTTCGGAAAAATCGATCATGCCCATTTCTTCGGCCTGCCCGGCAACCCGGTTTCAGTCATGGTTACCTTCTACCAGTTTGTGTTACCGGCACTGCGGCAGTTGATGGGTGAGGAGAATTGGGCGCCATTGCGACTTCCAGCGAGGACGCTTAACCGACTGAAGAAAAGGCCCGGTCGAACCGAGTATCAGCGTGGTTATCTAGTGCAGGATGAAAGCGGTGATCTCACGGTGCACAGTACCGGAGACCAGGGTTCAGGAATCCTGAGTTCGATGAGTCAGGCCAACTGCTTTATTGTGCTGGACATTGACAGCGACGGCGCGCAAGTCGGTGACATGGTCACAGTGGAACCGTTTGCCGGCTTGGTCTGATCATCAACGATCGGATATCCGGCGATGCGGGAGGATGTTGAACGCTGGGAAGCAAAATACCAGGCGGCTGACCAAGATCCGGAGCTCAGGACTGATTCCCTGTTAAGCCGTCATGCGGTACACCTGCTCGCTGCGGGGTCAGCACTCGATCTGGCCAGTGGATCCTGCCACAGCGCGGTGTTTCTGGCGCAACAGGGTTACGATGTCCTGGCGGTGGACTGTAGCGTCACCGGTCTTGCAATTGGCCGGCGACTGGCGCAGCGTGAGCAAACAACAATTAAAACACTGACAGCAGATCTCGATAAGTTTGCGCTGGATAAGGAAGTCTATGATCTGGTGGCTTGTTTTCGATACTTAAACCGAGCGCTTTTCCCCCGGATGAAAAGCGCACTCAAGCCCGGCGGCCTGTTGTTCTTCAAAACGTTTAACGTGCATCACTTGGCGTCATTCCCGAAATTCAATCCGACATACGTACTCCAACCCGGAGAGCTGTATCAATCATTCAACGATATGGTGATGATTGATCTGAACGACGGTGAGGATCCGGAGATTAGTCAATCCTGGATAGTTGCCCGGCGTTGACAATAGTTATCGGCAGATTAAGAGATCGTTTCGATCCGGTCAAGAACCGGGTGTATTGCGATGGACCCAGCGTTCACCGTTCTGATCTTCGAGTGTTTCTTTCTTCCAAAAGGGGGCCGTG
>JYMV01001735.1_pt1 | contig 13510 bp, 13 predicted proteins | sample 338911 | NCBI WGS metagenome assembly JYMV01 (sample SAMN03354496, study PRJNA234377) | hydrothermal vent metagenome | biome: Deep sea; feature: Hydrothermal plumes at the Eastern Lau Spreading Center, Western Pacific Ocean; material: Seawater | place: Tonga | collected 2009 | depth 2000 m m
AAATCAAAGTGATGGAATGCATCCCAATGAAAAAGGAACATCAATTATTTCTGATACAGTTAAAAAAAGTATACCCATTATAAGCCACCACACCCACCGCAGCCAGGATGCCGATGATGGCGACGACGACTAGGAGTTCGATGAGGGTGAAGGCTTTGCGGTTCATTTCTTAAATTTAGTAATTATAAAATTAATATCATATTTTTAATTTAATAATTGGATTATACTTTTTTTAACTGTATCAGAAATAATTGATGTTCCTTTTTCATTGGGATGCATTCCATCACTTTGATTTAATTTTGGATTAAATGCCACTCCATCAAGAAGAAATGGAATTAATGGTAGATCATATTTTTTTGATAAATTTGGAAAAATTTTATCAAATTTTTTTTTATAATTTAATCCATATGAAGTTGACGCAACCATTCCTGCTAAAATTATCTTAATACTTTTATCTTGTATAACTTTAATAATTTTTTCTAAATTTTGTCCTGTTTCGTTAGGATTAATTCCTCTTAACATATCATTAGCACCTAGGCCTAAGATTATTAAATCAATACCTGGTTCGGATAAAGTCTCTTCAATTCTATTTAAGCCATCTAATGAAGTGTTTCCCGAGACGCTACCATTAATAACCTCAATTTTATAACCTTCAGATTTTAGATTTTGCTCTAAAACAACTGATAAATGTTGTTCATTAGGTAAACCATATCCTGCCATTAAACTGTCTCCAAATAATAAAACCTTTTCTATTGTAGTCTCGGCACTTTTTTTCGCACTAGCCGTATACCCATTATAAGCAACCACACCCACGGCAGCCAGGATGCCGATGATGGCGACGACGACGAGGAGTTCGATGAGGGTGAAGGCATGTTGTTTTATTTTTTTTTTAACAGTTACTGCTTTTTGCAACAAGTGGTGTAGTTTTTTCATTTAATGTCATCAAACAATTTTTACCTGGATGTTTTGCTTTTATTTCTAAAGTATCATTGTTGGGAGAACCACCAAAACAAAATTGCCAGCCTGTTTCAGTAAGCTTATCTTTGCCATCATAAAGAGTTGCCGCAATTTGTTTTCCTGAATTAGCGCTACAAGAAGATGGTTGATACAAATATGTTCCATTATTTGATCTATATTCTTCTTGAGCTAATAAAATTGAATTCAAATTTAGTTCTGCTTGTTTCACTTTAGCTGACCAGGTATAACCGTTATAACTAACAACCCCTACTGCAGAAAGAATCCCAAGTATGGCTATTACTACTAAAAGCTCTATTAGTGTAAAGCCTAGGCTGTGACGCCTCATAGAATTTTTTTAGTCTACGCTTATAGTTGCAGTCATTTTATCTGCAGTTGCACATCCAGTTTTTGTACAAGTATTAACTGTAACAGTTGTTCCTGATGCACTTAAACTAACATATCCTTCATTAAAAGCTGTACTTGATCTAATAGCATTGTTAGCTGTGCTGTATGGATTTTTGTCAGTCATTGTTGCAACCGCTCCTGTCACAGCTTTAGCCGCTGTTGCGGGACAAGACTGATTAGTGCCCATAAATTTGCTTTCACCTAAAGAACATTTTTGAATTTCAGCTGAAATATATTTGACAGCTTGCGCATGCATTGTTTTACTAACATTCACTTTTGCTGCTGCTGTGTATCCGTTATAAGCAACAACACCTACTGCTGCTAAAATGCCTATAATCGCCACAACAACGAGTAGTTCAATAAGCGTAAAACCTTTATTTTTATTTTTCATCTCTACCTACCCCCATTAACTTAACTCGCAGTCTACAACTTAGTTCGCAGTCTACAATAATAAAATTAACTTTTAAAAACTAAAATTATACCTAAAATTTGGTATCAATAGTCAAAACACTAAAAAATTAGCCTATTATAGCCCCCACATTAAAAATTGGAGCGTACATGGCAATCATTAAACCTCCAATTGTGATCCCCATGAATACGATCATAATGGGTTCTATCAAACTTGCTAAATTGGCAACAGCGGTATCAAATTCTTCTTCATAATAGGAAGCTACAGAACCAAACATTGCATCTAAACTTCCTGTTTGTTCACCGACTGATATCAATTGAGTAAAAACGGTCGGAAAAACTTTTTCTTTATTAAATAATTTTGTTAACGTTTCTCCTGAAAAAACCCCTTTTTTAACATTTTCAAGCGCCTCAACTACGACCGTATTCGTGGTAACGGATTTTGCTATATCAAGACTTTCTAAAAGGTTCACGCCAGCATTGCTAAGATTTCCTAACACCAAAGAAACCCTCGCTAAAATTGATTTTTGAATTAAATTTCCAAACACAGGAACTTTCAAAATAAATTGATGCCAAACTTTTCTAACTTTATATTGGGTTTTAATCAAATATCTCAACGTAATAACAAATAATACAATTAGAACTAAAGTTAAGCCGCCACCTGTCGCCGAACGCATAAAGTCGCTAGCCGCCATAATGGCAGCCGTTGAACCCGGAATTGGAACGTTCATCCCTTCATACATCTTAGCAAATACTGGTACCACATTCATTAACATGAAAATGGTAACTAAAACTGCCACCGAAAAAAGTACTGCTGGATAAAATAAAGCACTTTTTATTTTTGATTTAATCTTTTCTCTCTTTTCTAAAGCAATCACAATTTTGTCTAAAAAAACATCTAATTTACCGCTCGCTTCTCCTGCTTTGATTAAATTTACGACAACCGTATCAAATACCTTAGGATGTTTTTCAAAACATTTGGAAATAGAGTTTCCTGATTCTAAATCTTTACGAATAGTAATAATAATATTTTTCATATTTTTTGCTTTAGTTTGTTCTACTAACATGTTGAGAGTATTTAAAACCGGAAGTCCTGCACGTAACATGGTGGCGAACTGTTTAGCAAAAATTAATATTTCTTTAGCCTTAACGCCACTACCAAAGCTAAAAGAAGATGTTTGTTTTTTTTTAACTTCTTGTTTTTTTTTTTTTGACTGAATGAGTTTTGTGATAATTACTTTTTTTTCTTTTAGTTTATGGGCTGCCTCTGCGTTGTTAATAGCTTCTATTTCTCCTTCAACATACTTTCCTGCAGCAATACCTCTATATTCAAAATTAAGCATTAGGTTAATAGCATTCGTTCATACTCAGTATAAGAAAGATCACCACTTAACAAAAGGTCATGACCCATGCTTTGCATAGGACGGAACCCATTTTTCTTGGCTATTCCATACAGTTCGTTTTGACCTAAATTGGATAAAATTCCTTGCTTTAATTCTTTATCAACTTCTAAAATTTCGTAAATTCCCATCCGACCCTTAAAACCTGAGTTATTGCATTTGTTGCATCCTTTACCTTTGTAAGTTCGTGCTCGGGCAGATTGTTCAGGCAATAATCCAATTGCATTTAATAATTTAGGTGTCACATTTTCATCAACCATTTTGCACTCAGAACATATTTTTCGGGCCAAGCGCTGAGCCATAATGAGTGACAAGGCTGCCGAAATCAAATAATTGGGTGTACCCATATTCTGTAATCGCGTAATAGTACTGGCAGCATCATTTGTGTGGATTGTGCTAAATACCAAGTGACCTGTTAAAGCTGCTTTTAAGGCGATATCCACTGTATCTTTATCTCTGATCTCTCCAACCAATATGACCTCTGGATCTTGACGTAAAAAAGATCGAAGGGCTGAAGCAAATGTATATCCAATGTCCTCTCTCACCTGAACTTGGCCTACTCCCTCGAGTTCATATTCAACGGGATCTTCGGCGGTTAAAATATTCATAGAGGGTTTGTTGATATATTTTAAAATACTATACAACGTCGTTGTTTTTCCACATCCAGTCGGTCCGGTCACCAATACCATTCCTTGAGGAGACGTAATAGCTTTCATTAGTTTCTTTAAATCAATTTCTTCAAATCCTAAGTCTTGCAGAGCCTTGTCTCCTGCTTCCTTATTTAAAATTCTCATTACAATTCTTTCATTATTTTTGGTAGGTAAAATAGATATTCTCAAATCTATTTCCTGATTCTTATACTTAAAAGTGGAAGCTCCATCTTGTGGAGTTCTTCGTTCGGCAATATCTAATTTGCTTATTATTTTTATTCGCGTGACAAACGCATTATAGTTATCGTTTAAAAATTTTGTATATTTATCCATTGTTTTTAATATACCATCGATTCTAAATCTTATTTTTGCTGTATTACGAAAAGATTCTACATGAATATCGCTGGCACCCAAACCAATTGCATCAGAAATAAGATTGTCCCCAAACACTATTACTTCGGTTCCAACTTCAATAGGAACAACTTTTTCCTTCTTCTTTAATTGTTCCAATTTTATTTCTTTGAGATCAGGTCTGGATTCACGACCACCGGTTATTCGTTGGATAAAATCATTAATATCGGTAATGCTAGCAGCATAGAGTTCCGGGTCCATTTTTGTGATAGTTTTAAGATTATTCATCAAACTCAATTTTGAAGCATCGGGTATGGCAATTTTTAACGTCCCATCACTCATTTCAAAGGGAACCAAAGAATTATCTATGATATAATTTATGGGAACAATTTTTTTCAGTTGCTCATTAAGTTTATAAGGCTTTAAATCGACAATGGGCAGAGAATAACTGCTGGATAAAAGTTTAAGTATTTTTTTTTCATCCGTAATATTAAGCTCAAATGCAGTTTCTAATTTTGATTTACCCACTTCTTTGCTCATTGTTTGTATTTGACGCAATTGCTTGGAGTCAATCAATGCGTGATCTATTAGCATATTGAGGATGTTTTGTTCGCTGGTATCGTCTAATCGAGGCATAACTATATCACCCGCGGAGCTATGAAAATCAGCAGTTCAATGAGTTCATCAGATCTGGTTTTACCTTTAAATAAATTGCCAACCACTGGTATTTTGCTCAATCCTGGAGTTTTTGTTCTATTATCTGATTGTTTCTCAAGTTTAATTCCGCCAATCACAACTATATCTCCATCGCTCACCAATAATTTTGTTATGATTTCATTTGTTTTAATTCCAGGTTCATCTGAACCAGATACGGCAACTGGAGAATCGTTATTGACTTTAATATCTAATAAAACATTACCATCCCCAATAACACTTGGAGTTACCGTCAGGGAGAGTGCCGCCTCTTTAAACTCCGTTGTGGTGGTTCCATCGCTTGTCACCTGATAAGCTATTTGAGTTCCTTGGGTAATTTTGGCTTCTTGGTTATTTAAAGTAAAAATACTCGGACTTGAAATAGTTCTACTTATATCCAACGACTCCAAGGCATCAAGTTCTAGCTTGAGAGCAAAGGATCCCGTTTTTTTAAGAATGCCAATGCCGCTAGTAGCGCCCGCTATAGAGTTGTTTGCTAAGCTTCCAGCTGCCGCACCTAAAGTTACACCTGATACTGCAGCCGCGGCTCCACCTACAATTCCTGAAATATTTCTTCCTCCTCTCGCATAGGTACCTCCAAGTCTTGCCCCTAAGGCTTCTTTAAATGTAGAGCTGGCTTCAACGATAAACGCTTCTATTAGTACCTGCTTAGTTTTTATATCAATTGCTTGAATTATATCATCAATAACGTCAAGGTCTGATTTATAACCTCTAACGATTATTGAACGCGTTGTATCCTCCACAGTTATTGTGATATTGCTCATAGTTGTAGTACCTTCGGCACCCTGGGACGCATATAAATCTTCTAAAGTTTTTTTAGCTTGAGTAGGACTAATATAATACAATCGGAATATATCAGCCGATTTAGGTTCAACTGATTGCTCTAATGCAATTTTTTTCTTCAAAACTTCTGCGCGCGCAGATTTAAATGTTTCTTGGCTAGTTAATTTCTCTGGGGTATGTACTCGTATGATGCCGTTGGCCGCATCAATGTCTGCACCTAAGGTTTTCATATCCAGAAGAGTTTGGAAAGCAATATCCCAAGAAACGTCTTTTATTTTTGCAGTAACAGTTCCACTAATTTCGTCACCAACCAAAATATTGATTTCACCTATATCAGCCATCAATGACATGGCATAACTGAAATCTACATTGTTTAGGTTGAGATTTATATTTTGTTTAAGGTTGCCATAGTCTTCGGATATGGTGACATAATTTCTTATTTGTTCCGTAGTAATGGTTCTTCTTGTATCTTCCCTAACATCAAATTCAGCATCATAGGGTTTAGGTCCAATTCTTACCAATTCATCCATCTCTTTTCGCCCTTGCACTACAATTTCTGAAGGGTCTATTAATGGCTCTTCGCCATGAGGAAATTCTTTTTCTTTTAGTGTTTTTTGTGTAGTCGCACATGAACTAATAAAAAATCCCAAGCACAAATATAAAATTATCTTTAAAGTATTTTGCTTCATCTAATTACCTTCTCGTGGCCTTATTTTACTGTTCATATAAACCTCGTACTCATCGTTCACATTATCCAAGACAACAATCAGGTCAGTGTAAATCTCAATTAATTGTATATCATCAGCAATAAAATCATTTTCTTCATATTTTATCACTCTACCATCAGGCATTGCTAATACGGCAATTTTTTTGTGCGCTCCAGAGATTGTGCCAACTAACCTCATATTCTGCATAATACTAATACCTAAAGTATTAGTCTCAGTGTCAGAGTCTGGAGTGGTAGCAATAGTTACGCCACCAATAAACGGATCCGTTGCTGGCAGTTCTTCTTCATAAATTTCATTAACTTCTTGGGCTTTTAAATTAGGTGCATATAATAATTGTAGTAAAAAAATTACAGCAAAAATAATTAGATTTTTTTTATTTTTTATATTCATCTGGTAATCCTACAATTGAAATAGTTCCCTCCGACAATATCATTCCCGATGTATTGTTTGCCTCAACAGTAATAATTTCTTTATCAAAATTAATGACTTTGGGTGATTTCGATAACGCTCGTCTAAATTTTAAATATCCAAGATAAGTTCCTGTAATCTTATAATTAACTGGAATTTTATAATATAGCACTTGAGAACCTTCTTGGTTTTCCTGCGTATTTTCTGTTTGTTCATTTTGTGTATTTTCTGTTTGTTCATTTGACATTTGATTGGCAACTGGATTATTTACCGCTGTAGGTTCGCCTTTTTGTATATTAATAATAGCTAAACCATTGGTCATGGCAAAATTGCTTATGTTTTGGTAAAGGTCTTCAACTTCTTTACGGCTATGAAATAATTTGCTGCTTTTTTTATATTCTGGTTCAAGTTTTTTTACTGACGCCTCAAGAGTGTCAATATTTGCTAAGTATTCGTCAATTTTATTTTGATTCTCATCCATTATATTGATCTTTGCTTTTTGTTCATTAATTACAGGAGATACAAAAACATAGTAAATAATTAAAAAAATTAGAATGGATCCAAATCCTATTCCAAATTTGATTAATATTTTTTTATCTTGAAGAATATTTCCAGCGCCCGCACCTTTAATCTTGTTTAAAAGGTCTTTAATATCCAGATTTTTTAATGCAGCTAAATCCATTATACATCCTTTAATTTACATAATATTATAAATCCCTTTTTGTTTGATGTTGATTGTTCTGCATCTGAAGTGGGTACATTCATTGAAACTAATGATGCTTGTTCAATAAGTGATTTTGCATTTAAATTACCAATAAAATTTAATATATCTTGGTCAGAAAACGCTGATCCTTCAATGTTGATATTTTGTAAACCATCAAATTCTATCTTAGTAAATTGCACTCTAACCGGAACACTTCGAGTGATTTGTGCTAAAGCACGATAAGATTGAACTTGATTAGAATTAATTTTCTCTCCAAGTGCTAAAGCTGCCTGCATTTCGTTCTTTTGTTTCAATAATTTAGAGTATCTTGAATTAACTCTATCAAATTCACCTTGAACTTGATCAAATGTTATAAGTTTTTCCTTATTGTTATTAATTTGGAAAAAGGACAAACCAATTAAAATTAAATATATTCCTGCAATAGTTCCGGCTAATCCTTTAAGAGCAAAGCCTGATAGAAATTTGATTTTATTTTGTTGTCGCACTGCATCTCGATTAGGTAATAGATTAATATTTTTTACTGCGGTAACAAATTTATAATATCCAAAAACATCTAATTTACGAAAAGCTAAACCCATAACGGAAGTTATCGTTGATCGATTAATAATGTTTGTTTTTTCTTTATTATAAGCAGGAATTGAAACCGAAGATAAAGGGTCAAAAATTTTAAAACCAGTATTTGGCAAATTTTTTGTAAACAAAGATAATAACTTTTTTATATTTTTTAAGCTACTGACCACGTTGATTGTATGAATTTTGCTTTCATATTTAGTCTCATATTCATTAACCGCTTGCTTGATCTGCATAGCGTATCGACGTATTACACTCTCGCCCTCAGGGGTTATTTGGGCTTCGGTAGATTGAATTAAACTTTGTTTTTCTTGAGGCCTTAAAAAAACATCCGTTATTATTGGAATATTATTATGTATAATCATTAAATAATTTGCATCTACACCAAATTCCATAATTGCTGAATGAGCTTTTGTTGTTGATTGGTGTGAAACATTGTCGAATGCATTTTTCAATGTAAAACACCTAACATCCATGATAACTGGATTGAGACTAGATTTTTTTACGATAGACGAAAAAGAATTTATGTCAGAAAGTTTTGAGGCAACAAAAAGAATGTCCATTGTGTTACTTTTAGAATCTCGATTGATGACCTGATGAAAAACAGAATAATCGTTAAGATTATCAGTTAGTTGAACCAAATTTTCCCAAAGCGATTCAGTTTCGACTGCCTTTTTTAATTCTTCTTCACTCATAAGCGGACTTGTGACCACTCGAATAATTGCACTGGTAACGGGAATAGAAATTGCTACATTTTTTGTTGTAATTTTTGCATTAGCCAGAGCCAAAGTTATTTCCTCAGACAAATAATCTTTATGTTCAATTAAATTTTCTCCAACTTTTTCTTGATCAAATAACCGATAAGAAAACTTGTCTAGGATCCATTTATCATCTTTATCTTTACTAACTTGCGCAACTCGGACAGCCTCACGAGTAATATCGATACCGACAATTTCTTCGGTGGCGACACTCATTTTGCTAAATTTTGCTTTAAAAAATTTTCCTAAAATTTTTTTTATCCCATTTTTTTTAGAAACTTCTCCTGGGTTTTTGGGTTCAGCTGTCGCTTTACCAAAACTTTTTTTTGACAATTTAATATTCTTTAATTTTTCAAACATACCCAATTTTAATCCTCTTGTTGGAGGTATGTTATTACTTTTATTTTGATCGTTAATTTCTGTCTCTTCTTCCTTTTTATGTATGCTGTCTTCTTTTCTAGGTATGCTGCCTTCTTTTCTAGATATGTTGTCTTCCTTTTTAGGTATGTTGTTACTTTGTCCCCTTTTTAAATGTAAATCATCAAACCATTTCTCTAATATAATAGTTGCTTTCTCAAGCTCAGTTGTGCCAGATGAAACTATCTTTTGTTTGCCGTCTATGTAAATTCTACCTACCCAATTATGGGATTTTAATTCACCTTTGTATTTATCCTGTCTAACATAGATATGCAGTCTGCCATTTTTCTTATGAACCGTGTCCATAATCCTCATTTCAACACTGTTCGCTGTAAAGGAGAGAATAAATATTAATATTCCCTGAAATATAGTAAACAGCGTCTTAATAATTATTCTTTCAATGCGCTGTCACTCAAAAATGTGATGAAACTATAACACAAAACATGTAATAGATATGTTTTTTTGTGTTATAATTGTGTTATAGTTTACAAACTATGGTAAATGGCTAATAAACTGTTTAATTAAGTTTAAAGTCTAACACAAAGTTATAATTAATTGTATATTACAGTAGTATTAAAATTGTGTTAGAGTGTGAAATAATTATAATTAGATAGATAAGCAGTGTTAATTTATCAAAAAAACTTAAATATCCCTTTAAATCAAAGGTTTCTTGCATATTTTAGTCTTTAGAAATAACAATTTTTAGCTTATCTAATTATTTTGTGTTAGAGTTGTGTTAGAGTTGTGTTAGAGCAAAATCATATTCATATTAAATCATAGTAATATCACATAGGTAGTACAACGTTAAGCTGTATAAACCGAGTAATTGGCTATAATCAACGTATAACTTGATTTTCCTTCAATATTTTCATTTTCGACTGTGTAAGCTTTTAAAAAGCAATTTAGGTGATCTACAGCCCTTTATTGCTTATATATCACTATAATACTTAATTAATAAGGATATTTAGCCATTTTTAGCCTCTTTTACTATAATATTTTGTTTTTTTACTTCACACAATCAAACATATCCTCCAGATTGCAATTTGGTTGAATACATCCTTATTTATGGCGCTTAATCGCTATAGCCTCATTTATGAATAAATTCAGGGTTAAATCTAAACATATAATTATTGATCGGATATTTAATATATTATTTTAAACAATGATTAATAAAATTGCAGAATTAGCTAAAAGCAACTCTAAAATATCAGATTTCCATCTTCGAGGAGGTACAAATATTGCCTACCGAGAAATGGGAGATATTATTATTGAAAAAGAGTCAAGAATTGAAAACAAAGACATCGAAGAATTATTGAAGAAAAGTTGTAGTGAAGTAGAGATCAAGATTTTCAATACCAAAAAAGAATTGGACTGCGCGGTTATGTTGGGAGAGCTTAGGTTTCGAGCAAACTTTTATAAAACTCTTAAAGGCCCAGCCGCAGTTCTGCGTAGGATTGAAACTAAAATTCCCTTAATGGACAATCTTGCTTTACCTCCTATATTGTATGAATTAGTAGAAGCACATAAAGGATTGGTGCTCATGACGGGTCCAACGGGATCAGGAAAATCAACAACGTTGGCTGCAATCATCAACCAAATTAATGAGAGCAAACCTGCAAATATTATTACTATTGAAGATCCTGTTGAATTTATTCACACAGATAAAAAAAGCATTGTTTCACAGAGAGAAGTAGGAAAACAAACAGAAAGTTTTGCAAAAGCATTAAAGGGTGCACTTCGAGAAGATCCTGACGTAATCTTAGTTGGTGAGTTGCGGGATTTAGAAACCATAGGAATGGCACTCACCGCTGCCGAAACGGGACACCTAGTCTTTGCAACTTTGCATACCAGTGGAGCACCGAATACAATAAACAGACTTATTGATGTCTTTCCTCCAGAACAACAAGGGCAAATTAGAGCCCAAATTGCTGAATCTTTAAAAATGGTTATTACCCAAAAATTGTTTAAGAAAAAAGATGGATCAGGTCGTATAAGTGCCTTTGAAGTAATGGTTTGTACCGCTCCAGTTAAAAATTTAATTCGAGAAAATAAGATACATCAAATTCCAAGTGTGATGCAAACTTCACAACGCGAAGGGATGATCACTATGGAGAAATCAATCGAGGGATTAATTGGAACGGGGGTTATAAGCACTGCAGAAAAAAATTAAAGGATTCACTATTATTGAAATATTAGTTGTTATTGTAATAATTATATTTTTTGTCGTTATTGCATACCCAAATGTCAGCAGTTGGATCGAAAAGCGTGAAACTAAAAAAGAAGTCTTAGACATTGTTGCTAAAATAAGGGAAGTAAAATCAGATGTTTCAAGTGGAAAATATGGCATGGCCATGATTCATTGGACCGGTAATTTTGTTTTTGCACAAGGAAAAATATTTTCCATGAGCCATGAAGATTATGTTGATCAATATGCGCCCAACTCAACAAAAAGAGATGCAAACGCAAGAAGAAACTGTGATTATGATCCAAGAAGGCAACCATGGAAATTAGAAGAAACTTTTAAAAGACATAATATACGTCATTGGCCCAATACCTGGATGTGTATTAGCAGAGAAGGAACTATTAGGGGCGGCACTGAAGAAAATGATCCAGATACTGGAGAAAGACTTGGTATGTTAATCTTGTGTTCAATTAATACCACTACCACTGCCAATGGATCAAATCGTTGCAATTATAGTAAAAAAAATGCAGATCGTTATAAAATAAATTGGACTGATGCCACAATTTTAAAAGTCTACTCTTATAACGTGAAAAAAGATGAATGGATTTTATTAAAATAAATGAAATCAAACAAAGGGTTTTCAATTATTGAAGCACTCGTAAGTTTAGTGATCATTGGCATAGGATTTATTGCCGTTAATCAGCTTATAACCTTTTCCATCGTTTCCATGGATAGATCGATGGAAAGAACTAAAGTCAATTTTTTATCTGAAATGGTCATTGAAGATATGATCGGCGATCCAAATAACGCTTCAAATTACACATTTAACGAAAAATGCATACATAATGCCAAAAGCACTTCTAAGCTTTCGGATTTTCAACAAAACAAGTGGAGACGTAAATTTAGTGCAGCTAATCAAATCAATGTTGATGGAAAAGATAGAAAGCCAAAATGTTTTACTGGTGACGAAAAAAGAGCATATGTCAATGCTGCTGGTACCACAGCTAGGGCAAAGGAAAAAAGGCAAAATATCTGGGAGTTGTACTTAAATGAAAGCTAGAAAAAATTCTGCATTTACCTTGATAGAGACTATGGTAGCCATGGTAATTGGCATGATATGTGTAGCTGCTATTTTGTACGCCTATCAATTTTTTAGCAAGTCTTATCAAGGTCTTTTGGATAAAGCTGCTATCAGTGACTCGGGACGAACTTCTCTGTCTATGATTGCAAGAGATTTAAGAAACGCGGGTTATAAAGATATCAATTATAATCGATTTAGTTGGGATAGACGAATAGAACAGATTGATAATTATAATAGCTCAGGAGCAGATTCTCTCGTGGTTTGGTACAACACATCCCCTACCGAAAGATTAAAAATAAGTTATTTTCTTAAAAAGTATAATACTAGCAATGATATGTATCTTGCTAAAGAAGTTATTGAAAATCCTAAAGTCAAAAATTCTTATGGTATGGGAATGAAAAGAAATTGCCAAAGATATAAAACTCAAAAAAATTGTGTACCACAAGTTATTGTTCCCTTCGTCACAGATTTTCAAGTCGTTTTCAAAGATGTAAACGGAAATGAGTTAAGACCTGTGTGTGGTAGAGACTCTTGTTCATCAGTAGGAAGAGATAATCAATCAAAAGTGCATACTGCTGAAGTTTATCTTACTGTCAGATCCCCTAATGAAATTTACCAGAACAATAAAATAATTAAAATTATTAATTACAATTCGACAACAGGTAGACATCAAACAATTACAGATCGCTATCACAGAGAAACATTTTTCATAAGCGTCTATTTAAGGAACATTGTAAAAATTTAAATGAAAATAAAAAATTATAAAAAATCAGAAAAAGGTTTTGTGCTTGTTTTAGCACTGCTTATGCTGCTGGTGATGTCGTTGATGGGAGTTACATTGGCTATAGTGGCTGCAGGCGATCACAAAAAAAATGCTTTAAAAGATTCTAATCAACAAGCTTTTTATGCTGCTGAAACAGGAATCACAGAAGCAAAAAAATGGTTAGCTGCTCAATCTACTTTATCTGTAAATG
>JYMV01034352.1_pt1 | contig 13508 bp, 11 predicted proteins | sample 338911 | NCBI WGS metagenome assembly JYMV01 (sample SAMN03354496, study PRJNA234377) | hydrothermal vent metagenome | biome: Deep sea; feature: Hydrothermal plumes at the Eastern Lau Spreading Center, Western Pacific Ocean; material: Seawater | place: Tonga | collected 2009 | depth 2000 m m
GGGGAGCAACCGTATCGGGTGGCGCAGCGGCTCAATATGGGACAAGCGGGAGTTGTCTTTGCCGGGTCAAATCTTGGTGAGGTCACCATCGAACTGGTGTTGTCTGAACAACGCACCATGAGCAGTGAGGAAATTGTAGAGCGGTGGCGCGCGCTGACCGGGCCCATACCTGACGCGGTTGAACTGACCTACACCTCGTCGTTATTTGCGCCCGGTGAAGACATCAACGTTCAACTTTCGGGGCCTGATATTGAAGAGCTTCGACATGCAGCGGGTGTGCTCAAAGCCAGGCTGAACACCTATGCCGGCGTGAATGAAGTGACGGACTCGTTTCGTGAAGGGGCGCAAGAAATTAAACTTGCGATCACCCCAGCCGCAGAAACGCTCGGACTCACCCTCGCGAATCTCGGGCGGCAGGTTCGACAAGGATTTTACGGAGAAGAAGCGCAACGGATTCAGCGGGGTCGTGATGATGTTCGCGTCATGGTTCGATATCCCGCAGATCACCGCCGGTCGTTAGGCGATCTGGAGACAATGAGGATCCGTACTCCGGCAGGTGATGAAGTGCCGTTCTCCTCGGTTGCCGTTGCTGAAATCGGTCGGGGTCCGGCAACGATCAATCGTGTCGATCGCTTACGCGTAATCAACGTCACCGCTGATGTTGATACCACCACAACCGATACCAGTGCCATTGTGTCCGAATTGGTTGATCGTTGGTTGCCTGAACTCATGGCTGAGCACCGGGGACTGCGGTATTCCTTTGAAGGACAGCAACGTGAGCAGAAGGAATCGCTTGAAGCGTTGATCCGCGGGTTTATGTACGCAGTGATTGCGATCTTTGCATTGATGGCAATTCCACTACGATCCTACGTGCAGCCGCTGATCATTATTTCTGCGATACCGTTTGGAATTGTGGGGGCCGTGATGGGCCACATCGTCATCGGCATGGCATTAAGCATCTTGTCATTGGTAGGTATTGTGGCACTCGCCGGTGTTGTCGTGAACGACAATCTTGTTTTGGTCGACTTTATCAATCGAAGTCGAGCCTCCGGGCGATCGATATTTGAGGCTGTCTATCAAGCTGGGGTAGCACGGTTTCGGCCGATTCTGCTCACCTCGCTGACAACCTTTTTCGGGCTGTTGCCGATGTTGATGGAAAAGAGCGTACAAGCACAGTTCCTTATTCCCATGGCCGCAACATTGGGGTTTGGAGTTATGTTCGCGACCTTTATTTCTCTGTTACTGGTTCCCTCCTTGTATTTGGTACTTGAGGACGTGAAGGGAATGGTGGGGAGAGTCGTGGGACGTACGTCACTGGAACTGAAAGGCGAAGATGCCTAGCAGAATTATTTACTCAAGGTCGAGCTCCATGAGAAACGTATCGAGTGCTCTTTTCTGTTGAGTTTCTTTCGTCTGCAACGTCTCGATTTCTCCCAGCATCTGTTCTAATTCCGTTTCCTGACGATCGAGTTTCGTGACATATCGGTTGAACAGGGGGGCGTTTTGCGAGAGCCGCCGCATGTTCTCGCGAATTCGAGTTTGATCTTTCGTGATTGTGTTGTTGCGCTGCTCTAACTGCATCAACTCGTCCTTTGTCTGGCTTAGTCTTCCGCGCAAGCTCACAACCTGTTGGAGTGCCTGTTGGAGTGCCGGACTCATATGCTGGGCATTCACGTACGCGATGATGGTATGGGAGTTCACATTGGTAAGCTGAACTGTTTGCTTCTATATCCGTTCCTCCCTCACCGTGAGGGTTGCCGGCTCGGGGAGTACGAATGTGACCGCGTTCTCGTCCACGCCTTGTGTGTGAGGGCAAGGGGGGTGTAGAGGACTGCTGCAAGGGTGAAGAGATATGTGCCAATACGCATGATTGGAACCTCCCTGGCTATTGTATCCGAGGAGGGTGTTTCATGCCATGAGCTTACCTCTTCAACGTGATGTAAGCGTGATACGCAACGACAGAGGCCTGAGCGTGAAGAATAGCTCAGGCCTCTGTCCAAGAGATGTTAGTCAGGGTTGCCATTGGATGTAACGGCAATCTGCTTTGGCTTCACTTCTTCTTTCTTCTGAAATGTCAGGCTCAGGATGCCCTGTTCATATTGCGCGGACCCTGAATCTGCATTGACGTACTCAGGCAGTCGCACCGAGCGTGAGAAGGTTCCCGGGAGAATGTCCCGAAGGTGAACCGTATAGTTCGCTTCCTTCTCTCCTTCAGATTTCCGCTCTCCCCGGACCGTGAGCACCTGTTTATGCGTCGTGATCTCAATGTCGTTCATGTTGAGACCTGGCATGGCGACTTCTACATAAAAGGTGCCCTCATTCTCATACACGTTCATGCGTGGGGACGATGCACGTGCGACCTGGTTATGCCCCCACGTGCCGAAGGGGTTGTCGAATACCGTTTTCAATAATTGATCAACTTCTGCTTCTGGATTCCAACGTGTCAGAATCATGATATCCCTCCTTCTGATTCAGAGCCTTACGTCATCGCTCTGGGTTGTGTGTATTGCGTTCGAGATATCGTCATGCATGATCGATGATTGAATAATAAGTCTGAATCCCCCAGAGTCAAGAGGGTATGGGTGCAATTTCGTTGTGATGCCGAGGGTGTTCTTGGAGGCCGGCGATCGCTGGCCTAGAGAATCTTTTGGATGGTTATTCCGGACTGATAGTCAGGAAAATGGTCGTGTTCCCACGGCGCAATAACACTAAAACGGGTTTCCGAGGATCAAGGCTTCCGGCCACCTTCTTGAAAGCGCGTACGCCAGAGATTCTCCCGCGATTAATCTCAAGAAGGATATCGCCTCTCCTGAGTCCAGCTCTCTGAGCGGAGCTTCCTTGTTTCACGTCTTGCACGATGACACCAACATCGCCACGGGTTCGCCCGTGCGGGACGGGATTGACGGTGATCCCGCTGAGCGCGCGGGTCCCCTGTGTGCCCTGAGTTGGGCTGAGTGCCGTAAGGTCTTGGGGCAACGTTCCAATTTTGACCACAACCGTTTGGGATTCTCCATCTCGCAGAATGATCAGCGGAACTGAGGTTCCGGGCGACGTCTCAGCAACTAACGACCGCAGGTGCACGGCGTCATTGACGGTACCTCCACGGTACTGGCGAATGATGTCACCACGTTGGATTGTTGCCTCTTCTGCGGGACTGTTTTCGATGATGTCTCCGACCAAGACCCCTTTGGTGTCTGGCGCGTCAAACTGCTTTGCAAGGGTAGGATTCAAATCTTGAATAGAGACACCAAGCCAGCCGCGGATAACCTCGCCGTGTTCGATCAGGCTGGTCATGACAGCCTTGGCCATGCGGCTGGGGATCGCAAAACCGATTCCCATGTATCCGCCGCTGCGGCTGAAGATGGCCGTGTTGATGCCAATGAGCTGTCCACTGAGGTTCACTAAGGCACCACCGGAGTTCCCAGGGTTGATGGCCGCGTCGGTTTGGATAAAGTCTTCATAATCGACGATACCCACATTTGCACGTCCCACCGCACTGATAATCCCCATGGTGACAGTTTGATTTAGCCCAAACGGATTCCCCACGGCCAAGACCATTTCGCCGACTTGAAGCTGGTCTGAATCGCCCCACGGCAGGGAGGGAAGGTCTGTCGCGTCAATTTTTATAATGGCGAGGTCAGTTTTGGGATCGGTTCCAATCAAGGTGCCCTGAAATTCTCGTTTATCTCCGAACACCACGCGAATTTCGTCGGCCTGGTCGATAACATGGTTGTTGGTTAGGATATATCCGTTTGAACTGACAATCACACCTGAGCCGATGCCTTGCTGCCGACGTTCCGGTGGCTGAAATTGCCGTCCGAATTCGTCGCCAAAAAAGCGGCGAAAGAATGGATCATTAAAAAATGGATGTGCTGGCGAAGAGCGTCCTGATGATGTTGCCACCGATACGATATTAACCACCGCCGGTCGCGCCGCTTGCACCACGCGGATGAATGTTTCATTTGAAGCGGCGAGTGCATTTCCGGGAACGATTGGTGTGGGAGTCGAGGCGATGACCGCAGGGGGACTGTGCTCTTGTACGATGGGAGCGGGCGCAGTTCCAACAGGATGATCTGAGCACTGCACGAGCAATGCTGCAAGTCCGAGAAGGGCAGCAAATATCAGAGTAGTAGACGAGATTCGACTCATGCGTATGTTCATATATCGCTATTGCCCCGTGTTAGACGACGCTCAATTGTATCGGCTTCACCATAGGAAGCAAGTCTGCATTGGATGGCGGGAATTCTAGTAGGTGTATGATAGTTCGATGGCAAGGCGATTATCGTTGTCGAAAATCGCGATGGGATCCCGTGGATCGGCCTCGACGTGATCGTAAATGGCAGAGAGTTTAAGACGATCGAAATATCGTTCCGAATATTCAACCCTCCACACTTGTGTCTGATTCTTCACGTCGATGATTCCGCCGACCAGCAGTTCTCCATCACCGGCATTGTTTCGAGCCCATCGTATTCCACCGAATACATCGTTTTGAAATGGGCGAAACGCAACCGCATCGAGCCGTTGTTCTGAGTCATAGAGATATTCTCCGATCACCCCGACGTCGCTCTGACCGATCACGCCAAAAAAAGTATATTCAAAACCGCCAACAAACGCGGTATGATTCTTCGGGACAAGATTTCTTCGGACCACTTGTCCGCCTGAGGTCATGGCAGATGCCATGAACGTCCCCCCAGAAGACGTATCCTGAAATAACGCCTCGCCCTTGACAAGCCAGCTCCCCAGGCTCATCTGAAGATCCCCACTGAACTGTTGCATCTCGTAGTAAAGGGTGTCGGCTTCGAGGGCTCCTGGCCTGACGTTAATGACTGGAAATTTCTCATATCCATTGAAATAGGAAAGCCCAACATCGGCAGATCCCATGGTTCTGTCCCAGCGTAAGGCCACCTGTTGGCGGAGACGTTCGGCCCCATGGGTATAGAGGGGATCATCAGAGAAGTCGAGACGGCCATCGAAGAAGTTAAAGCGGTTCACTTTATCCGGGAGCGAGGCGGGGGTGAAATAACTGAAATGGTACATGTCGAATCGATTGTCACCGAGGGCGAGCCTGAGTCGGACGGCAGGTTCGCCGAGCTTGTTCTCCTTGGGATCGAAGAAGTCGACGACAAAGTCTTTCTGATTGAGAATGTCGACGATATTGGCTGATTCTGCGGCGCCCCAGAAATGGGTCTGGTATCCTACGCGGACTTCAAAGCGATCGGAGGCATATTCCGCGTAGACGTCATCGAGTGACAGGAGGTTGTATTCAGGATTGGTCACGCCAAAACGAAATCGAGGCGCGATGATGGCTTGCCATGACTCATCAAAGGTCAATGCGAGATCTGGCTTCAGTTCGGTAAACGCGAACGCGTCTTCTTGGTCACCTTCTCCCGATTGTGGAAATACGGAGACATGGGTGGTGCCGGTGACTCTGAGGTCATGTTCCAAGGCCGTCGCATTGCTGGTACAAAAGAGAAGAAGAGCGAATGCGATGGAGCCTCTGGTGCTCACCGCTCACCGCTGTCGTTCGAGGGACCGTTTGGAGAACAGAGAACTTTTCTGGCCTTGTTGAAAACCCCAATCGCTAAAGGTCAGAGTGGTCTTTTTCTTGGTCTGAAGGTTCTCCATGATGATTTCCGATGGTCTCCAGAACTTTTCAAGGTATACGGTATTCCTGTTGTCGATCTCGAATTTCAATGGGCTGCCTTTACGGTCGAAGAATTCCTGCTTGACCACCTGGAAATTCGACTGATCGACCCAGGAGACAATCTTCGTATACCCCGAATTTGGATCCTTGGGATATCGCTCGACGATCCAGACCGAGATGCCCTGGTGTTTGTCCTCCCGTATGTACTTGTAGGTGAATTTCTCGGGCTTGGTTGCCGCAATGTCTTCATAACTGAATTCAGACCCCATGAAGCTTCCGCTTTTGTTTTTTGAGGCGATACGCTTGACCCGTTTGAGGGCGGGAAGATACAACCACTGATCGTCAGCTCCGTCGATGTGCTCAAAGGTCAAGAGGCCGGTTCCCTTAATGTCACGTGGAAATTTGAAGGTGATGAGGGTCTTATTCCCGGCGTCCTGAACCTCGAAATAACGGGTCACCATTTTTCGACTGCTCGTCTGTCCAGCAGCATTGGACAACGTCATCGACATCGTCGCGACCGCATCGGTGAAACCATTGTCCATGGTATCTCGAGTGACGAAGACATGTTGGCCCTGTTCTTCCGGGGTCGCCCCTGGTGGCGGAGCGGCAAACGTCGTTGATGCCCACCCGGCGCTTAACAGGATGATCAGAATGAGTACTGGCTGCATGTGCATGGTGTGTCTCCTCATGCGAAACAATATGGCAATGCGCACGTCTATGATATATATGGCTCGGTCCTAAGGGGCTGTAAAACAATAACATGGCACATTGGCCGGAGGCGATTTTGGAGCGAGCCAAGGAGCAAAAAGTGCGCATACCGGGAGTATGGAAGCGATGAGTGACGCCGGCGTAGCCCACAAGTGCCCCGGCCCTACGGGGAGGCTCATTTTTAGCCCGGAGTGTCGTTGCTCCTCCGTCACAGAGTCTCGCTCTGCTCCCTCGTCGCGCCTCGCTCCGGCCTCAAATATGGGCCTCCAAATTGTCCATGTTATTGCTTTACAGCCCATGGATAAAGCTCTGAGATGGAGATTGTGATGCGTACGGCTACCGAAGGCAACAGAATAAAGTCTGCGTCTGATCGACGCAAGCGAAGGAAGCGTCGTGTCGACCCCGGTCCACCTGAAATGCTTGAACTCGAACTCACGGGTATTGCAGCGGGTGGCAAAGCCATAGGCAGGGCACCAGATGGGCGGATGGTGTTTGTTTCGTATGCCATTCCAGGTGAACAGGTGATTGCCGAAGTCACCGAAACGTGCTCGCAGTATCTTGAAGCACGTACGATTCGTGTGCTCAAGCCGTCTCTATTTCGCATCGAACCTCGCTGTCAGTATTTTGGGCAATGTGGGGGGTGTCAGCTTCAGCATGTGGAGTATGCCGAACAACTGCGCATGAAAACGCAGATCGTACAGGAGCAACTTATTCGGATCGGCCGGTTTCACAATGAAGAAAATGGCGTGTTGCGAGCGGCAATTGGCATGGAGAACCCGTGGAACTATCGAAACCACATGCGCTTTACCGTCTGGCGGGATGGGCAAGTGGGGTTGATGCGGCAGGGAACCCGTCGATTATTGCGCATCGATAAGTGTGAGATTGCCTGTGAGCAGGTCAATCAGGCGCTCGACAACGTCCAAGAAGCGACGACGGGTACGCAACAGCTATCGGTTCGAATAGGGCAGAATACGGGAGAATTCCTCATCCAGCCGCAATTAACTTGGCGTGACACATCCAAAAAACCACCGGTTGAAAGTGGCCAGAAGACCCTCACCGAAATGCTCTTGGGGCGGCGTTATCAGATTTCAGCCGCGGCATTTTTTCAGGTCAATACGATACAGGCAGAGCGATTGGTTGAGCATGTTATTCAAAAGGTCAAAGAGGTGAATGCGTGTATCGTGGTCGATGCGTATGCTGGTGTGGGTGTCTTTGCCTCACATCTCGCCGCACACGTGGATCGAGTTCTCGCGATAGAAGAGTCTTCTTCAGCAGCAACCGACGCGGTTGTGAACCTCGCTGGGTTGTCAAATGTAGAGTGGGTGACCGCGCGTGTCGAGGACGTATTACCAGGACGGGATCCCTTGCCCGATGTGGTGATTATCGATCCGCCGCGTCGTGGCCTTCAACCGGAAGTGATTGAAGCGCTGGTGGCGTCTTTGGCCCGCCGGGTTATTTACGTGTCCTGCGATCCCGCCACCCTCGCTCGTGATTTACGGCGACTGGTCGATGGCGGATTTGAGTTGGTAGAAGTTCAACCCATCGATATGTTTCCACACACCCAACACATCGAATGTGTCGCAACGTTGGATCGCGTACCCGTGATATGAAACAGGTTCCCTTACATTGGCAGATTCTCGTCGGAATGGTCTTGGGCGTTATCTATGGCCTTGTCTCAGCGACATTGGGGTGGAGCCACTTTACCTCGGACTGGGTGGTTCCGTTTGGCGATATTTTTCTCAACCTGCTGAAGGTCATTGCCATTCCGCTTATCGTTGGATCGATTATTACCGGTGTCGCTTCACTCTCTGATATTCGAAAACTTTCACGGATTGGTGGAAAAACCCTCGCGATCTATATCGGCACGACGGCGTTTGCGATCACCATTGGCCTGGTTATGGTGAATGTTCTTCAGCCGGGAGAGGGTGTTCCTCACGAGTTACAGCAGCAGCTACAGGCCACCTATCAGGCGGAGGCCGCCTCCGGAACGGATCGGGCTGAGATGGCCAAGTCACGCGGGCCTTTGCAGATCTTCGTCGATATGATTCCAACCAATATTCTCGGCGCCGCGGGCGATAACCGGAATATGTTGCAGGTCGTGGTGTTCTCGCTGTTTTTTGGAATCGCGCTGGTCATGGTTCCTCAGCAGAAAGCGCAACCGTTGATCGATGTATTCGCGAGTCTCACGGCGGTGGTCATTCAGATCGTTCAGATGATTATGCTGATGGCTCCCATTGGGGTGTTCGGGCTGATTGCCAAGACAATCAATCAGGTTGCCAAGGATGATATTGGCGCGGCTGTCGAGCTGCTCGGCGCACTCGGGTTCTATTGCCTGGTGGTGATTGGCGGCCTCGTTCTCCATGCGGCGATCACCTATCCGCTGCTCCTCAAAGTGTTCACGTCGGTCTCGGTTTTGAAATTCTTTCAGGCAATTTCGCCCGCCCAGCTTCTGGCGTTTTCAACGAGTTCAAGTGGTGCCACCCTTCCCGTGACGATGGAGGTGTGTCAGAAGCGTGTTGGCGTCTCCAAGGAAGTTTCATCCTTCGTTCTGCCACTTGGTGCCACCATTAATATGGATGGAACCGCGCTGTACCAAGCTGTTGCAGCAGTATTCATAGCGCAAACACTTGGCATGGGGTTGGACATTGGCGCGCAATTGCAGATTCTTCTCACCGCCGTGTTTGCGTCTATTGGTGCGGCTGCCGTCCCTGGCGCCGGCCTCATCATCTTGGTCATTATTCTCGAAGCGATCGGGGTGCCGACAGCCGGGATCGCGTTGATCCTGGGTGTTGATCGGATCTTGGATATGTGTCGTACCGCAGTAAACGTAACGGGTGATGCCACCGTCGCCACGGTGATTGCCGCGATGGAAAACGAGTTGACCCCGCTTGACAACGAGGGAGAAGACATATGAACGGCGTCTGGCTGGAAGACGGCGTCGTAACCTTTCGCGACGACTTGCCTTACCCAAATGCAGGAGAAAACGAGGCGATCATTCGAGTCTTGTGTGCCGGTATCTGCAGTACTGATCATGGATTGATTTCCGGGATGTTTCCCTATGTGGGCGTGATCGGACACGAGTTTGTCGGTGTAGTCGAAGACGGGCCGGAATCTGTTGCTGGCCGGCGGGTGGTGGGCGAAATCGTCGCGGCATGTCGACAGTGTCAGGTGTGTCAACAGGGGCGGACGTCGCATTGTCCGCATCGGACCGTGTTGGGCGTTACCAATAGAAATGGCGCCTTCGCTGAATACACGACCCTCCCTGTCGAGAATCTTTATGTTGTTCCCGAATCCGTTTCAACCGAGATTGCGACGTTTACCGAACCTCTTGCCGCAGCACTACAGATTCTTGAGCAGGTTAATATTACGTCTGAAGATCGTGTTCTTGTGGTGGGTTCCGGGAAACTGGGGCAGCTGATCGCGCGGACGCTTACGCTGACAGGTTGTGCACTGAGCTATGCTGGGCGTAACCAGCGAACGCTGGGTCTGTTGCCGAAAAGAGGGGAGTCGTACCAGGTTGAAGAACTGCCGGATACGCAATTCGATATTGTCGTTGAGTGTACTGGAAACGCACAGGGTTTTGAGATTGCCAGACGTGCCGTCCGTCCCGCGGGGACGCTGGTACTGAAAAGCACCTACCCGGGGGCACTCGAAATTGACTTCACATCTTTGGTTGTCGATGAAGTGACCATTGTCGGGTCACGTTGCGGCCCATTTGCAAAAGCCATTCATCTTTTGGAATCAGGTCAACTCGATCTCAGTGCACTGATCGATCAGACTTTTTCCTTGAATCAGGCGATTGAAGCCCTCAGTCAAAGCCGAAGAGCAGGAACGCTGAAAGTGCTGCTTGATATGCGGTGAGTGCAACGTGAAGGATCTTCTCTAGAACCTGTGTTAATATGACATATTAGTGCATAGTATCCTGCGATCCCCTAATGCCTGGTAATACCTTTGGAAAAGTCTTCACGGTGACCACCTTCGGCGAGAGTCATGGTCTGGCTCTCGGCTGTATCGTGGATGGCTGCCCTCCGGGTATTGAACTCTCCGCCGAGGATATCCAGCCCGACCTTGATCGACGGAAACCCGGCCAGAACCTGTATCAGAGCCAACGCCGCGAATCAGACGTGGTCAAGATTTTATCCGGTGTCTTTCAAGGCAAAACAACCGGAACTCCGATTGGCCTCATCATTGAAAACACCGATGCCCGATCATCGGATTATGACGAACTTGAAGACAAGTTTCGTCCGGGCCATGCGGACTACACCTATCAACAAAAATATGGCATTCGCGACCATCGTGGAGGTGGGCGTGCTTCTGCCCGTGAAACGGCCATGCGGGTTGCCGCAGGAGCGATTGCCAAGAAGTATTTGAAAGAGAAGCTGGGAATCCACATCCGTGGATATGTCTCGCAGCTCGGACCCATTTGTCCCGAACAGTTTGACTGGGATGAGGTGAATCGGAACGCGTTCTTTTTTCCAGATCAGGCTAAGGTTGAGGCCCTAGCCACGCTCGTTAATGCTTTACGCAAGGAAGGCAATTCGGTTGGCGCGAAAGTGACGGTTGTTGCGGAAGGCGTGCCGCCAGGACTTGGCGAACCAGTCTTCGACAAACTGGATGCTGACATTGCGTACGCGATGATGAGTATCAATGCTGTGAAGGGTGTTGAGATGGGTTCAGGTACCGATTCGGTTGAGCAGAAGGGCACTGAACATCGCGATGAGATGACGCACGAAGGGTTTCTTTCCAATGATGCTGGAGGGACGCTGGGTGGAATTTCTTCTGGTCAGCCTATCGTGACGCATGTGGCGTTTAAGCCGACGTCCAGTATTCGACTACCCGGCCGTACGGTCGATCGTGATGGTCACGATACCACTGTTGTTACCAAAGGGAGGCATGACCCTTGTGTGGGGATCCGTGGCACGCCGATTGTCGAGGCCATGCTGGCATTGGTGCTCATGGATCACGTGTTGCGACATCGCGCTCAGAATCTTGATGTTCAGCAACGCACACCCATCATCCCGCCAGGTTCCGGTGGGAATGTGATGCCCTAAAAGTCCTATCATTTTCCACCCACAGGCGCTGTCTGACGAATGGCACGTCCCTTCACAGTCAATCCGCTTACCGCTCTTCTGGTGTTTTGGGGTGTGTTCATCGTGTATGGGACCACGATCCCCTTCGACTTTACCCTGACGCTGGAAGACGCACAAAACCGCCTTTCAGATATTCGTGCAGGGGCCTGGGGCGTGGCCGCCACCCCGGATATCGTGACGAACCTCCTGCTGTTTTTGCCGTGGGGATTCTTGATTGCCGCACGGTTCGTTCAGGCCAAACGGGGATTCTGGGTTGCGCTTGGTATTGCGACCGTCACCGGCCTCCTGCTGAGCCTCTCTGTCGAGGCCGCTCAGCTTTTCTCCGCCTCTCGGACATCAACACCAAGAGATGTGCTGTTAAACATGGCCAGCGTGTTTCTGGGAGTTCCTCTCGGCTGGCTTGCTGCCTCGGTGTTCGGCCCCATGGTGAAGGCCAAACAAGAAAAACTGCTGAGTGAGCGTCCGTTTGCCGGCCTCGCGTTTGCGACTGCACTCGTCCTCTTTTTCTTCGCACTGAAGCCGTTTGATCTGACGCTGGATATTGGCCAGCTCAGGGAGGGTCTCCAAGCCGCGCGTCTTATTCCGTTTGGCCCGACTTTGCTTGGTGCAACTCCTTCTTCTGACCTCTGGAGTTGGACCATTGAGTGTGTGCAGTGGACGTTCGTGGGAGGCTTATTTGCCCTTGCGCTCCGTGAGCGTGGTTTGCCGCGACTTGCGGTGTGTTTTGCCGGGGCAGCATTGTGTGGGCTGCTGGGTAGCGTGTTCGAAATGATGCAACTGCTTGTCGTCAGCAGACAGACAGACGCGACGTCTGTCGTGTTCGCGTTGATCGGGGGCCTGTGGAAGAAGTTGCCGTGGGAGAGGAACGTGGCACCCCAAATCTGATTTTCCCCATCCCGTACAGCGAGGACCCCGATAGGACGTGCTTATCCTTCCGTATCTTCCCTTTCCATAAACTCGATCAACGCTCGGTAAGTCAGTTCACGGATGGTGGCTTTCGATTTCGTGATGTCGTCAATATTGGTCTCCATCCACACGCGCTGTGCAACTGGTTCTTGTGCGCGGTTGCACAACGTCCACATTTGGTGAAGAAATTCATGCGGGAGTCCAACCTGGACGCCTTCTGATTCAATCCGATCGTCCAATATCGCAAGAAGATCGGAAATCGCTTGATCAGGACGATAGGGTTGCTTGGCAAAGCCAAAGGTTTCATGTGTTACTGATTCTTGGGTTGCTTGCACTACTAGGTCGTGCATGTATGATTTCAGCAGACCGATGATGTGACCGGAATAGCGCATTTACCCCTTCTCCTGAGTCGTGATTGCTCTAGCAAGATACTCTGCAATGGCATTTGCTCCTCGAACTCCTGCTGAGTGTTCGGAATGGTCAAACGTGTATTGGACGAGAGTCTCTTGCCGTGGGCGATACTCGGCGTGCGTGCGCGTCGCGGTATCGAGATGTGACCCGAGGTCGTCAACGTTGCTGAGTACGGGCCCGCATTTCCAGCACAGGTAGTTGGGATTGTTGTTCCAGTCAGCCGCATGAGCGTTTAGAAAAATACACGGGCGTGGGGGAATAAGAAACTCATAGACCTGACTGCTGATATCCCCGAGATAGATATCTGCCGCGTGGGTATAGGTCATATTCACACCGGCATCACTCCCCAGGTCAACGAGGATATTTTCTCCTGTGTAGCGCTGTAGTTCATGTTGTTCCGCCATCGTGGCGCCCTCAAACAAGCGGATATGCGGCGCAAAAATCAGGTTGTATGTGGTCGTGTTGGTGAACCATTCGAGGATCTGGCGTCCCATCGTGATCCACGACGAGAATTGTGGACGAAAATGCGGATTGTACAGGACGGTCTGGTTTCCATTCGAAAACAATCGTGGTGCGTCAGGCGGATGTTTGAGATACAGGTCGAACTTACAGTATCCAACCAACGCATACCCGTCCGCGTGCACGAGGCCGAGCCTCAACAGGCCCCCGATCAACGCGAACACGACAGACGTCGCGTCTGTCTGTCTGCTGACGACAAGCAGTTGCATCATTTCGAACACGCTACCCAG
>JYMV01040819.1_pt1 | contig 13507 bp, 14 predicted proteins | sample 338911 | NCBI WGS metagenome assembly JYMV01 (sample SAMN03354496, study PRJNA234377) | hydrothermal vent metagenome | biome: Deep sea; feature: Hydrothermal plumes at the Eastern Lau Spreading Center, Western Pacific Ocean; material: Seawater | place: Tonga | collected 2009 | depth 2000 m m
TATATTTTCAGAATTATTAATAAAAAAAGGCCTCCAGCAGGCCTTTTTTTATGCCTTATTTTTTATTTATCTCCTGGATTTGGACAGAAATCTGATTCTTACAACCCGATTATTTCAGCGATTGAATTCCAGGGTTTACAGAAAACGAAACAGGATATTCTTGAAAGAGAGATCCAACACCCACTAAACATGGCCCTGGATAGCAGCTTAACTGAAGAAGATCGTAATCGGCTGGAAAACCTGGGTATTTTCAGTGCGGTCACCTGGAATACAGTCCCATTAGAAGATGGAACTGCCATATTAAATTTCAGGGTAATAGAATCTATCAGTATGGTTCCAATTTTTTCACCGGTTTATGATGAAAATATAGGCTGGTTTTTAATTTTGGGTGCAATGTTAAATAATTTTCGGGGACGGAATGAAAAATTGACCTTGAGAGGAATGTTCGGGAATGTGAGTGCCTACGATGTGATTTTCAAGAATCCCTGGGTGTTTGGTGACCATGTGTCCTTGGCTTTCGATTTTAGTAAGAAAATATTCGAACATTATTTTTTACCCTACCGGCAACAAACGCAGGTATTTGAAATTAATATTGGGCGATATTTTGGATATGAGAGACGATTGACTGCTGGTATTGAACTGGAAAAAAAAGAATATTTTGGAGATGACACAACCGATTTCTATTATTTTTCTCCTGAGTTAAGTGCTGTTTATGATACAAGGGATATTTATAATGATCCGAGCAAAGGTATGTACATATTCTGGTACGGGAAGTATTATTGGCATTTAAACCAGCCAGAGCCGGAATCCACGACTAATTGGATCCAGTCTTACAGTGCGTATTACTCACCGTTAAAAGGAAGGCGAAAGACCACCTTAGGTATTAATCTGAATATTTCATCTACTCGGGGCTTTCGCAATGAATTTTGGCTCGGTTCATTAGGAGGGGTTAATACTGTTCGTGGCTGGCGGATACCAACACGCAAAATATATGATGATCAATCTCAGTCATATCGGTTTGGGTATTTGAGAGCTGTTTCATCCTTAGAGGTACGCCAGACAATAATTCCAAAATATGCCTACCAGTCTCCATCGCTTTTTGGGCCGATAAAATCTGAGCTCGGCCTACAAGCAGCTTTATTCATTGATATGGGTATAACCGGAGATGAGTGGGATGATATCTGGAATGAAAATCCGATGCTGGGAATTGGACTTGGAATCAGAATTCCGGTAGCTATTTCTGGAAATATTCGTTTCGATTATGGATGGTCATTTTATAATGGAAAATATATAGAAAAATCTCTTCTCTTTGGTATAGGCCAGAAGTTCTAATTTATTGTAGGTTTACATTCGCATTGTTCAAAATGCGTTCCGGGAATTGGACCGTTAAGGACCGGATTCTATTGATAAAACGTCATTTTCATGGAGAAGCAACATTCTCTTCAGATCAATCCCGCCGCCGTAACCGCCTAACTTACCCGACGATGCTATAACTCGGTGACAGGGAATGATTATGGGTATGGGATTTCTGGCATTAGCATTTCCAACAGCGCGAACAGCTTTTGGGTTACCAGTTTGAATGGCAATTTCCTGATATGAAGCAGTATTGCCAAAGGGGATTTTACTAACTGCTTTCAAAACTTTATTGGAATATGGAGGCAGCCTAAGGTCCAACGGCACCGTGAATTTTCTGCCTTCTCCCAAGAAATAAAGGTTCAATTCATCCATAGCCTGTTTCAGGGTAGATGATTGTTTTTTTAAAGGGGTAATGGGAATAGTTTGAAAATGTGCGGAATTGGGAAGGCAAATTCGACAGATTCCTTTATCATTACACTGTATTCCAAACTTTCCTAAGGGTGAATCAATTATGGCAAATTGATTCATGAAGGCAGATTATTCTCGTTTGGTATTCTGCCGGGCAATTTTTCTTAGGAAAAAAAATAGTTCATGATTCGGATGCCATGCTTACTACAATGGGACTGGCAACGAATACACTTGAGTAGGTACCTACAAGTACACCAATGATCATAGCAAAGGCAAAATGATGGATTACTTCACCGCCGTAAAGATAAAGGATAAAGACAACAAAGAAAGTTGTTAGGGATGTAACAATAGTTCGGCTCAGAGATTCATTGATGCTTTGATTTACCACTTGGGGCATGGTCACCCCTTTTAAACTCTTTACGTTTTCCCGGATCCTGTCGAAGATAACGATGGTATCATTTAATGAGTATCCCACAATGGTCAGGAATGCAGCAATAACCGCTAATGACACTTCATATCCTAGAATAGAAAATATTCCCAGTGTCACGACTACATCATGAGTTAGAGCTACGATGGCTCCGACCGCATATTTGAATTCGAAACGTATCGATATATAAACGAGGATTAGAGCCAGGGCAGATAGAATTGCCATCACTGCTTTTCCACTTAGCTCAGCACCAATCTTTGGGCCAACTTTTTCGATGGACAAGATAAAATCATTCTCATTCTCAGGTATTAGAGCGGGGAAAATATTTTTCATGTTTGATACAAATTTCTGTAAGAATTGCTCCGGTTCATCTTCCAGGGTTGGGAGTCGAACAGCCACGTTTGATTCGTCACCAAAGTGTTTAATCTCGACCTGGCTGAAATCAAAGTTTTGACCATCGATTGAAACATTACTAAGAGCAGAACGGACCTCATTAATATCTACAGGTTCAGTGTAATTCACTGCCACCATGGAACCGCCTTTGAAATCAATGCTCAGATTAGGGCCTTTGTTAATTCCCAGCGAGATGATTCCAGCCAAAATTAATGCACCAGAAATAAATGCTGCAAATCGGGATTGGCTCATAAAATCAATTTGGGTGTCTTTAATTATACGCATTTTATATGCTCACGCTGGTGAGGCCCCTCCGGGATGTAATTGTGTTAAGGATGGTGCGGGTTACGTAGACCGCTGTAAACATGCTGATTAGAATTCCCCAGAATAGTACAGTAGCAAACCCTTTGATCGGACCTGTACCAAACTGATATAATACCAATGCGGCAATCACTGTTGTGACATTGGCATCAATGATGGTAGTCAGCGCCCGGTTGTAGCCGGATTCTATTGCGGCTTTGGGTGTTTTCCCTCGTCGCAGTTCTTCCCTTACGCGCTCAAAGATAATAACGTTGGCATCAATGGACATTCCAACAGTCAGAATGAGTCCGGCGATCCCTGGCAAGGTCAGGGTCGCTTCTAGGGAAGCCAGTACCGCCAATACCAATAAAATATTCCAGATCAAGGCGAAATTGGCTATGAATCCCGAAATTTTATAATATACCAGCATAAATATCATGACAAGTGCCAACCCGATCAGTACAGATTGTGTCCCCTGGGCAATGGAATCTGCACCTAAGCTGGGTCCAACAATACGTTCCTCGATAATATTTACCGGTGCAGGCAGCGCACCCGCACGAAGAATAATAGCGATATCCTTCGCTTCGTTAATATTGGCGAATCCTTCAATCTGTGTGCTCCCGCTGGGAATCTTCTCTCGGATGGATGGGGCCATATGTACTTTCCCGTCCAATACAATGGCGATCCGCTCGCCAACATTTGCTCCAGTCACCCGGGCCCAAGTTCGGGAACCGTCACTGTTCATATTTAACGAAACCACTGGTTGTCCGGCACTGCCGCTGCCTAATGTTCCAAGGTCGGCTCTCGCTTCATCCACAACCCCACCGGTAAGTTCCGGTGTGCGTTCTATATAATATAGCCGGTAAGCTTTTTTCTGGGATGGTGATCCTGGAATTGGTTTTGCTTCGTGGCTGAACAGAAACTGCCCCATTGAAGATTTGAGTTTAGATTGAACTTCATTTTTAGCCAGGAGTTTTTTCATTGCATAAACATTTTTTTCAATCACACCCATATCTCCAGGCAAAGGTTCAATTAATGAACGGAACGGTGCATCGGCGAATATTTCCGTACCATCAGATATGCTGGCATCGCCTGTGGTTATTCCTGTTTCGCCGAAGATCTCATCGACTGTTATACTTTCATCATCATCTGTATCAAGTGGAGTTTCTAATTTCATTATGTCCTTTGGAGCAGATCCGGTTAGTTCTGCCAATTCTTCTTCGCTGGTGGATTCTTTCAGAACATCATCCAATTGTATCAGCATCTCATTGGTCACAGCCGCATTCTTTACAAGATAAAATTCCAGTAAAGCAGTACTTTGGAGAAGTGCACGGGCCCGCTCGGAATCCTGAATTCCTGCTAATTCTACAAGGATGCGGTGCTGACCCTGCTTTTGAATAGTGGGTTCGGACACACCAAACTGATCCACCCGATTTTGCAGGATTTCCAGTACGCGGTTTATTGCATCATCGGCTTCTTCTTCCAAGCCAGTTAATATTTCGTCGAGGGCTGAACCATATTCATGATAATACCGTGCCGGTTTTAAACCACTGGACTGAATTTCTTGTCTGAAGATGGTGAAAAAATCTGTGTCTGGAGTTTTAGATTTCTCTATGGTTGTATTTAAAACAGCATCAAACCGATCATCACGATTGTCGGCCAGATTTTTCATTAACGTAGGTATATCTGCTTCCAGCACAATATACATACCGCCCTTTAGATCCAAACCCTGACGAATAATTTTTGATTCAATCGTACTCAGTTCACCGGATTCACGTAGTTCTTCCTTCCGCTCCGCAGACATGTTTTGGTATTGCCACGTAGGCATGAGAGCATAGATAGCCCATGCGAGGATGACCCCGATGATCAAATATCTGGGAGTTAAACTGCTTTGCATTAAAAAATGATTTATACGTTGAAAAAAGTCGGTGAATATAACCTTTGGCTTCTCACGAGGGCAAGGAAACAGGGAAGGATTTACAATGGAGATGAGTGTAAAATTTGGCGAGTCTGTTTTAAATACAATTAGTGATAGTAATTTTCAATCATTGCTACATTTCAGAAAATCAGCAATCAAGGAGTTGCCATGAAGAAATTATTCTTTTTTCCATTATATTTTCTTATATGCGGTTGGAAGCTGGCGGTGAAATAGAATGCATTGAATAATGTGTATATTTATATGTATAATTATACATGTCAAAACATTATCGCATGAACATTACGCTCCCCAGGGCGGTCTCTGAAGAATTGGAATCCATTTCCAAAGAGCTTGGAAGTAAAAAAAGCCACATCATCACCCAAGCTTTGGAATTATATTTTGATGAATTGGATCTTGAAATTGCAGAGCGTCGGCTTAAAGAATTTGAAAATGGCGAAACTGATACGATCTCTGCTGATGAAGTTTGGAAGGATCTTGGAATCGATTAGTGTATGCTCTTTCATTTTTAAAGAAAGCCAGGGATGAACTTTCAAAAATAGAGCCGATATGGCAAAAGCGGATTAAGGCTAAACTGGAAATACTGGCAAAAAATCCAGCTGCATTAACGAACAGTATTAAAGCTTTAAAGGGGAATAAGTATAAGGGGCTGGCTCGATTGCGAGTCGGGAATTATAGGATAATTATCCAGAAGAAGGAAAAAGAATTGATCATTTTAATTGTACGCATTGCGCACCGTGGAGATGTTTATAGAAAATAGTCCTAATTCCTTAGCCTTACTCCTAATCTTTATCTAAATAACACCCAAATTTTTCCCCACTTTCGTAAAGGCATCCACTGCCTTATCGAGATGCTCTTTTTCCATGGCTGCGGATATCTGGACTCGAATCCGAGCTTGCCCTTTTGGTACGACAGGGAAATAGAAACCAATCACATAGATTCCTTTCTTCAGCATTTCGGCGGCCATATTCTGGGCTAGGACCGCATCATACAGCATTATTGGAACAATGGGATGTACACCTTCCAAAATATCAAAACCGGTCTCGGACATTTCTGTTCTGAAGTATTTGGTGTTTTCTTCCAGTTTGTCCCGGAGTTCTGTGGTGGCAGATAACATATCGAATACTTTAGACCCTGCCGCAACAATGGCAGGTGCAACCGTGTTGGAAAAAAGATAGGGCCGGGATCGTTGGCGCAAAAGATCAATGATCTCTTGTCGACCGGTGGTGAATCCACCGGAAGCACCGCCCAGAGCTTTCCCTAATGTAGAAGTCCATACATCAATTTTATCCATGACGCCGCTGTGCTCTGCAGAGCCGCGCCCCGTTTGTCCTACAAATCCTGTGGCATGGCTGTCATCCACCATGACCATGGCATCATATTTTCCCGCTAGTGCGGTGATCTCATCCAGTTTGGCGATAAAGCCATCCATGGAAAAGACGCCGTCTGTAGCGATCATTCTTAATCGGGCACCTTGCGCTTCTTTCAGTTTATCTTCGAGATCAGCCATATCGCTGTTGGCATAACGGTATCTTTGCGCTTTGCAAAGTCGAACTCCATCAATGATGGAAGCATGATTCAATGCATCAGAAATAATAGCGTCTTCCGGACCGAGAAGCGTTTCAAAAAGTCCTCCATTTGCATCAAAGCAGGAGGTATAGAGAATGGTATCATCGCTGCTGAAAAAGTCCGAGATCTTTGATTCCAATTTCTTATGAAGATCCTGTGTACCGCAAATGAACCGGACGGAAGCCATACCAAATCCATGGTCATCCATGGCGGTTTTGGCCGCTTCAATGACGTGGGGATGATTGGCAAGCCCGAGATAATTATTTGCGCAGAAATTGAGAACTTCTCCGCCTTCGACCGTGGAAATATGCACGCCTTGCGGGGTGGTGATGGTTCGCTCTTTTTTATAAAGTCCTTCCGCTTCGATCTGGGAAAGCATGTCTGTGTAATATTTTATTGAATTACTCATTTCTATTTAAATACAGAGTACACCAAGAACATAAAGTAAAATATTTAGAGAATTCCGTGGTCTTTGTTTTTAATAAAATTTTACCATTCCAAGACAACTTTTCCGCAATTACCCGATTCCATGATCTCAAATGCGTTTTTGTAATCATCAATTGGAAATCGATGGGTTAATACACCGGAGATATCCAATCCGCTTCTTAACATTTGAGTTATCTTGTACCAGGTCTCAAACATTTCCCGGCCGTAGATACCTTTCACATGAAGTCCTTTAAAAATAATGTCATCCCAGTTGATTTGTGTCGATTTCGGCAGTAAACCTAGCAAGGCGATACGTCCGCCATGATACATATTTTCCAGCATGTCACGGAATGCATCGGGATTGCCTGACATTTCCAGGCCCACATCAAACCCGCTAGTCATATTAAGTTCAGAGTACACATTGCCGATTCTTTCATTTTTCACATTTATGGTCTTGGTGGCACCCATTTTTCGTGCAAGCTCCAGACGGAAATCGTTTATGTCTGTGATGACAATATTGCGGGCACCTACAAAGCTGCAAATGGCCACAGCCATAATGCCGATGGGACCAGCACCGGTGATCAAAACATCCTCACCGACCATCTCATAAGATAATGCCGTGTGGGCGGCATTTCCGAAGGGATCAAAAAAAGCAGCAATCTCCGAAGGAATATCTTTGTGAATCGGCCAGACATTAGTTTCCGGCAGGACCAGATACTCAGCAAAGCAACCAGCCCGCTGGATACCGATACCAATGGTTTTCTGGCATAAATGTCTTTTTCCTGCTCGGCAGTTTCGGCAATAGCCGCACGTAATGTGCCCTTCCCCAGATACGCGGGTTCCCGGTTTATAGTGGGTCACACCGGGACCAATCTCTTCAACGATACCGCAAAATTCATGGCCAGTAACGAGAGGTAGATCAAGTGTCCGCTGTGCCCATTCGTCCCAATCATAGATATGCAAGTCGGATCCGCAAATAGCCGTATGAGTAATTCTGATGCATACGTCATTTGTCCCTACCTTTGGTTCAGGTACATCTTCCAGCCATATACCTCGTTCGGGAAGTTTCTTTACCAGGGCTTTCATAATAATACGTGCAACGAAGGTTATAAATTACTGATGAGACCTTTGTGCTCCAATTTTCAATCAAATAGGATTTTTACGGTATCTTAGTGGCTCTTATTATTTATTTTGCTTTGTAATAACGGCTAAATTTCCAAGTTACATTTTATCTGTTTTATTCATGGGAAAGATTCTAGCGTTCATTAATCAAAAAGGCGGCGTCGGTAAGACTACTTCAGCGGTAAATGTTGCCATGAGCCTAGCAGTTTCAGAAGTAAAAACACTGATAGTTGATTTGGATCCGCAATCCAATGCAACAACAGGACTTTCTGAACTGATTGAGGAAACACAAAAAAATATTTACGATGTTTTAATCAGAGGGACTGATATCAAAGAGGCTGTTGCCAAAACACAATTTTCGCATCTCGATATTATTCCGTCTACCCACGACTTAGTCGGGGCGGAGATAGAATTGGTTAGCATAATGGCCAGGGAATATCAGCTTAAAACTGCCCTAAAAACAATTGTACGCCGGTATGATATCATTATTCTTGATTGTCCACCTTCTCTGGGCCTCTTAACCATTAACGCCCTGACTTCTGCCCATGCATTGATTATCCCGATCCAGTGTGAATATTATGCGCTAGAAGGTCTTAGCCAGCTGCTGAATACTGTTCGCCTTGTCCAGCGGCACCTGAACCGTAACTTGGTAATTGCAGGTGTGCTGATGACGATGTATGACAGCCGCCTGAATCTTTCAAAACAGGTGGTGGAAGAAGTAAAGGGATATTTTAAGGACAAATTGTTTAAAACCTTGATCTATCGTAATGTTCGCTTGAGTGAAGCACCAAGTTTTGGAAAACCAGCCCTGTTGTATGATGCAAATTCAAGTGGTGCAAAAAATTACCTGAGTTTAACAGAGGAGATCCTACAACGTGTCAGCTAAACGATTAGGACGCGGGATTGGAGCGCTGATCAGTTCAGAAACGGAGCCGCAGCCAAAGCCAGCAAAACCGGGCGTTGCAAAAATTCTTCTGAAAAGTATAAAGCCTAATCCCTATCAGCCTCGGCGCAACTTTGATGAAACCGCTTTAAAAGAACTTATGGCTTCAATAAAGCTGAAGGGTATCATTACACCTATAACAGTTCGTGAAGCAGGAGAAGGATATGAATTGGTAGCCGGTGAGCGGCGGTGGCGGGCTTCGAAAAAAGTTAGATTGAGAACCATCCCTGCGTATGTTATCGATGTAAAAGGCGAAGCGGAGATGATGCAGGTGGCATTGATTGAAAATATACAGCGTGAAGATCTAAATCCCATGGAAGAAGCCGAAGCATACGCTGTTCTGAACAGTAAATACAATTTATCCCATGATGCCATTGCAAAATCAGTAGGGAAAAAACGCGTCACTGTGTCTAATGCCCTACGACTGCTGAAGCTGCCGCCGGAGATCAGGAAAAGCATACGGAAGGGAAATATCTCTGGCGGCCATGGCAGAGCGATTCTGCAGGCAAAAACGATTGCCGCTATGAAAAAATTGTGGCGGGTAATCTTGGAGAAAGATCTCAGTGTCCGGGCAGCCGAGGCACTAGTGAAACCAAAGTCAAAAGAGACAAAAATTAAGAAAATCATCCAATCTACAGCACCAATCAGAGCTATCGAGAACCAGTTAATTGAATTATTAGGAACCAAAGTCAAACTTAAACCCGGTCAGGAGGGTGGCTCGATTGAGATCATCTATTTTTCTGATGATGATCTAGAGCGTATACTGGATCTACTTCAATCGCTTTAATAAATATATAGTGAAACCTGAAAAATATACTGTTGTAGTGATACCAGATGATGAGTCTGGTACAAAATCTTACAATATTTCACGGACAATGATTCGTATCCTGTCGACACTCGGTATACTTTTCGTTCTGGGTATTGTTGTTATTTTCATTATCTATGGTCCAAAAATCAGTGAGTACAATATCATAAAGGGAAATTATGAGAACCTGGCAGCAGAACGACTGAAAGTACTAGAACTTAGTCGTGATCTCCAGCGCTTAAAACAAATGGACGAGTTTGTTAGAAAATCACTTGGAGCTGAGTTAGATTTTGATGAAAAACCCTTTCTGGTTGACACGGTTACCGGGATGACAATTAATCCAGATCAGGGAATTTCATATGTAGAAAATATTCCGTCAGTGGCCCCGATAAAGGGTTTTGTTAGCCAGCGTTCGGGGAGAATGTCACCGTTCATCAGAAACACCCATCGGGGTATTGATATTGTTTCAAAGGAGGGTGAGCCGATTCTGGCCGCTGCTGCCGGTGTGGTTATGTTTTCTGGCTGGACCTACGAAATGGGCAACTTGATCATAATCTACCACGGTGACGATTATTTTACCCATTATGGCCACAACCAGAGGAACCTGAAACTGCAGTTGGACCTGGTGAGCCGCGGTGAAGTCATTGGTATGGTGGGCAGTACAGGTATCTCATCTGGTCCGCATTTGCACTTTGAGGTCTGGAAAGATGAAAAATCTGTGGATCCACTGATCTATTTTCCAGAATATAAATTAACTGATTTAACTTCCAATAATGGCTAAACTCAAATTTCAGAATGTACATACCATGGTGGGCCCTGATGCCATCGTACAAGGACCTATAAGATTAAAGGAAGGAATCATTATCTATGGTAAGGTCTATGGTGACGTCAGTACGAACGGACCTATCAGAATTGTTCAAAATGGTTTGGTGCAGGGTGGTGTAAATGGAAGTGATATTCGTGTTGGCGGAACAGTCATTGGCGATGTAATTGCGGATGGGCAGGTCATTCTTGGCAGCAACAGTGTTTTGAAGGGTGATATCAGTTATCGAAAACTCTTGATTGAAGAGGGAGCTCAATTTGAAGGGAAGTGCAATCTGGTGCAGGATAATACTAAAAAACGTAAAAGCTCCACTCATGTATCCGATAGCGGGTAATTATGCCTGAATCAGGCAATACATCAAAATTTAATCCCGCAAAATCGTTTATTTATTTCCAGAAAATAGTTCAGAAATCGGGTCCTGCAGCAAGCGCGTCCTACATGCTTGTGGCATCAGTACTAATTTTGACACTTTTAGGCTGGTATGTTGACAACGTGAAAGAAACAAGTCCTGTCGGTGTATTACTTGGCTTGGGTCTAGGCCTTTTGTTAGGGTTTTACCACCTGGCCAGAACAATCTGGTCTGGTAAAAAATGAGACTCTTCATTTATGGTGCAGTTACCTCTTTGGGGATACTCGGTTTGTCTGCGCACTTATTACCCCAATACCAACGTGAATTGTTTTTTGGTTGGCTTGGTCCTTTTTTTGCCGGTGTAGCTACGATTATTTTTGTTCAACGGGCATCCAGAAAAGAGCTGCGTTTGATCACAAAAACCTTGTCGATTGGTTTCGCAATAAAAATGGTTTTTTATGGCGCTTATATATTAATTCTATTCGAATTTTACTCTTTTAACCCCGTCCCTTTAATGTGTAGTTTCGCTGGATTTTTTCTTGGGCTCCACGCACTGGAAGCTGTCATAATCAATAACTTATCCAAGTCTGAAAAATTAAATTTCTGACCTAATTAGAATAGTAGTTTCATGAGTATTGCGGATGACGGGCACGCTTCTCAAAGTGTGATGGAGCAAGTGGGACCCAATATCATTAACCACGTTTCCAATTCTGATATTTCCCACCCAATTATCCATCTTCCGACTCTATTTGGTATCAATTTCTCTGTCACCAAACATGTATTCATGTTATGGTTGGTTGGTTTGTTAGTTGGGATTGCTGTGATAGTTCCCGTAAGAAGATTTTTATCCAGTGATCGTCCCGTTCCAACCGGCTGGATGAGTGCCTTGGAAACCATCGTTCAATTTATTAGGGACTCTATCGTTAAACCCAATGTGGGGCCCAAATGGGTCATGACCTGGACGCCATTGGTGCTGACATTTTTCTTTTTTATTCTATTCGCTAATGGGGTTGGTATGATCCCGATTTTTGATGTTTTAGGTGCCTTCAACCGTTTTATCCTGGGTGTCCCTGCATCCGATTCCCATAATGTTCTCAATGGAATGCTTCATGGTGGAACAACCGTTACAGGTAATTTCAATGTAACAGCCGGGTTGGCGGTAATTACATTTTTTTCGATTATAATTGCGGGGGCAAAAGCCCATGGATTCATAAAGCATTGGGCAAATTTGGTTCCCCACGGTTTAGCTTGGCCTGTTTACATCATTCTAATCCCTATAGAGATTATTGGGATGTTTGTAAAGCCTTTCGCCTTAACCATGCGACTTGCTGCGAATATGACCGGAGGACATATTGCCATTTTAGCAATTCTGTCCTTCATGGCTATCTTTGCAGAAATGTTTCACAGTATATTTACCGGGATAGGGTTAGCATTGTTTTCAGTGCCAATGGCCGTAGCCATTTCAGGTTTGGAAATCATTATTGTGCTGGTACAGGCTTATGTGTTCACACTACTTTCGGCAGTATTCATTGGTATGGCAATAAACGTACATCATTAAAAAATGAAAAGGAGAAAAGTAATATGGAAAATCTTCATTTATTTGGGGTAGGCATCGGCCTCGGCCTCATTGTGATTGGTGCAGGTCTCGGTATTGGACGGCTAGCCGCTTCAGCGGCCGAAGGTATCGCGCGCCAACCAGAAGCATCAGATAAAATCACTGCTGCAGTCAACCTGCCCCTATTTCTTTTAGAAGGGGTGGCGATTTTGGGTGAAGTTTTTGCCTTGTTGATCGTACTGATGAAATAAAGATTATTAATCCTTTAAAGCTAGCAAAAGGCTATTCAAATGGATAATCCTCTCGTACAGCTTGACCCGGGCCTGTTCATCTGGACCATTCTGACTTTTCTGGTCCTGTTATTCCTGTTAGCTAAATTCGCATGGAAACCTTTGCTTGCTGCATTGGAGGAAAGAGAGAACAAAATTAAAAATTCTCTTGAAGATGCTGAAAAAGCCAAAGTAGAATTGGAACGAATCAATGCGAAATCCGAAGAAATCATTGCGAAAGCTCGTTCCGAAGCTCAATCCATTCGTGTAGAAGCGAAAGCGGCATCAGAAAGGATCAAGGCTGATCTCATGGCGAAAGCTGAAGAAGACTCGAAGAAAATTCGAGAGGAAGCAGAAAAACAGATTCGTGTTGAGAAAGACAAAGCAATCGATGAGATTCGCCAGGAAGTGGTTGATCTCTCCCTGGCTGTAGCTGAAAAGGTCATCAAAAAGAATCTGTCCAAGGAAGATAATCAGGGTTTGATCGAAGACTCTTTAAAGAATCTGGAAGGATATGACGCTTAAACAAACCGCAAAACAATATACTACTGCATTATATACTGTGGCAGAAAAAAGCGGTACGCTAGACGAAGTATTCAAGGCATTGATGTTCATTGATCAACTCGCCAGGGCCGAGTCCCAGTTTCGCTCTTTTCTGCAGTCAAAAAGAATTACAGGTGAGCAAAAAACGAGTATCCTAAATACGATTCTAGGTGATCATGGACATCCTTTAGTCAATGAACTTCTTTCTCATTTGAAAGGAACTCAGGCAACAAAGATCCTGATGTTTGTTGCAAACCTTTTTGACCATCGGTTTAAAGAAGGA
>JYMV01033614.1_pt1 | contig 13504 bp, 7 predicted proteins | sample 338911 | NCBI WGS metagenome assembly JYMV01 (sample SAMN03354496, study PRJNA234377) | hydrothermal vent metagenome | biome: Deep sea; feature: Hydrothermal plumes at the Eastern Lau Spreading Center, Western Pacific Ocean; material: Seawater | place: Tonga | collected 2009 | depth 2000 m m
GGCATCAATTCTTCTACACCAACATAACGATCGTACCACTCATTTCCTTTTTCTTCCCATGAACCAAGGTAGAAGTTGCCAAAATCAGGCAGTGTGCCGCAGCGAGGGTGATTCACCATATCCATAACACCGGAAAGCCATTTTCCATTGCTGGATAGACCACCGTGGTTTTCTACAATTACATTAATGTTATGTTTTGCACCATATTCTGTTAACCTGCTCAAACCATCAGCAGCTAGTTTCATCTGCTCATCATATTCACCTTCACTCTGGGCATTCACACGGATGGAATGGCAGCCTAGGTACTTGGCAGCATCTACCCATTTATAGTGATTTTCTACCGCAGTCGTCCGCGCTGCATCATTTGTATCACCTAAAGCGCCTTCTCGATCACACATGATCAAAAGACTTTTAACACCCTCACCATCGGCAATAGTCTTCATTTCTTTTAAATAAGCACTGCCACCGGTTTTATCAGCAAATAGCTGATTAACGTATTCAATTGCATCAATGTCGAAGTTTCTTCTTGCTATCTTAGCGAAATCCAAATGATCAACCTCACCATTGCGCATAGATTTATTTAATGACCATTCAGCAAGCGATATCTTGAAAAGAAGATCTTTGCTACTGTTGCAGCTAGACATGGCCGTACCACCAAGTCCCATTATACTGACCCCGCCAGCGATTGCCGCTGATTTCTTGAGAAAATTCCGCCGTGTTTCCATAATGCCTCCTCTTTTTTTATTAGACTCCAGTCAATAATTCTCATTCGGTTACATTCAATAATATACCAATCTAAAATGAAATTTAAGACCCCTCAATAGTTTATTTTTTGACAATATGAAATTCCAATTTCCGAATCCAACTAAAACAAGAATCCAGTTTAGACTAACAAATTATCTACATGTTATTTATATTAATGCAGATTAATTGATATGTTTTTTCAACTAATGATTATTTAATTATGGAGGTAGCCAAAAGTGAAAAATAGCAGTCTATTTTTTAGTTTATTAATTTTCGTACTATGTTGTGGACAAGTAATTGCTCAGACTAGTGTTGTGTCTGGAACTGTCAGTTCAGCTGATGATGGCAGTATGTTGGTCGGTGTAAATATTGTTGTAAAAAATACTGACACAGGTACAACAACGAATGAAAATGGCGCATTTGTTCTGGAGGGTGTTTCTGCTAATGACGTGCTGGTGTTATCATACATTGGTTATGAAACTGCGGAAGTTGCCGTTAGCGGCCGCGCTATAATTGAGGTAACCTTGGTATCCACGGTTATCGCTGGTGAAGACGTTGTTGTCATTGGGTATGGAACACAATCCCGGAGGGATGTAACTGGGGCTATTTCCTCATTAAAAGAGGGTAGTTTCACAAAAGGCACCAACACTGATTTGCAGTCTTTGCTTCAGGCCCGAGCTCCAGGCGTAGTTATCACAGCCAACAATGGTGATATTGGCAGCGAGCCACGTATTCGTATTCGCGGGGGAACCTCGATCAATGCCAGCAATAATCCTATCATTGTTGTTGATGGTGTGCCGGTAAACAACTCTTCAGCCCTCCCCGGTGGTTTTACCACCGGCGCTGGAGCTGGAGCTGATGGAACCATGGATAATCCACTGGGTATGCTGAACCCTGACGATATTGCCTCCATTGATATTTTAAAGGATGCTGGCGGAAACGGCGTTATTTTGATTACTACTAAGGAAGGACGCCCTGGCGAACTTTCTTTAACTTACAGTGCCTCTACCAGTTCTTCCAGCATTACCAAAAAACTGGATCTGATGGACGCCGCTGGATTTAAGAGTTATGCAAGCAGCATTGGCGTAGATATCGAAGATGGTGGCGCCAATACTGACTGGCAGGATGAGATTTTAAGATCGGCTGTTTCCACAAATCATAATATTTCATTCAGCGCCGGAACTCAGCAAACGCAGTACCGAGCCTCCATAAGCTACCTGGACCAGCAGGGTATTCTTTTAAATTCTGAACGGCAGCGTATATCTACCCGTTTAAATGTGCGGCATACGATGCTGGATAATAAACTTAAACTGGGTCTCAAAGTCAGCCCCAGCTTTAGTAATCGTAACAATACTCCTTACAATCAGCGGGCTGGGTATTTTGGCGGTGTATTTACCAATGTTTTAAAGTTCAACCCCACATATCCTGTGAAAAATGCAGATGGATCGTATTATGAATATGCAACCACGACAATTCGTAATCCTGTGGCCCTGCTCAATGAAATCAGTGATGTTGGCGAAAATTTGCGTGTTTTAACCAGTGCAACTGCAGAATACGAGCTGATATCGGGTTTAAACGCTAAGGTGACTCTGGGTCTGGATCGTGAATCATACAATCGTAATATTTATGAACCCAATTCGCTGCCCTATGCCGCTTCAATTGGCGGCCAGGCTTCTGTCCAAAATACTCAAAGAAAGAATGATCACTTTAACACAACGTTAAATTACAGTAATTCGAGCCTGAATGTCCTTGCAGGGTATGAATTCCAGGAATTCACGAACAGCGGGTTTGGAGCAACTACCAAAGGCTTTGTTACCGATGCCTGGCTCTACAATAATATGGGCGGTGCAACTGATTTTACAACTGCGCCTTACTCCTTTAAAAACCAGAATCGTTTGGTTTCTTTCTTCGGCCGTGTTGCATACAGTATGGGTGGTAAGCTTAATGTGATGGCTACTCTCCGCCGGGAAGGATCATCCCGATTTGGTGATGATAATAAATGGGGTGTTTTCCCATCTGCTTCTGTAGGATTTCGTGTGACGGATGATATCAAATTAAGGGCAAGCTATGGCGTTGCTGGTAATCAGGAAATTGGGAATTACCGCTCGTTGGTTACCCTTGGATCCGGAGCCAATGCCGTTATTGGAGGCCAATTGCTTTCTGGTGTTGCCGCGAACCAGTTGGCCAATCCTGATCTGAAGTGGGAAACAACCAGTGACATAAATTTTGGCGTAGATTTCGCTTTGATGGATAATAAGATTACCGGCAGTGTTGATATGTATTCCAAGACTACTGAAGATATGCTGGTTGAGGTAAATGTCCCCCAGCCGGCGGTGGTGACTACCAAGCTGGACAATGTAGGCAGTGTAGAGAACTCGGGACTCGAATTTTTTATCAATTCGGTTAATATGTCTACAAAAGACATGAGCTGGAATACCAGTTTCAATTTTTCCACCAATAAAAACAATGTGGTCAGTCTGGGCAAAGATGTAGAGTATATTGTTACGGGCCAGGTTGGCGGTGCTGGACTATCTGGTGTACAGGCAGCGATTATCAAGCCTGGTGAACCGTTTGGAACATTCTTTGGTTATGAATTAAGTGGCTATGACGCGGATGGGCAGGAAATATTATCAACGGATGGTGGCCCTCTGGGTGATGGCAGGAGAATCCTGGGATCACCTCACCCGGATTATACATTCGGTATGACGAATCAGATAAATTTCGGAAATATTGACTTTAGTTTCTATATCTGGTCTGTACAGGGGAATGAGATCCTGAATAATACCCGCCTGGAATATCAGCGGCCTTCTAATCCCTTTAATAATATTAATCTGTTCTCTGAGACAGCGGATGATGTAAATAATGGACTTGGTTCGGAAGCGGCAGTGGCCCTGACAGATAAATTCATTGAAGATGGGTCTTTTATCCGCCTGCAGAATGTAACAATCGGGTATACGTTGAAAACTGGCCAGTTTAAGAACTTACGCTTTTACTTGAGCGCTGATAACCTGATTACTCTGACAGATTACTCGGGGTTTGATCCAGAAGTAAGCACCATTTCTGGTTTAGCTGAGGGGATTGATTACACTAATTATCCTAAAGCCAAGACCATTTCTTTTGGTATTAACGTTGGACTTTGAAAGGAGTCATCATATGTTGAAAAATAAAAAAATAATTCGATTCTCAATTCCATTGATTTTCATCTTACTGTACTCATGGAGTTGCACCGATCTGGTGGAATCGCCCTATGATCTGGTAACACCGGATAACTTCTATAATACAGAAGGTGAATTAACCGCTGCAGTGGTTCCTGTATATAATGGTCTCAATCAAGCACAGTGGGGTGACTATATGTTTCTACAGGAAGTTTCCTCTGACGCCATTGTGGTCCCCACCCGTGGTGGAGACTGGGATGATGGAGGTGCATGGCGGGCGCTTCAGCTGCACAGCTGGGATGCCACCCTTGGTTCAGTTGGCGGCGGCTGGTCAGGTGCATTTGGTGCTATAGCGAAGGCCAATTCCACTCTGGATGCTCTCGCTATGGCGGAACAGACAGATCTGGTGAAGACCTATACTGCAGAAACAAAAATACTCAGAGGTCTATATTACTGGTGGCTTATCGATTTGTACGGTGCTGTACCTTTGGTCACTGTATCAGAAACGGATCCGGACAATCCACCATCAGGAACTCCTCGGGCAGAAGTGTTTGACTGGATTGTGACTGAAATTAATACCGCTCTGCCTGATCTTGAGGCAAGCCATGGCTCGGGAGGCCATGGTCGGATAACCAAAGGCGCTGCCAACACACTGCTGGCCACGCTATATCTCAATGCAGAGGTTTATACAGGAACTGCAGAGTGGGCTAATTGTAAGAGTGCCTGTGACGCTGTCATCAATTCAGGTGTTTATGACCTGATGCCAACTGTTATGGACGTCTTTGCCTTTGAAAATGAGGGCCCTGCAAATACAGAATACATTCTTACTCTTGCCCATCTACCTTTAGACGGGGTTACTTCTTTTCGACACATGGCAACCCTGCATTATAATAATATACCTGCCAGTCCGTGGAATGGATTCTCCGTTTTAACCGACTTCTATAACAGTCACGAATCAACTGATGCCCGACTGGAACAGATACTGGTAGGGCAAGCGTATGTGCTGTTCGGGTCAGCTGCAGGAGATTCGGCGTTTGATCGTCAAGGTAATCCGTTAAGTTTTACGGTGGATTTTCCTCTTGTTGATGCCAACGAATCTGCTGGACCTCGTATGCTCAAATGGCCGATTGATCCCAATATGACTGGCTGGTTTTCAGGTGCAGATTACGCCATTTTCCGTTACTCTCATGTGCTGCTTATGAAAGCGGAAGCAGAGTTCAATTCGGGCGGAAGCGGCCTTGCGGAGTTGAACCAAGTACGTACTCGTGCTGGTCTTGATGCTCTTGCAAGTATTGATTCAGAAGCAATCTTAGCAGAACGCGGTCATGAACTGCTCTGGGAGGGGTTCCGTCGCCAGGACTTGATCCGGCACGGTAAGTTTCTTGAATCCTGGACGCATAAAGATGCCAGTGATGGTGACCATAGAGTGCTCTATCCCATTCCGCAAAGCCAGCTAGATGCGAACCCAAATCTGGTGCAGAATTCAGGTTATTAATATTTGATTAGTATAATTTAGTATATACCATTGTTTTTGTTTGGCTACCGCTAATCACTGTACGGTATATGTTGTAAGAAGCAGCACGATCTAAAAGTGCTGCTTTTTTATTATTATCGATTAAGATAGTAACTTATTTTTCCAGCCATGGGTGCTGATAATATTATCCCCAGTTGCCGTTGGATAATAATTTTTCTTTTGTTATCCTGTACGGAGAAATATCCATCCACTGAGGTGAACAGTATGTTCACATTATTGCCTAGTGTATATACTGGAATTGACTTTGAAAATACGCTTATGGATGAAGTAGGCTTCAATGTTTTCAAGTACCGAAACTATTATAATGGAGGTGGTGTAGCTATAGGTGATATTAATAGTGATTATTTACCAGATGTATATCTGGTTGCAAATAATAAGAGTAATAGACTGTATATAAATAAAGGGAATATGCAGTTCAAGGATGTTACAAAGGATGCCGGAGTAGCTGGTTCGCATAAATGGTCTACCGGCGTTTGCATGGTTGATATTAATGGTGATGGACTACTGGATATATATGTTTGTAACTCAGGCAATATTAAAGGGGATTCCCGCGCAAATGAATTGTTTATTAATCAGGGATCGGAAAGTGGGGAAATCCCCACTTTTATAGAAGCCGCAACCGATTATGGCATTGACGATAATAGTTTTTCTACTCACGCTGCTTTTTTTGATTATGACAATGATGGCGATCTGGATCTTTATGTGCTCAATAATGCTTTCAGGGCTATCAGCACATTTGATTTATCAAAAAATCTGCGCCATAAAAGAGATTTATATGGCGGGGATAAATTATACCGTAACGATGGAGGAGTATTTAAGGATGTTAGTGAAATTACGGGCATATATGGGAGCGTTATTGGTTTTGGATTGGGCCTCATGGTAGCCGATGTAAATAACGATAACTGGATGGATATTTATGTAGCTAATGATTTCTTTGAGCGGGACTATCTTTATATCAATAACCAGGATGGTACATATAAGGAGCAACTGGAAGAAATGATAAGTCATGTTAGTTTATCATCAATGGGCGGCGATATTGCTGATATCAATAATGATGGGTTTGTGGATATTTTTACAACGGATATGCTACCGGAAGATGATTATCGATTAAAAACTACATTTACCTATGAACCATTTGAATATAAACAAAAGGAGGTGAAGTGGGGTTACTACCACCAATTATCACAAAATTCTTTGCAGTTAAATAATGGTTTTGGCTTAAGTAACAATATAACCTTTAGTGATGTTGGTTTCTTTGCCGGGCTTGCGCAGACTGATTGGAGTTGGTGTACAATGATTGTGGATTTAAATAATGATGGCTTGAAAGATATCTTTATTACCAATGGGATGTATCGTGATGTTACCGATCAGGATTATCTAGATTTTTTAAGACAGGATGAAAATATCCAGAAAGTTCTAAAAGGTGATTTTATAGATATTCCTGAACTTATCAGAAAAATTCCATCTACAAAACTATCAAATTATGCATTCCAGAATAATGGAGATTTGACATTTAATAATCAAGCGAAGATGTGGGGCTTGGATAATCCAAGCTTTTCGAACGGTGCCGCTTATGGAGACCTAGATGGTGATGGTGATAATGATTTAATCATTAATAATGTTAATCAAGCAGCTTTTGTATATCGCAATGAAACTGATAACTTTACGGATAACTACTATTTAAAAGTAAAGTTAGTTGGCGAAGGCATGAATACTTATGCCATCGGGGCGAAGGTTTCCGTCCAATGTAACAACCAGCAAATATTTGTCCATGAACTTATGCCAATGAAAGTATTCCAGTCATCTGTTGATTATGTTCTTACTATTGGTTTAGGGGAGAATAATCTTGTAGACACGTTGGTTGTCGATTGGCCGGACGGTACTCAGATAAAATTAGATAATATTCAGGCAAATCAATCAGTTACTCTGTACCAGAAAGATGCACAGCCCTATTATAGGAAATTACCTAAGCAGGCGAAACCGTTACTAAAGGAAATTACCGCTACCTTTCCCGTACAATACCAGCATGTAGAGAACCACTTCATTGATTTTCACAGAGAACCGCTCATTCCACATATATTATCTAATGAGGGACCCAAGATGACTACTGGAGATATTAATGGTGATGGATTAGAGGATTTATTTATTGGCGGGGCTAAAGGTTCTCCAGGCCAATTACTGATCCAAACAGACTCTGGATCATTCATCAGCACTAATGAACAATTGTTGATAGAAGGAGGAATTTCAGAAGATATTGGCTCAGCTTTTTTTGACGCTGATGGCGATGGTGATTTAGATCTATATGTTGTCAGTGGCGGCAATGAATACTCAACGCGAGCACCAGCACTACTTGATAGACTTTATTTGAATAATGGTATGGGATCTTTTAATCAGTCCACTGCCACATTACCGCATATATATGCCAGTGGTTCTTGTGTTGCGCCCGCTGATTTTGATAACGATGGTGATATAGATTTATTTTTGGGTAGTCGTAGTGTGCCGTGGAAATATGGATTGACACCCACCAGTTATTTACTTGAAAATGATGGTGTTGGAAATTTTCATATTGTTACTGACGATTATAATCCACAATTAGCTTCAGTAGGTATGGTGACCGATGCTGATTGGATCGATTATGACAATGATGAGGACTTGGATTTGATTATTGTTGGGGAATGGATGCCGGTGACTGTTTTTCAGAATAATGGAACCTATCTACTCGATGTAACTGCAAAGGTAGGGCTTGGAGGAACCAACGGTTGGTGGAATTGTATTTTAACAGATGATATCAATGGTGATGGGTATCTGGATTTGGTCGTTGGTAATTTGGGAAAAAACTCTAAGATTTGGGCGTCTGAATCGGAACCCGCCACCATTTATATTGGGGACTTTGATCATAATGGCCTGACAGAGCAAATAATTTGTTATTACAAAAACGGCAAAAGCTACCCGATGGTATTAAGGCCTGAACTCATAAAACAAATTCCTATGTTGAAAGATCAATTTCCCACACATGCTGATTATGCCGGAAAACAGATAACAGATATTTTCACCGTGGATCAGTTGAAAAATGCAATAACGAAAAATGCCTATATATTTGCTAATTCAATTTTTTATGGTAACGAAACCGGAACCTTTAGATACCAACCACTCCCTGCCGAAGCACAATTTTCGCCAGTGTATGCTATTGTGTCCGGGGATTTTAATTCTGATGGCTGGAAAGATTTATTATTGGGCGGAAATTTTTATGGGGTAAACCCTCAACGTGGTCGTTACGATGCCAGTCACGGCATTATACTAATTGGAGATGGATCAAACGGGTTTATTCCTATGTCTATTCAGGAAAGTGGCTTGAATGTTACGGGTCAGGTAAGGGATATAATTTCAATTACATATCAACAGGGTCGTGAGGCTATTTTGTTTGCAAAGAATAATGACAAGATCCAGGTATATACAGTTGCTAATAATTGAATTACTCGTATTAAATAAGTGGATACGTTAATGAGAAAATTTCTTCTGGTATTATTTTTATTCTTATTGTTCTTCATTGGCTGTGAGCGCCAGATAGCGGTCGATCAGAAAACATTCGAACAAATGGTATCTCACCGCAGCCTTGGCTTGGCGTACTTGGAAGAAGAAAGATACTCTGCCGCTGCTGAAGAATTTCGAAATCTAATAACAATTGCGCCCAAGGAACCCTTAGGATATGCGAATCTTGGTTTGACATATTTGCGCATGTCCGAGGAATTTGAAAACGCTGAAAAATGGTTGCAAAAGGCAATAGTTATAGAGCCCGACCACCCGGAGATACGTTTCCTGCTTGCGAAAGTCTATGAGCTCACAGATCGCGAACCGCTGGCCATCAACATATTAGAGGAAACATTATCCAAGCACCCCAATCATATACTGACATTGTACCAGCTAGTACAATTCTATACCCATAAACAAACCCCTATTCTCGTTGCTAAGGCAGAGAAGTATTTAATAAAAATTGTTGATTCACTGCCGGCAAATTTAGTTGCCCAGCTTAAGCTGATAGAATTATTGATTAAAAACAGTAAACCCGGTAACGCCATATATTATATGGAAACCATTCGCCAAGTGCTACCGCAATTACCAAAAGAATCACTGGATATATTTCAAAACAGTTTGGAACTGCTGTATAATGGAAATGCAGAACAATCCTATGTTCCAGTCCTCATGTTTCATAATCTGATGAAACCAACTTCCTACTACAAAGCGGGAATTACAGAGTTGCGTGGTACAGACAGTCCTATTGCTAGTGCACCTATTTACCGCTTTATTCGTACTGTATTGCCAGCCAGTGATGAACCATCTCAAATACCCAATATACTAACTTTCACTACAGTTACTGAGGCCAGTGGCTTAAGTATTATTCCACCGGGTGATTCTTCAGATCATAATGATAACAACGTTTCAATAATTTTCACTTTAGGCGATTATGATGCTGATGGTGATCAGGATTTATTCGTATCTACATGGTCCGCCAATACGAATACCAGCTGTCAATATTTGTTCACAAATGATCACGGAGTATTTTCTGATATTGCAACTGCATCAGGTATTACCCATTCGGCAAGAGATCTTTTTGCTTTATTTGCTGATTATGATAATGATGGATATCTTGATTTATTTTTAACTAATACTAATGTAAACAAGCTTTATAAGAATTCAGGAGCGGGTTCGTTTCATCTTGTCAGTACGGCCATGGACTCGCATATAGATTTTAATAGCGCGGCAGCAGTATTTGCTGATTTGGATTTAGAGGGTGATCTGGATTTGTTCATTGCTACTGATTCTGAAAATCAATTATACCGTAATAATTCAGATGGTACATTTACTGAGATTGGGCAAGAAGCAGGTGTTAGCGGAACAAGTGTTCCCAGTCGGGATATTGTGTTTGGAGATTTTGATGATGACGGAGATATTGATCTTTTTGTATTAAATCAAGATGGGAGTAATCGGTACTATGATAATTTGCGCCAGGGACCAATAATACACCCGGCTCATTGGCAACTGGGGATTATAATAATGATGGGTCTTTAGATTTGTTTGTTACGGACTTGGCTGGGAAAAACCATATCTTATTTCGCAATCGTGGAGATGGTACTTTTGAACCGGATGCTAAATTTAACATTGCACTTCAAAGCATTGACCAAATTCATGCCAAAGATGCAACATTTTTTGATGCCGATAATGATGGTTTTTTGGATCTGCTGATTACAGGGATCGATAAAAATAAACCGCAACCGGGATCAGGTGTAAGGTTTTTATACAATAATGGCTCTGGAGAATTTCTTAATGCATCATCTTTGCTGCCAGAAAACTTGGGATCAATTAGTCAGGTAGATGTAGCTGATTATGACAATGATGGTGATCTGGATATTTTTATGTCCAACTCCCGTGGCGAAATACATTTACTTCGTAATGATGGCGGCAATATAAATAATTTTTTAAATATCCGTTTGGCGGGTTTGCGTACTGGCAGCAGTAAAAATAATTATTTTGGGATTGGTGCCAAAGTGGAAGTAAAAGCAGGCGATTTATACCAAATGCGTTACATGGACCAGCCGACAGCACATTTTGGATTGGGGAATAGGGATGGCGCTGATGTGGTGAGGGTGTTGTGGAGCAATGGCGTACCCCAGAACCGCTTTAAGCCGGAACGAAACCAGACAATTGTGGAAACTCAAATTCTGAAAGGTTCCTGCCCATACTTATATGCATGGAATGGCAGTGAATATACTTTTGTGACGGACGTATTATGGCCCAGTGCGTTGGGCATGCCACTGGGTATAATGGCGGGTGAACCACTATATGCCTTTCCCAACTCAACTGATGAATATCTCATGATGCACGGAGAGAAAGTCCACGCCAGAGATGGCAAATATACTCTGCAATTCACTACTGAATTGTGGGAAAGTCCCTATTTGGATAATATCAATTTGATTGTCTTAGATCACCCTGAAAGTGTAGATGTATATATTAATGAAACATTCATACCGCCGCCCTACCCGCCATTTCGTATTTACAGTGTGGCCAACAAATACTTACCCCTATCTGCTGTTGCGCAATACTGTGTTGGACCAGGATCAAGAATACACGATGCATTTAACACCGGCTACATATCAGGGAATTACAGAACTGCACGATCTGATTTTGGATTTTGGCGATCTCGACCATGCCGATTCGATCTTTTTGTTCCTGCAGGGCTGGTTGTTCCCCACAGATGCCAGTATCAATGTGAACATATCCCAAGCCAGTGTAACCAGTCTCATCTTTCCCCAGCTGCAGGTAGTAAATCAAGACGGAAACTGGGAAACAGTGATTGAAAATCTTGGTTTCCCAAAAGGGAAAAATAAAATTATGATTGTTGATCTCACTGAAAGATTTATAGCAGCTGATTATCGAGTTCGTATCCGTACAAATATGCAAATTTATTGGGATCATATATTTATAGCCACCGATGTGACCAACAATGATCTTGCAGTGGTCAGTCTACAGCCTATTTCAGCAGATCTTCACTACCGCGGTTTTTCCACGGTTTCCCGGAAAGATTTTAACAGTCCACACCTACCGGATTATTACAATATAACTACGGGTCAAAAATGGCGTGATCTAACTGGTACGTATACGAGGTATGGTGATGTATTACCGTTATTACTGGAATCAGACAGTAAATATGTAATTATGAATGCTGGTGATGAAATTTCACTAGAGTTTATAGCTGCTGATCTGCCGGACTTACCTGAAAACTGGCGTAGGGATTTTTTATTTTATAATGATGGCTGGTTGAAAGACGGCGATTTGAACACTGCTCACGGACAGACGGTTGAACCTTTACCTTTCCATGGCATGACAGCCTATCCTTATGGCCCAGATGATGCATACCCTGAAAACAAGGATTTTAAAGATTATATGAGCACGTATAACACCAGGCAGATTAAAACGGAGACATTTAAACAGTTTCTCCGCCAGACATCCAAATAAACAAGACGATTATTATTATCAGGTACTTTCTTTTCTTCATAATGCTAGGAATTGTTTTTTTATTGCAGGTATGTAGTAAACCTGAACCCATTGAGCGATTATTTATTAGTCTTTCACCAACGGTAACAAACATCACTTTTGAAAACAACGTTGATGAAGAAGGATTATTCAATAGTATCAACTACCTATATTTTTATGATGGCGGCGGTGTAGCGGTCGGGGATATTAACAATGATGGGTTAGCCGATATATATTTTACCTCAAACATGTATACCAATCATCTGTACTTGAATAAAGGCGATTTTCATTTTGAGGATATTACTCAAGAAGCCGGTGTCGATGGCGGTATGGAGGGATGGACCACGGGTGTAACAATGGCCGATTTGAACGGAGATGGGTTTCTTGATATCTATGTTTGTTATTCCAACTTATTTGATAAACAGGGAGCGAACCTTCTTTTCATCAATAATGGCGACCTCACCTTTACTGAAAGGGCTACAGAATATGGCCTTGATTTTAAAGGGCTTTCCAGGCAAGCAGCTTTCTTTGACTATGATTTGGATAATGATCTGGATATGTTTCTGTTGAACCACTCCATCCATTCAAAGGGCACCTATGGTCACATAGAACTACGGAATCAAAGAGACGTTGAAGCCGGAGACAAACTTTATAGAAATGACAATGGCCGCTTTGTAGATGTGACTGCAGAGTCAGGAATTTATGAAAGCATTCTGGGTTATGGATTAGGTGTGGCCATAGGTGATATTAATTGGGATGGATACCCCGATATCTATATTTCAAATGATTTTCATGAAGACGATTACCTGTATTATAACAATGGAAATGGTACCTTTTCAGAAGCATTAAGATCGTCTGTTGGGCATACGAGCAGAGCTTCTATGGGCAATGACTTGGCTGACATGAATAATGATGGTTTATTGGACGTTATTGTCATGGATATGATGCCGGAACGGGAAGACATTCGAAAATCATCGGTGTTTGCTGATCCATTTAATATTGATTATGTAAAACAACGATTTGGCTATCATTTTCAATATCG
>JYMV01046544.1_pt1 | contig 13498 bp, 13 predicted proteins | sample 338911 | NCBI WGS metagenome assembly JYMV01 (sample SAMN03354496, study PRJNA234377) | hydrothermal vent metagenome | biome: Deep sea; feature: Hydrothermal plumes at the Eastern Lau Spreading Center, Western Pacific Ocean; material: Seawater | place: Tonga | collected 2009 | depth 2000 m m
TGCTGATCGATCGCACACAGCGTTGTGCCCTTGGAGACGCTCTGGCCCTCCTCGACATTGACCATATCGACACTGCCTTCGACTCGCGACAGCAGCGAGACCTGCCGCTCCGGCTCCAGGATCCCGCTGCCTCTGACCCGCTCGCGGATCACAGCAAGCAGTGATGATGTCACCTCGACTGGCACCACGTCGTTGTCGGTCGCATCGATGTCGCCGTACTGGAATCTGCCCATCGACCGGCCCGATCGATTTCCCTGGGAACTGTTTGACCAGCCTGGGGACTCCGTACTGGCAGCGGAAAACATGCTGTGGGCGAACCAGCCGATGCAAAGCAGCGCGACGATGGCGAGGAGTTTTGGCAACCAGCGTTTCAAGAACTGCTCCCATCACAATCGGGGCACGGGCAGGCACCACGGAGCCGTTCCAGCGTCCATATTCCCGTGCCATGGCCGTCTGAAAAGACCAGGTTCAAACCATATCTGCCCGTGCGCACGAATCGGGTCAGGTGTAGATCTGCAGGCAGTGTCGCAGGATCGAGAATCGGCGCTCTCGACCACTCGTCGATGCAGGCGGCGCACTCACAGCTTTCTCTGAGAGAACGGTCGGAATAGAGGCTTTCATGCCCATCTCCCCACACGATCAACAGGGTGGCTGGTTTCAGCAGTTCCACTTCATCCGCACGAATCCTGGCAGAATTATCCAAAGGGCCTCCTCAGGATCCGCTGATATACCAGATTGTACCTCTGCTGGTATTTTTCCACACTGTATCCTGGACAGGTAACTGAACTGATATGGAGTCGCCCTCGGAAGGCGTGAGCCCCCTCCGGAAATGGGTCGATCCCGGAGAGGGCCGATTTGGAAGGCACTATCAAGGTTTTTCCCGTCCGTGGATCCGGGAAAAAAGGTGGGCCGAAGAGAGGTACGCCGCGTCAACTTAGGGGAAAAACCACTCCACGGGTTCGACAACTCCCCAACTCTCTCCGGCCGTCGAACCGTCGCCAAACATACTTTGCATTCCCCCGGACGCTAACTTCTCTTTCTCACTGATGTTGCGCGAATCGCTGCCCCCCGACTCCGAGTCACTTGCCTGGCCCCTGGTGCTGTCGGAGACTCCTGGCCGGAGGCACCTTGGATCCCGAACAACCCGGTATCTTTCAGAGCTGGTTGATCCAGTTGCAGCAGCAGATTTGCTCGGCCCTCGAGGCCGAGGATGGCGCGGCACGATTTGTCTCCTCCACCTGGCAACGAGAAGAAGGTGGCGGCGGCAACAGCCAACTGCTTCGAGATGGGGCCCTCTTCGAGCAGGCCGGCGTCAACTATTCCCATGTGCTCGGAGAGTCGCTGCCAGAGAGTGCCACTGCTGCCCGCACTGATCTGGCCGGACGAGGCTTCGAGGCGATGGGACTGTCTCTGGTGCTGCATCCTCGAAATCCCTTTATCCCGACCACACACATGAATGTGCGCCTGTTTCATGCCCACGCAGAAGGCCAGCCAGCGATCTGGTGGTTCGGAGGTGGCTATGATCTGACGCCTTGTTATCCGTTCCTCGAAGATGCGGTGCACTGGCATCAAACCGCCAGAGCAGCGCTCGACCGACATGGCAGCGACTATTACCCCAGGTACAAGCAATGGTGCGACCGTTACTTCTTCTTGCCCCATCGCGACGAGACGAGAGGAGTCGGGGGTATCTTCTTTGACGATCTGAACGACGGTGGCTTCGATCACTCTCTCGCCATCGTGCAGTCGGTCGGGAATTCCTTTCTCGAAGGCTATCTTCCCATCGTCGAGCGCCGCAGAGACCACCCACACGGCGAACGCGAGCGGCAGTTCCAGCTCTATCGGCGTGGCCGCTATGTCGAGTTCAACCTGCTGTTCGACCGGGGCACCCTGTTTGGCATCCAGTCCGGCGGACGCACCGAGGCGATCCTGATGTCGTTACCTCCGCAGGTGCGATGGCAGTGCGGCTGGAACCCGGAATCCGGATCTGAAGAGGCCAAACTGGCCGATTTCCTCAGGCCAAGAGACTACCTGGAGGTCTGACTTCCAGATGTAACCCTTCACATTCGGGGTAGTTACAACACATACCCTGAATTGCCTCCAATCTTGCCAATTTGGCAACTCGCGACTTGCCAAACTGACAACTCGGGTTATCCTCGGTGATGTGCCCTGGCGATTCCCGCCACCAGAAGAGAAGCACGGAGAGGCGAGTACTCGTGAACGAAGAATACCCGGAGGAAGAGTTCGAGTATGACGACGAGAATCCCGATACCGGAGGCTGGCTCAGCAACACTCCATACTGGCTGATCTCCATCGCTGCCCACGCCATCTTGCTGTTCGTACTCGGTGGCGTGATCGTGCTCGAAAAGGTTCAGCAGGAGGAAGAGCGCAGAACCGTGGTGAGGAAAGAGATCAAGCCTCCCCCCTATGACCCGACCAAGAAGCGCGACATCGAACGAAAGCCTGAGATCCTCGAGAAGAAGAAAAAGGATCCGATCAAGTTGCTCAAGCCCGACAAGATCAGCCGGACCCCCAGAGGCACGAGCAAGAACAACAAGACCAACAAGAACATCAAGAACCAGCTCAATGATGCCTTTGGCATGACCGGTGCCGGAGCCGGTGCCTACGGAAACCGCTTCGGCAAGGGCTCGCTCTCGCGCGAGGGCGGTAGCGAGGCAACGGAAAGTGCGGTTCTGGCGGCACTGATGTGGCTCAAACGCCACCAGCACCCCGATGGTCACTGGTCATCCAATGGCTTCCTGCGTCCCGATGGCTGTGATCAGGAGGACGGTGACGGATTCGACGGTTACGATGTCGGTTGCACAGCACTGGCAATGCTCGCCTATCTCGGATTTGGTCACACGCACGAGAGTGGAGAGTTCCCGGAGTTCGTCGCCGTGATGCGCAAGGCGATGGACTGGATGATTGCACAGCAGGTCAAGGATGCAGATCCGAAACTCAACGGCCTGTTCGGTCTTCCCCGCGACGATGCCGACGAGTGGATCTACAACCATTCCATCGCAACGATGGCGATGAGTGAGTTGCTGCTGCTCTCGCACGACAAGATCAAGTTGTCAAAACCGGTCGAGAACGCCACCAAGTGGTGCCTGAGAGCACAGAACCCCGGGTATGGCTGGAAGTACGGCTACCAGGCGGGCAGAAACGACACCCGCAAAGGTCTGTGCCCAGTCGCGCTACATCAAGATCCGCAAGAAGGATTTCGATCCCGCTTTCGAGGGTGCTCTCAAGTGGTTTGGATCCTGCACATCGGATCGCAGTGGTATCTGCGGTTACGAGAATCCTGGCGACGAGGGATCACGGCTGCAAGCTGCCTATCCTGAACCCTACCCCTACTCGAAGGATCTCTCCTGCATGACCGCGGTGTCGGTACTCTGTCGCATCTTCGCCGGTGAAAAGACCAGTTCCGCCGCCATCAAGTCCGGAACAGCCGTGCTGATGGATGAAATCCCGCGCTGGCGACCCCAGCAAGGCAAGAGGAAATCGAAGATCAACCTCTACTACTGGTACTACGCCACCTATGCGATGTTCCAGATCGGCGGCAGCAAGTGGCGCGAGTGGAACGAGGCGATGATCGACGCACTGGTTCAAAACCAACGAGTAGGCGGCTGCGAGGACGGCTCCTGGGATCCTGTCGGGGAGTGGGGAGTTGCGGGAGGTCGCGTCTACAACACGGCCATCGACCGATTCGCTCGGGCCAGCAACTGACCCCATGAACGATTCACACGAAACTGCCCCGATCACACCCCCGATGATCGAGGTTCTCCTCAATGGAGCTGCTCACCAGCTGGCTTCTGGCAGCACCGTGTCGTCGCTGCTGGATCAGTTGCCGATAGAACCGACCGCAGTGGCAGTGGAGAGAAATCGCCAGATCGTGCCCCGATCTCTGCACAGTTCGACAGTCATCGAGGCAGGGGATCATCTCGAAGTCGTCACCATAGTTGGAGGAGGTTGATCGATGAATACCGAAACGACCCGGGAAACGGACACCCGTCCCGACCCGCTGGTACTGGGAGATCGGACCTTTCGCTCCCGCCTGCTGGTTGGAACCGGGAAATACTCCGATCACGAGACGATGAATGCGGCCCTGGCCGCCTCCGGCTGTGAGGTCGTCACCGTCGCCATCCGACGAGTGGACCTCAGCAGCGAAGACAATTTGCTGACCCATCTCGATCGTGACCGTTACTTCCTGCTTCCAAATACTGCCGGCTGTTTCAACGCAGAAGATGCGATCAGGGTCTGCCACCTATCGAGAGAACTGGGCCTGGGAGATTGGGTGAAACTGGAGGTGCTGGGAGACAAACAGACCCTGCTTCCCGACCCGATCGGCACCCTGGATGCCTGCAAGACGCTGGTCGCCGAAGGGTTCAAGGTTCTCGTCTATTCCAGCGACGATCCGGTAATGGCATTGAGACTGCAAGATGCAGGTGCCACCTCTGTGATGCCAGCTGGCTCTCCGATAGGGAGTGGCCAGGGAATCCTCAACCGAAACAACCTCGCCATCATCCTCGAGCAACTCGATGTGCCCGTGATCATCGACGCTGGAGTGGGCACGGCCAGTGATGTCACCATCGCCATGGAACTGGGAGCGGAAGGTGTGCTCCTCAACACCGGGATCGCCGGAGCACAGGATCCCATCTCCATGGCTCATGCGATGCGCCATGCCCTGGATGCGGGTTGGTATGCAGCTCGCGCGGGCAGGATTCCACGTCGACGATACGCTCAGGCTTCCAGCCCGACCGAGGGAGTGCTGGGCGAGTGATGTACCAGGTTTCGCCCGACTCCGCTTCGCCAGCTGTGGAACTGGTGGCGGCACCTCCACACCCCTTGATCGCCCTCGCCATCTCATCGCTTCTGATCATGATCACGCTGGTGACCCTGCGAAAACTGGCCCGACGATTCTGGCCCGATCGCGAGGTGGGAATCCAACCCTCGGTCTTCACGGCCAGGGATGTGCTGATCGTCTTCGGCTTGCTGATCCTCGGTCAGGTGGCCGTCTCGATGCTATGGCAGCCCGCAGCAGCACAGGAGGGGGCTCCTCGACCGATATCTGCTCTGCTGCTTGCGGCATTGTCGCTCGTCTACATCGCCATGGCGGCACTCACCACTTCTCTTCACCGACTCCATTGCATCCAGAAGCAGCGCTCTGAATCGTTCCTTGTCGCGAAAGGAACTCGAGTTCGGCAGGCGATCGCCTACGGGATTCTGGCTCTCGTCTGCTTCCTTCCGGCCCATTTTGGTGTGGCGATCGTCTGGGAACTGGTCCTGACAGGGCTCGAAGTGCCTTTCGAGCCCCAGGAGAGCGTTGCCAGGATCAAGGAGGCGATTCGAGACAAGAACTGGGCGCAACTGGCTCCGCTGATCTTTGTCGCAACCATCGTGGCACCCATCAGCGAGGAGGTGATGTTTCGAGGGTTGTTGTTTCGAGTCCTGCTCGACAGAGGTGGGTTCTTCATGGCAGCGATCATTTCATCTGCACTGTTCACACTGATGCACGACTCGATCGCCTCATGGGGTCCACTGATGGTTCTCGGAATGCTGCTCGCCTGGGTCTATCACCGCAGCGGCAGCCTGCTCGCTAGCATCGCGCTGCACTTCGCCTTCAATACCGCGATGATCACCGCGATAATCTCGCTGCATTTCATCATGGAGGGCAACTGAGATGGCAAAGATAGGAGATCTGATCAGGTCACTTCGCGAAGAAAAGGGAGTCACCGCCAAGGACCTTGCCGAACGGATCGGCCTCTCCGCATCCCAGATGAGTAGACTCGAGAGTGGTCAACGACGCGTCAACAGTGAGGTGCTTGCACGGATTGCACGAGCACTTGAGGTCACACCTTCGGAGTTGTTCGAGGAGGGTTCTCCCGGTTCGGTCAGGCCCCTGTCCAGTTCTGCCGCAACACCTCTTCGGCAAGCCCTGGGCAAGGTGATCCGTTCAGCCCGTCGTCAGAAACACTGGACCATCGAGGACCTGGCCCGCAAGACCTCGACATCCCGAGCCTTCTGTCTCTCCGTGGAAGAAGGCCGACGCAGTGGCATGGAGAGTGATTTCATAAAGAAAACCTGTCGCCTGCTCGGCTTCAGCCCCCTCGATCTGCTGGCTTCCGCGGAAGAAAAACTCGATGTCTCCGAGACAGAACCACCGACATCGGAGATCGGGTCCAGTTCTTTCGTACATGGGATTCCATTGCTGGCAGCCGATGTCAGCGCCTACCCTGAAGAACTCGATGATCAGGGCAAGCCATCGGGAGTGGTGGAACAGTGGCTACAGTTACCCGGGATCGACCCCGATCGATCCTTTGCTGTCCGGGTTGCTGGAGACGCCATGGCCGGGCCGGGAGAAGATTGTTTTCGAAACGGTGACGTCATCGTGCTGAGTCTCGATGAGGCGGTTTCGAGCGGCTCCTATGCGCTGGTGAGAACATTGTGGATAAGTAGTGAAGCGCCGGAATTCGCCACCAGAACCATTTTTTGCAGCTATTTTGATGACGATCACGAGGCCCGGAGATTACAGTTCTTGCGACCAGAGTATCCACCCTTCATACTCCCGACGTCGGAGGTCGTGCACGCCTGGAAGGTGCTGCTCCATCTTCGCATTCCCGCGAACCCGGGTTCTCATCCCTGAGCCCTGTTCACGGAAGATACCGGGGGATCTGGACTTACCGAAGATTCAAACTCAATGCTGGTTGCCGGGAACAGATTCCGGGGCCACAGCGTTGCCTCAGTAGACACACCTCCTCACGGGTCGGAGGGAATTCGTTCCCTCCGGCTCTATTTTCATGGGTGGTCTTCCCCCTGCTTCATCTGACGAATCGAAGGATCCCCTGGAGTTCTGTCTGCTCGAGGGAAATCGGTCGAGATCAAAATAGAATCGGCGGAGGCACGGTGATATGCACCGAACCTCCGCCGAAGAAGAGAGGGTCAAGGGGTCAGCGGATGTCGTGAATCCGCAGGTCAGGTTGCAGCGCCTGTAGCGTCTGCAGCACCTCTTTCTGTCGAGCGGCTCCGCCCACTCGCAGGTACCGCTCGAAGCTCTGGATGGCATTCTCGCGGTTCCTGCTCAACAGGTGGACACGAGCGATCCAGTAGTGTGGCTCTGCGAAGGTGGGGTCAACTTCAAGGCATTTCTCGAAGTACTGGAATGCCAGGTCGCTTTTTTCCATCTGCATGTAGAGCAGTGCAAGTTGTAGCAGAGGACCGGAGTAGTTCATTTCGTCGGAGGCGTCGATCACTGCCAGGTACGCTTGTTCTGCTGCTGTGAAACTTCCAATTCCCTCGTAGATCTGCGCCGCGATGAAGTTGTAGCGCGGATTTCCCGGATCGATTTTCTGCGCTTTTTCCAGAGCTTTCAGCGCATTACCATGATCGGACTGTTGCCAGTAGATACGAGCCAGCCGCTCCTGATATCTCGGCTCCTTCGGGAAATCGCTCGCCAGTTTGTTGTACTTCTCCAGTTTCACATCCAGAATCGTGGAATGACTCTCTTCGCTTTCGATGACCACCTGCTGCGAGATGGGACGAATCGTCTGAGTCGCACAGCCGGAGAACAGCATCAGCGCCATGATCGCCATGGCGAGGTAGATCTTGGTATTCATCAGTTCAATCCTCTCGACGAAGCGGCTCCCGTTGAGGGTGGCCTATCTCCGTGAAGAATTGATCGGGTCTGGCGCGACGACTCTTGAGGAAATTGTCCGATTCCACCGATGCGACCGCTGTCAGCGCCCCATCCGGGCGAATCCTGCCGGGACTTCTGCTCTCCAGGAACTTCTCAACGCCTCCCTATTGACCTCCTTTGTGACCCCCTCTTCAAACGGAGCCAACGCTAGCGATGGCCCGCTGCCGGGAAACCATTTCCGACTCGTTTGTGCCGTGTCCTCCGCAGCACCGATCAGAATCGGTCAAAGGGGGGTGCGTAGCTGACCTTTCCCTGCCAGCCATCGAGTCCTCCCGCGCTCAGTTCGAGCACCTGAAAAGCATCACTCGACCGTGGCCACTGGCAATGAAGTTGCCACTGCCGGGCGGGCCGCCAGCCAAAACGGGAGTAGTACCCTGCATCTCCCAGTACAAAAGCCGCACCGATCCCCTGTTCCCGGCATCGATCGATTCCGTCCCGGATCAACGCGCTGCCGCATCCTTGCCGCTGCTGCGATGGACGAACTGCGATCGGTCCCAGCGCCACTGCGGGCTGGCAGCTGGATCCAATGACGGGACTGGTGACGGGGGTAAACAGCGCATGCCCGAGGATCGATCCTGCCCTGACCGCCACCAGCGACAGCACTCCCGGCTGATCCCGCATCTGGTCGATCAGTTGTGCTTCCTCCACTCCCTCGAAGGCGGCCTGCACCAGCGATCGCACCTCGGCGTGATCCGCCGCCACTTCCTGGCGAATGACCAACGATTCCCCTCCCAGCAGCAGGGCCCTCTGATGGGTGTCCATCTCGAATCCCAGTCGCCGATACAACCCATGAGCAGGTCCCTCCCCATCGGCGGCCAGCAGCAGCGCGCGGCATCCGCCGCGGCCCAGCGCGTCCTGGCCCACCGTCGATACCAGGGTCGAGCAAATGCCGCGCCGGCGAAAATCAGGATGGGTTTCGACCGATTGGTATCTTCCCAGTCGATCGGAACAGAACACGAATCCGCACTGCCCCACCAGCAACTCATCGAGGAATGCCCCCCACCAGGTGGCCATCCCCGCCCGCTGTCGCTTGCGCCACGACTGACGAGTTCGTTGCTTGAAGAGTCGATACTGCGGGGAACCGCTGCTCTCGTTGGGATCACACTGCTGGTTGAGATGCTCGATCCGATCGAACTCGGCCTCGAAATCGAGGGGCCGGACCATTACATCCAGATTCTCGGGGTCGATCAGCTGGGTCGCGATCATCCCGGGGCCAGAATCCTCGGTCATGCCCAGGGCACGGGCGCGGGCCTGCGCCTGCGGCGACAGTGCGGCTCCGTCCCAGCGCAGCAGTACATGTTCCACCTCACAACAGGACTGGAACTGATCGCGGAACCGGTCGATCCAGGACTCCAGTTGCTCCGCTTCCGGTGCCTCCGGTAACAACAGGTAGTTGCCCCAGTAATAGCCAGGGTTTTCTGGTGATCTCACCTGGATGCAGGACTCCAGTGAATCCACCACACCATCGACGGCCGTCATCTCGAGGTCGGTTCGAGTCAGCAGCGAATATTCCGGTCGAGGCATCGGCTCCCCTTCCCTGTACCCGCGGAGGAGTGTGGCCCCAGCACGACTCCGAGCAAGCGACTCGTCGGTCTCAGAACGCGACGCGCTTGCGGAAGCGACTTTCATCGACGGTGATCTTGACGATCCGGCTGCCCACCTCGATCTGATCGAGCAGTTCGAGCCCATCCACCACCTGGCCAAACACGGTGTAACGGCCATCGAGATGGGGTGTGGGTAGGTGCGTGATGAAGATCTGAGATCCTCCCGTGTCATCTCCGGCCTTGGGCATTCCCACCGTGCCCCTGCGATATGGGCGCGGATGAATCTCATCGATGAGATGCCAACCCTCATCTCCCCAACCGTCGCCTCGTGGACCTCCGCCCTGAGCAACAAAGGATGGCACGACCCTATGAAAGATCCTGCCGTCGTATGCCTTTCGCCGAATCCCATCGATGAATGCGCTGACATGCCGGGGAGCAGCTTCCAGATCGAGTTCGATCACCATCGTGCCCGAGTCCAGTTCCAGAAACACGCGCGGTGGCCCTTCCCCTGTCATCTGTTGCTGGGTGATCGGTGGTGAAGGACATCGACCCGCAAGTGGAGGGACCGGCACGCCGAGCACTCGAGCGGCAGCAGTTCTCACCGTGCGAAAAGAATCGTCCAGAGACTGTCTCGCCAGCATCTCTCCTGCATCGGTGTCGGAGAGCTGGTCGAGGATCTGAACCCGCAATTCCCATGCATCCGCACCCAGCGACCGCGTCCAGGTGTTCTGGAGCAACTGCTGCCACTGGTCGATCTTGCTGCTTGCTGCCAGATCAGCAGCTGGCATCTTCACGGACACATCGGGATCGCGAAGCGCCATTCGGATCAGATCCCCCACCGACGGATCCTCGATCGATGCAAGAGCGGAAACCGCGGCCGCACGGACACGGCGATCGGGATCCTCGAGAAATGGCAGCAACGAGGGCAATGCTGCGGCTCCCAGATCGGCAAAGGCACTGGCGCAGGCAGTTCGAAGCCATGGAGAGTCATCCGTGATGAACTCTGCCAGGATCTCTCCGCAACGACTCGGCGTCAGCAGTCCAAGATCGGCCGCGGATGCCAGGGCACCGACGGCTGCAGATCGAACTGCGACAGATCTCTCCGCATCGAGTGATCCGATGATGAACGGCAACTCCAAGGCCGTTGTGCCCATGCCGAGACTCTCGACCACCACCGGTGCCACCAGCGGATGCTGCTCCTGGATCAGATGCCTCAACAAGACATCCCGGGCCTTGCCAGTTCGGCCCCACTTCTTCTCTCGTATCTTTCCGATGGTGCGTAATGCTTCGACCCTGGCCGTCCACGGAGAGGCTTTATCGAGTAACAACTCATCGAGGCCCTCGAGGGCGAGCGAATCGAGCGGCTGCCTCGCACCCCACGCTGCGTAAGTCCTCACAAGTCCGGAGCGGTGTGAGAACGACTGCCTCAGTGGGGCAGATGTATCTGCATGGTCGATCTTCATCAGGGCATATGCAAATGGCCATGGATCCTCATGGGAGCCATCGAGCAGTAATCGTGACAAGACTTCGATCGCAGCCTGGGCCGCTTCACCGTGGCGCCAGACCGAGAGAGCAGCCTCACGCTGTAGTTCTGGCTGCCCCGAGTCCCCGAGGGTTTCGATCAATACACCGACAACACGCCGGGCCCAATCGACTTCAACTTCATCTTGAGCGACGATTCGACCGAGCGCAGTGACCGCTGCCTGCTGCACCGAGGGCTGGCGATCGTCGCGGCTCAACCTCGCCAGTAGATCGAGAGCTCTGCCGTCACCGATCTGTCCCAGAGAGAACGCGATCGCCCCGAGAACAGCAGCATCCTTTTCCGAGCCTGCGGCTTCGATCAACGGCAACGCTCCCGACTGGAAGCGGGTTCTCCCGACCACATCTGCTGCTCTCTGACGCACGATGGCTGCAGGATTTCGCATCATTCTTTCCAGAAAGAACAGTTCCAGGCTGCGTTCATCTTCTGCCTTGTCGAGAAGTTCGAGCGACAGATTCACGATACGGATTCGAGCATTCGCCGGCGAGTTTTCTCGGTTAGCCCTGTCCTCGGGACGCTGGCAAGAAGCGATGACCAGGAGCAGTGCCAATAGGCAACCAGAGGTCCTCATTCTGCTCCCTTCCACACTGCCTGGCCCTGTTGCAGGGCCCTCCTCGTCGCAACCAGCAGTGATCATGCCATGTCTCTGACCGAAGATGCCAGAGGCGCACAGCCGCAACTCGCCGCAGTTTCACTGCGACTTGTTGGTCTCTCCTTTTTGGCGCAGCAGTTGCTCGATCTCCTCGCGGGAATAGACGCTACCGGTACCGGATCCTGGGCACTCCTCCACCACCTCCTGCCAGGTCTCGATGGATTCGAGGTTTTGATGCCAGAAGGGATAGGTCTTGCATTGAGGAGGGCGAACCGGATAGACGCTGCAGCCGTCATCCCAGAAGATGCACTCGAAGTTCGGTTTTTCGATCAAACTGCGCCGACGCCCCACCGTTCGAAGATATTTCTTCTCGAAGGCAGGAGGAGTCATCTGAAGGAATCCTGCCAGTTTGGCGATGTCCGCGGTGTTGACCCACACATAACCCTCGACCCTGCAGCACTTGCCGCACTGCGTGCACTCGAATGGCAGGCCGTCATGCCACCACTTTTTCTTCATCTCTCTCCGTTCGTCGTTGCACGGTAACAGGGAAGCCTCGCTGTGGGAATATCAGCGGTTCGCAACCGTGCCCGTGGCAACGGAAGCATCTGCTGGTTACTATCCGTGCCGGAGGAAATCGATGGCTCTGAACGTTTTTGCCCTGCAACTCCAAGATCGAATCCTGCTGGCACTCTTGTTCTCACTCATCGTGCTACCTGGATGCGTCGAGAGGTCCCTTTCGATCCGAACCTCACCACCAGGGGCAAAAGTGTTCGTCGATGGCATCGATGTCGGTAAATCCCCCGTGACCATTCCCTTCGATCATTACGGTACGTGGGATGTAGTGGTCAGGATGGAAGAAAACGAGAAGCGGGGTGAACGATCCCTCGCTCCGCAAAGGCGTCAGGTTCACCTCTCGCCACCCTGGTACCAGCGATTTCCGATAGACTTCGTTTTCGATGTCCTGTGGCCAGGTAATATTCAGGTCTCCTTCGAGGAGTCCTTCGTGCTGGAACCGCAGGATCTCGATGCTCTATCGGAGCGATTTCGCGCCACAGCCAGGGAACACGGTATCGTCGGCCCGCTCGACGAACCTGCAGACACGCCCTGATGAGGTCGTGGTGACTACCGAAGAGATCACTGACCTCAACTTTGGGTCGCCAGACCGTAACCCTGATCAACTCGAGGGGTTGAGAGTGCTGGTGGTGGGTCTCGGTAGGCACGGTGGCGGCACCGAACTGGTGCGCTTCCTCGCTGATCGTGGAGCCGTTGTCTCCATCACGGATCCAGCCGATCACGACCAGTTGCAGTCCTCCATCGATCTGGTCGCTGACCTGCCGCTGCACAGGGTTCGTATTGGAGAGCCACACCAGCGTCAAGATCTGCTCGATTGCGACTGGGTGGTGGTCAATCCCGCCATCCCACCCGGCACCAGTACTTGCAGTGACGGAACTGGGGTTGACCCTCGCCTGGTTGCCACGGCAGCACCTCGCAGCAGTCACCGGAACCCATGGGAAAAGCACCACCTGCCAGCTCGCTTGCGAGATGCTGCGCTCCTCCGGGCTTGAAGCCATCGCCGGTGGCAACCTGGGGGGTAGCTTGCTCTCTCAGATCGACGAGGGTCCAGCCAGTGAGATGCGATTCATCGTCGAGGTCTCATCTTTCCAGGCCGAACGCCTCGATGTGGCAGCGGAACGCCCCCCCGTCGTGGCCATCACCAACATCTCTGACGACCACCTCGACTGGCATGGCAGCCGGAAGCAGTATCTCGATGCCAAGTTGAGGCTGCTGGAAAACCCAGGCCCTGACGATGCCATCGCCATCCTTCCCACCACCGGTCCGCTCGGTAGGGACTATCACTGCGATTCTCGGACCGTGATCCGGTGCGGCCTGGACGGCTCCATCGGGGAATCCAGACCCGGACCCGGATCTCTACAAATCGTGGCTCCCGGTCGAGATGAGCTGACGATAGCGTTTTCCGCGCCAAGGCCACTGGAAGGAGCAGCTGGACTCGAGAACTCGCTGCAAGCGGCGACCATCGCTGCCGCTCTGGGCGCCACCCTCAACCTCGCCAGTAGATCGAGAGCTCTGCCGTCACCGATCTGTCCCAGAGAGAACGCGATCGCCCCGAGAAC
>JYMV01036675.1_pt2 | contig 13497 bp, 14 predicted proteins | sample 338911 | NCBI WGS metagenome assembly JYMV01 (sample SAMN03354496, study PRJNA234377) | hydrothermal vent metagenome | biome: Deep sea; feature: Hydrothermal plumes at the Eastern Lau Spreading Center, Western Pacific Ocean; material: Seawater | place: Tonga | collected 2009 | depth 2000 m m
CCGAATGAACGCTGATTCTTGCTAAGGTTCCAAAGTTTCTAACAACCTCGCAACCTCGGGCAAATTCATTAATAAAGTGCTTAATTTTATTCGCCCAGTTTTTATTTATAAAACCTAAAAACCAACTGGCTAATTTCATTATATATTTTTTGTGATTTAACAAAAAATATATAAAAATTAAAAGCATCATGACCGCCAACACGCAAATCTGACCAAACTTGATTGCCATTTCTTCCACCGAAAACCCCGAAAATTTGATGTCAGATGAAAAAACACTAGCCTCAAACCAAAACACCCAGATAAAAATTAGTAAAAGCATTATCAGGTCGAACAGTCGTTCTATAATAATCGAAGCAAACGCGGCGGAAAAAGTAATGTTGGATTTTTTGGAGAGAAGGTAGGGACGCAATATTTCACCAGCACGAGCTGGCAAAAAATTTCCCATGAATCCAACCATCATTGGTGAATATAACTCACTAACATTTACTTTTAGTGAAGGTTCTAAAAGTGCTTTCCAACGGTAAGCTCGGAAGACATAAGCCAAAACAATCATCACAACAGCGGGAAGGAGATAAACATATTCCATCTCCTTGAATGAGAAAATCACTTCACTAAAAGACACATTATGCAATGTGTAATAGAGGGCAATCAAAGCTATGGCTAGCCCAAAAATAAGTTGTTGGTATTGTTTCAAGGTAGGTCTGCAAGAATTACTTGTGCAGCTTTAATATCTTTTTTAATCTGTTCGACCAATTGATCTGCTGATTTAAATTTCACTTCGCTTCGTATGCGACGGATAAAAACGACCTCCACTTCTTGACCATAAATTTCCTCTTCGAAATCGAAAATATGCGCCTCAACGCTCAAGGTATCACGGTTAAAGGTAGGATTAAACCCTACATTTACTACACCATTATATTTTGTTCCTTGATGTTTAATAGAAACAGCATAAACCCCTATTCCCGGTATTTTTACTCGACTAGTATCTAAGTTAGCTGTTGGAAATCCAATCTTCTGACCTGTCTTATAACCTTCTATAACAGGACCAGGAATAGAGTAATGGCGGCCTAAAAACTCACCCGCTGCTTCCACCTTCCCATCTTCGATAAGTTCCCGAACATACGAACTACTCACAAGATGCCCATTGAGCTTGACTGGGTCTATAATATGGGTGCGAAACTCAAACTCTTCGCCCATTTGCTTTAAGTAACGAACCGTTCCCTCTCTCCCCCTTCCAAAAGCATAATCGAACCCGACGACAACCTCCTTGACCTCAATGCGTTTAACCAAAATATCACGAGCAAATTCTCTCGGGTGCTGATCAGAAAATTGACGTGTAAAATTAGCACATATGACGAGTTCAATACCACATTCCTTGATCAACTCCATCTTCTTTCGAAACGTTGTCAGTAATGGAGGCACCTTATCCGGAGCAAGAATCTTGAGCGGATGTGGCTCAAAAGTGAACGCAATGGCAGTACCTCCATTTTCCTTAGCTAACTGAGCTGTTTTTCTAAAAAGAATTTGATGACCCACATGCACACCATCAAAATTACCTATGGCGACAACCGGATAAGGAATCGAACTCGAAATATTTTTCATACCACGAATTATTTTCATCCTTAATTCTACTCGTAAAAACTGTATAAAAACAAACTTTAAACTCCCAACCTAGTACTGGTAGAAATTAAGAGAATTGTTTGGTACACTTTTCTTTCCCATGAACAAAGGAGTCCCCTAATGTTTGATATTGGATTTTTTGAACTGCTGGTTATTATGGCCATTGCGGTGATCGTTATTGGACCAAAAAATCTTCCCCGTCTAGCTAAATCCATCGGGAAAGGTTGGGGAGAATTCCAGAGTACCTTCAATGACCTTAAAAAGGACGTTATGGACGAAGCGGAGGGTTTGAGGCAATCAACCGATATCGACAAATTAGAACAGGATATTGGAGCAGCTACTAAAGTTGATGTCGACGTTAATTTAAGCATGAATGATATCAACTACGATTCTAAACCGTCTGACCAAGAAAAATCCTAAACTCCTATTTAAGGCTACCTATTAAGGTCCGCGCGCTTAGTGATAAGCTCTGTCTCATTCCATCCTTTCATTTCAAGTCTTCCCCTAGCGTTGTTGTTTTCTGGACTATTACTTGTTCTGCTAGCCTATAAAAAAGGGGAACGTAGTAATACAGGTGTTGCCTCTTTCAATCTAAGTATGGGATTTATTGCCGCGTTGATGGCCGATTTTTCCGGAATGATCTCAGTCGATATACATTCTTGGGACACGGTAACAATCTTGGGCCATCAGGGCTATTCCTTCCTCGTCACAGTATTGTTTGGGTTTGCTGTTGGTTGGTCCTACACTCAACCATTTTCAAGGACAGCTTTACTTATTTACATTATGTGTGCTTTAGCTATGCTGGCAAGTGTCTTTTCTGGATACCAGTTAGTATTTTCATGAAGTCTTGTTAGCAACGTTTTTAGTTTTCGGTTCCAGCGGGAAGATTAAATCTGTGCACTAATTCTCCACCATAGAATCCTGCATTCAAAACAGTGAATAGTCCTATCATCAATAGAAAGTGGTAAAGCGCCTTACCCCATGTTTTGTCTTTAAACCTGGATAACAAAATCACAAAAAAAAATATGACGATAGTCGATAAAGTGAAAAGTAGGTGGTTGGCGATAAATGGTTTAACTTCATCTTTTAATTCAAGACTGATCAAACCAAGAAATCCAACCACTGCAACAGGAATCGAGCACCAGAAGCCAAACTTAATGTTAAATGAACCCGCTTTAGCTACAATTTTTTCTCCTCTAAAATTTCCATACAACTCAAATAAAGTCCCGCTCACTAAAAGACCAATTGGAAAATGAACTAGCAAAGGGTGTAGTTTGGCAAAAAACATTTATAGCGTCCTATTGTTTATAATCTCGGAGACGGATCAATTCCGAAAGAATTACTCCTGAGGCAACAGCAACGTTAAGCGATTGAATTTTTTCTGTACCAGCTATTCGTACTACTTGATCACATCGTTGTTTTACACTTGAAGACAACCCTTCCTGCTCGTTCCCAAATACAATTACACAGGGAAAACGTATTTTAATATCATAAAGCGACTGTTTGGCATTCAAATCAGTTCCTATAACATAAACATTTCTCGACATAAAATCTCGCAAAGCAGATGCGAGATCAGTACATTGATATATGGGAGTTATCTCCATTGCACCTTCTGCAGTTCTTGCTGCAGATGAACTGAGCCTAGCTTGCCCTTCTTTATTTGAAATTACCATTCCCTCTACACCAAAAAATGCACAGGTTCTTAAAATCGCTCCCAGGTTATGTGTGTTCCCTATACAATCAAGTGCTACAGCAATACCTTTCTTTCCCAGTCCACCCTTAATAAAAGGATATATAGAAGATGGGATAATTGGGCGGACCACCATAACGATACCTTCATGATGAGTAGCAGACGCTACTTTATTCAAAGAGTCTAGGTCCAACTCTCTATATGGTAGTTTTTTAACAGCACACCATTTTTTCACGTGACCCAATGCAGAAGAACGTTGTTTAGAAAAAAACAGACGGCAAAGATCATCTGGGCGATTCTTAAAAAACTGCATACAGGTATTCCAACCGTATAGCGTAAACTCTGTATCTTTTAGACGCTTAGGTTCCAACGCTATTGACTGACTATCCATTTTCTTATTTCAAGAAGTTTAAATAATTGATGCCTAATCACCCGTGACCACTTGCCATAAATACTTCGGAAGATTCAAATTTAGGTTGCGGCAAGTGCGATACTCGTTCAAAAAAAATGCGGGCACTCTGGGTCAACTCATCAACTGTAATCAAATGATACATAGAACTTCGAAATGCGGCAGCGCCTGGATAACCATAAACAAGCCATGAAGCGAACTTTCTAAGAAAGATCATTGTATTACGTAAATCGTATTTAGTTCTCAATAATTCAAGGTACCGACCTAGAACTTCACAGGGTTCTTCAAAATCTTTCTTTTCAACACCCATACATTCTTTAAATATCCATGGGTTTCGTAACGCTCCACGACCTATCATTACAGCATCGACCCCAGAATTATTTAGTAATCCCTGGGCTTGATCGACTGTCCGAATATCACCGTTACCGATAATGGGAAGTCTTGCTCTTTCTTTAACTTCTGCGATTAAATCCCAGTCTGCTTTACCTTCATAGCCTTGCGCACGAGTTCTCCCATGGATTGCAACCCACTCACATCCAGAGTTGTCGGCAGCTGCAACACATTCGTGAATGGTCAGCTCATCGTGACTCCATCCAGTTCGCATCTTGACAGTGAGAGGAAGTTCTATCCCACGTTTAATTTTTGTTAAGAATTTTTCTAGATAAGCAGGATCACGCATTAATGCTGCCCCACAACCTTTTTTTACCACTTTCTTTACTGGGCAACCTAAGTTGATATCGACGAATGCAGCTCCAGCCTCCTTCACATAATGAGCTGCGTCTATTATATCTTCTTCGGATTCGCCAAAAAGCTGAATCCCGACTAAAGATTTAGGATTTGGATGTACTTCTATCATTTTGTGAGTCTTTCCTGAATTATAGAGAAGTCCCTTTGCAGAAACCAATTCAGAAATCAAGACCCCTGCTCCCATTTCGTCCATTAGCTGACGGTAACAAATATCAGTAATTCCGGCCATGGGAGCCAGCCAAAACGGGTTACGAGAGCTATTAATCAATCTTTCACGCAAAGATTGCTCAGCAGGGGTAGCTTTATAATTACTAACGAATGAATTTGGACGGTTCATTTTTTCTCTTCAATCTTATTAACATAAGGTTGGAAGTGAGGAGGCCAAATTGCTGTTAATTGTATTTGTGTATCAAAACATCGAAACTTCATGCACCTATGATGCAGACTAAATTCAAAGTCAGAAACTTTACCGCGACCATAAACAGAATCATTGTAAATAGGAAGGCCAACACTTGCTAAATGAACTCTTATCTGGTTTGTACGCCCCGAACGTGGAATCACTTTCAGTAAAGAACAATTATTAATTGATGTTAGCCATTCAACATCCGTTCGCGCCGATTGAAAACCGGGAATCCCTTCACCTACAACCCGTTTCGACCCTGCGAGTTTTCCGATTGGTTGATCGATTGTGAATTGCTTTGACTCCGGAACACCCTCCACTAATGCAAAATATTCCTTCTCAACTCTATTCTGTTTAAATTCTTGCATGAGAAAAGCTGCTGCTTTTTGTGTTCGAGCAAATACGATTATTCCCGTCGTCGTAACGTCAAGCCTTTGAATGGGGCGTGGTACCTCATTTAGATACACCTGCTTTAAAATTTCGGTCATTGAGTTTTTGTAATAGCGTCCACAAGGGTGCACTGGAATAGGAGCTCTTTTATTAAATGCACGAATATCTTTGTCCTCGTAAATAACATTTAAGGTTCTATCTGCCGCTGGTTCTATTCTGAACCCCGCGTTTGTAACGGTAAGATCGCTTGTACGCAATTTCTGACCAATTAAAGCTACCTTACCATTGACAATGATTTTACCTGCAAAAATCTGGTGCGACCATTCCTCCTCATCTTGATAAGAAAATCGCGTTGCAAAATATTTTTCGATGGGGAAACCATCGTATTGAGGCGGGACATGAGATCGATAAATCTGCTCAGTTGGAGGAAGAGTCTGTAACCGGGTCATTGCAAGATCAAGTCAAGCCAACAGTAGATTATTGGAGGACTTGCTATATTTCCTAGTGATTAATTCCATTGTGGGTTCACTGGGGCCTTAGTGAGATACTGATATTTTTCTCCCAAAGAGTTGACCGCTTTAAGCCATATAAGCTCTTCCGAATCGAGGAAGACAAGTTTCTCGTTGGCGTTCTGAACCAGCCAACTATTTTGTTCCATCTCTCCATCTAACTGACCATCTGACCAACCAGAGTAGCCTAAATAAAAACGAATATTTTCTCCTGGATTTCCAATATCAAGATAGAGCGACTCAAGAGTCTCCAGATTACTCCCAAGGTATACACCGGAACATATTTTGTCTAAGTCAATAACATCTTTAGCCGAGCGATAAAGGTAGAAGACCATCGATTGAGAAACAGGCCCACCCATGTAGATTTTTGTATTATAAGATCTAAGAATATCAATATCCGAAAACAAATCAGGTGCTTTTAATTGAGTTGAACGGTTGATGACTAACCCGAAAGAACCCTGATCATTGTGATTACATAACAAAATTACGGTTCGTGAAAAATTTGGATCAGGTAAAACCGGGTTGGCAATAAGCAACGACCCTTTCCCATATTGCTTATTTTTAAAGTCTTCAGGGAACTCCATGGTTTTAAAAGACAACGATTAAGATTATAGATTTAGTGACTCGAGCTTATGAAAGTTGGGACAATTTTTGGCATCCTCTTTGGCCTCTGCCGAGGCGAAATTATTATCCATATAAAACGCTACTAAGTTCGGAAACAATTTGGATACAGCGAGTGCCATCAGCCCCTCATCTCCAATTTCATTTTGAGCTAAATCCAACTCCTCCAATTGGCTCAAACAATTTTCTTTTGCAAGAAACCTAGCACCTTCATTTTTAATTAAATTTCGATACACATTCAGTGTTTTTAATTTTTTCAAAGTAGTTGACCGGCAAATTGCGCGAATACCTTCCGGACCCAAATCACTTCCACCTAATTCCAGCCACTGTAATTTAGAAAATATGGGTGATTCGGCCAGAAGTTTTGCACCTTCATCACCAATTCGATTGCCCCCAAGGTTCAATCGCTTTAAATTGGATAGGCGTTCGTCCTTTGAAAAAATTGACATCCCATTACTTCCAACGCAGTACCCTTTAAGATCAAACTCCCGCCCATTAGAAGACAGCCGTTCCAAAACAATTTTTTCCATCGTTTGTTTTAACTTTTCTCCAGTCAAACCACAAGGCTCGGCCGGTTTATATATCTGAAAGTGAGAAATGGATGGCATAGCAAATCCTTTATTTAGCAAACGAAATCGCACAGCCACAATTCAACGTCAATAACAACCTAAAGAACAAAAAATACTGGTGTTAGAGGTAAATGTGGCCTTGCTTTTTTATAAGCAGGCTATTATAAGGTTGACAGAAAATCAATAATATTTTAGATTCCAAGGTTTTACTACAGAGGTTTTCTAATGAAGCTAGATTTTGAAAAAATGGACGGGCTTGTTCCAGCCATTATACAGGATGCTGAATCTGGAAAAGTCCTGATGCTTGCGTATATGAATGAAACCGCATGGAGCAAGACGCTAGAAACAGGAAAAGCTTGGTTTTATAGTCGGTCCCGAGATAAACAGTGGATGAAAGGCGAAGAAAGCGGTAACGTTCAAGTCGTAAAAGAGGTCTTTATAGATTGCGATAACGATACCGTTCTGCTTAAGGTGAAACAGATTGGCAAAGCCGCCTGCCATAAAGGCTATGTCAGTTGCTTTTTTCGAAAAATCAACGGTGAGGTAAAAATCGTTGATGAAAAAATATTTGATCCTGATAAAGTTTATAAAAAATCTTAAAAATATCGACAAAACCGATCTGTCGATTCACTTTGATCCGAATTTGTTGAAGAAAGTAATTTATGAGTAGCAATGTTTTAAAACTCGGTATTCCAAAAGGAAGCCTTGAAGAGGCCACAGTTAAACTGTTTGCCAAAGCTGGATATAGCATAAAAATAAAGAGCCGGTCTTACTTCCCGTCAATTGATGATAATGAAATAGAATGCATGTTAATTCGTGCTCAAGAAATCGCACGTTATGTTGAAAACGGTGTCCTCGATGCGGGACTAACAGGTAAAGATTGGGTTCAAGAAAATCGTGCTGATGTTGTCGAAATTGCCGATCTAATTTATTCCAAAACTTCATCACAACCTGTTCGGTGGGTTCTTGCCGTTCCTAACGAATCACCAATCCAATCAGTCAAGGACTTACAAGGAAAACGAATAGCCACTGAAGCCGTTAATATGACCGTCGATTATCTTAAAAAACATGGCGTAACAGCAGATGTTGAATTTTCTTGGGGAGCTACTGAAGTCAAGCCACCCAAACTTGTAGATGCTATCGTTGAAATCACAGAAACGGGAAGTTCTCTCAGAGCTAACAATCTAAGAATTATTGAAACTCTAATGGAATCAAACACCAAGTTTGTTATGAACAAAGAGGCTTATGGCAACCCCTGGAAAAAGAAAAAAGTTGAGAGGCTTGTACTTATGCTCCAAAGTGCAATGGCCGCCAATGGACAAGTTGGGCTTATGATGAACGTACCCAAAAATAAACTTGATGAAGTCATGAAAATCCTTCCAGAAGGTAAAAAACCTACAATTGCTGAACTGACTGATTCGAATTGGATGGACCTCACTGTGATTCTGGAAGAAAAGTTAGTCCGTGAGATAGCACCCGATCTTAAAGCACTTGGTGTTGAAGATATAGTGGAGTACTCCATCAATAAAATCATTCATTAAAAAAATATCTTGGCGGGCACTAAATTAACGCCAATTATGGACAAAGACCAAGACAATTCAAATCTCCAACCAAACGCTGAAAGTTCTTCTACAGAGTTAAATACTCCCCCACAAGAAAAAGATCCCCTTGTATCAGAGCAACTAATAGAACCTGATAAAGAAGACCATATCAATAAAGATTCTAGTGTGGAAGAAAAAGGTCCTGATGGAAAAAGTTGGCCCTTATTTCTAGCTCTACTTATTACATTAGGCATAGGTTTCTATTTTTATACTCATAAACAAGGTGACGATTTTTTTACTACCTTACCTGAAAATTTAAAGAAATTATTTTTAACTGCTCCAAAAATAAAAAAACCCCTTAATAACGAGTTTAAAAAAACACCTTTTGAACCGACTCAAGAAGTTGCCAAGAAAATTGAAGGAGCAAGCTCTCTTGATACTCAACCCAAAGAGATGTCTGCTAAGTCGCCTGAGGAAATCGAGGAAGAGGAAGAGGAAATTACCAACGAGTTTGAAAGAAGCTCTCCTAATACTCAGCGCAAAGAGATACCCACCAAGTCGCCTGGGGAAATCGTCGAACCAACCCAAGGACCAAACCCTTTTAACAAAACAACCAACGAAAACGAAAAAACCATTGATCTTCTGCGCGATGAGATACAGTCTCTCAAGTCTGAGCTTAAAGAAAAATCCTCAACTCTTCAGAACTTTGGAATCAAAAGACCACATATCAGTGGTGGTTTTCTAGCAAAAGAGTCCGAAGAAATAGCTCAACAAGAGGAAGGAGAACCTTCATCTGAAACGAAAACTTTACCAACAACCTCTTCACCCGCTAAAACCGAACCACTGACCCAACAAAATCATTCTCAAAAAATTTCTCCGCAACAAAGCAAAGAAGTACAAGCCTATCTTGATTTTATCGAAAATACCGGAAGAAAATTTATTAAACTGATTAAAGAAGGCTGGGCGGGCTTACAAGCATTGCTTGTTAACTTTAGGGAAAAGTATTTAAAAGGATATTAAAAAGACTCCGACCTTTTCCCCAGACTATTATAAAAATGCTCCCTTCCAGCCTAATTGGGAAAACGTAACGTTTTTCAGGCGAAGATTAAATTGCCTGTTGTGTCTTAATCATCCTTTAAAGAAATTTAATAGAATATTTTTTTGAAATTATTCCTCGCTGATAGCATAGATTATTGAAATGAGTCAAACCATCTATTGCCGCCTCATTCAAGTCATATCGAATTTTTTTTTCTAAATAATTTTCCAGTACTTTAGCTTCAATACCTGGTAGTCCTCTATAACCCCGCACAACTTCTTTAACTCGTCCACAGCCTTCTATCTTAGCCTGCTGAATGAATTTTTTTTGGGATTGACTCAAGAAAATATTTTTTCTTACTGCTACCACCGCATGAACAAATGTCTTACCTGTCTGACGAAACCATTCTTCACTAAGGTCATAAACCGTTATGCTTGGGTCGAGCTCGCTCAATTTAAAAGCCGCGTCTCCTATTATTAGTGCGGCTGAGTGATCGACCAACATTGATTCTAAATCTGGAGGAAAAGAACGAATGGGAAGATCTGAGTTAAATGAGAATAATATTTTGAGAAGAGCCACCGAGGTTCGAGAACGATTATCTGCAGCAATAGAACTAATTTCTTGAATTGGTTTTTTTGTTAAAAACAATACTGTTCCCACTTCACCTCGTGAAGCGATACATACATCTGAAACCAGTCGGTAGCTTTCGGCCAACTTAAAATACTCAATCGAAGGGATTATAGCTAAATCCAAGTCACTCGACTTCAATCGGTCTGCAAGAGCGGCAGGCGAATCCGTCATTACTTGAAACCCCATATTCGCACCTTGTTCCTCCAAAGGTAAAAGAAGAGGCCCTGCATTTAGGAAATTATGGATTCCAAATCTGAGCAATGGTTGGGTCATAGTAAAAAAAAGGGGTGAAGGACGCTAAGCCCTTCACCCCCTCAAAAAAAATAAAAACTGCTAGATGAACATCGGTGCTAACACTAATGCTACGATAGCCATCAGCTTAATCAGAATATTCATCGCTGGTCCAGAAGTATCCTTAAGCGGATCACCCACTGTATCACCAACGACCGTCGCGTGATAAGCATCAGATCCTTTACCACCCAAATTCCCGGCTTCGACATATTTTTTGGCATTGTCCCAAGCACCACCGCCGTTAGACATAAACAGTGCCAGCAATACACCTACCAGTGTAGCACCCATAAGCATGCCACCTAAAGCCTCCGCTCCCAGTACGAGTCCTATCAATATGGGCATAACAATAGCAACAATACCAGGCATGACCATCTCCCTTAAGGCTGATTGAGTGCTGATGTCAATACACTTAGCGCTATCTGGTTTCCCAGTACCTTCCATTAGGCCGGGAATTTCTTTAAACTGCCGTCGAATTTCATTTACCATATCCATAGCACCTTTACCTACCGACTTCATTGTGAGTGCCGCAACAAAAAATGGAATGACGCCTCCTATGAATACTCCGATAACAACTTTATGCTGGGTAATGTCTATAGATTCAATATTCGCGGCCTGAGTAAATGCTGAAAACAATGCCAATGCGGTTAGAGCCGCGGAACCGATAGCAAATCCCTTACCAATAGCAGCAGTCGTATTTCCAACTGCATCCAGTCCGTCGGTTATTTTTCGCGTCTCCTCACCCAAACCGGCCATTTCAGAAATTCCGCCCGCATTATCAGCGATCGGCCCGTATGCATCCACAGACATTGTAATGCCAACAGTGGCTAGCATTCCAACAGCAGCCAAGGCAACACCGTAAAGACCGGCAAAAATTGAACCAAAGTATATCGCAATTGTTATTATTATTACCGGTATGACACAACTTTCCATTGCAACAGCGAGCCCTGTAATCATTACGGTAGCCACGCCAGTGTTGCTTGATTCAGCAATTTTTACGACGGGAGAACCTGCCGTGTAATATTCGGTAACCAGTCCGATCGCGATCCCGGCAAAACAACCAACTGCTAGCGCAATAAAAACACCTGACGATAAACCCATAACCTTGATTACAAAAAATGCCACAAAGAGCATTGCTCCTGCACTAACAAATGTGCAGTTACGTAGTGCAGTTGATGGATCCTGATCCTCCAAGGCATCCATTGCTCGAATACCTATGATAGATGCAATAAGACCCACCATAGCAATAATTAGCGGAAGTGCCATGTACTCAAATTTCATAGCGGACATGCTGGCACCTATAGCAATCGCGGCAATCATCGAACCACAATAAGACTCAAAAATATCTGCTCCTAGACCAGCCGTATCGCCAACACAATCTCCTACGTTATCCGCAATAACTCCTGGATTTCTTGGATCGTCCTCAGGGATTCCCGCTTCGATCTTGCCCACAAGGTCCGAGCCAACATCCGCTATTTTTGTATAGATCCCACCCCCTACACGAGCGAAGAGAGCGATCGAGCTCGCCCCCATGGCAAACCCACTAATAACACTTGCAGATTCACCCTTGCCAAACAAAAGAAAAAGTCCGCCAACCCCTAACAAGCCTAAACTTGCCACACTCAAACCCATGACCGCCCCACCATTAAACGCGATATTGAGCGCCTTGGCCTTCCCACCATCGGAAGCCGCCTGAGCGGTGCGCACATTTGCGGTGGTAGCTGCGTTCATCCCGAAGAACCCTGCAAGCATGGAACAACCAGCACCTATGACATAAGACACAGATGTCCAAAAACCTATCCAAAATCCTTTTTGAGATGAAATAACGATCATAAGAAGAATGAAAACAGCTGCCACAAAATAGCCAAGTATTTTATATTCTCGTGACAGAAAAACCATCGCACCTTCATGGATGGACTCTGCAATTTCCCTCATTTTCTCATTACCGTCTGATTGCTCATCAACTTTTTCATAGATCTTCCAAGCCACGATCAAACCGAAAACACCGAATACCACCGCAAAATATGAATAATTCTGCGATACGTTCAAGGTTGCCATGAAAACATAGGCTCCCATCGCAACAATAAGAAATAACAACTCGCCTTTATACTCCTTTACCATTCTCCGTTTTCCTCCGTTAGATTATTACGTTCATTCATTTCAACTAGCGTCCCCTCAACCCTAAGTACTGCTCCTTCGATAACCTCATTCAGGAGCTGATTTTCCGATTCAGTGAACGGTGTCAACACATAGTCGACTATATCCTCTGGGTCATCGGGTCGACCCACTCCCACACGAATCCGGTAGTACTGATCCGTCCCAAGTTTTTCGGTTATTGACCGTACCCCCAACTGACCAGCATCGCCACCCTTAGTTTTTATTTTGATTTCCCCCAGTGGCAAATCAATGTCATCATGAATAACGAGAACCTGATTAGGAGAAATCCTCAAGGCAGAAAGAATTAACTTTGCCGCTTGGCCACTATTATTCATGTAGGTCATGGGTTTGACAATCATGACCTGACAACCTTCTATTTCCCCTTCACCATAAAGGGCTTTATATTTGCTTTGGGAAAGCGCAATCTGCTGCTTCTCAGCCAAGCTATCGGCAATGAGAAAACCAATATTATGGCGCGTTAGTTCATAACGCGGACCAGGATTGCCTAGTCCAATAATTAAATACATATTGGATATAGTCAGCCCTCTTTTTTGGTCGAATCTTCCTTCTTATCTGAAGCTTCCTCGCCGGCTGGCACATCTTCTGAAGCTGCCATTTCACCCTCTGCCAACTCTTCTTCATCGGCGACTTTCTCTTCTTCAACTTTTGGCAGATAGACGCTGACCACAGCCTCATTGGACTGATGTAAAATTTTTATCTTATCCGAAACGTTAAGATCTGACACGTGTAATACCTGCCCAAGTTCAACAGCCGTAATATCCAAGTCAATAGACTGCGGAATATCTGTAGGCAGACATTCTACATGAAGAGATTTGAGCACTTGGTTAACGAGACCTCCCATTTTTTCTCCCGCAGATTTTCCAATCAAA
>JYMV01006604.1_pt1 | contig 13494 bp, 9 predicted proteins | sample 338911 | NCBI WGS metagenome assembly JYMV01 (sample SAMN03354496, study PRJNA234377) | hydrothermal vent metagenome | biome: Deep sea; feature: Hydrothermal plumes at the Eastern Lau Spreading Center, Western Pacific Ocean; material: Seawater | place: Tonga | collected 2009 | depth 2000 m m
ACCCAAACTGGTTGTTAGCGCATGTAAAAGCGGTGTTATAGGCAGCTTTCCTGCATTTAACACACGCACGCAAGCAGCATTGGATGATTGGCTAACCACTATTACTGATGCACTTGCCGATGAAAAGCAGCGCCACCCCGCTGCCAAAATAGCTCCATATGCAGTGAATATGGTGGTTCACCCGTCAAATAAACGCCTTGAAGCCGATTTTGACATAGTGAAAAAACATCAGGTGCCTTTTGTGATCACTAGCCAAGGTAACCCACAGGCCATTACAGAAGCGGTACATGAATGGGGTGGCATTGTTTTTCACGATGTTATTACCGTAGCGCATGCGAAAAAGGCCATAGCCGCAGGTGTTGATGGGCTTATTTTAGTTGCCGCAGGGGCTGGTGGTCATGCTGGTGAAGTGAATCCATTTGCCTTAGTGCGTGAAGTACGTGAATTCTGGCAAGGCCCACTTGTACTCGCAGGCGCTATTAATGATGGCTATGGCGTTAGAGCCGCTGAAGTATTAGGGGCTAATTACAGCTACATGGGCACACGCTTTATTGCCACTGAAGAAGCAGAAGTCGACCCCGATTATAAAGCAATGTTGGTAGCCTCTGACCTAAGCGACCTTGTCTTTACTGACACCTTCACAGGCGTTAAATGCCACTTTCTAAAACCCTCTATTGCTCGCGCTGGTGTCGATTTAACCCAAATAGAGGGTAAAAACAGTGTTGACTTAGATCTTGGCGGAAGCAACGCATGGAAAGACATGTGGAGTGCAGGCCACGGCGTGAGTGGCATTCACAAAGTTGTGTCTGTACCAAACTTAGTTAATCAGCTGCGCGATGAATATTTATCAGCAGTAAGTACGACTAGTTTTGCTCACGTCTGCACTCCGTCATCGTCTCAAGACGATACCTGTTTACAGGATTCAAATATGCAACATTCAGGGTCTCGCTCTTTGCATAAACAAGCCACAGGGAGCAAGTAAACTATGGCGGTTATTCACTCTACTCTTAATACGCAAAGTGATGAGTTTGCTGAGAATGCAGCCGTTATGGCTGATGCGGTTACCGAGTTTAAAAATATTGAAGCGCGAGTGGTGGCACAAGCACAGGAAAAGGCCCCTCGATACGAGCAAAAAGGGTTGCTTTCCCCCCGAGACAGGCTGTCGTTACTACTCGACCCTGATAAGCCATTTTTACCGCTGGCTAGTTTGTGCGGCTACATGCAAGAGGGCGATAAGGATGGCAGCGCCGCGGGCGGTGGTGTCATTGCCGGTATTGGCTATGTCGCTAATACACGCTGCATTGTTTTGGTAGATGACTACCTAACCAAAGGCGGCAGTATTACAGAGCTTGGCAGTAAAAAGCGCCTTCGCATGTACCACATTGCCCTAAAACAAAAACTGCCTGTTATTGCATTGTCACAAAGTGGCGGTGGCGACTTAACTTCGCTGGGCGATTGGTTTGGTTTTTCTGCAGCAGGGTTTGCCATGCAAGCGCGCTTATCGGCGGCGGGCATCCCCCAAATAACCGTTGTACACGGCAGCGCAACTGCAGGCGGCGCTTATCAACCGGGCTTGTCTGATTACGTCATCATGATACGAAACCAATCTACCGTGTATTTAGCTGGCCCACCGCTTCTTAAAGCGGCAACAGGTGAAATAGCCACCGACGAAGAAATTGGCGGTGCTCAAATGCACAGTGAGGTGTCGGGCGTAGCAGACTTTTTAGCCGAAGACGATGCCGACAGTATTCGAATTGCCAGAGAAGTGACTGCCATGCTGCAGTGGAATAACAACATAGTTGACGCCAACATCGACACAGACAAGGGTGCTCTCCCAGCACCTTTGCACCCTGCAAGCGAACTACTTGGCGTAGTACCTAAAGATGCCAAAACCCCTTACGACGTACGAGAAGTGATTGCACGCATAGCCGATGGTTCTGAATTTGTCGACTTTAAGCCCGAATTTGATATGGGCACCGTGTGTGGCTTTATGACCCTTGAAGGTAAACGCTGTGGCGTTATTGGCAACAACGCCCCAATTACCGCAAAAGGCGCAGCAAAAGCCGCACAGTTTATCCAGCTGTGTGAGCAAGCCGGTACACCCTTGCTATTTTTACACAATACCACTGGCTTTTTAGTTGGTACCGAGTCTGAACGCGCAGGCATCATCAAACACGGCGCAAAACTTATTCAAGCGGTTACCAATACCACTGTACCCAAAATAAGCCTTGTATTAGGTGGGTCGTTTGGTGCGGGCAATTACGCCATGGCCGGACGCGGCATTGAGCCAGACTTTATGTTTGCCTGGCCGCGCTCTGTGGTGGCGGTAATGGGGCCTGCACAAGCGGGCAGCGTATTGCGCACTGTGGCACAAGCAAAAATGGCGCGAAGCAAAGAAATTAACCCTGAAGATACCGCAAAGCTCGATGCGTTGGAGCAACATACCGTTAGTGTAATGGAAGCCAAATCACGGGCGTTGGCTAACTCGGCTAGGCTATGGGATGACGGCCTGATTGACCCTCGCGATACCCGCCCAATTTTAGCCTTCGTGTTATCGATTTGTTGTGACGCAAAACAGAAAGTACTTAACCCCACCAGCTTTGGCATTGGCCGATTATAGGCCTTTTGAATGTTTACGGATTCAAGGACAACCGACTATGACACTATTTGACCCCAATGCATTTAAGGAAATTCGCGTAGCCCTAAAGAGCGATGTTATGCATATTTGCTTTGACCGCTCACATAAAAAGAACGCCATGAATTTGGCCTTAGTAGAAGAAGTGATGCACTGCTTTAACAGGGTTGAACAAGGTGATATTCGCGCTGTGGTTATTGAAGGCAGCGAGGGGAACTTTTGTGCTGGCGGTGATATTTCTGACATGCACCTATCAGCGCTAAACGAAGCAGAACGCGACAAAGCCATTTGGCATTTTAACCGCAGCTTTGGACGCATGATCACCCAGGTAAAACATGCACCAACCGCGGTGATAGCCGTGGTTGAAGGAGCAGTGTTAGGCGGCGGATTTGGTCTTGCCTGCGTGGCCGATATTACCCTTGCCTGCGACAACGCATTTTTTGCTCTACCAGAAACGGGGTTAGGCGTTATACCCGCGCAAATTGCCCCTTTTGTTGCAATGCGTATTGGTGTTGATCACACCAAGCGACTAGCCCTGACCGGAGAAAAACTCAATGCCCAGCAAGCTCATAATATGGGCTTAGTACACGAGGTTTGTACCACTGAGAAACGCCATGAATGCATCAGCAAACTATTACAGAAAATAAAACACTGTGCTCCACAGGCCAATGCAGCCACTAAACGTTTATTACTGGAACTAGACAACCAACCGCTTGAAACCTTGCTTGATCATGCTGCCACACTATTTGTGCGATCACTGTCCTCTGCAGAAGGCGTTGAAGGTACACGCGCGTTCATACAAAAACGCCAAGCTACTTGGTGCGAGTAACCCATTATGACCACACCTATTCGAAAAATACTAATAGCAAATCGCGGTGAAATTGCTTGTCGCATTATGCGTACTGCGCACCAACAAGGCTTCTTAACTGTTGCCGTATATAGCGATGCAGATAAAGACGCACTGCACGTTTCACTGGCCGACGAGGCGGTTTATATTGGTTCGTCAGAGCCCACCGCGTCTTACTTAAATATCGAACAATTGCTTAATGCCGCAAGTATTACCAAAGCTGACGCTATTCATCCTGGATATGGTTTTCTATCGGAAAATGCCGATTTTGCTCGCGCTTGTGAGGCAGCAGGGCTGGTGTTTATAGGCCCAAGTGCACACGCTATTGCGCTTATGGGCAGCAAGCGGCTTTCAAAAGTAGCCATGATAGCGGCCGATGTACCTTGTATTCCAGGTTATGAAGGTGAAGATCAAAGCGATGCCACCTTAATTGCTAAAGCCAATGAAATTGGCTTTCCCCTCATGGTGAAAGCCAGTGCCGGTGGTGGCGGCAAAGGCATGCGATTAATTAAAGAAGAGCACAGTGACGATTTAGCCGCGCAAATAGCGATGGCCCGCTCAGAAGCACAAAGCGCCTTTGGTAGCGGCGAACTTATTTTAGAGCGCGCGCTCATTGCGCCCCGTCATATTGAAATTCAAGTGTTCGCTGACCAACAAGGTAACACCGTATATTTAGGCGAACGCGACTGCTCTATTCAGCGTCGTCACCAAAAAGTAATTGAAGAAGCTCCCTCGCCTTTTATAGATGACACACTGCGCCAGAAGATGGGTGAAGCCGCGGTAAATGCAGCTAAAGCCTGCAATTATTGTGGCGCAGGTACAGTTGAATTTCTGGTAGATAGCGATAAGCAATTTTATTTCTTGGAAATGAATACTCGCTTACAAGTAGAGCATCCAGTAACGGAAATGATAACCGGTATAGATTTGGTGGAATGGCAATTGCGCATAGCCTGCGGTGAAGCGCTGCCTTTGCGCCAAGAAGCAATCACCATAAACGGTCATGCCATAGAAGCCCGCTTATACGCAGAAGACCCAAGAAGTCAGTTTATGCCACAAACGGGCACCATTTCATTTTGGCAAGAGGCCAAAGGCGCCAGAACCGACCATGGCCTTAAGCAAAATACAACCGTGAGCGCCCATTACGACCCAATGCTTGCCAAGGTTATTGTCTGGGCGGACAACCGCGCTAACGCAGCGCGTAAGCTGTCGCGAGCACTGCACGATACCAAACTTATTGGAGTGAATACCAACAAACACTTTTTACACAATATAGTAAAAAGTAACGCATTTCTTAGTGACGATGTAACTACCGCGTTTATCGACACATACGCCAACAACAGTGACATTCAAGGAAAGGCCACACCGTCATTTTCCACACTGGCTAAGGCGGCCTTGCTATTTAGTGTGTACAGCCAAAATAAAAAGAACAGCAATGCACAAAAACCTTATTGGCAAAGTGCTGCCCCTCTTTCCTACCCGATAAAAATGCGCTGCAATGAAGACACCATAGACGTCTCTATCACGCAGCACGAAGGCGATTTCGTTGTGAAAGATAAGGCCTCTTCCGTGCAGACCACGCTTCGTCTTATTAGCTGTAATGATCACTGCGTTACAGTAGAAGAAAACAACCTACGCCACGCTATTACCTTTAATTTAACCAACAATGACTTGTTTATTGACGATGGCACAGGTCACTTTCACATAACGCAAGTAACCCACCATAAAACGCTAGGTAGTGCACAACAACAGTCTGCTGAAATTCGCGCAGTGATGGACGGCGTGATTGTGGCCTTGTTAGCCCAAGAAGGTACAAGCGTAAAAGCCGGCGATACCGTGGCCATAATGGAAGCCATGAAAATGGAGCACCCTCTAAAAGCCGCGGCTGATGGCATTGTGACGTTTAACGTGCAAAAGGCAGGCGAACAAGTGAAGTCGAAGCAAGTAATTGCCACGGTTGTTAATAAAGAAGAAAACTCTGCTGAACAAATATCGCCAAAAGGAACAGCTTCAGAGGAGACAACTTCATGAGCCAAAAACATGTGCGCATAGGCGGTGCGTCTGCCTTTTATGGCGACAGTCAATTATCGGCTAGACAACTGGTTGATAAAGGCAACATCGATTATCTGGTGTTCGATTATTTGGCTGAGGTAACCATGGCCATATTGTCTCAAGCCAGTAAGAAAGATGACTCGCTGGGTTATGCTGTTGATTTTGTTACCGTTGCCATGAAAGACGTACTGAAAGACTGCGCAGAAAAAGGCATAAAGGTAATAGCAAATGCGGGCGGCGTAAATGTACCCGGCTGTATAAACGCCCTTACAACGCTGTGCAAGAGCATAGACGTTAATTTAAACATTGTTGGCGTATACGGCGATAACCTAATTGCCCAACATCAGGAATTAGTTGCTGGCAAAGGTGAAAACACACTTGACCTCGATACTCAAAACCCCTTGCCTGAAAATTTAGCCTCGATGAATGCCTATTTAGGAGCAAAGCCCATTGCAGATGCACTGGCTGCCGGAGCTGACATTGTCGTTACTGGGCGCGTGGTAGACAGTGCATTAGTACTTGGCCCACTTATTCACGAATATTCGTGGAAAATGGATGACTACAATACCTTGGCACAAGGCGCACTTGCTGGGCATATTATTGAATGCGGCGCCCAATGCACCGGCGGAAACTTTACCGATTGGGAAACCGTGCCCGACTTTGCCAACATGAGCTACCCCATTGCAGAAGTATACGCCAATGGCGACTTTACTGTGCACATACCGCCAGACACAGGCGGCATAGTTACCACGGCCAGTGTTACAGAACAACTTGTTTACGAAATTGGCGACCCAGCTAATTATTTACTGCCCGATGTGGCGTGTGATTTCACGCAAGTGATACTAAAACAAGAGAGCAGGCAAACCGTGCGGGTGAGCGGAGCAAGAGGGCGTGCGCCGGGCAATAAATACAAAGTGTGCGCAACTTATCTTGATGGCTATAAACTTACGGGTAGCTTTTTTATTGCTGGCTTTAACGCCAAACAAAAAGCACAAACTAACATTCGCGCTTTCATCACACGAACTGAAAAGGCCCTAACCGAAAGAGGTTTAGCACCTTACACCAACACCTGCGTAGAAATATTAGGCAGCGAAAGCACCTTTGGCCCCCACGCAAGCGCAAGTGACACCCGTGAAGTCATCGCCAAATTTACCCTGCATCACAACAACATTAAAGCCTTGTACTTTGCTGCCAGTGAAATGGCTTACTTAGCCACTTCAGCAGCCCCCGGCATGGCGGGCTTTGGTGCAGGCCGCCCTAAACCGCAACCACTCATTCGCGTACATTCCTTTTTGTTAGATAAAAGCAAGGTGCCAGTAAGCCTACAAATGGGCGAACAAGAGAACGACGACAGCATCGTTAGCAAAGCATACGAAACACCAGCCACCAGCGATAAAGCAACGGGTACGCACTACAACAATGAAACGACTTTCTACAACGCCGACTCTGAAGAACATGTAAACCTACCGTTGGTAGAACTGGCTTACGCCCGCAGTGGCGACAAAGGCGACAACCTGAATATTGGCGTAATTGCTCGCCACTCCAATCTTGTGCCTTACCTGTATCACACCCTTACTGCACAAACTGTGAATACATTTTTCGCCCATGCAATTGACGGCGATGTCACACGCTTTGAACTACCTGGCATTAATGGCTTCAACTTTTTACTGACTAAAGCGCTGGGCGGTGGCGGTACAGCATCACTTAGAACCGACAGCCAAGGCAAGTCAGCTGCACAAACCCTACTGACTATGACACTTGATGTACCGGTGTCTCTGCTGCCTTTTACTAAAAGTGGAGGTAAATAATGCCTTATGAATCGGCCTTAGCGGCAGACTGCTTTGCACAGCAGGTTATTGTGATCACCGGGGGCGGTAGCGGTATTGGCCGTTGTACCGCCCATGAGCTTGCGTCTTTAGGTGCTGCTGTAGTGCTTATTGGCAGAAGTGAAGACAAGCTAATAGACACTACAAACGAGATTAAAGAAGACGGTGGTAAGGCAAGTTATTATAGCGTAGATATTCGCGATGAAGACGCGGTTGATAACGCCATAGACTCTATACTGCATCAGCACACACGGGTTCACGGCTTGGTGAATATGGCTGGCGGGCAATTTAGAGCGCCACTTTCCCATATTTCTAAAAAGGGCTTTGAAGCAGTAGTACAAACTAATTTAGTGGGCGGCTTTTTAATGGCCAAAACCCTGTTTAACAAGCACTTTGCCAAACATGGCGGCAACATAGTAAACATCACCGCCGACAACAAAAATGGCATGCCGGGCATGGGGCATTCAGGTGCAGCACGCGCAGGCGTTGAAAACCTCACTAAAACGACTGCTTGGGAATGGGGCCCACACGGTGTTCGCGTTAATACAGTAGCCCCCGGCTGGGTAGCGTCATCTGGCCTAGATACATACCCCGAAGACATGAAGCAAGCACTTCGCAGCCTTAAACACGCTGTACCTTTAGGCAGAATAGCCAGCGAGGCCGAAGTTGCAGCCACCGTATGCTTTTTACTTAGCAAAGGGGCTAACTTCATTTCGGGGCAAACCCTTTTTGTAGATGGCGGCTCAAGCATGGGGTCGGCCCCTGCCCTTTACCCGCTTAAGCACACCAAACAGCCCACCAGCGAAACGTGGAACGGCTTTCATAGAAGCGTTACACCACGCGTTTTACAAGACTAAAAGGACATCAGCATGAACCAGCAACAACTTCATAAAAATTTGGTAGAACGTGTGGCGATGGGTGATTTGCTGCGACGACGCGCAAGAGACAGCGGCGCCTTACCCGCATTGGTTGACTACTATGCTGGCACGCGTCGTCAAATAACTTATCGCGAATTAAATAGTAAAGTGAACCAGCTGGCACATGCTTTAATGCATCAAGGGGTAAAGCAAGGTGACAAACTGGCTATTCTGGCAATTAATCAAATAGATGTGGTTGTTACCTACTTTGCTTGCTACAAGCTTGGCGTCATTGCTGTTCCCATTAACTTTATGCAAAGCGTTGACGACGTGCGCTTTAACCTAGAGCACAGCGAGACCAGCGTCGTGGTTTACGACAACATGCTGGTAGATTTAGTAAATGCCAGTACATCGGGTAATACCAACATTGCATTCACACTTGCACTTGGCAAAGAGAAAGGCAGTGCCACATATGCACTAGAGACATTTATAGAGGGGCATAGCACGGCTGAGATTGAAGACAGAGTTATTCAAGACCGCGATACTGCCCACATGATTTACACGTCGGGCACCACATCGAAACCCAAAGCCGTAGAAACGTCCCATTTGTCACTCACTATATCTGCGCTTACTGGCGCCATTGAACTTGAACTGAGTGCGCAGTGCAAAATGTTACTGGTGTTACCCATGTTTCACTGTACTGCACTTTCTATTTTATACCCCATTATGCTTCGAAGCGGGTGTAGCGTATTACACGCTTCCTTCGACCCCATGGCGGTAACAGACAGCTTAGAAAAAGAAAAAATTGAAACAACTGTGCTGTTACCTATGATGTGGAACGCGATTATGGCAACCCCTAATTTTGACCAGCGTGATTTCAGCCACTTCAAACTAGCCATATACGGCATGGCCCCCATGAGCCAACAAAACCGCCAACGTATTCGCGACGCATTTGGCTGCAAAATTCATTTAGGCAGCGGGCAAACAGAATTCAGCCCAGTGTCGTGCTTGTTTAAAGACAACAGTATTACCGAACACGAAGAAGGCAACTACTGGGGAGTGCCGCTGTGCAGCACAGAACAAGCGGTAATTAATGACAAGGGCCAAGAAGTTCCCCAAGGAGAAGTTGGCGAAATTGTATGGCGCGGCCCTCAGGTAATGAATGGTTACTACAAGAACAAAGAAGCAAGCCAAGCCGCATATAAACACGGTTGGCACCACACCGGCGACCTTGGGTTTATAGATGCCAAAGGCCAGCTTATGTTTATCGACAGAGTGAAAGACACCATTAAATCGGGAGGTGAAAATGTGTCGTCACAAAAAGTAGAGCAAACGTTGTGTTTAATGCCCGAAATAGACGCTGCTGCCGCCATTGGTGTACCTCACCCACATTGGGGAGAAGCCGTGTGCGTATGTATTATGGGGGCGAATTTGAGTGAAGAAGCGCTACCCGCCATTCACGCTTTTTGCAAAGACAAGCTAGGTAAATTTGAAGTGCCTAAACACATCTTTATTTGCGAAACGTTACCCATGACCAGCACCGGAAAAATACGCAAAGTAGAATTGCGAGAACAGTACAAAAACTTTTATGAAGAAGCGCTACTACTGTAGCGCTTCTTCGTTAAGCTTGAGTTTACCTACTAAATGCTTTAGAAATTAGTCACAGTAAACTGCAATAAAGTTAATGGTTTGACGGCAAATATCGAATATTACTCAACAAATGCGAAAGCACTGGCTGAGCAATATAACAGCGTAACCTTTGAGTCGGTGCACAAAGACTGGCTAGATGAGATCCCCAAAGAAGGCATGGTGCTGGATGTAGGTGCGGGTTCTGGCCGAGACGCTCGTTATTTGGCTGCCAAAGGGCTGAGTGTTGTGGCTGTTGAGCCAGCTTTAAACATTCGTGAACTTGCGCAAAGCTACCAAGTAAACAGCCCTATTCACTGGCTATCAGACACCCTCCCCGAGCTTTCAGAAGTTTATAAGCTACAAACAAAGTTTGACCTTATTTTACTTAGCGCGGTGTGGATGCACATTGCTCCCTCTTTACGTGAAAGAGCATTTAGAAAACTGTCTTCATTGCTTAAGCCTAATGGCAAGTTAATAATTTCATTGCGCCATGGTCAGTGCCAAGACGAGCGCACCATGTACGCCGTGTCGGCAGATGAACTAGCCCAATATGCCAGTCAATTTGGGCTTATCTATAAATTACTCACACCTGACCAAGCACCTGACAAACTTGGCCGCAGTGATGTTAGCTGGCAAACCGTATTGCTTACGTTGCCTGACGACGGTACGGGCGCATTCCCGTTAATTCGCAATATTGTGGTTAACGATAGTAAAGCTTCAACCTATAAAATTGGTTTGCTGAGAACATTACTGCGTATTGCTGAAGGCCACCCAGGGGCGGTTATCGAGCACACCGACGAACACGTAGCATTGCCTGTTGGACTAGTTGCTTTGTATTGGTTGAAACTTTACAAGCCCTTAGTTGATCAATTTGCTATGCAGCAAAATAGCAGTAACAGCAAAGGGCTCGGTTTTATAAAAGAAAACGGATGGTTGCAGCTAACCTCGCATACCAGTAATGACTTCTATATAGGTGCCAGCTACACCGGTGATGATGTGGTTAAGCCGCTCTATCAAGCTCTTAAAGATATTGCGTCTACCATCAAAAATATGCCGGCAAGATATACCACATTACCAGGAACAAACACTTCAGTTTTTCATGTGGAACTGAATCGCACTAAAAAGCCCGGTAGCCAGCTTGTTATCGACTTTGCATTTCTAGCATCACTGGGTACCTTTTATGTGCCCAAGCATATTTGGGACTCGTTAACCCAGTTTAGTGTGTGGATAGAGCCTGCTCTTATTAATGAGTGGTCGACATTGATGGCGGGTTATGGCCAAAATAAAGCGAAGGCGTTTACCAAGTTAGACTATTTGAATGCCCTAAGATGGGATGATCCAACCCGAAGTACATCAAGAATACGACAGCGCGTGAACGATTTAATGACTAGCCAAGACGTCTTGTGTTGCTGGTCGGGAAAACAACTTAAGCCAACAAGTTTTGCAGTCGATCACGCCTTTCCGTTTGCAAGATGGCCGAACAATGACTTGTGGAATTTGCTTCCCGCCAACACCAAAGTGAATTCACAAAAGTCAGACAAGTTACCTACTGGCATTAAATTAGCTGGCTCGCGGGACTTTATTCTTGAATGGTGGAAACAAGGCTGGCAACACAACCAAACCGAGTTTTTCAGCCAAGCAAACTTAGCATTGCCGAACCTTCGACCAGACAATACCAGTTTTAGCGATGTATTCGACGCCTTTGCATTGCAACGAGATCGTATAAAAGCATTTCAACAACTGGAAGATTGGCGCTAATACCTAACCTTAACCTTAGGCTTCAACCTGAACTCAGTTTTAGGCTTAGATAACGAATTACAGGCACTATGTGAGCAAATTGGAAAGACCTTTAAACTAGCGTCTTTCTCACCCAACAATTAAAGTCATTTTGTAACTGCGCGATACTACCTCCATATAAGTGCGCCACATCTTTAATCGTTAGCATTTGACACCCATTCTCGCTTTCTTCAAGTAATAGTCGGCTCATAAACTCGCGATGTTCAGTCATCAGAAAAGTTATAAATGCCCAACTTGTCGCATAATATTTCTGCTTTTCATTTTGCCAATCTAACTCTGTGCCATTTAGCAAGGTAGTCAGTGGTACTGAACTGTTGGTTGCAAAATACCTCTTCCAACTGCTTTTGTTAATACTATTTGGCGCTTCAGCAAACTCTGCCATGCCCTCGTTCATCCAACGCGTCATTTGCCCATACCAATGACGATTAATAGTGTGCATAACTTCATGTACAACAGTATTAATGGTTTCAGCAGTACCTCGTATTAATACGGCAGACTCGTTGTTGTTTGCGGTATAAAGTCCAGCACTGGTTACATGCGCTTCATCAATCTTAGACACATGCTTTTGATACGCAGTTTTGTCTTCAAAGCTTCTTATATTTGCCACAACGGGAACTATGGACTCCTTAGGCGTAATAGATGCAAACGCATTCATTGCATGCGCCACTCTGTTTTGCAAAGCAGATTGCACATCGTAAGACAAGTTGTGGGTAAGAAAGTTAAGTGAAATGGTTTCTGGCTCAATGGTGCCAGCAACTTCTACCACAGTGCTACCATCAAGCACACGCGGCTTATCACTAATATGACGCATGCCGTTTTTGTCTACCCACGTGTACAAACGCTTTGTGTCGGGAGGCTTTTTCTTGTCGATACATCTTGTGGCGTACGAATGGGCATGCTCAAACACGCGCTTAGTTACTTCGGGGGGCGGCATAGTTAGCGACGCTTGAGCAAATTCATTCCCCACCTCGTTAGTAGGTGGCTTGATGGCAATGTCGTCGTTTGGCGTTAAACTTAGTTGGTTCAGCCAATTGGGTAAGTCAAAGCTGTCTCTTGTAAAGTAAACCACTACTGCGCTGTTAACTATAATAGCAATAACTATGATAGCCACTTTCAAGGCCAATCCTTTTGTGCCCATTTTATCGATTCCATTCTTAGATACAGTTCAGTAATAAACCAATAATAGCCAAAATATAAACAGGGTCTTTTACAATTAAAAAGTTAAGTATGAACTGACATAACTAAAATCATAAAGATTCAATTACAGTAATTGAATAGGTGTAGCTAGCAGCTTCCACCTAACTCAAAAGTAACGCTACGCCTTTAACCTAAACAATTAAACTGGACTTAAGATCACGCGACTATTTAAGGATGAATTATGAACAAAACGACCATTTCGCTATTTTTATTCTTGTTTTCCACCGCAACACTTGCCAAAGACAGTTTCACTCCATCTGACTATGCTTGCGCTGGCATAGAAAAACGCATTGACCATATCAACAGCAGAATGCGCGCGGGCTACAGTGCCAAAGAAGGTGAAAGATTAAAACAAGAGCTAAGAGCACTTAAAAAACAGAGGGATGTGTGCAAGAAGAAGGGGTTTGCAGTTTAATTTAAAAGTGGCGCACCCGACAGGGCTGCTCGATGCAACTTGCGCCTTATCCTGCGGGCCATGCTCATACGCGTTCAAAATCGTTCCGTTAAAAACGTTTCTCAACATAAGCATGAAACGCCTCAATCGCTTTATCAAAGCTCTCATCGTTATCGAAATAAAGCTGGCTTAGTCGGCTTTTCTTTATTTGGTAGGTTTTGCAGGCAAACGCTAAAGCCTCTCTAAAACTATCGAATTCTTGG